>Ga0137373_10006343_pt1 | contig 12658 bp, 20 predicted proteins | sample SagtaG_5_FD_104912 | JGI IMG/M metagenome (GOLD analysis project Ga0137373, IMG submission 104912) | Vadose zone soil microbial communities from Sagehorn Ranch, Mendocino, California, USA - Sage1_R_80_16 metaG | ecosystem: Environmental > Terrestrial > Soil > Vadose zone | place: USA...
ACTCCAGGACGCTACGATGCAGCACGACGCCGTCGAGGTCTTCGGCGCGGGGCTGTAGCTCAGTCGGTCAGAGCAAGCGACTCATAATCGCTAGGTCGCAGGTTCGAGGCCTGCCAGCCCCACGAGGATAACCAGCAACGACATCGCTTAGGCCTTGCCTTCGGTCAACGACTCGGTCAACGATACTGTCGAATCCTCGTTGACCGCACCCGGAGGCAAGCGGTGATCCGTTCGCGCCGCGACGGCTGGCAGGTGATCGTCTACGTCGGCATTGACCCGGTGACGGGACGGCAGCGGCAGATCAGCCGGCAGGTCAGGGGCAGCCGCAAGCAGGCGGAGCGGCTGGAGACCCGGCTCAAGGCCGAGGTGATGGCCGGTCGCCATCGGGGCACGGCGGCGAAGACCTTGGGCGAGATGGTCGAGCTATACCTTGACTGGCGCGAGCACAACGGCAAACCGATCGGGCCGACCACGATCCGAAGCTACCGTGGATTGCACGAGGCCAGGATCAAACCGGGCATTGGCAAGCTGCGGCTTCCTCAGGTCGATCCTCCGGCGCTGGATCGGTACTACACGGCGCTGCGTAAGAGCGGGAGCCTCCGCAAGCGCGGCAGGCCGTTGTCTGCGAGCCGGCTCCGCGACGTGCACGCGGTCATCTCCGGCGCGCTCGGGCTCGCGGCACGGTACGGCTGGATCGCCTACAACCCTGCGGCGCTCGTGAAGCCCCCGACGCCGCAGAGCGCCAAGCGGGCGATGCCGACCAGGGAGCAGGCGCGCGAGGCTCTCCAGGCCGCCGAGCGGAAAGACCCAGAGCTGTACCTGTTCCTGCGGTTGGAGGCGACGACGGGCCTGCGGCCGGGCGAGGTGTGTGCGCTGTGGTGGCAAGACCTCGACCTGGGCGCCGGCGAGGTGATCGTCGGCTACAACATCGTGCACGCCAAGGGCTTACCGGGCGGGTACGTGCGCAAGCGCACCAAGAGCCGCCACGGCGATGACCGACCGATCGCGCTCGACGGCCGGACCGTCGAGCTACTGAAGGAGCATCGAGCGCGGTGCGAGGCTCGGGCGCGGGAGTGGGGCGGCGACCTCGCGGCCGACGCCTACGTGTTCAGCGCAGACGAGGCAGGGCGGCGGCCGCTACGGGTGGACACGACGGGCAAGCGGTTCGGCGAGCTGGCCGCTGACCTCGGGCACGGCTACACGCTATACGGGTTCCGGCACTTTGTGGCCACGCAGCTTGGCGCGGTGGCGACCACTGCGACGATTCGTGAGCGGATGGGGCACGGCAGTCTTGAGGTGACGGGCGGCTACGTGCACCGAGTCAGCGAGGCTGACCGTCAGGCCGCCCGGCACATGGGGGAGTTGTTCGACGGCCAGGGGCAGGCGTCGTAGGCTCCGTAGGGCTGGCGTGGTGCTGTGGTGGCTGTCAAGGTCGTTCGTCCGTAGGGCGCTCCACCTTGACAGCCGGGCATCGGTGCCCCCCCTGCACCACGATACCCGGGGCGATCCAGTTGGCCAGCATGCCGGGGGAGGAGGTGTCCTCCCCCGACCCCCCTCCTCGTCCTCAGTCCTCTCCTCGTGACCAACGGGTCCTGCTGGCCGCCCATGACGGGGTCGGAACTTCTCTTGTGACTTTTTCCCTCTGCGGTGGCCGCTTATGAACCATGACGAAACGGGCGTTACGACTGTGGCAGACTGACCTCTTTAAGGCCCGCTACCTGCGCCAATGGCATCGCGTGCGATTCACCGGTCAGGCGACTTACATGGATGTAGTTCTGTCCACAGTAGGTGTCAGTATTCCCCACAGAAAGTGGAATGCGACGACCTCCACCCGTTCGAGCTGCCATCTCTGATGGGGTGAAGGTCGCCGCCCTGCCTGCACAGAAAGGTCCCGTCCAAGGGCTCCCTATGCCTGCCGGATCATGTTAGTCGCCCGCTGTGACGGTCTGATTCGGACCGGCGGACAGTCCGGGCGTTGGAGGAGTACGCCATGGTCCCCCTGGTCTCCCTAGAGTTCGTCGACCAACTGCGCGGAGCAGTTTGGGTCGCGATCGTCATCTCCATCGGGGTGGTTCCGGTGTTCGGCTACCTCTCCGAGCGTCGGCGGCTAAAGAGCCTGGAGAGGCTTGCCAAGGATCTGCACCCTACTCGAATCCAGTTCACCTCGCCGGGATTCATGATCGAATCCCCTGAAGCGCCGGACCACCCTGTGCATACGCCCCCGACGCGAGCCGATAACGTAATTGAGCTGCTGCCGTACTTGGAGCGGAGAGCCGGAATGGTCGCGCAGCGGTCCCTTGAGCGTCGCGGCCGGACGCGCCGCGGAGGATCCATGAGATCAGCGGCGACCGCCAGGCCGGCGACAACGGAGCCGCCGTAGCCACTTTCCTTATCAGCTATCCCGTCCCTACCGTCGTGCCGGCCTGCGGGTTTCCTGGTCGCTGGACTCCAGAAGCCGCGCAGTTATCTGCTGTCGGCGGCCCAGGGCTCAGGCTCAGCTCAGGGCTGTGTCCGCTTGTCGTCAGACGGTGTGGAGTTCGGGGGTGGCGATCCGGAAGGCTGCTGGGGCGGGGGCTTCATCTGCGAGCCATCTCCGGAGCCGCTGTAGCCTCCCCGCTTCTCATTGGCAGGCGGAAGCTTGCGATCCTTAGACATGGCGTTCCCCTCGCTTGGATCTAGCTGGTCAATAGGCCAGACTACCTCGACCCATGCTATCTGCCCTGCTGCAATGTAGAGAGGGTACCCGAGGGACTTGCCTAGAACTCCGGTCTCCTGATTCACCTCGACCGCTTCCTCCAGCAGTAGATCTGGATCGTTCGGGTAACCAGCGGCATAAGAGCCACCTGCGAACTTGCCGGCGAGCCATCTGTCGCCGGTCGTCCGGACTCGAAGGTAACAGTGTGGACGCTCCGAGAACAGGTCATCCCAGGCCCGCGGTGCTGGGTCACGGCCGAGGAGGAGACGCAACAGCCGCCGCTCTCGCTTAGCAGTTAGCCGACGTCGGAGCGTCGGCCAAGATGTTCGTGCAGTCCGTGTGGCGTACAGCGCGCCAAGGGTCGTTCCCACCACAGCCGGTAGTCCTGCCAGCAAGAGCAAGTCAAGCCAGAGCAAGGCAAACTGGCCGACCAGGATTCGGCTGTGTCCCCCTATTCCGACCCTGAACACGAAATACTCGGGCCAGGCCAGCAGCAGATGCATCGCCGTCGAGGCCGCGAGGAAGCGCAAAGTTCGATCCGCGAGAGTGACACCGTAAGAGCCTGCCTCGCGCTCGAACGCCCATATGTAGACGGCCCCGGGAAGCACGGCGACGAGAATGATCCCTAGCGCTACCAAACTGGTGGGAAGCATCGGTGGATTCTAGTGCATTGGCCACAGAAGTCACATCAGCCCGATTCAATCCTGCCGGGGGCGCGACGTCTAGCGCAGCGAGGGGAAGGACCCCTTCCGAGGCGGCAGGACCCCAGGCTCCTGGGCTCTTCCGTGCGAGCGAGTTGGGGTAAGCGTCATGTGTACCAGCATCTTCGCAGCTCGCGCGGGATCATCAGGGGGGTTAGGTGGTCTGGCAAGGCCGCCTTCGTGGGGTCTCCGATCAGTCGGAGTCTACCTTGAACTCAGAATGAAACTGCTCATCTAACTTCTGGAGGAGCTTCCAAAATTCTCGGCCAGCACCAGCAAGCCGATAGTTGCCGTCGTGTGTGCGGATTCTGGCGACGTAACGATTGCCATCCGCGGATGTGATTTCGATCCCGTGGATCCTCGCATAGGGTTCGAACAGAGCGTTCACGGCGAGCATCTCCTCTCGGAGCCTGCCCGAATAATCGACGTGGACCATCTGATCAGCCGTCGTCTGATCTTCGGAAAGTCGGAGAAAAAACGTAGACCGCCTCTTGCGCTGGAAGAACCATTTGGCTTGTGCCCAGCTCACGCGCCCATGGATGCCCTCGAACAGAGCAACTTCCAGTTGCTCGAAGACCCAGAAGGGTCGTTCGAGGCGGGGCACGGCATGGAGTTCGGCGAGCAGCTCGCTCCGGCGGGGGTCGTCGCGGCGAAATGCGAGCACGATCAGCCGGAGCAGGGCGCCGGGAGCGAACCCGAACACCACGAGGGCGACCAACAAGGTCCGCCAGGACACGATGGCGTCAAGCAGCTCCGTGATCATCAGGCGAACCTGCCGACCAACGAACGGAACCGCGCATCGCTCCGGGCCTCCTGGAGGAGCGCGCCGAGTGCGATCCTGCCTTCGTCGGTCAGCTCGTAGTGGCGGCGTGGCGGCCGCTTGCCGCCAAGCTGGGCGGGATCTTCCCAGCCATCGTCCAGCCAGCCCTCGTCGAGCATGCGGTGCAGGATCGGGTAGAGGACTCCTGACCGGACGCCCGCTCGCCGTGACAGGTCGTAGCCCCAGTGCCGGCCGGTGGGGTCCTCCATGAGGGCGAGGGCCACCTGGATGAGTGCGTGGGTCCGTCTCATGGCTTGTAGTCTACATAGATAGAGGACGACTGACAACGAGTGTGCCCTGGTTGATGGAGAATGCGCCAAGGCCACTTGACGCGTGAACGCAGGCGCGGGGCAAGAGAGTCGAAGTGGCCCCATCCTTACCATGGATCGGAGCCATACCGCCGTGCCCACCAGCGACAATGCAGCTTGGGAGCCTCCACAGCTCTGCCAGTTATGGGACCAGTTTCGGCGGCCATGTGACGATCCGTCCGACGGGTCTCACCCGGGAAGCTGCCCGTGTCCCGGGCGGGCTGTCAAGCGCGAATGGGCTCGTCGCAGTGACCTGCACAGCGGCGGGGAACCGGACATTCGCGCTTGACAGCCGGGCAGTAGTGCCCCACCTGCACCACAGATCCTCGGGGCGATCATGTTGGCCAGTATCCCGGGGGAGGAGGTGTCCTCCCCCGGTCCCCCTCCTCGTAGGTGCCCGCAACAGCCGGCCTGCGAGGAGTCTGCGCCGACTGCGGGTTGGCAAGGGCCTGTCATACCTGCCCGCTACCGTTCGACGTGCAGGTCTACCCACACCACAACAAGGGGGTGGTCACCCTGCCCCTGACCCTGAACTAGTCCCGGAAAAACCGCCACACAACGCGAGGCACCACCGCCGCCCGGGGAGCCCGGCAGGAAGCTCAAAGTCGGAACGGCCCGTTACAACGGCCCGGTGGAGACGCGGAAGCCACTCCGCGGGCGGGACGGGTCACCTGCCAGACCATCCCGCAAGCATGTGACAGGCGGATCGTCACACGACCTTGCAGCGGTGACGGTCGAAACGTCACAGCGGTCACAAGCCAGTATCACCAACCGTTCGTCACGTCTGGGTGTGTGACGGTCGATTCGTCGCCGTCCGCTAAGGAGCCTGGCCGCTACCTAGGTCGCGACCCTGGTTCCTGCTCGAACCTGTGTTCGAGTAGGCTACCGGCATGCGGACGTGGGAAGGACGCGACCCGGACTTGGGCCGACCGATCGCGGCGCCGCTTGAGCAGTGCGCGGATCTGCTCGGCGTCGACCTGGCCACGGTCCGCGAGGTGGCCGTCAACGTCGAGCCCTACGTCCGAGCGGACGGCACGAGGATCTGGAGTCTTATGCAGCTTGAGCGGCAACTACGCCCCGAGGCGTTCGGCCGGCGCCGGGGTGGCTACATCGACCGTCGACGCAGTTCGGCTGCCGATACACAGGCTGAGCGCGGGTAAGGACTTCTCCCTCGAAGCACGGCCCGAGGCGCCTTTGCCTCCTCCGTGCGAGGGAGTTAGGGAAACCGCGATGCTGACGCGCGCTCCCGGAGTGGGCTGTTAAGGTCGTTCATCCATAGGCGCTCTACCTTGACAGCCGGTATCGGCCTTGAAGATCCTCGCCTTCGAGATGAGCTATCTCCATTGACAGCATTCTACGTGGCCGAGGTTCCTTCAATCCGTTCTGTCGTAGGGAATACGCCGGAAGCCGGATCATATCTTCCTGTTACTTGACCGTTGTTAATTAAGTCCTGCGCTGCTTGGGTTAGAATCTTTCGCCTTTCCCCAAGGAATGCGTCGTAGTCATTCTCGAATGTCGAAGCTGGGCAAAGCGCGCTTGCCAATATATCGTCAATATTGGTCGGCATCATCTGCCTGTAGTCGCTCGGCGCCCTTCCTCCAATGCGATTGTTCTCCGCCCGGCTCATGAAACAATAGTTCGACAGAACATTAATTCTGAATTCTGATTCCCCTATGGATGTTAGGTATCTGCGTGGATAGATATGATGGAATTCTGAACGATTGTAATGCTGGAGCGCAGCTCCAAGATTTACGAGGCCGCCCGAGAGAAACGAACGCGGCTGATGTTGGGCCAGCATTAATACGAATGTCTTGGTAGCGGCGCTGTTGATTCGAAATACGCTTTCGAAGAACAGAGGAAGCGCTACTGGAAGTCCGAAGTCCCCTAGAGAAGATTTCTCGCCATTCTTCAACCTGTGCATCTCTTGAATATCCGCCCTAGCGGCACGTAGCGTCTGACCGCTGTAGCGGCCAGTGAAGCAGGCCCTCCAAAACCACCGGAGTAAGCGGTCGTGAGTCTCAGCCGGATAGATGACTTGTTTGCCAGTAGGCTCCGCGAAAAAGACGGAGAGCGGAACCAGAAGAGCGGGATAAGGAAGGTTGGACAGTGATTCAACATTGAGCTGAGTACGCAAGAAGTCTACCGCACCCCGTATACCGTTCTCTACGCGGTCGAACTGCGCTCGGACGTCTCCGCCATTTAGGGAGATCAATGACTCTGCGGAGGGGTTCGCGTTGAGCACGGCCGCCGCGCATCTCAGGACAAGGTTTGTATCGTCTCCCACATCAGAGAAGCCGTAGTCGGTCAGTCCCTCGCGGAGGTCCTGAAAGCGATTTTGCAAGTCGAAGTCTTCGCTCCACGTCCATGCTGTGAGGAGCTGTAGCGTGTCTAGCTCTAGGCCAAGACGATTCACGCGCTCGAAGACTATCGCAACTCGTGTACGATCCTCCGTTTCAAAGTATTGGATCGGAATCTGCAACTCTTTGAATATCGAGTTTAGCTCATCGGCTATTATGATCCGTCCTGGGGTCAACTTCTCTGTGGCTGCACGATATGCAGGAGGATCGAAAATTGTGGACATCGGGAAGAATCGCTCAGGGTCCGCTTCGGTTTCGGGCAGCGTTATGAACTGTGTATCTTGGGCGTTAGGCTCGGCACCGAAGTCAAAATAGACATTGAGCCAGTCAGGATTAGGAATGCGAGGAAGCTCGGTCTGGAAGACCCCAAAGATCGATGTGATTCGCTGCTGCCCATCCAGGACATAGTCAATTGGGAGATCTGGGTCCCGGTCAGGCAATCGATAAGGTCCAAGATCTCTTTCGTGTGTGAGCTGATTGCGCGTCCGCCACAGCAAGAGAGACCCGAATGGGTATCTCTTGTAGAGACTGTCAATAAAGTAGGCGACTCGATCCATGTCCCAAACGAAACCACGTTGAAAGGCCGGGATGCGTATTTGCCCGTTCGATACCTGTTCTATCAGGCGGCGGATGCTGAGAGTCATGGTCAGGTACCTCGGGTCGTCTGGGCGTCAGCCGATCGGGAAGGTTACCATCCCGTAGTGGGTGAGTGTGTAGGCGAGCTGAGCACTTCCAGGGTGACCGTCAAGACTGCGCTGGCCAGGAACTTGGATCACGAGTGCCCTTCCGCCTCGATCTGATTGATGTCGCAACTCCTGGCCTCCGGGTCTGGACGACCGGGCAGTGGGGTGACGGGCGGATCGTCACGGCAGGGTGTGCGGAACGGTTCGTCACAGCAGAGCGAGCAAGATGAGTCACGTTCGGATCGTCACGAGCGGAGCAAGAACAGTGTGACGATCCGCTCGTGACCGGCCGTGACGTTCCGTTCGTGCCTGACCTTGGCATGGTTGAAATCGGATCGCCATCGAAGATGGCGGCGCACCGAAGGTGCGCGGAAATTGCGAGCGCTCCATGCGGCGCCCGGTCGGCTGAATGAATCGAGTGCCGCCGAAGGCGGCTCCATACAGCCGGACGGGTGACGAATGGATCAAGCGCGCTCGCACCTCTCCCCCAAGGGGGGCCAGTCGCCCGCGCTTTTTGCGGGCGACTGGCCCCCCGCAGGGGCTCCTGCCAGCGGTAACGCCGACGCCGAAGGCGAGGCAGGGTCCGCCATCGCGTGCGGGGCTTTGGCGGGGCTTTGGCGGGGCTTTGGCGGGCTTTTGGCGGACCCCGTCGAGGCGCCTCGGGCTGGGCCGGGTGAGGTCGAGCTCGCGGTGAGCGAGGCAGGGCTGCGGAGCTTGCCAGCGCAGCAGCAAGCGCCGAAGGCGCTTCCCTACGGACGGCAATTCCCACCGACCTGGAGCAGCAGGCCAGCGGGAATTGCGCGGGCGGGATCGTGCCCGGGTGGTGACGATCCGCCCGTCACGAGATGCGGCACACTGCGGCATGAACGGATCGTCACCACCAAGCGTGGTGTGACGATCCGTTGGTGACGAGCGGGCACGGCCAGCGGCACGGGTGTGACGTTCCGTCCGTGCCGCTGGCCGTGATGGCTATGCTCCGCCGAACTCGGCGCGCTCGCGTTGCTCGCGGCGCAGCTCGGCACCCTGCTGGAGGCTGCGGACGGCGGCGGGGTAGCCGGCTTGGCGCCAGCGGCGCCGCTCGGCGCGTGCGCGTTCCAGGTCGAGGTAGGGGCCGACGATGCCGACGATGCAGCCGGCGCAACGAGGGTCCTCGAGGTCTTCGACCACGACGACGTAGCGGATGCGCGTGGGGCGCATGGCAGGCTCCTTTCTACAGGCCGTACTTGTTGCGCATGGCGTCTGCCTTGGCGCGGCAGGCGTCGGCCTCGTGCGGGAAGCTGGTGCCGGCGGCCTTGGCCCTGAGGCCCTCGTATCGGCGCCGGGCGCGGGCGTGCGCGGCGTCGTCATGGTGGTAGGTGTGCGGGCCACGCATCCCGCCACATGGGCCGCACCAGGTGCCGGGGCGGCTGGTGCCGGCGTGCGGCGGCGGCTGGTGCGACCGGGCGCGCTGGCGGCGGCCGGTGTCCTCGTAGGCGCGGTGGCGGGCGTCGTCCTGGTGCCGGTGGCGCTGCTGCTGCTCCTGGCGGTGTTTGCGGGCGCGGTAGGCGCCGGTGCGACACGCGCCGGAGCAGAAGCGGCGCTTGCGGCCGGGGTCGTCGGGCTGGCCGAACGGGGTGCCGCAGTGCTCGCAGTCACGCCAGATCCAGGTTGGGTCAGTGACCATCGAATCGTCACCTCCCAGACACAAGAGAAGGCCACCCGGGGACGGGTCCGGGTGGCCTTCAAGACAGGACGGGTAGCGATCGTCAGGGCCGGTCGTTGCCGGCGCTGCGCCTGCGCGGGCTGGTGGTCAGCTCCCAGAGGCTGTAGAGCGTCCAGCCGAGGCTGTAGAGCGCGAGCGCCCAGCACAGCAGCCCGAGCGGGGTGAGTGGCTGGTGCACCAGGCGCCAGATGATCGCCGCTTCGATGCCGAGGAGGACGGCGAGAGGCCGCATGGTGGTCACTCCTTGGGTGCGCCGTGCGGGCCGTGCCAGAGGACGCCTCGGGTGAAGCCGCCGCGTGCCTGGAGCTTGGCCGTGCGGGCGTGCTCCAGGTCGGCCGGGCTGATGCCGTGGGCGGCGGCCAGCGCGTGCACGACTTCCAGCACGTCGGCAAGCTCGCCGACGAGCTCGGCTGGGTTGGCGTGCGGGAGCGCGGCGGCGATGGCCTCGGCGGTCTCCTCCACCAGCTTGGCGGCCAGCGCGCGGCGATGCTGGGTTGGGGTGGCGATGTGGTAGGCGCAGGCGCCCTGGCGGGCTCCGATGATCTCGGGGAGCCGGTCACGGATGAGCTTCACGAGCTTGCCTCCTCAAGGTGCGGCAGGGCCGGCTGCCCGTTGGGGCCGGGCGTCTGCTGGCGGAGTTGGCGCAGGACGGCGTAGGCGCGGGAGCGGGACAGGCCGGTGAGCTGCTGGACGTGGCTGGCGGTCACCCGAGACCCGGGGGTCTCGCGGGCCAGCAACGCCCGGACCGTGGCGAGCGGGTCGGCGGGCGAGGTGTCCGGCTCGCCGGACAGGCTGGGTGGGCTGGTGTCCTGCTTGACCTGCTGGTGGTCCTGGCGTCGGTGGGCCAGGCGCTGGAGGAACAGGTGCCAGGCGAACACCGCCGCCAGCGGTGGCAGGCCATACACCAGGGAGACCAGCCAGCCGGGCGGCGGGTCCAGCGGGATGGCGGGGTGAAACCAGTTGAGCAGGATCGAACCGCCAGCGGTTGAGCCGGTGAGCGCCCACGGATACCAGGGCACCCTTCGCCACCAGACGGCTTGGGAGACGCGGGTGCGCTGTTCGGCAAGGGCGTTGAGGGCGGCCGATGCCATGAACGCCTCGAACCCAAGCGGCCACAGATCGGCCGCCCAGGCGGGCAGGCCGGACGCTTGGGCGATGCGGTGTAGGACCGAGTAGGACAGCGAGACGCCATAGGCGAACATCGCCACGGCGGTGGTGCCGCTGGCCCACTCGATCGCGACATCCGTCCAGTCCCGACCGGGCGGGCTGTCCGGGCCGGCGTCCTGGCGCTGGTCCTGCGCGGGATCGGCGGTGGTGGTCATGAGCTACCTCCGGGGCTTTGGCGCCAGCGGAGCCGCCCGGCCAGGCCGGCGGCAGTGGCGGCGCGGGTCTGGCGGGCGTGGTCGGCGCACACCAGCCGCGAGCCGCCGTCCACCTCCACCAGCTCGGTGGCGGCGGCCGGGCAGGGCTTCCACCCGTCGTGCTGGCCGGCGGGCGCGCCGAACCGCCAGATGGGCCGGCCGAGGGCGCGGGCGTCGTACCAGAGGGCCGCGCACGGCACGGTGCCGGTGGCCGGCGAGTAGAACGGGCTCACCTGGCCACCTCCTGCGGGCTGGTGGTGCAGGTGTGGGCGGCGATGATCTTGGCGGCGTCGACGGGGGTGAAGGTGACCGCGATGGTGGCCTGGCAGCGCTCGCACACCACCGCGACACCGACGCTGAGGCGCACGGCGTACAGGTAGTCTTTGGGGTGCATCACGGGTCCTCCCGGAGATGCGAAAGGCCGGGAGCGGTCGCGTCGCTCCCGGCCTGCTCATGGGCTGTCAGTCGGCGGGTGTCCGGTAGGTGGTGGCGATCCGCTCGGCGGTGTGCTTCACCTGCTGGGCGTCGTCGATGTGCTCGAAGCTGTGCCCCCACACGTAGACGGAGATCAGCGTGGTGCGGCCGGCGTTGCGGGAGCCGGGAAGCCGGTCGCCCTGCTGGTAGAACCAGACGGAAGTCACCGCGTAGCGGCGGCCGGGCTGGTGGATGTTGAGCGCGGGGAACGGCCGGTCGGGGTCGGGGACGACGATCTCCGCGGTGACCTGGCGCAGCGCCAGCTCCTCTTGCAGGCGCTCCAGCGCCTGGCGGTCACGCTGGTACTGGTCGGACATGGCTGCCTCCGTCGCAGGGCGGTAGCCGGGCTACCAGCGCGGGCTGTTGGTGAAGTCGTCGTCTTGGGCGGGGTCGAAGTCGCGGCCGAGGTCGGGCGGGTCGGGCTCGTGCCAGCCGCCGGCGTGGTCGGTGTAGTCGGCGGCGGCCTGCGCCTGCTCCTGGTTGGCGTACGGGTCGACGCTGTTGAACAGTCCCATTCGGGTCCTCCCAAGGAATACGGGGAGGCCCGGGGATGGTCGCGTCATCCCCGGGCCTCGGTGCTGCGGGTGGTGGGTTAGAAGGGCGGTTCGTCGTTGAACTGGCCGCCCGGCTTCGCCTTCGTGGTCGAGCCGGCGCCAGAGGTGGCGCGTTCGGGCTTGGCGGTCGCCCACCGCAGCGACGGGCCGATCTCGTCGGCCTCGATCTCGACCACGCTGCGGCGCTCGCCCTCGGGGGTCTCCCAGGAGCGGGCCTTGAGTCGGCCGACCACGATCACGCGGTCGCCCTTGGACAGGCTCTCGGTGGCGTTCTCGGCCAGCTGCCGCCAGGCGTTGATGCGGAAGAAGGAGGTCTCGCCGTCCTTCCAGTCGTTGCCGTCGCGGACGCGGGGGGTGACCGCCACGCGGAAGTTGGCCACGGCGGCGCCGTTGGGGGTGAAGCGCAGCTCCGGGTTGTCGGTGAGGTTGCCGGTGATGATGGTGGTGGTGTCAGGCATCGTCCCCTCCTCACGGGGCTCGAAGGGCTCCGGCCGGGTGCAGCAATCCGACCGGGCCAGGTGGTCAGGCGGTACAGGGGTTAGGGGGGCCAGCCAGCTTGGCGGTCGCGCTCGGCTTCCAGCTCGATGACAACGCGGTCGCCCAGCTCCAGGGCGTCCTGCTCTTGCTGGGGGTCGGGGTAGCCGGTGGTTCCGCCGGTGTCGGGGTCGTAGCCGTAGTGGGTCAGCAAATCGGTTCACCTCCCTTCGTGAATTCGAGGGGAATGCGTGCTCGCCACTGGTGGCACGGAACCGATTAGCGGTTCCTGCTAGCCATCGGGACCGACCGATGGGGGCCATACGCTGTGCCTGCCTGGACCGGACGGGCGTCATGGGCGCTGGTTGCCCTCGTGCCGTGTGGCGCTCCCTATGGAGTTATCAACGAGCCGGTGGTCAGGGGTCCGAGCGGGCGGGCGGTGGTCCCGCAGGGCCTCGCCTTGGAACAAGGCGGCCGCTTGCGGCCAAGCACGCGCCGGTCAGGGGCAAGCCGATAAGGGAGAAATCCG
>Ga0137373_10006344_pt1 | contig 12658 bp, 6 predicted proteins | sample SagtaG_5_FD_104912 | JGI IMG/M metagenome (GOLD analysis project Ga0137373, IMG submission 104912) | Vadose zone soil microbial communities from Sagehorn Ranch, Mendocino, California, USA - Sage1_R_80_16 metaG | ecosystem: Environmental > Terrestrial > Soil > Vadose zone | place: USA: California...
GCGAGTCCGAGCGCCCGATGCGCGCGATGGCCGTTGTAGTGCGCCACGTAGGTCCGGAGCACCCGGTCCAGGTGCCGGCGCCCAAGGATCAGCATCCAGTCCAGACACTCCGCTCGGATCGTGGCGGACCCAGCGCTCGGCGAAGGCGTTCGCATTCGGCGCTCGGATCGGGCTGAGGATCACCTCTGTCCCTGCCGAGCGGAAGACCTCGTCAAAGGAGCCGGAGAACTTCGAGTCCCGGTCGTGGATCAGGAACCGAACGGGCGGCGCGCGGCCGTCGCCGTCGATGGACAGGTTCCTCGCCTGCTGGGTGACCCAGGCCGAGTCGGGATGGGCCGTCGAGGCCGTGACGAAGACGCGCCTCGTCTGCAACTCGATGAACATCAGGACGTAGAGGGTCTTGAGCCGGATCGTCTCCACGCAGAAGAAGTCGCACGCGATGATCGCCTTCGCTTGGGCCTTCAGGAACTCCGACCAGGTGGGTCCGGTTCGCCTGGGGGCAGGACCGAGGCCTGCCTTTCTCAGGAGCATTCGGATCGTCGTGGCCCCCACCCGGATGCCCAACCTGCGGAGCTCGCCCTGGATACGCACGACCCCCAGCGCGGGTTCTCTCGGGCGAGACGCAGGATCAGTTCACGGACCTCAGGGTCGATCGGAGGTCTCCCCGGGTTCCCCCTACCTCCGTACGTCCACTTCCGCCGCACCAGCTCGCGGTGCCATCGCAGGATCGTCTGGGGGGTCACGATGAACGAGACCCATCGCTCCCGAGGAAGGATCCGACTCGCCGCGGCCATCACCGCGCGGTCATGCGGTCTGAGCCTGGGTCGGCCTGCCTTGCGTTGCAGGACCCGGACCTGATGCTGCAGGACCAGGATTTCCAGGTCTCTCGAACCACCGTTGCTTCGCCCGAGAGCGAGCAAGCGGGCCGCGACCTTCACGATGAGGTAGAGGAGAAAGAGCATCGCGGGATGGTAGAAGAACCGCTGGGTCGAGGATCGAATCAGGGTTTCGGACCCTTACGGGCCAATGCCCTCGGAGGGCGCTCCGCCGGGGCGGTGGGGAATGCGCTCGAGCGACTCGTCGGAACGGGGGACGCGGTGAAGGTCGCCGATCGACCACGCACGTACCGAGCCCGATCCGCGAAGGCCGCGAAGAAGTAGCGAGTCTTTTCTTACCGGCTCGCTGCGAGAGAAGGGGTCCCCGCGCTCCAAGCGGGGACCCCCCTCACTTCTCGTGCCGCTGACCTCGGCACTTGCAGGAATCCATCAGGTTTCCAGCAGACCTGATGGAGCCGGTCCAGCCCCTCCATCAGGGCGAGGGACGGGCGATCTGCTGGAGAACCGTGGGAAGTCTGCTGGAGGCCCCGACGCTCTATGGCGGCTGCTCGACGAAAGGGAGCCGCCATGCCTCGAGATCGCGCCAGTGCATCACCCTTCACGACGACAGCCTCGATCCACCCGCTTAAGACTGCTGAACGCAGCGTTTTAAGCCGTTCTTCAGCGCCAGCGTTTACCGTCGGCGCCCCGCAACGCGAAGGAGGCGAAACGAGATGTCAGACGTCTAGAGATCAGCGCCGGATCTCGCCGCGACCTCCGAGGAGAGCGGCAGCCTCACGGCCACCACGGGACGGCAGCCTCACGGCCACCACGGGATACATTCCCAGGCGCTCCCGAGCTGCGGATACCGGCGAGGATGCGCTCGGCCGTTGCGATCGTGGCCCTCGTGGCGGTTGCGTGGCCCTGGCTGGGCTCCAGCCTTGACCGAGAGAAAGCGCGCGCAGCTCCATCTCGCGGCGTGCAAGGAGAGCGAGCGAAGCAATCGAGTCGCTGGAACTAACGGCAAGGAGGACGCGCAAACCGAACAGACGCGTGGAAGAGAGGGGGGAACATGACCGCGTACAAGAACAGACTCGGTCTCATGATCGCGATGGCGACGTGCGTCGTGGCCCTAGCGGTCCCAGCCGCGGGCCGGACGGCCTCGATTACGCCCTGCGACATTAAGGCGCTCGAACCAAAGCAGGAAGCACATAACTTGCCGCTTTTGTATGGTTCAAGGATAACGTGCAATGGCTCCGTCACCCTGGACGACCTCGTAACGAAATTGCAAAAGCGTTCCGCAGGAAGCTGGCACGTCGTTGCAAAGCAGGACTGGGGTCCCGTTGAGGTTCGTCATCACCAGTTTTGGACCTATAAAACCTGCCGGAACAGCGGAACGTTTCGGAGCAAGGGCATCATGACGAAGGGCTCGAACTCGGAGGAGGACGTTTCGGCTGAAGTCCGTCTAACCTGCTCGTGAGTTCTTGAAGTTCGTAGCGGAGGCGCGCCCCCTTTCACGCCCGAATCGCCACCTAACACCAGCGCAGCGAGTGCGGTGAGGACGCGTACCCTCTCGATCCGCCGCTTTCGCTCCACTACACATCACGGGTCGGTGAGCCTATCTCTGGGATCCGAGGCATCGGAGTATCGTGGCCATCGGAGGAGGTGGTGGCCGGACAAGTCTTCAGAGGCCGCCGGACAAGTCTTCGAGCCGGATCGGCCTCCCAAGTCTTTGCACCTTGGAGGATGGTGTCCGAAGACAAAGCCGCTGGTTACGGACCTGAAGGCACCGCGGGCGTCGGACATGCCTTCAAAACCGATTTGCCCCACAAGTCTTCGCTTTCGATCCCCACCGACACCGGACGTTCTCGCAGCACCGCTCGCGATCGTGAGGCCACAGTCATGGCCGTCGAGCTCGGCCCTCTCGGGATACGAGTGAACTCGGTCGGCCCGGGGCCGGTCCGTACGGGGATGAACGCTCTGGACGATCCGGAGGAGGTTGCCGATTTGGAGCGTGAGATACCGCTTGGCCGGATCGGCGACCCGGAAGATATTGCATCAGCGATCGCCCTGCTGGTCTCCGATGATGCAGCCTGGGTAACGGGAACGACCCTGTTTGTGGACGGAGGTTGGATCGTTCGACGATGAATCATCCGCACTACCAGGGACAGCTATCGGTCGCATGATGCCGGAACGATGGTTACGACCGGCCGCCGACTGATCTCGACCACCGTCGATGCTGTCGGAAACTCAGACATTCGCGTCAGCCAGAGGAGCCGACCGACGACGTGGAGACAGCACCGCGTGATGGAGCAGCATGAGATTCGCCTGAGACGCACCCTGTTCGGCTGCTCACCAGCCGTCACCTCAGGGCGCCGGGCACCGGTCCACGTGGAGGTATTGGCGACATTCCTCGTCGGTGAGCGACTTCGTGACATTCTGTCGAGCGATATCAAGGAGATCGTCGATATCCAACGCCCAGACGCGAACACCGTCGCATCCGCTGGTGGAGGCGAGCTTCGTGCCGTCCGGGCTGAAGGCGACGCCGTAGACGCCACACGCACTCCCCGGCAGAACGAGACGCTGCGCGCCCGTCGACGCCTCGAACACGCGGATCGTTCCGTCGGAGCGCCCCGTCGCCACGAAGGATCCGTCGGGGCTGAACGCCGACGCGGAGATGTCGCCCGATGGCCCGGCCAGCACGGCGAGCACCCGTCCGGTCTCCAGGTCCCTGATGTCCGCATGTCCCCGTAAGAGCGTCAGCATCCTGGGACCGCTGGGATCCAACGCCAGCCGCGAGGCGCCTTCGATCGTGTAGACCACGGTGCCGTTCTCCCAGTTCCAGATCTTCACGTGGGGCTCTCGGTCTTCGAAGGCCGAGGCAGCGGTGGCGACGAGGCGACCGTCGGAGCTGAACCCCACTTGATCGACCTTAAAGCCGCGCTCCTCCTTCAAGGCCCGGATCAAGCGACCATCACCATCCACGACCTTCGCCGACGCCAGCGGCATCTTGGGTCCGCCGCCCCACCCGCCGCTTACGGTGTGCTCTCCATCCGGGGTGAAGGCAACGTCGTTGACATCTAGGTGGTGCCGGACGTGGTACATCACCTGCCCGGTCGCCCCGTCCCAGACCCCGACCACAGGGCCACCGTAGTTGCGCGGACCTGCCGAATCGCCGCCCGCGACGATCGCAGCTCCCGAACTCACGTCCAACGCATTGATGCCTGCGATCGTCGGCGTCGCGATCGTCCGAAGGGCCTGCCTCGTCCGTATGTCCCAGACCGTCAAGTCACCGTCACTGCTGGTCGTCACGATGCGTCCTCTCGGCAAGAACTCGGCAAGCGGGAAGCCTCTTCCGACGTCAGCAGGCGGAAGGTTCGCCCACTCGGCGTCGCCGTTCGGATCGAGATCCCAAATCTTGACGGCACTGAAATCGGCGGCCCCTCCCATCACCCGGGAACCGTCGGGCGAGAAGGCGACGCCCGCGACCCCGCTGCTCATCTCGGCGGCCGACAGCGACTGCATCTCCTCAACGTCCGTGCCGACGTCCGGCACCTTCCACACCTTCACCTCGCGTCCGCCCGTGGCAAGAAGATCGGAATTCCGGCTCCAGGCGACACTGGCAACGAATCCGGTGTGGTTGACGGTGAATCGCAGTCTTCCCGTTGTTGCGTCCCAGACTCGTGGGGGGTCGGCGCCGCCGCTCGTCGTGGCGATGTATCGGCCATCCGGGCTCCATGCCACCTGCTCATCGCTGTCCCTAACTCTCAGTTCGAATGCCTGCTCGCCAGTGTTGAGATCGAACACGGCGTCGTTGCCGGAGTCAGTGGGTGTGAGAATCGCGACGTGTTGCCCGTTGGGGCTAAGCGCGGTACCAGCGCCGGACGCCCGCATGTCGTGGGTCCAGACCACTCGATCGGTAGGAAGATCGAGAACGCGTATCGTCGAAACCGTCACCGGTGTCGGAGGCGTCGATTGCGCCAACCGGTTGGTCTGCCTCGTCCATGCGGCGGCGGCGGCGGAGCCGTCGGCGCTGAACGAAGGCCCCGATGCTGTCCCTTTCCCCGATACCGATGCCAGCAGTTCGCCGCTCAACGAGTTCCAGACCTTGAGGGTGCCGTCGTCGCCCGTGGTGGCGAGCTTCAAGCCGTCCCCACTGAACGCGACGTCGGTGACCCTGCCGTCGTGTCCCTTCCACCGGCGGACTCGATCTCCCGTCGCGGCGTCCCTGAGGTCGATCATCCCGGTTGCCCCCGGGTCCTCGGTTACGAACACCCCTTTCGGACTCCAGTCGAGGCGTCCACCGAGCGCTGGGACCGTCATCACCACCCTTGACGCCGTGACCGCCTGATGCAGCGCCTCCTCCGCCTCGGGAAGCACGGACCCGTCGACGGAACGGGTCTCGTCGACCGCCGCCATCGCGAGCAGGATGCTGCGCTCGGGGTCGACCTCGAGGTTCGCCACGGCGGCGGAGGCGAGCTCCCGGGCCCGCGCGATCCTCCGCTCGCGGGTGGCGACAACGGTGAGCGATCCTGCAACGAGCGCCGCGACGGCGAACACGGCGACCAAGGCTCGGAGCCGGGTTTGCGAGCGCCGCTCGAGGCGCGCCTCGTGCCGGCGTCGCTCATCCTCCGCGGCCACTTCCCGGTCGCGCTCATCGACGCTCGCTTTGAGGTACGCGCGCTCGCGTTGCCCCAGCGCGAGATCCGTCCCGGCATCCCATGAGGCGATCTGCTCCAGGCGGGCACCGCGCATCAGGAAGCTCGCATCGTGATCGGAGGCGCGCCACTCCGCCGCCGCCCGAGCCAGCCGCCGCTCTTGACGCAGGTCCTCCCGCGCGTCCTCGATCCAGTTCCGCAGCCGCGCCCATGCGCTGAGAAGCGCCTCGTGCGCGATCTCCACGGTCGGCTCCCGCGTGGAAGCGTCCCGGTCGAAGGTCAGGAACCGGTGCCGACCGAAGACCTCGAGCACGCGATCGATCGCCTCGGGATCGACCTCGAGGGCATCCAGCTCGCTCCGGGGAACCCGACGCCTGGTGTCCTGCGTTCCCTCTCCGAGCGTCACCAGTCTCAGGAACACCTGTTTGATCGCTCGTTGCGCCTCGGGGTCGGCGGCATCCAGGATGCGATCGGCTCGCGCCGACAGGGCGCCGGCGACGCCACCGACCTCGTGGAGTGCCGCGAGCGTCAGCGCGTCCTCGTCGCGACGCTCGAACAATTCCGTGAGCGTGTACTGCACAAGCGGAAGGACCCCTGGCTGGTGCGCGACCTCGGCGATCATCTCCGCGACGAGTCCTGGCTCTGGCGAGACGCCGACCCGTTCGGCGGGCTTTCGGATCGCCTGCTCCAGCTCGTCGGGCGTGAGCGGAGGCACCGCCTCGTTCATCGTTGCGAGCAGCTCCCCGAAGCGAGGGTATGTGAGCGGCCGGTCGTAGAAGTCCGCCCTGAGCGTCACCACGACCCGGAGCCGCGTATCGGGATCGACCGTAGCCACGCGCAGGGACTCGAGGAACTCCTCACGCTCCCGCTCGTCCGGGCAGAGCGTGAAGACCTCCTCGAACTGGTCGACCACCAGCACGATCTCCGCGTGGTGGGACACGAGCAGTCCCGCTGCCTGGAGCAGACCGCGAGACCCGGATTCGAGGGTTTGACGCAAACGGGCGACCGGGCGCACCGCGATCCGAAGCAGCGCGGCCTCGAGCTCCTCGATCGGATGTGCGCCGGGACACATCTCCGCCACGAAGCAACCCTCCGGTTCTCCCAACGCCCCGCGTCGGATCGCCGGGACGAGGCCGGCTCGAACCACCGAGGACTTGCCGCTCCCGCTCGGTCCGACGACCGCGAGGAACCTGGATCCGACGTCTTCGGCACTCAGCCTGGCTCCACTCGGCCTGGCTCCACTCGGCCTGGCTCCCGTCAGCCTGGCGACGAGCCGCTGCGTGAGCTCGCCTCGCCCGAAGAAGTCGCGCGCGTCGGCCTCTGTGAACGGACGTAAGCCCTTGTACGGGTTTCGGACGTCGTCAAGCCGTCGAGCTTGCGCGATCGCACTTGGTTCGAGTGCCGCGCGAGCGGCGCGCGCGAACGCCTCCGACGACGGCGGCTCCTGCCCGAGATCGGCCTCTTCGACGAGCGCGTGGAGCGGCTCCGGCATGCCGTCGGCCAGGAGACCCCTGGCGAGTCGAGCGAGCTGCCTCACGTCCGACCGATGGTCCGGAACCGGCCCCGACCCGACGAGGAAGTCCCCGAGATAGGCGTTGCCCTCGCCGTCGAACAGGACGTTGGATGACCCCACGCTCCCGTGGGCGACGCCCTGGCCGTGCGCGAACGCGAGCGCGGACGCGACCTGCTCGACGACGCGAAGTGCTCGGGCCCGCTCCAGGGCCTGCCCTCGCTCCTGGAGCGCGCGAAGGCTTGCCCCGCGCAGGTACCGGGACACGATGTACGCACGACCCGGCTCTCGCCAGTAGTCGTAGATGGGAACGATGTGCGGATGCTCGAGGCTAGCAACCGCCTGCGCTTCCTGTTCGAAACGGCGGACGAACGAGGCGTCGGCGGCGATCGCTTCATGGAAGATCTTGACGGCCACGTCCCGTTCGACGCGGGGTTGGATCGCGCGGAACACGGTGCCCCTCGGTCCTTCAGAGACCTTCTCGAGCAGCCGGTATGCGCGTAGCGCCTGTCCCCGCAGATCCAGGCCCGGATCCTGCCGCAGGATCCGCTCGTGCAGCCTGACCAGCTCCGGAGAGGGATCGATGCCGAGCTCGTCGGCCAGCGTTTCCCTCGCGCGCTGATAGGCGCCGAGCGCGTCGGCCTGACGGCCGTCCCGGTAGAGGGCCAACATCAGCAGACGCCAGAGGCTCTCCCTCAGCGGGTGATGAGCGAGCAGGACCTCGAGCTCACCGATCGCTCGAGCGTGCGCGCCCGTCGCCAGCAGACCGTCGACCCGCGCTTCTTGCGCTTCGAGGCGTAGGTCCTCGAGTCTGGTCGCCTCGGCGAGCAACGACGGCTGGTCTGCCAGACCGGCAAGGGCGGGACCTCGCCACAGTGACAGTGCTTCCTCCAGCACACCGATCGCGACGCTGGGCTCCACCGGGAGCGCCTTCTTCGCGTCCCGCACCAGGCCATCGAATCGGGCGGCGTCGACCTCCGAGGCGTCGACCGTCAGGATGTAGCCGGGTGCCCGCCACTCGATACGCTCCCGGCCGAGCGCCTTCCTCAGGTGCGAGACGTACGCCTGGATCGTGTTTCGTGCGTTCTCGGGTGGTTCGTCTCCCCAGAGCTCGTCGACCAGGGTCTCGGCCGGGACGAGCTCGCCGGCACGCACGATCAGGTGCGCGAGGACGGCTCGCTGCTTCGGCCCGCCCAACGGGATCGGCTCGCCCTCCGAGTCCACCTCAAGCGGCCCGAGGATCCGAAACTGCATCCGGGCTCCGAACGCCCGCCGCGGTTGCTTCGGCGCGAGCTCTTTCATGCGCGCTGGGACATCCGCCCACTCGGGCACGATCGCGACGATGCGGACCGGGTCCGAGAGCCCCTTCAGGTGCAGCTCGCCTCGATCCAGATATCGGATGCCTTCGATCGCGCGAGCGAGATGGACCACGCTTTGGCTGGCGACGATCTCGCCCGGATCGGCCTCCGAGCAGAGCCGCGCGGCCAGGTTGAGTGCTCCCCCCCCGTAGCGGCCCTCGACCACGACGGCCTCGCCGACGTCCAGTCCTATCCCGACGGGAAAGGGCAGATCCGGCCGGGCCGACGTCTCCTCGAGGAACCGCGCCTGAAGCGCCACCGCCGTCCTGATCGCGCCACGAGGAGATCGGAAGACCACGAGAGCCTCGTCGCCACGCAGCTCCACCTCGGATCCGTCCCGATCGTCTATCTGCTCCCGGACGATGGCCGCGAACCTGGCGGCAAGGTGGGCGGCGTCATCGCCGCGCTCGCTGGTGAACCCCGTGTATCCGCGGATGTCCGCGATCAGGAAGGTCCTGAACCCGTCGGCCGTGTCTGGATCCACGGCTCGCCGCGGCTCCGTGGGATCCGGCCGGTTCGAACTTGCGGGAGCCTCTGAGGCCTCACGCATGCCGCTGAGTATCGGGCGTTCGCCGGCGGAGCGATAGGTGGCGTTTGCGCCCGGCGTCTCGTTCACCACGAGAGCCTCGATCCACCCGCTTGAGAACCGCTGAAAGCACCGTTTTCAGCCGTTCTCAAGCGCCGGCGCCTACGGTCGACCCCCCGGATGGCGAGAGGAGGCGAAACGGAAATGCCTAACCTCAGCGATCGACCGGCCCGACCTTGCCTCGAACTCGCCCCGGAAGCGTCGCACCTCACGCCCCACCACGAGATACGTCCGAGGCGCTCCCGAGCTCCTCGGTGGATGGCGGCCACTATCGGCTCGGCGCTCGTTGCGGTGGTGGCGGCTCGTGTCAGGCACCCGTCGACGTGCCTCGGTCGAACCCAATATCGGCGGGCCGGGGGCCCTCCAGACGCCGGCTCGGATCGCCGCGTGTTGCGGCTTGGTATTCAACAGCTCGTGAGAGGGCTTTCGCGACTCGTACGAACCGGCGTGAGAAGTAGCACTGAGATGAACGAGCCATTCCAGCCTGGCTCCAAGGCGATGACCGTCGGGGCGGTCCGCGCAATGCTGAGCATGGTCCTGCTCGTGGCCTGCACCGGCTCGCTGCCGGCGGATGAACGATCCGAGACGCGCGCCGTGCCATCTAACGTCGATGGTATGGATGGCCAGGGGACGGCTACACAGTCGCCCCGAGCCACCAACTCACCCGGCACCGACGCGCGGTCGGGCGAAACGGGACAGCAGCACCGCCCGGAGAGCTGCGGGCTCCAAGACGAACCGCCGACGGGTACGTTTGAGGACGTCTCCGGATGGATCGCGTATCGGTGCGGATCGACGATCGTTGCCGTCGACCCGGAGAATCCCCCATTATCGCTCTCTCTCGGCTCGGTCCACGGGTGTCCATCCGGTCCCCATTACGCAGGCCACTGCCAGGGGGCCGATCCGATCGACTGGTCCGCCGACGGCACCGGCCTGCTCCTGAGCGTGGTCTTCCGAAGGGGGCTGGGGTCGGATCTGTGGGTGATGCACGCGGACGGCTCGACGAAACGGGTCACCACGCACGAGGATGCCGGTTGGGGCTCGTTCTCGCCCGATGGTTCGAAGATCGCGTACGGATGTTGCGGTGACCGGCCGGGTCCGTATGTGATCGACGCGGACGGCGGGAGATCGCGATCCCTCCGCCACCCCTGCCCAAGCCTTTGCGGCGAGCCCCTGAACGAGGCCGCGGCGTGGTCACCACAGGGTTCCCGCATCGCATGGGTGGACTTCGAGGAGAACAGCAAGACGTACGGACATCACGCCTATGTGCTGTCCTTCGTCAGTCCCGACGGCACGGGCGTCCGCACAGAGGTGGCGCCGCTACCCGGGGGGGGCGGGCCTCGTCTGGTCGCCCGACGGCTCCCGGCTCGCGTTCTGGAACGGCGACGACGCGGCGTTCTGGTACAACAACGCCCGGCGCTCGGGTAACGCAGGACAGATATTCGTCATCAACGCCGACGGGTCGCATCTGCGACAGCTCACGCATCGCGGGGACAACCGCTGGCCAGCGTGGTCACCCGAGGGGTCCCGGCTCGCGTTCGTGCACGACCATCAGCTGTTCACGATGGCCGTCGACGGGAGCCACGCGCTCAGGGTGCCCGGGGTGAGACTCGAGGGACCGATCGCTTGGAGTCCTCCCGCGTCGCAGAGGAGGACCGCATGACGCAGACACGAGATAGGCGACGCGATGCCGTCGCGCGCCGCCGAGCGCGCTGGGTCCTTCGCACTTGGGTGACCGCGATGGCCGCTGTCCTCGCGCTCGTCGGGTGCGTGATTGGCAACGACCGCGGTCAGACCCCGGCCGTGAGCGAGCGACATGGGGCAAGTGAGGAAGCGGCCCGGATCGAGTCGGCTCCTGCGTTCTCCGCGGACCAGCTGTATGCCGACCCGCAGGACGGGTGGATCACGAACGGCGGCTCACTTCGGAACCAGCGCTACTCGCCGCTCGACGAGATCAACGCGGACAACGTGGAGCGGCTGCGCGGCGTCTGGATGACGGACCTGCGCGGTTCCGGGGAAGGCCCGAAGTACTCGGGCGAGGCCCAGCCCATCGTGTACGAGGGTGTCATCTACGTCGTCACGGGCGCGGACGACGTCTTCGCGGTCGATGTGGAGTCGGGCTCGATCCTGTGGCAGTACGAGGCGCACCTGGAGGAGAGGATCGCCTCGGTCTGCTGCGGGTGGACGAGCCGCGGCGTGGCGCTCGGCGACGGGAAAGTGTACGTCGGGCAGCTGGACGGCAAGCTGGTCGCGCTCGACCAGAAGACGGGGCAGGTCGTCTGGTCGACGCAGGTCGGGCGCTGGCAGGAGGGGTACACGATCACCTCCGCACCCCTCTACTACGAAGGGCTCGTGATAACCGGCATCTCGGGCGGCGAGTTTGGGATCCGCGGCCGCGTCCAGGCCTACGACGCCGACACCGGCGAGGAGGTCTGGCTCTTCTACACGATCCCCGGTCCGGGCGAGGTCGGGCACAGTACCTGGCCCGCCGACAACGACGCCTGGACGCACGGCGGCGCGCCCGTCTGGCAGACGCCCGCCGTCGATCCTGAGCTCGGCCTGCTGTACTTCTCGACCGGCAATGCCTCGCCCGACCTCAACGGCTCCAAGCGGCCCGGCGACAACCTCTTCACCGCCTCGATCGTCGCCCTCGACGCCAAGACCGCCGAATACCGGTGGCACTTTCAGGAGGTCCACCACGACATCTGGGACTACGACGCGCCCAACCCGGTGATCCTGTTCGACGTCGAGATCAACGGCGAGGAGCGCAAGGGCCTCGCCCAGGCGAGCAAGACCGGCTGGCTCTACCTGCTCGACCGCGAGACCGGCGAGCCGCTGCTCCCGATCGAAGAGAAGCCTGTGCCTCAGGAACCAATCCAGAAGACGGCGAGGACGCAGCCCATTCCAGGCTATCCGCCCTTCATCCCCCACGAGGTTACCGACGCTCAGTACCAGGAGTTCGTCTCGATCGTGCAGAAGATAACGAAGGACGGGAGGCCAGCACCCAGGGTGATCAGGGCCAAGCAGATGTACACGCCGTTCGGCAAGGACTGGACGGTGATCACTCCCGGCCCGCCGGGCGGCGCCAACTGGCCGCCCACCAGCTACAACCCGGAAACGGAGATGTTCTACGTCTGCGCCCTAGGCGCGGTCGACGGGTATGTGCGCTCGGGAGAGGCATTCGACGAGAGCAAGCGCGGGAAGGTCTTCGAGCTCGGAAGCCAATTTACTTTCCTTGGCTTCGGCTACTACCCCGGCCACCTCGTCGCGATCGACGCCAGTACAGGCCGTGCGGTCTGGCAGAAGCGGTGGCGCAAGTCCTGCTACTCGGGTACGATCACGACGGGCGGCGACCTCGTCTTCGTGGGCCGGTCAAGCGGAGAGCTGCAGGCCTACCACGCCGAGAGCGGCGAGCTCCTGTGGGGGTTCCAGACCGGGGCGGGCGCGAACACGACGGCGACGACCTTCGAGTACGAGGGGAAGCAGTACGTCGTCTTCTACGCGGCCGGCAACTCTCTCATGTACAACGCCCACGGGGACAACCTCTGGCTCTTCTCGCTCGACGGGACATTGGGGCCCGTCGCACCGGGCTAAGGACCTTGAGGCTCGGTGGCAGCAGGTAGGGCTGGTCTCGGTCGCAGGGGAGGAAGTTGAAGGCCATGGAGAACTCCTCGGAAGAGAGAATTACGTTCCTGTCATTCTCCTCTCTCCGAGGACTGACTTCGACGACATCA
>Ga0137373_10006354_pt1 | contig 12651 bp, 14 predicted proteins | sample SagtaG_5_FD_104912 | JGI IMG/M metagenome (GOLD analysis project Ga0137373, IMG submission 104912) | Vadose zone soil microbial communities from Sagehorn Ranch, Mendocino, California, USA - Sage1_R_80_16 metaG | ecosystem: Environmental > Terrestrial > Soil > Vadose zone | place: USA...
CCTGCATATGCCGTCGCGACAATTCGATCTCGGCGCCGTCCTGCAACCGGGTGACCAGCACCGCTTCGCCCGGCGCGGGCCGGTAGCGCGCCGCGATCTCGGCGTGCGACAGCCCGTCGAGCACGCCGCGATGAACCCGCCGGATGTCGGCCGAGACATGCCGGTCGATGATCGGCACCACATCGGGGCGCGGCGCCTGGCCGATGGTCAACGTCCCGAGAATCCGCTGCCGCATGGTCGCTGCTCCGATGCTGAATTGCTGCTCATCGGAGCTTATGCCAAACCGGTTGGCAAGCCCCCAGCCTCTTGCATCGCCGGGGCGTTCGCCTATCATTCCGGCGGAGCGCGGGTGTAGCTCAATGGCAGAGCAGAAGCTTCCCAAGCTTACGACGAGGGTTCGATTCCCTTCACCCGCTCCAATAACTTAGACTCTCCTCGATAGCCGCAAGGCACAAATACGGCACTAAAGGCTTGGTGCGCTAACCGAGAATTTCGAGGAACTCTCTTGGGCTGATGATACGGATGCCTTGGTATTCCCCAATAGGCAACAGGTGCGCGCGGTCGCCAGTGACGAGGTAGTCGGCCTTGGCCGCGACCGCTGCGGCGATGATGGCGTCGTCCTTCGGATCATTGGGCACCACGCGCGATGCGGGCGTGTCGGCTACGATTTCCGCCTGGGTGAGGAGCCAGCGGATGTAGTTGCGCACGTCGTCGTCCGCATACTCGGCATAGCGCCGCAGTTTCGATTTGCCGAGAAGCGTCTCGGCCGTCTCGGTGAGGATCGCCTCCGAAAGACAAAGCTGGTAGCAGCTGCGCGCGGGATCGCGAAGAAGCCGCACGACCGAGCCGTGCGGCGTCAGAAAGGCGCTGACCAGAACCGAGCTATCGAGAACGGCTCTTGGCATGTCGAGCACGTACCGCGCGCACCTCCTCGGCGGCCATATCCATCACCTGGTCCTCGGACGGCGGCGGCTCCGGGCCGATGTACTTGACGCGGCTCAAGATCGCGTCGAGCTGGCGGTCGGCTTCGGCTCGGTCGATCACAGTGACCGGCTTGAGCGTCACCGCCCCATCGCTGACCTCAAGGTCGAGATAGTCGCCTTCGCTGATTTTGAGCGCCTTGCGCGCCTCGGCCGGCAAGGTGACTTGCCCGCCACGGAGCATCCGTACGAGCGCCATGATGCCCTTCTCCTGTTGTGTGTTGGTTGCAGTCATACACTTTTGCGTAATCTACATGATTACATATTGGCCAATTTCCGAACTTCTGCAAGGTACATTTTTGTCCGGTCAGTACCGGCTAGAGGGCACGCGGCTTCAGATTCAGCTTGTAAATATTGGTTTTACCAACGCCCGCCGGCTGATCGTGAGGAGGTCACAGGCCTTCCCAAGCTTACGACGAGGGTTCGATTCCCTTCACCCGCTCCAGGCACTCAGCCGAGCGTGCACGCCGCCACGCCGCAATAGTCAACGGGTGTGGGCGGCCGTTACGGACCGAAAGTTTCGAGGAGCGAGAGATAGAAGGCGAACAGAAAACCGGCGACCGTCGGCAAGACGACCAGTGAACCGCCATCCTCGATCGCCTCGGGGATCATCGCGTGCGCGACGAGCGCCAGGACCGCGCCGCCGGCAACCGCCTCGGCGAACAGCGCGGGCAGCGACACCGAACTGGCGAGAAAGATTTTTCCGGCGGTCGCGGCGATCACGCCGGCGACCAGCACCGTCGACCACAGCCAGAAGATTCTGTTCGGCCGAAACCCAGCCCGCCGCAATATCGCCGCGCTTGCCGCCGCTTCGGGGATGCCGCCGATAAACATGCCGAGCGCCAGCGTCAGCGAGACTTCCTCGATCGAGGTGAATTTGGCGCCGATCACGAGGCATCCGGGAATCGTGTCGAGAATGTTGCCGAAGACGATGGCGAGGCCCGCACCGGAGCCGGTTTCCTTGAGCATCCGGTTCGCGTCGTTTCGGCTGAGATGATCGAGGCTCGCGGTTGCTACCTTGGCCCAGGTGGCCGCGTGCGGTCCGCCGGCGCCGAGATTGGTGATCGCGCGTTCATGGCTGAGCCGCTCGACCGCCTCGGCAAGTTGCGGATCGTTGGCCATCAGGTGATCGAAATCGCGCTTCTCGATCGCCAACAACTCGGTCTCGCCGTCCGCCGCCGAGCGGACCGTCGCGGTGCGCGGTCCGCCACTGAGCAAGGCCATTTCGCCGAAAGCGCTGCCTTCGCCGAGTTCGGCGATGCGGGGTGCTTCGTGCAGCACCGCGCCGGGCGCCGCGAGGATCTCGACCCCGCCACGCGCAACGATGTAGAGCGCGTCACCAGGATCGCCCGCCCGGAACAGCGTTTCCCCCGCCATCAGGCGGCGCGACCGCACATAGGGGAGCAGGTTTTCGACTTCCTCCGGCGGCAAATGGCGCAGCAGATCGCATCGCGACAACAGGCCGATCAGCTCCCGCGAGCCCCGGCGCATCTGCTCGCGCGCGTATTCGCGAAACCGGGTCGGATAGCGGACGGCGGCACCTTTGCTTTCGAGGAAGAGCGAGACCCAATAATAGATTGTGGCACCGAGCGCGAAGCCACCGCCGGCGAACGCCCAGGCGGCCCCCGTGCTGAACCCGAGGTGATGCAGCTCCTGCACGCTTTGAAAGGCCAGCTCGATCGCCAGCGCGCTGATCAGGGTCCCGGCGGCAAAGGCGAGGACACAGGCCAGCACGCGCTTCGACAGCGGGCAATAAAGCCCGATCGTCACACCGAGCAATGAAGACGAGGTCGTCGCCAACCCGAGCAAGGCGACACAGAGCAACGAGACGAGGGCGAGGTCATGCATCGCGGTGCTTCACACCTCATCACAGCGCGCCCGCCGGTCGGTATCGAAAATTGCCTAAAAATACAATAATGGTCGCGTTTGAAGAGGCCGCAGGGGAGCGATGGGCCGGCGGTTCCCGCGCCGCCGGCAGGTAGGGCGGTTCCGCGATTTGGCCAGAGCGCCTCCTGAGTTGCTTGCGCAGGTCTCACAAGCGATGTAACGCGGGGACGCCTCTTCGTTCGACGGGCCCATGCCTCAGACATCGGCAGCAGTCGCTACGCGGCATTGCTCGTTGTAACCTGCACGCGAAACCTGGACGGGAAGAACGGAATGTTGAGATGGCTGGGGCTGGGCCTCCTGCTCGGCGCGGGGCTGGGGAGCGTCGCGTCGGCGCAGGGGTCGGCCAGGTTCGATGGCCAATACACCGGAGAACTTACCCTGACGAAGGTCATCAATGACTGCACCCCGCCGCCTCCGGGGGCGCTTTACCCTCTGACGATCGCGAGGGGCGAGGTGCGGTTTGCCTATGCCCCGCGATTCGCCACCACATTGAGCGGGAGGGTTGATGACCATGGGGTGTTCAAAGCCGCCGCCCGCTTGCGCCGGGGAGTTGTCCAGATGACCGGGCGCATCCAGGGGAACAATGTCACCGCCTATCTCGTCTCTCCCAGCTGCCATTACACCTTTCAGACGAGGAATTAGGCTGCGGGTAATGCTCGACCTTTTTACGGGGTCCGCTGATTTAGCGTGACAATCTAGGCTCCGCGCGGTGCGCTGCGGATGGTCAAGCGAGGAGCGAGACGATGCCCCCCGCCGACCAAGGTAGTGAACTCCCGGGCTGCGCCGTCAGAAGCTCGGCTTGGCCGCGAACGGCGTCAGCTGCAATTCATGCGTCCAGCACGATTTGTCCTGATTGTGCAGGTACCAATACGCATCGGCAATCTTGACCGGATTGATGACCAGGTCGCGGCGGTTCGCATTCCGCGGCAGCTTGCGGCTGCCGGGCGAGTCGATCGATCCGTCGATGATAATGTTGGCGACGTGCACGCCGTGCTCGGAATATTCCTCGGTCAGCACCTGCGCCAGCGTGCGCATCAGGACACGGGGATAGTAGAGCGATTGCCCGGTCATCCGCTTCTTGCCGCGCAGCGAACTGGAGTTGTTAGAGAAGAAGAACGAGCCCCGGCCGTTCTTGCGCATCGCCGGCAATACTACCAGGGCGACGAGGAACGGCCCGCGCGCCGAGACGTGCAGCCCGGTGTCGAGCATCTCGACCGGCACATATTCGAGCAGCTCCTTCTCGGGCGGCAGGTCGCGGCCCTCCAGGTAGCCGGCATTGTAGATCAGCACTTCCGGGTCGCCCGCCTCCCGGCGGATCGTAGCGAAGGCATTCGCGATCGAATCCTGCGACACCAGGTCCAGCTCGACGATCATGCAGTCGCCGCCTTGCTCGCGGATCGCCTTGGCGAGCGGGGCGGCATTGGCTTCGCTGCGGGTGGTAACGACGGTGAAGAAACCCTCCTGCGCGAATTTCTGCGCGATCGCCCCGCCGACGCCCCAACGCACGCCAACCTCGACGTCGCTGTCATCGACCGCGTGTCCGTGCGCCAGGATCGTATTGCGGCCATCCGATTGCCATTTTGAGGTGGCGCCGATCACCACCGCGACCTGCTTGCCCTTGGTGTTGGTCTTCATTCGGTAATTTCCTTCTCAGCTTGCACCGCCCGGGCTGATGGTGCGCCCGTAGGGCGGATGAGCAAAGCGTAATCCGCCGTCCTCGGGGGCAAGGGTCGTCACCTGTCGATGCGAGAGGTTGCTTGGCAGGCCGGCTCCCCACAGGTGAATCTGGGCGTCGACGATCTGCATAGCATCCTCTCCTCTGATTTTTGCGCCGGGATGGCTAGCGCCAATACCCTGGGTGTCAGTCATCGCCGCCAGTGGACCGGCGTCGAGCGATCGCCAACGGTGGAAGAAGCGACAGCGCTTCCTCTACCGACACCTCACTGCCAAAGGCGTCAGCGCGAAAGCTGCCGGCTGTGGGCCGCGCTTCTAGCGCGACGGGCAGCCGGCAGTGCGTCAGACGATGCCGTCCTGGCGCAAGCCGGCGATCGCGGCGTCGTCAAGCCCGAGCCAGTCGGCAAGCACTTCAGCGGTATGCTCGCCGAGCAATGGCGCCGATTTGACTTCGGTCGGGACGCCGTCGAAGCGCACCGGCCAGGTGGGCATCGTCATCTTGCGTTCACCATGCGTCATCGTCTGCAGGATGCCGCGCTCGCGGAAGCTCGGCTCATTGACCAGGTCCATTGAGTCGAGGACCGCGCCGGCCGGGACACCGACCGCGCTCAGCTGCGCCATCGCCTCGTGCTTGGTGCGCTCCCGCGTCCAGCCGCTGACCATCTCGTCTACTTCGGCTTCGCACTTCAAGCGGGCGTCGGCGGTGTCATAGCGCGCGTCGCCGATCAGATCCTCGCGCCCGATCAGCTTCAACAGGCGCGGCCAATGCTCGGGGTTGGCGCGGCTGGTCATCAGGTAGACGTAATCGTTGGGGCCGCCCGGCTTGCACGGATAGATGCCGCCCGGCGGGTTGTTGCTGGGCGGCCGCCGCTGTGCCGCCTTGCCGGTGCGAGCGTGTTGGATGAACATGCCGCGACTGTAATGCATGACCGAATCCTGCATCGCCACCTGCAGCCGCCGGCCCTTGCCGGTGCGCGCGCGGTCGAACAGCGCGCTGACGATCGAGAACGCCATCAACATGCCGGTGCCGGTGTCGCCGATCGTCGGGCCGGGCTTGACCGGCCGGCCGTCGCGCTCGCCGGTGATGCTCATCGCGCCACCAGCGGCCTGGGCGATCGGGTCAAAGGACAGGCCCTGCTCGTACGGGCTGCCGGCGCCGAAGCCCTTCACCTGGGCATAGATGATGCCCGGATTGATCGCGCTGACGACGTCGTAGCCGAGCCCCAATCGCTCGACCGCGCCGGGCGCGAAATTCTCGGTGAAGACGTCGGCCTTTTTCACCATCTCCTTGACCAATGCCAGCCCGCGCTCCGATTTCAAATTGACCGTGATCGACCGCTTGTTGGCGTTGTACATCATGAAATAGTAGGCATCGCCAAACCCGGTGCGGCCGGCTTCGCCGCGCGGCGGCTCCACCTTGGCAATGTCGGCGCCCATCCAGGCCAGCGCCTCGGTACAGGTCGTGCCGGCCTCGAATTGGGTCAGGTCGAGCACGCGAATACCGGAGAGACAGCCGGGGGAAACGGGAGTTACGGTCATTGCAGACTCCTTACAAAAGCAAGTTGTCACCCCACAACAGCGGGTGTCCGAAGCCAAGCAGCCTTACCGCCGATTACAACGCGGGAGCACCACCCGCTGGTGCGTCGGTGCGCACAATACCTTGAGTTTCCAGGTGTGCTCCTGGTAAGCCTTCCCATCTCATTTTGCATTCGCACTTGCGCGTTCGGTGCCGAGTACGAGAAAATGCCGTTCATTATCCAGAGTCCATGTGCTGAGCCGCGAAAGAAAACTTTGACCAAGTAGGGGCACACTCTGCACGGGTCCAATGCTCGCGCGGACGTTTCGGATGACTTGGTCGCCGACTTGTAGCTCGCGAAGCACAAACCGAGCGCTCTTCACCTTGGATCCGTCGCCAAGCGTGTAGGTTTGCTCGCCAATGAAGTCGCCATCCGCGATGGTTCCGGTGCGCGCCAAAGTGAGAACTACATCAGCTGGGATCAACACGTCGCTTGCACCGCTATCAACGATGAACCGAAGTACGAGGGCGCCGTTTATGCGAACGGGCACAACGTAAATCCCACCCTGGTTTTCCAGGTGGATCTCTTCTCTCAGCGTGGTCGGTTGGACAGGGTCGGCGTCGCTCCGGCCAACGGCGCTGCCGCCAAGCGGTTGCGGATCGGCGCCGTATTCGCGGAGATAGGCAATGCGAGCCACATTGGCGTCCTTGAAGCAAATTTTGACCGAAAACGGCACCGGGTCGGGGGCAGGGCCGGTGCGCGCAATGCCACAAGCTGCAAGGTAGGAGTCGACCCATGCTTTCTGATCATTCTCGAGCTGCTGTTGACCGTTTGGATTGAGCCGATCCCGAGCGGCATTGTAGGCCCGCTGCCTCGTTACAGCCAAGCCACGCAATTCAAGATCGCTACAGATGACCCGGCTCGGTGCCGATGCTGCTGGGTTACTTCGGATCGACTTGCACCAGTCTTCTAGAGGCGGTGGTCCCGCCATCGAAGCGGATGGCGCCGACGCGCTTAGTTGCGCCGCCTGCGGATGGGATTTCGGCGCTTCGCCTGCGGCAGAGCCATAGGCCCGCAGATAGGCAAGCCGTGCCCTTCCCGCCGTTTTGAAGCATTCAATGATAGCGGGCGGGATGGGCGTCGGGGGTGGGTTGGTTGCGCCGACCCCACATGAGGCGGAATAAGAACGAACCCATGCGTTCTGATCCTCACGTAATTGCTGAACTTGTCTTAGACTGAGCCGTGCCTTCGCCTGCTCGAAAGCCTTTAATCTTTCATCAGCAAGCACTTGAAGTTCGGTATCCGCGCAAACCACGATGTCCCAGGGCAACTTAATACCAGTACAGTTGAAGGCGGTGGCGGTCTCGCAACCGAGCAACCAAAGCCCTAGCGCAAAAGTAACCATGCGCATCGTAAAGTTCTCTCCACCGACTTAGCGTTTCGCTTTCGCAAATACCGGTTTGGTGGGTAGACCATACCTATTCGGCCGCCGCCGCGACCGTCGTGGTGCGGAACGCCGGCATCACGTCCTTCGCGAACCGATCGAGGTCTTCCAGCTGGATGTCGAGCGGGGTGCCGAGGGGCGTCGCGCAGATCACGCGATCGATGCCGGGATAGCGCTTCTCGACCGCCTTCAGCTGCTCGATGATGTCGGCCGGCGTGCCGGCCAGGAAGCCGCCGGCCTTCACGGCGTCCTCGATGGTCGGCAGCTTGGTGGTGGCGGCGAGCTTGGGGTCGCGCATCGCCGCGATCTGCTCGTCGGAGAGCGCGCGCACGAGGCGCAGTTCGCCGAACATCTTCATGTTCTCTTCGTAATGCGGCGCGGCCTCGCGGATCGCCTGCTCGCGGCTCTTCGCGATGTGGAACTGGAAGCCGAGCGCCAGGCGCTCGCCGAGTTCGAGCTTGACGCCGCGGCGCGCATAGGCGGCCTGGAACCCGAGCATGTGCCGCTCGACCGCGCCGCCCTCGGCCGAGCCGCCGCCGATCACACCGTTGATGCCGTGCTTAGCCATGAAGTCGAAGGCGCGCTCCGGTCCGCTCTGGATCGGCTGCCAGCATTCGGCCGGCAGGCGTTCCGGCGCCGGCACCAGGGTGATCTCCTTCAGCGTGTAGCCGCGATAGGGCACCTCCGGCGGGATCGTGTAGAACTTGCCCTTGTGCGAGAACGGCTTACCCTCGAACGCCTTGAAGATGATGTCGACGCCCTCTTCGAACAGTTCGCGGTTGGCGTTCTGGTCGGTCAGCGGCGCCCCGAAGCTCTCCACCTCGCGGGTGTGATAGCCGCGCGCCACCCCGAAGATCACCCGGCCGCCGCTCAGGACATCCGCCATAGCGTAGTCTTCGGCGAGGCGCAGCGGATTCCACATCGGCACGACTTTGAAGCCGCAGCCGATCTTCAGGTTGTTGGTCACATTGACCAGGTGCATCGCCATCATCAGAAGGTTTGGGATCAATTCCGTACCCTCGGGCTGGAAATGGTGCTCGGCCATCCAGAAGGTGTTGTAGCCGCGCTCGTCCATGCACTTGGCGTAGGCCACCACCTTGTGCAGCGCCTTGGCGAACTGCGCCTGCGGATAATAGCGGTCGTTGATCGGCTTGCCGGTGTAGCCGAGGTCCTCCATATCGGCGGTACCGTAATAGGAGCTGTCGAATTTTGTGATCATCGATGGGGGTCCTTACAAATCTGCCTCGCGAATATATCCCCGGTGGCGTTTCTGTCGCCCCGAAATATCGCGGGTCGCCATCATAACGGACGCGCGGGGGCCAAAGTCGGGGCTTGGCTCGGGAATGGCCGCCGCGGCGCGGCACGGGAATTTCAGCCGCTCGCGTGCGGAAAATCGGGTTCGCCTGTCTGCTGCTCCGCCGATCAGACGAGGGCGTCCGCACCCGCGCGAGGCGTCTCGAATAGCTGCTATCGTTGTCTTTGGAGCAGCCGGGGAGGATCCGATGGCATACGACATACCGCCGCCCGAAAAACGACCCGAACCCGGATATTATTATCACTTCAAACATGACCCGAACGGGCCGCTGAACAACTATGCCTACTACATTTATGGTGTCGGCCATCACACCGAGGACGATTGCCGGCCCGAAGACGCCTTCATGCAAGTATACCGGCCATTATACGACGGATATGCGTATCGGCATGGCGGAATGTTCGACCTGCGTCCATTAGACATGTTCTACGCACCGGCGACATCGAACGGCAAAGAGGTGCCGCGCTTCACCAAGATCACCAACCCGGATGTGATCGCGCAGCTGAAGGCGATCAGGGCTCGCATGTATCCCGATCCCTAACCGGTCGGTGCAGTCGATCAACTGCGGCGACACCGCGGTGGAAAGGCGGCCACAGCAATTAACTACGAATTTAGATGACATTTTAGATGTATTCAGCGATATCGAGGCCGCCGGTTCAGAGGATGCCGGAAGGGAAGGACATGATGGTTGCCGAATTGGCCAAGCTCTTTTGCAATGAGGATGGCGCGACGGCGCTCGAATATGCTTTCGTTGCCAGCCTGGTCTCGGTTGTCGCGTTCTTCGTGATCTCGTCGATCGGCTCGAGCGTCAGCGCCGACTTCGCCAGCATCGCCAACGCCCTTTAAGGACGTCCGCCGTCACCGCATCTCGCCGAGCGGCGGCATGCGGAGCACGCCCGGATCGCCCGTCAGCGCCTCGATGTCAGCGACCAGCGCGCCGAGCGCGGTCAGGGTCCGCTCGATCAGGCCCGGCTGCGGCGAGCCGCCTTCCTCGTCATGGTCGAGATCGAACAGGCGGTCGAAGATCAGTTCGGCGCTGCCCTTCTCGCGCGGGAAGACGACGAGCTTGAACGGCCCGTCGGGCGGGATCTTGGCCGCCTCCTTCGCCAGCTGTAATGCCGTCGCATAGCCGCCCAGCGCGTCGACGAGACCCTTCCCCCTGGCCTCCTCGCCTGACCATACGCGGCCCTTGGCGACCGCCTCGACCTGCTCGTCGGACAGGTGGCGGCCGGCCGCAACATGCTGCTTGAAACCCCAATAGGTGCTGTCGAGAAAGGCGTCGAGCCGCTCGCGCTCGGCCGGGGAGAAATCCTTGATCGCGCTGAACATCCCCGCATTGGCGCCGCGCCCGGCCGAACCGGTGGTGACGCCGAGCTTGTGCAGGAAGTCGCCGATGACCAGCTTGCCGGCCAGGACGCCGATCGAGCCGGTCAAGCTCGCCGGCTGGGCGACGATCTTGTCGGCCGGCGCGGCGATGTAATAGCCGCCCGAACCGGCGGTATCGCCCATCGACACGATGACCGGCTTGCCGCGCTCGCGCGCCTGCACCACCTCGCGCCAGATCGTCTCGGAGGCGACCGCGGAGCCGCCCGGGCTGTCGATGCGGAACAGGATCGCCCTGACATCGGCGTCGCGGAACGCCGTGCGAAAGGCGCGGGTGACCGCACGCGCGGTCATTTCCACATTGCCGGTCAGCGGGCTCGCCGTGCTGCCGCCCTGGGTGATCAGCCCGGTGCCGTGGATCAGCGCGATCGTCGGCCCCTTGTCGTGGGGATGGCCGGCGCCTTCGATGTAGCGCGATACGGTCACGAATTCGGCGCCAGAGCCAGCGCGGCGATGCGCCTCCGTCACCGCCTCGTCGCGATAGCCGATCCGGTCGATCAGCCGCGCCGTCTTGGCCTCCTCGGCGAAGAGCGGACCATGATCGATCAGCGCCTGGACCTCGCTCTCCGAAAGGTGGCGGGCGGCGGCGATGCCCCGATTGATCTGGCCGGCTATCGATACGAGCAGGCTCTCGATCTCCTCGCGCTGCGGGCCGGTCATCTCGGTCTCGGTCAGGCTGTTCGTCGCGCTCTTGTATTCCTCGCGGCGGGCGAAGCTGGGCAGGATGCCGAGCCGGTCAAGCGCGCCGCGCAGAAACGGCACCTCGGCATGCAGCCCGATCAGGCCGACCGAGCCCAGCGGCTGCAGCCAGATCTCGTCGAAGGCGGTGGCCAGGTAATAGGGCCGGGTGCCGGTGCCGAACTCGCCGAAGCTTTCGGAAAAGGCGATCGCGAACTTGCCCTTGGCACGGAACGCGGCAATCGCGTCGCGCACCTCCTGGGCGCGGGCGAGCCCAAGTGTATCGGCGCCGAGATGGGCATAGATGCCCTTGACCCGGGGGTCCTCGCCGCCGCGTTCCAGCGCGTCGAGAAAGCCGCGCAATGTCGGCTTGCCGCCGAACGCCAGATCGGCCAGCGCGTGCTGGCCCGGCCCCTCGATGAGGCCGCGGCCGAGATCGGCGGTCAGGACGATCGTCGCGGGAAGGGTCGGCTGATATGCCGCAAGCCGCCACACGAGGAAGCCGATCCCGGCGATCGCGAGCACGGCCACCAGGCCGATCATGGCAAAGAGACCCAGCACAAAACGACGCATGGCGGTCCGACCGCTGTCGGGTTTATGGCTGCGAGCGATCTTGCGCCTTCGCTGTTACCGCGGCGAGAGGGCTGCGCCCGACCGCTCGCTCGCGGGGCGTTCAAGATCGCCGCAGGGGGTGCTACATAGGGGGAGAGAAGAGGAGGTGGAGATGGACGACAAGACCCGCACCGAGCTCGAAGCCGCGACCTTCCGGGCATTGGTCGCGCATCTGCGCGAGCGCACCGATGTGCAGAACATCGACCTGATGAACCTCGCCGGCTTCTGCCGCAACTGCCTGTCGAAATGGTACCGCGCCGCGGCCGAGGAGAAGGGCGTCGCGCTCAGCGACCCGGAGGCGCGCGAGATCGTCTACGGCATGCCCTATGACGAGTGGCGCAAGAAGCACCAGAAGGAGGCGAGTGCCGAGCAGAAGGCCGCCTTCACCGCCGCCCAACCCAAGCATTGAAGTCGGCCAAGCACTGAACACAGCACCAGGGGGACAGGATGCCGGATATCGGGGGGATTGCCGGCGAGCGGCTGCGCTCGTTCATCGAGCGGATCGAGCGGCTCGAAGAGGAAAAGCGCACGCTGGCCGCCGACATCAAGGAGGTCTACGGCGAGGCCAAGGGCAACGGCTTCGATGCCAAGATCATGCGCCAGCTGATCCGGCTGCGGCGCATGGACAAGGACGATCTCGACGAGCAGGAAAGCCTGCTCGACGTCTACAAGCGCGCGCTCGGCATGCTGCCCGAGGCGCCGGCCAGCGCCGCGGCGGATTAGGTTTCGCAGGGCCTGTCACCCCGGCGGAAGCCGAGACCTATTCCCCGCAATCGCCTGTCATTGCGAGGAGCGTAGCAACGAAGCAATCTCGGTGGCCTGAGCGACTAGGCGCGAGATTGCTTCGCTTCGCTCGCAATGACAATCAGGGATAGGTTCCTTTCGCCTAGTGTCGTAGGAAGAGAGTTAACCCAGGTAACGACCTGCCCCGGCCGGTGTTGAATTCGTGCGGTTCGCGCGCACGAGCAGGTTGTTTTTGTCATGAGCGAATTTTTGCGCCGGATTGGCGGATCGGGGGCCTACGCCTCCTTGGCCATGGGCTTTGTGTTGGGGTGTTCGTTGCTGCTCGCGGCGGAGCAGGCAGAGGCGCCGGTCGCCCAGTGGTCCGACCCGACCCCGCCATCCTCTCTTACCGGCTCGACCGATCGTCATCTGCCTGAGGAG
>Ga0137373_10006361_pt1 | contig 12646 bp, 8 predicted proteins | sample SagtaG_5_FD_104912 | JGI IMG/M metagenome (GOLD analysis project Ga0137373, IMG submission 104912) | Vadose zone soil microbial communities from Sagehorn Ranch, Mendocino, California, USA - Sage1_R_80_16 metaG | ecosystem: Environmental > Terrestrial > Soil > Vadose zone | place: USA: California...
AGAGGGGACCCGGGTCGTCCCGCCCTACGGCTGGCCCCTCCTTCGGGCAACTCCTGCGGCCTAACGAACTCACACAGGTCCGGGTTCCTCGCTAAGGTCGGGTCGAAAGCCAGAGGGTCGCTCGCGGCGGCTCCGCGCGCTACTCTCGGACGATGGAGGGGCATGGGGTCAAGCGGCGGTCGGAGGAGCGTGACCTGCTGGGATTCGCTGCCGACGTACTCACGCTCGGGCGGCTGATCGTCGCCGTCGCGCTGGTCCCGGTTCTCGGGGCCCGACTGATGGCGCTGGGCGCTGGACTCCTCGGGTCCGCCTGGATCTCGGACTTTCTCGATGGCCGGGCGGCGCGGGCGTCTGCTGGGGGGACGAGGCTTGGGGATGTCGACCTGTTGGCGGACACGCTCGTCGGCGCCGGAGCGGTGGTCGGCTTCACTGTGTGGGGTTGGGTGCCTCCGGTCATCGGGCTGGGCATTTGTGTGTTCCTGCTCGCGGCGTTCGTCCTCACGCGGAATGAGGCGATGTCGATGCTCCTCCAGGGGACTGGGTACGCGCTCGTGCTCTGGCGGACGTGGCGAGATGGACACACCGCCTCGCTTTGGTGGTTGCTGACAATCATCGCCGTCATTGCCGTCGTGAACGGGGAGATCTTCTGGGAACGGTCCTTGCCGACCTTCCTGAGCGGCATGGGGGCTGCGCTCCGCCGCCGACCGACCGCCTGATGAGCCGTGGGCGAGCTGCCGTGCATTGAGCAGAAGTAGGGGGTACCAAGGTTCGACTGGCCCCTCCGACTCAAACCCCACTCGACGCGCGGAAGGCCTTCTTGTCTGATCCATCGCGCAAAGACTTGCTCTCCCCCGTTGCTCATGGACATCACGTCAGCCACTCCGGGTGGGTGTGAATGGGCTCCCCCCATGGCTGCCTACTTCTCCGGATAACCTCCGCCCCCTCATCCAACCTGAGGGGCGCGGAAACTCCGATCGTCTCCGAACCTCGCGCTGTGCCCGCTCACTGGGTGCTCACTTCAACATCGGCGAGTGCCGAGGCGAGGAACCTGTAGGTCCACTCCTCCGCGAAGCGCCGTGACTCGGCGAACATGACCCGGATCTCCGGGTAGCGCACCTCGAGACGTGAGAGCACCTCAGCGAGCCAGGCACCCGAGACGTGCTCCAGGGTGAACAGGCCCGAGTAGCGTCCCTCAACGACCACGGCGGCAAGGGGGAGCTCGGACAGGCGCTGCATCTGAAAGGAGAGGGTCCCGTCAGAGAGCGTCGAAGCCAAGTTCGGCAAGCTCTTTCTCTCAACCGAGGCAAGAAGTGACCCGTCCTCCCGCTGCACCGCGTAGTCCCCGGCCGAAAGGGCGCCCCGGACGGTCTCCGCTCCCTGGCTCGCGAACCGGTAGGGGTAGCGCTCCCTGGTGTCAACGGCGATCCGTACTGCTTCGGTCAGCGTTCGCCGCCTAGGGATCCGACCGCCCGGGTTGGCAGCTCGGGCCGTCTTTTGAGTCTGCCAGAAGATCGCGGGTCGTCCGTTGGCCTCGGTGAACACGAACTGGGATCGATAAAGCCGGGGCCGATCGAGCACCAGGTCAACGGCTGCCCCCCGTCGGCGGCAGGAAATGACAGGGACCCGCTCAAGGACCTCGGCATCTTCGGGCCAGGGATCGTCGATCAGGTAGCAATACACGCGAGAGGACCTCGGCCACGAGTCCCTCGCCTTCAGGACCAGTCCTCCGTCGATGGGGAGCCGGATGAGGTAGGGGAGCTTGCTGTCGGGATCCGGGTTTCTGGCAACCAGGAAGACGGCTTGTCCCATTACGCCGCGGCGAGATGGTACTCGTGGATCACCCCACCGAGCACGTCTCGGCGAAGGACCGTCTGGTTTGAGGGTGAGGCACGAGACTGCACTGAGTGATCCGGAGCACGAAGCTCGAGCGAGCGGTGGGGGCGGGCCTGGTTGTAATGGGCCACGTACTCAAAAAGCACTCGCTCGAGGTGGCTTCGGCCTTGAACGAGCAGGTAGTCCAGGCACTCGCGCCGAACGGTCCCGACGAAGCGTTCGGCGAGCGCGTTTGCCTTGGGGGCACGGACGGGCGTCTTGATCACCCGAACGCCCTCGGTGCGAAAGACCTCGTCGAATGATCCCGAGAACTTGGAGTCTCGGTCGCGGATCAGGAACCTCACTTCCCCAAGGTGACCCGGCACGGCGAGGTTTCGAGCCTGCTGGGTCACCCAGCCCGAGTCCGGGTTCCTCGTCACCCCTAGCAGGTGGACCCGTCTCGATGAGTGCTCGATCGCGAACAGCACGTACATGGTGCGGAGCCAGATCGTCTCGACCGAGAAGAAGTCGGTCGCCCAGATGCCTCTGGCCTGAGCCCTCAAGAACTCGCGCCACGAGGGACCGTCTGTCCGAGGCGCCGGCCCGAGGCCTGCCCTCCTTAGGATCGCCCGGACGGTGGTTGCTCCCACGCGGATGCCCAGTCCTCGAAGCTCTCCCTGGATGCGGATGCAGCCCCACCTCGGGTTCTCCCTGCCGAGGCGGATGATGAGCTGCCTCAGCTCGGGGTCGATGGGAGGGCGCCCGACCGATCGGTGCCTGAAGGTCCATTTCCTTCTCACGAGTTCCCGGTGCCAGCGGGAAAGCGTCTGGGGGCTGACCAGGAACGCCGCCCACCGCTTCCTTGAGAGGAGGCCGCTTGCGGCCGTAAGAAGCACCTTGTCCCCTCGCCTGAGCACCGGACGCTTGACGCCTCGGCGGAGCACGCCGAGCTGGTGACGAAGAACAGCGTTCTCCATCTCCAGCTGGGCGACGGGTGACTCTTCCACGAGCAAGCGCAGAAGCCTCCGCCACACCGAGTACAGAAGGAACAGGAGCATCCGCGGATGGTACTGATCGAGCCTCGATGCGGGCGAATCGAGTTTTCGCGCCCCACAGGCCGAGTGGGGGCGATGCGTCATCCCCGTTGGGGCCCCTCCACCCCAGAGTTGGCCGCCGGCCTGGAAGACACCACGTTAGCGGCCTGATCTCAATAATTGCACCCCTCAGGCCTCCAGGACCACGTGATCCTTCGGCCCCAGGCTCTGCCCGAACACCTCCAGGTCCTCGGGCGTCGAGGGCACCCTGGGACCGGACCGGCACACGCCGCCTTCGACCAGAGCCACCTCACAGAAGTCCTTGTGGACGTCCAAGCCGATGAACCGCACCGTGCCCTCCCTTCACTCGATGGCTGGAGGCCAGGCGGGGCGAACGACAACTACGGATGCGTGCTCTCGGCACAACCGGATCAGTCGCAGGGGCGGCCAATTACAACAGCGGGCTCACGGCGGCCACATAGTGTCTCGACGGCCTGCCCGTCCTGGTTCTCCCGAAGCCCCTCGTCCCGGCGCCCGGCCCCTACGTGAAGGCCCTTCTCTCGTTCAAGCGGCTTCGCTGGCATTTTCATGCAGGTACAAGCGGGCGAGACCACACCGGGCGCTCGAACTTCGTCCACCTGATCCGGCTTCTCCCGCGGAAGGCGTCGCTGGCTCGCGGGTCAGTCGTCGCGCCATCCTCGGCGGGATCATCCACGAGTACTGGAGGATCGCCGCGTGACCGGGGCTCCGGCTTTTTGGACCCCGACAGGCGGTGCCCGAAGGGGGCCAGGGTTCTCCCCCGTTCGCAGGACGGCTCTTCTACGAAGGGGCCGGCCTCGGGCGAGAAAACCCTGTTATGAGCCAGTTCAGGAATGTCCCTTGAGGGACCGATGGGCCTCAGCGGCAATTGCTTCGAGGCTGCGGTCCGGTTGCAGGACAAAATGGTCCGGTAAGGGGGTCGTTCTTGTTCGTACAGGACCCAGAGTTCTGAAGACCTCTTCCCAGGCGAGCCAGCCGGCTTCGCGTCTATGCGATCAGAGCGCAGATGTCATCCACCCGATGGCTCGTGATAACGATGTCCGCGAGGCCTCCGAACTCAGTCCTTCTCAGGGTGACGCGCCCCCGGGTCTGCAGCAACGCGGGAGCACCCTCATCGATACCTTTGATCAGTCCGAGGAAGGAAACACCGAGCGCGACTAGGCGGCCATCGGGGTAGAACTGACCGGGTCCGGATTGGGGCAGCGTTACGGACGCCCGCGTATCCAGGTTCGTGTACCGCACAAATAGCCTCCCGGTGATGAGGCCTCTCACAAAGTTTCCTTCCTGATCGAAGTAGATCCGCACGACCTCCTTGTTCTGCAGGGTCTCAATCTGGACGGGGAACGGACACACGGCCCCAGCATCGAGCGTCAACACAAAGTCGCCGATCGGAAAGGTTTCCGGCTTCACGGCATGGGCGGGAGTGGCGACGACAAGGAGCAACAGAGCGAGCACTGGGATCATAATGCTTACTCGTCGAACCATTGGAAAGCCTCCTCGCCTGAAAGGACCACGCCGGGACCGTATACTCAGGCTGTTCTGGCTGCAAGATCTGTTTGACGTACATATCGGCGGGAAGGCGTGCCGCGTCACCGAGTACATGATCCGCACTGGATACCTACCAGAGTGCGGGAGTGACGCAGCACAGGCTCTGCTACGACGTTGCTAAGAGGGCTGACGGCGAGCAGCTAGGCCGCCTCCAGGATCCAGGGCGAGCTGAACGGCCCGGGGCGTCTGCCTAGCGCTATTCGAAGGACGAGGATTTCGTCTCGCAACGCCTCCGCGTGCCGCTCGCACAGCAAGGATGGGTCGAGGACGCAGCCGCCGAGGCGGTCGAGATGACGGATCGCGAGCCGCTGTCCTACCTGTGGTCGCAGCTCACCTCGGCCGGCGCTATCGGAGGTGGACTGGATCGAGATCGCCGAGCACTGGATCGAGGACGAGGACGAGAACCTGTCCGAGGCGACGTGGGAAACGCGCCGCTGATCGCGACGATAATGTCCTGGTCGCGCCGGCCCCGCTGCGGTGGAAGTGTGCGCCTCGGGCCGCTCCTCAGACAACGTTTCGGCGATTCATGCCCCTCAAACATCCCCTTTTGGCTGTCTGGCCCCTGGCCTGGCCCTGAGGCAAGACATACCCTGTGGCCTATGCCGGTCTGTTCAAGCTGCGGTCAGGCGAATCCGGACAGGTTCAAGTTCTGCGGGATGTGCGCGTCCCCCCTGGTCGCCGCCACCTCCGAGGAGGTCCGCAAGACAGTGACGTTAGTGTTTTCCGATGTTGCGGGTTCGACCGCCCTCGGTGAAGGCCGCGACCCGGAGGCGATACGCCACGTGATGAAAGTTTACTTCGCCGAGATGCGCAGAGTGATCGAGCTCCACGGAGGCGTCGTGGAGAAGTTCGTCGGCGACGCCGTTATGGCGGCCTTCGGCATCCCCGTCGTTCGGGAGGACGACGCCCTGCGCGCCGTCTGGGCGGCGGCCGACATGCGCAATTCGCTTCGTGAGCTCAACGAGCGTTTCCAGCAGGAATGGGGCATCCGGATCGATGTCCGCATCGGGGTCAACACCGGCGAGGTGATCGCGGGGGACAGTTCTGCCAGACAGACGTTCGCCACAGGGGATGCCGTTAACACGGCCGCGCGTTTAGAGCAGTCCGCGCCACCTGGCGAGATTCTGCTCGGCCCTTCCACCTATGAGTTGGTCGAACGCGAGGTCAGCGTCGAACCGGTCCCCGCCCTAACGCTCAAGGGCAAGAGCGAGCCACTACCTGCCTGGCGACTGATCGAAGCGCGACCGCCGCCCCGCGCCGGCCGCGCGCGGCATCGACTCGTCGACCGGGCGCGAGAGCTAAATGCGCTGACGGCCTCATTGGAGCGCGTTCGGTCGAGTGGCCGGCCTGAGATGGTGAATGTCGTCGGAGAAGCAGGAATCGGCAAGACTCGGCTCTTGGAGGAATTCGCCTTAGGGGCCGAACGGACCAGCAGGATCCTCCGGGGTCAGTGCTCGCCCTACGGTGACACCACCGCGTTCCAGACCATCGCGGAAGTGCTCACCGAAGCCGTCGGGCCGCTCGCCCCGACTGACCTCGAGGCAGCCCTCAATGCCGCGCGCGAGCTTCTCCCCGACGAGGAAGAGGCAGAACCGATCGCTCGGCATATCGCCGAGCTCCTGGGCCTCACCCCGGCGGCTGGCCCGGTGGAGGAGACTTTCTGGGCGGTCCGTCGGCTGCTCGAAAGCCTCGCTGCCACCTCGCCCGTGGTGGTGATGGTCGACGATGTACACCGGGCCGACGACGCGACCCTCGATATCCTCGCCCACCTCGGGCAGGACTCCAGGGCCGAACTCCTGGTCGTGAGCTCGTCGCGTCCCGAGCTGCTCGAGCGCCGTCCCTCTTGGCCCGGCCGGCAACTCCGCTCCACCCGGCTGGACCTGGACAGCCTCTCTGAAGCGGAGTCGCACACTCTTCTGGCCGAGTTGGCCGACCGGATCCCCCTCGAACTGGCCTCGCGTATCGTCGAGATCGCCGGCGGAAACCCGCTGTTCCTCGAGGAGATCGTCTCGATGCTTCGAGATCACCTAATACTGGGGCCAGGCGGGCAGATGGCTCAGAGGGTGGACCCCGAGACGCTGTCCATCCCCCGAACGATATCGGCGCTGGTCGAGGCCCGCATCGAGGCGCTGGAGCCTGTGGCAGCGGACTTCATCGGCCGGGCCTCCGTTATCGGCATGGTCGTCGCGCGAGAGCCCCTCGGTGTCCTCGCCCCTCCCAACGTGACGGGTCTGTCTTCCGTAGTGGACCTCCTGGTGGCGAAGGGATTCTTCGACCGCCTGGCCAAAGGGGACACCCTGATGTTTCGTCATGGGGTGGTTCGGGAGACCGCCTATCGACGGCTTCCAAAGAAGGTCCGCTCGGATTTGCACGAGGCGCTGGCGGGCTGGATGGAGGCCACAGGGGAAGCACCGCCCGGAGAGTTGGGATTCCATCTCGAGCAGGCCTACCGCTACCGCGCGGAGCTGGGCATGGCCGACCAACGGACGCTTGACCTTGCCTTCCGAGCGGCCAGCCTGCTCACGGTGGCGTGCCGGGAGGCTGTTAACCGTGGTGATCACCGGACCGGGACCGGCCTCATGGCCCGCGCTGCTGCTCTCATGCGCCCACAGCCCGTGACTGAGGAGACAACCGACATTGTTACCCGACTGGGGAAGCTGGCTGTGACGCTGGCGGACTGGAACGGCGCGGTCGAACTCCTCGCACGCTTCGCTTCCTCGGGGAACCGAGCGGTGCAGCGGGACCTCGGCGTGGCTATGTGCAAGCTCCACCGCTCGGATCCCCTTGGGTCTGAATACCGGCAGGGCCAAACGTACCTTGAGATGGCGACCAGGCCACCCAGCAGGGACCCCGACGCGATGGCCTCCCTGGCCGGAACCTGGCGGGGGATCGACGAGGAACGGGCACGAGAGCTCTACCGCCGGGCGCTTGATCTGGATCCGTCCGATCCATACGCCCTGGGGAACCACCTGGAGTACGAGATCCACGCCAGTGGCGGACTCAAGCCACTTCAGAAGCTCCGTGGGACCATCTCCGCGGCCATCGCGCGGTGTCGCCAGCAGGCCGACGCGGGCGAGAACCTGCCCTGGGCCTTCTACGACATGGGAAAGTTCGCCTTGTTGCTAGACGAGGCGTACCCAAGCCTCGCCGCGTACTGCAAGGCGCTTGAGATCAGCCCCGCCGAGTTCATGGTGGACGCGGCGCTCGCCTCGCTGCAGCGCCTCTCGGCGGCCCGCTCGTCGCTGCCGGCCTTCGAGTGGGTCCAGCGGCTCCTCATCGTCGGGGCGGCAGCGAGGTTCGCCACCGCGTCGGCGCTGGACCGCCTCAAGCGCCTTGCCCCGCGCCCGATCTCCATCTCCCGGCCGCTCGTGGCGATGCTGGCCGGCGGCACTCACGATGCTGTCGAGGCAGACATGCAGTACTACCGCGAGGTCCTCCTCGACGGCTTCGATCAGCTGGAAGGGATCGTCCTCTCCGGCGGGACGGCCAAGGGGGTGAGCCGGCTGGCTGGTGACGTCGGCGAATCCTCGCAAGGTCGGATCGCTACGATCGGATACCTGCCAGCGACCGTGAGTGGACGACAGAACGCCGAGCCCGATCGTCGATTCGCCGAGATCCGCTATACGACGGGATCCGACTTCTCTCCGCTCGAACCCCTCCAGGCCTGGATGGACCTGTTGGCCTCGGGTGCCTCCCCCTCCAAGGTGAAGCTCATCGGCATAAACGGCGGCAATGTCTCGGCGTTCGAGTACCGCTTGGCCCTTGCCGTGAAAGCCACCGTGGGGATCGTCAGGGACAGCGGCCGAGAGGCAGATGCCCTGCTGCACGACCGGGACTGGATCACTGTTCCCAACCTCGTGGCCCTGCCCGCGGATCGAGAAGCGATTCGCATGTTCCTCCAGTCGGACTCCGAGAGGCTGCAACGTGGCATGCCAACAACGAACGCCGGTTGAGTAGCGGTCACGATCCGATCTGCAGCCGGAGCGTGCTCAGGACTCGGTCCACCAGTGGCACGAACGAGGCAAAGTCCTGCTTCGAGGCGCCGAAGAAATTGATCAAGAACAACCGATCGCCCGAACGAAGGACGATCCATCTGTCGTACTCCCCTGGCCCCAGGGCATTGACAGGGTCGGAGGTGGTAAGTGGCCCGCTTTCATTCGCCAGCGTATAGGGAATCAGTGGGACGCAGCCGCCGCAAGGTGGCCACGGGTTCCTCTCCGGTACCGACGCGACGATGGTGTCAACCTGCGTCCCGGAAAGGCCTGCAATCGTGGTGGGCGCAGAAGACACGGTGTTGAGGTTCGGGTGGTGCGAGAGCCACGCTGGGAAGTTCTCCGGAAACGGGAGGACGTTTCGGTCTTCATCCCAGTCCTTACCCGGGTCCACGACCCGTCCGGGCTGGAGCATCATGATCGAGAGGCCATTGGAGGGAAGCTCGGCCCTGAGAAGCTGGACGCCCGTCGCCTGCGCCGAACGCACCTCAACCTGTGTGGGGAAGGTCGTTGCCGACCATCCCTGGTCAACAGCAAAAGAGATGCTGCCCCCGGGTCGCACCTGCGAATACCGTCCTGGACTGAGAACACCATCGGGAACGAGCCTGCCCTTGTCGTCAACGAGGGCGGTTCCCGGTGCGTTGGACCGGGACGCTCGACCGTGGCTTCCCTGATGGAGGAACTCCGCACGCTCGGAGGAGGTCAGATTTCGCGTGGCGCGGTTCCGAGCCAGCGAGAGCAACTGACGCAGGGAACCGCAAGCGTCGCACCGATCCAGTCGAGGTAAGCCGTCGATGCCCGCGCTCAAGATGGTCTTGCCATCCGGGCTGAACCTCCCCGCGTAGACAGCACCCGTGTGGCCTCGATACGTTGCTACGAGCGTTCCCGTGGCCATATCCCAGATCCGCACGATGCCGTCGTCCGACGCGGTGAGCGCTTTGACGCCGTCCGAACTGAATTCGGCCCAGCTGATGTTCTTGTCACTTGCTTGCAGCAACAGCAACTGACGGCCGGTTTCCACCTGCCAGATTCGGGCCGAGCCGTCCTCCGACCAACTCAACAGTCTGTGGCCGTCTGGGCTGAACCATACTCCATGCACACCTCCGGCGTGACCGGTCAGTACGCGAATGGGGCGGCCGGACCTCGCATCCCATAGCCGGACTGTCGCGTCGTTCCCGGCGGTTGCGATAAGTCGACCATCGGGACTGGCGTCCACGAACCCAGCCGCCCCGGCATGCCCTCGGCTCAGCCAGAGCTGCCTGCCTGACTCTGCATCCCACAGGCGAACCGTGCCGTCGAGGCCGGTGGTAACGATCCTCTTATCGTCGGGAGTACTGACTGCATTGAAGGCAGGGCCCACATGCCCTTTCAGCACAACCTGCTGCTGCCCCGAGTTCACGTCCCACAGCCGGACAGTGCCGTCGAAGCCCCAAGAGATGATCCGACGCTTGTCGCGAGTGAACCAGAAGAAAGTCGGAGCGGGATCGTGGCCGGTGAGCTCGTGAACGATCCGGCCGTCGCGGGCATCCCAGATGTGCAGCACTCCGTCTACCCCTGAGGCCACAACCTGACTACCATCGCGTATGAACTCGGCCTCGAGCTGCGGCGCACCTGCTTCGATCTTGACGAGCTGCTCCCCTGTGGCCGCTCTCCAGATGCGCACCGTCCCATCATCGCCCGCCGAGACCACTTGATCGCCTTGAGGGTCGAACGCCACGCCGTTCACGGGGCCACTGTGTCCTTCGAAGCGCGCACCGCCTCCAAGGGCATCCCAGATCCGCGCCGTCCCGTCTGCCCCGGCCGTCGCAAGGGACCGGCCGTCAGGAGCGAGACTCGCCGAGAGTACCTCTCCAATGTGCCCACGCAGGACCGCGAAAACACTCCCCGTCCCAGCGTCCCACACCCTGGCTGTCCCGTCTGCGCTCGCAGTCACGACCAGTTTCCCGTCGGAGCTAAAGCGAGCTGTGTTGACCTCGTCCTCGTGCCCCCTGAGTACCAACTGCTGGCGCCCCGACCTCGCGTCCCAGATCCGGGCGGTCCCATCTTCGCTCGCCGTCACCACCCGTCGACCGTCCGGGCTGAACGACGCAGCAGGAATGGCCCCCTTGCTCCCACGGAGGTCGGCTATGAGCCGTCCGGATGCCGCCATCCACACCTTGGCGGTCCCATCTTCGCTCGCCGTCACCACCCGTCGACCGTCCGGGCTGAACGACGCGGCATACAGTCCGTCCGAATGGCCGCGGAGCGTGTGCAGCAACCCCCCGGTGTGGGCGTCCCAGATTCGGGCGGTATTGTCGTCACTGGCCGTGACGATCCGGGTGCCATCAGCACTGAACGCCGCGTAGTAGACGGGTCGACCGTGACCGGCGAGCATCCTCAGAAGCCGGCCCGTCCGCGTGTCCCAGGTCCGCACTATGGCGTCTCCTCCAGCCGTGACGATCGTCCGCCCGTCGGGGCTGAACATGGCGGCGTAAACCGGACCCATATGATCGGCTAGAGTCCAGAGAGCTGCGCCACTCGACGCGTCCCACACGCGAGCGGTTCCATCGACGCTTGCCGTGACTATCAAAGAGCCGTCCGAGTTGAACGACGCGGATTCAACCGCGTCCTTATGACCGCGAAGGACCAGCGGTCTGGCCTTGTCGTCGGCGGCCCAGACTCGAGCCGTCCCATCCGAGCCAGCGGTCACCAACCGAGTCCCGTCCGAGCTGAAGGCCACCTCCAGGACTGGACCGCGGTGGCCCTCCAGCCTGATTCGGACGCGCGACTCCGTGAGAGCCCGCCGAAGTGCGTCCGTGGCCTGACTCGTGGAGGCCCGACGCGCCGCCTCCACCGCCAAGAGAAGCCCCCGCTCGGGATCCTGATCCAGCTGGCTCATCGCCTGGGAGGCCAGTTCCCGAGACTGGGCGATCGCCCTCTGTCGCCTTGCCAGATCGCGCTGGCGCTGCGCGTCCACCCGTTGCGCCACCGCGAAGATGGTCAGCGCGATTGAGAGCACGAGAGCGACAGTGATGGCCCCGATGCCAGCCCGCTGTCTGCGGCTCGCGGCCTTTCGCGAGGCCACCACGAACTGACTCTGGAGTGCCGTGGCACGCGGTTCGATCTGCGAGGTCAGCATGCTCTCGGCGTCCCTCAGATCAGTTCCCCTGAGGAAGAGACTGCGGTCCTGATTGCGATCGAGCCACTCGCGCGCCCGCACGAGGAGCCGACTGTGGCGACGGACGTGATCCAGATCGGTATCGAGCGCACTCATGAGATCCTGGATCGCGCGATCTTGATCTTCCGACTCGCGGAACAAAATCCAGTTGAGCTGAGCCGCCGCGTCCGGGACGACGGAGCCCTCCACCTCGCGATGTAAGACGGGCACGATTCGCTTGTTGCTGTTGACCGCGTGCGCAAGCTCCTGGGAGCACACGCGGGACCCGACCGAATCGGGGGAGATGACGAACACGAACGCATCGACGGCCTCGATCGCTCTTTGGATTTCCGCCATCCACTCCGCCGATGGCGGGATGTCGATCCAGTCGACCCAAGCTGTACGGCCGCGGCTTTCCAGGCGTTCTGTTAGGTGCTGGGCGAACGCGCGGTCGGCCCTCGAGTAGGAGATGAAGACATCGGGCGCCGTCGACCTCTCGCGGATGACTGCAACGCGATCCTCGCGGGCCGTGTCCGTCTTCCCCCTCCTCTCCTGCGCAGCGTGAAGACTGTAACGACTGATCCGCCGGTATGGGAAGAGCTGGAACCAAATCCTGCGGGCTGAGGTCGGGCTGGTGCTCCTTTCTGCCCGGTCCACCAACACGGCCTACCTCCTCCTCGACCAAGGCCGGGACAGGGAGACGGGAGGCGTCAAGGATCAGCCGAAGCCAGCGTCAAGGATCAGCCCCGCACCCCCCGTAAAGGATCAGCCGGTGCGGCATCGATGATCAGGTGACCCTGGAACGTCAAGCTTCACCTGGAACACGACACTGGTCCGTGTCCCAGGAGGAATCGTCTCGGTTACCTGACCATCGCACCCCGCCTTGCTGTCGGCGCTGCGATCCTGCTTCCTCTTCATCCTGCGCACGTCGAGGTCCGCCACCCGAAGGCGCACCTCAGCCTGGGGCACTGTTGCGTTGGTCGAACGCCGGGCGTGGTGGGGTCATCCCCCCGCGCGGGTATCAGATCACGAGGGCCAGCTCGGCGAACGCTTCGGCGAGGCGGGAAGCTGGGGGCACGTCGGAC
>Ga0137373_10006363_pt1 | contig 12643 bp, 8 predicted proteins | sample SagtaG_5_FD_104912 | JGI IMG/M metagenome (GOLD analysis project Ga0137373, IMG submission 104912) | Vadose zone soil microbial communities from Sagehorn Ranch, Mendocino, California, USA - Sage1_R_80_16 metaG | ecosystem: Environmental > Terrestrial > Soil > Vadose zone | place: USA: California...
GGATGCGCTCAACCCGTTCATCCCCGGCGTGACCTCGTCGATCTGGCTCGGCAACGACGCCAAGGACTACACGGCGCACATCGTCGCCGTGACCGTCGGCTACCGGTTCAAGTAAGGGGCCGCGATGCGCAAGCCACTGGTGACGATCGCCCTGATTTCACTGGCCCTCGCCAGCGTCGGATGTGGTGCCGCCGTGAAGAACGCATTCACGGCGGACCCGGATTACCGGCCCACGTCGTTCGACGCGTGGGCCGTGGGTAACGGCACGGGCTCGTTCTTCCGGGCCGTCGGCCCCGCCCAGGGCACCGGCGTCCGGCACGCCTGGCCCGAGTAGTTACCGCCTCCTCCAGCGTCGCGGCCATGCGCCGCGCCGCCGATCTTCCAACACTCTGCGGTCGCTGACGTCTCCTGCGGTCGTCCAGGGGAGGTCAGCAAAGCCGCTCCAGCAGATGCCGAAACTTGACACCATGGTCTCGTGGTGGCCGACCGTGATGGAGATCCGTCAGAGCGGCACGCCGTGCCGCTACGCCGAGGGCGTCGAGGGTATCGCCATCTTCACCGACCTCGAGCTGGATCCCGACACGCTGGTCGCCGACCATTGTGGAAGCTGCACCGCGGGCCTCGATGCCTGCCCCACCCAGGCCCTCGATGGCCCGTACAACATGGTCATCGAGCGCTGCCTGATCGGCTCGGAGCATCAGCATCGACGGCCGGTGCCGGAGGTCTACGTGGACACCCAGGCCGGGCACCTGTCGGGGTGCGACATCTGCCAGGATGTCTGCCCGTTCAATCGAAAGTCCGGAGGATCCCCTGACGTCATTCCGCCCGCGCCAGAGCGCTGGAGCGAGGCGACGATCCTCGATCTGCTCGCCTGCGACGAGCGGGAACGCCAGCTTCTCTTCGCCGGGTCACTGCTGGATGCGCCGACTCCGGTGGTACGGGAAGCCGCCGCCTGGGCGCTGGCTCACTAGGCGGCGGCTTCGGCTGGTGTCGCGGGCTAGAAGTCGCCCCCGGGCGGCATCGCGCCGGCGTCCCTGCCCGCTTCCGCGATGTCCGTGATGAGCGCCTCGGTCGTGAGCAGCAATGACGCGATCGAGGCCGCATTCTGCAGGGCCACGCGCTCGACCTTGGTCGGGTCAATGATCCCCGCCTTCATCATGTCGACGTACGTGTTGGTCTCGGCGTCGAACCCGTGCGTGACGGGCAGGGTCGCCTTGACCTTGGCGACGACCACGGAGGCCTCGAGCCCCGCGTTGGCCACGATCTGCCGGATCGGCTCCTCGAGGGCGCGACGCACGATGCCGACGCCGGTCGCCTCGTCGCCGGAGAGCTTGAGGCTGCCCAGGGCCTCGGAGGCGCGAAGCAGCGCGACGCCGCCTCCCGGCACGATGCCTTCCTCCACGGCCGCCCGTGTGGCGTTGAGCGCATCTTCCACGCGCGCCTTCTTTTCCTTCATCGCGGTCTCGGTGGCCGCCCCGACCTTGATGACGGCGACCCCGCCCGCGAGCTTGGCGAGTCGCTCCTGGAGCTTCTCCCGGTCGTAGTCCGAGGTCGTCTCCTCGATCTGCGCCCGGAGCTGCTTGATGCGGCCCTGGATCTCCTTGGTCTTGCCGGACCCCTCGATGATCGTGGTGTTGTCCTTGTCCACGACCACCTTCTTGGCCCGCCCGAGGTCGGCGAGCTTGAGGTTCTCGAGCTTCATCCCGAGATCTTCCGTGATCGCCGTGCCGCCGGTCACGGTCGCGAGGTCCTCGAGCATGGCCTTGCGGCGATCGCCGAAGCCCGGCGCCTTGACGGCGCAGACGGCCAGGGTGCCGCGCAGCTTGTTCACGACCAGGGTCGCCAGAGCCTCACCCTCCAGCTCCTCGGCGATGATGAGCAACGGCTTTCCGGCCTGGGCGACCTGCTCGAGCAGCGGGAGCATCTCCTTCAGCGCGCTCAGCTTCTTCTCGTGGATGAGCACGAGGGCGTCCTCCAGCACGACTTCCATCCGCGCCGGATCCGTGACGAAGTAGGGGGACAGGTACCCGCGGTCGAACTGCATGCCCTCGACCACGTCGAGCGTCGTGTCCATCGCCTTGGCTTCTTCGACGGTGATGACGCCGTCCTTGCCGACCTTCTCCATGGCCTCCGCGATCAACTCGCCGATCGTCCTGTCGTTGTTGGCGGCGATCGTGGCGACCTGGGCGATCTCCTTCTTGTCCTTGGTGGCCTTGGACATGTGTTTCAGCTCCTCGACCACGGCGGCGACGGCCTGTTCGATTCCCCGCTTCAGGCCCATGGGGTTCGCGCCCGCCGTCACGTTCTTGAGCCCCTCGCGGAAGATCGCCTGGGCGAGCACCGTCGCGGTGGTCGTGCCATCGCCGGCCACGTCCGAGGTCTTGGCGGCCACCTCCTTGATCATCTGGGCCCCCACGTCCTGGTTGGGGTCCTTGAGCGAGACTTCCTTCGCCACGGTCACCCCATCCTTGGTGATGGTGGGGCTCCCGTACTTCTTGTCGATGACGACGTTTCGTCCCTTCGGCCCCAGCGTGACCTTGACGGCGTGCGACATGATGTTGATCCCGCGCAACAGCGCGGCGCGAGCTTCCTCGTTGAACACGATCTGCTTAGACATGGAATACGTTCTCCTGGATGTGCACGGATGGTTGACGGCGGTGGTTCACGAGCCGAGGATGCCGAGGACGTCTTCCTCCTTCATGATCAGGTACTCTTGGCCGTCGAGCGTGACCTCGCTGCCGGAGTATTTGCCGAAGAGAATGCGGTCGCCCTGCTTGACCACGAGGGGCAGGTGCTTACCCTCATCGCTCATCTTGCCGGTGCCCACAGCGATCACCTTGCCCTCCTGCGGCTTCTCCTTGGCGGTGTCGGGGATGATGATGTGGCCGTGCTTGTCGGTCTCGTCGAGGCGCTGGACGAGCACGCGGTCGTGGAGCGGGCGCAGCGTCGTCCTTGTTCGGTGAGCCATCGTCGTTGTCTGAGCCATGGTGTGTGTGCTCCCTCTTCCAGGTGTAGTGGGCCGCGGCCAAGAAAGAGTCCTGGGCTTGGTCGGGTAGGGGCGCCTGCTCGCACGCTTTCGTCCGGCGCCGTTGACAACATATATAACATATGTTAATTATATTTCAAATATAAATCAGTTCGAGCTCCGGAGGCGCGATGCTCGCGAACAAGACGAGAGTGCTGCTCGTGCTCCCCCAGGATCTCCTCGACCGGAGCCGGGTCCTGGCGGGAATAGCGACGGCGAGCCTCAAGCTTCCCGTGAGCGTTCAGATCGTCGTTCGCGCCCTGGTCGAGGAAGGGCTGAAGCGGAGTGACGATCGGGCGCTCCTCATCAACATCGAGAATCAGGCCAAGGCGGTCCGGCGTATCCGGAGCGCGGCCCGTCAGATCGGGCGACCGAGAGCGACGCGGCCGTGACGAAATTCATCCAGATCTGTGCCTCGCAAGACGACCTCTTCGCGCTCGACGAAGAAGGCAACGTCCACCAGTACAACTTCAACGCCAAGACGTGGATCAAGCTCGTCGCGAGCCGCGCCCACGAAGAGAGCGCCTGAAGAGTCCGGTCGGTAAGATCACCCGCCGGCCTCCCCTCGAGAGCCCGATCCGCGCCGAGCTCTTCGGCGTCGAGCGCCTCGAGCAGCACGCCGAGAGCCTGGCGGTCGCCCAGCGCGTCGCGAGACAGTCGGGCCGCGGGCGGCGATTGCTGTCGCGGGTCGAGGACAACGGTCGGGTCCTCCGCGAGTCGTATCGCGTCATCGCCACCGCCATCCGCGAGGAGCGCGCCATCGTTCCCGCGGCGGAGTGGCTCGTCGACAACTTCCACATCGTCGACGAACAGCTGCGCGAGATTCGCGACGACCTGCCGCCCGGGTTCTATCGCGAGCTGCCCAAGCTGGCCGACGGCCCCCTCGCCGGCGATCCGCGCGTGTACGGAATCGCCTGGGCGTTCGTGGCCCATACCGACAGCCGGTTCGATCCCGAGATGCTCCAGCGGTTCGTGCACGCCTATCAGCGCGTGCAGCCCCTGACCATCGGCGAGCTGTGGGCGGTGGCGATCACGCTGCGCGTCGTGCTCGTCGAGAATCTTCGGCGCCTGGCGGAGAGCATCGTCCGCGGGCGAGCGGCGCGTCAGGAGGCCGACGCCCTGGCCGACGACCTGCTCGGTGTCGGCGACGGGGCCGTCCCGCCGACGGCGCGGGGCCTCGGACGATTCGAGAGCGGCCCGCTGGTGACCGCCTTCGCGGTGCAGCTCGTGCAGCGGCTGCGGGCGCAGGATCGTGCGGTGACCCCGGCCCTCCTCTGGCTCGACCGACGGCTGGCCGCGCAGGGGACGACCTCCGACGACATCGTCCGCGTCGAGCATCAGCGGCAGGCGGCGATGAACGTGACCGTCCGCAACGTGATCATGAGCATGCGCCTGATGTCCGCGCTGGACTGGACGGAGTTCTTCGAGACGGTCAGCCTCGTCGACGAGGTGCTCCGAGCGGCCCCCAACTACACGGCGCTGGACTTCGCCACGCGCGACGCCTACCGGCACGCGGTCGAAGAGCTCGCGCGGGGGTCGGGCCGTCCCGAGCTGGACGTCGCGCGCGAAGCCGTGGCGCGTACGCACCATCCGGGCGTCGCCGCCGACGACCGGCGGAACGATCCGGGCTTCTATCTCATCGGCGGCGGGCGCGTGGCGTTCGAGCTGGCGCTCGGCTACCGGGCGGCGCCCATGCACCGGCTGCTGCGCACCTACGTCGCGGCAGCGACGCCCGGCTATTTGGGAACGATCGCGGTCCTCAGCGGCTTCGTGTTCGCGCTGCCCATTCTCGCGGCCGGCGCCTCGGGCGTCGGACCGCTGAGCCTGGTGGTGCTGGCGCTCCTGGCCGTCGTGCCGGCCTCGGACCTGGCGATCGCGCTGCTGAATCGAAGCGTCACCGCTCTCGTCACGCCGGGCGTGCTGCCTCGGCTCGAGCTGCGTGACGGGGTGCCGCCGCATCTGCGGACCATGGTCGTCGTGCCGATGCTGTTGACCGACCGCGCCGACGTCGAGAGACAGATCGAGCGGCTCGAAGTGCACTACCTGGCGAACCCCGATGGCGATCTTCGTTTCGCCATTCTTTCCGACTGGATGGACGCCCCCTCGGCCAGTATGCCCGGTGACGACGACACGCTCGGGGCGGCGCGCGAGGGGATCGCGCTTCTGAACCGGCGGCATGGTCGAGCGATCGATGGCGGCGAGCGATTCCTGCTCTTCCATCGCCGGCGGCTGTGGAACGAGGGCGATCGGACGTGGATGGGGTGGGAGCGCAAGCGCGGCAAGCTCCACGAGCTCGATCGGCTCCTGCGAGGGGCGACGGACACGAGCTTCGTGCCCACGGGCGCGGTGGCGCCCCCCGGCGTCCGCTACGTGATCACCCTCGACGCCGACACGCAGCTGCCCCGCGGCGCGGTGGAGCGGCTCGTCGGCACGATGGCGCATCCGCTCAATCGGCCGCGGCTCGACCCGGGAAGTCGGCGCGTCGTCGAAGGGTACGCGGTGCTCCAGCCGCGCGTCACGCCGCCGCTCCCCGGCCGGGAGGGCTCCTTCTTCCAGCGCCTGTCGTCCGGCCCGGCCGGCATCGACCCGTACGCCGCGGCGGTGTCCGACGTGTACCAGGACCTGTGGGGAGAGGGCTCCTACACCGGCAAAGGCATCTACGACGTCGATGCGTTCGAGGCCGCGCTGGCGGGACGGGTACCGGACAACGCGCTGCTGAGCCACGACCTGTTCGAGGGGGTGTTCGCGCGCGCGGGTCTCGTCACCGATGTCGAGCTCTTCGAGAGTGCTCCCGCGCATTACGGGGTCGCGGCGGCGCGCCAGCACCGATGGGCTCGCGGCGACTGGCAGCTCCTGCCGTGGATTCTCGGGACCCGCCTCCCCGTCATCGGGCGCTGGAAGATGCTCGACAACCTGCGCCGCACGATCTCGGCACCCGCCGCCTTTCTGACCCTGGTCGTGGCGTGGCTGACGCCGGGCACCTCACCCGCAATGTGGAGCGCGTTCATCCTTGCCACCATCGCCGTGCCTTCGGTCTTGCCGGTGCTCGGCGGACTCAGCCCTCACCGCAGCGGCATCTCGAAGCGCAGTCATGTCCGCGCGGTCGGCCGGGATGTCGTCCTGGCCGCTTCGCAGGTCGGGATCACCCTCACGATGCTGGCGTACCAGGCCTGGCTGATGAGCGATGCGATCGCGCGGACGCTCGTCCGCGTGTACCTGACGCATCGCCGGCGGCTGGAATGGGTGACCGCGGCGCAGGCGAAAGCCGGCCTCCGCCTCGATCTGCGCGGCTTCTGCCGTCGGATGGCCGGCGGGGTCGTGCTGGCCGCCGTCGTGGCCGTGGCCGTCGCCTTGGGACGACCGGAGGCCGTGCCGGCGGCCCTGCCCTTTCTGATCCTGTGGGCCGCGGCGCCCGCGGTCGCGCGCTGGATCAGCGTGCCGCGGAGGATGGCGGTCGCAGCACCGCTCGCAGCGGCGGATGCGCGCGCGCTCCGGTTGGTCGCGCGGCGGACGTGGCGCTTTTTTGCGACGTTCGTCGGCGCCGACGGCCACGCGCTGCCGCCCGACAACTTCCAGGAGACCCCGAGCCCGGTGGTGGCGCATCGCACGTCGCCCACGAACATCGGGCTGTACCTGCTATCCACGGTGGCCGCGCGCGATTTCGGCTGGATCGGGACGCTGGACATGGTCGAGCGGCTGGAGGCCACCCTCGAGACGATGCGCGTCCTCGAGCGCTTCCGGGGCCACTTCTACAACTGGTACGACACGAACGACCTCCGCCCGCTCGATCCGATGTACGTGTCGTCGGTCGACAGCGGAAATCTCGCCGGTCATCTCATCGCGCTCCGCCACGCCTGTGACGAGATGTTCGACCGTGAGCACCTCGCCCGCGCGGCGCTCGCGGGCATCGAAGACTCGGTCCGGCTCGTCCGCCTGGCGAGCGTCGCGACCCTGAGTAATGCGTGGCCGCGCACGCTCACCCGCCGGCGCCTCGACGACGCCCTCGATGCCATCGGCGGGGCCGTCCAGGCGCCTCCGGGCGACGGGGCGGAGTGGGTCTCACGGCTCGCGGCGTTGACGGCCCACGCTCACGCGGTCCGGGATCACGCGCGGGCGCTCGTCGAGGAGGATCCTCAGAGCGCTCAATCGGACGTCCTGGTCTGGGCCGAGGCGCTGTGCGCCACGGTCGCGAGCCATGTCCGCGACCTCGAGGTGTCCGAGGCCCTCGGGGATCGTCTGACGATCCTCGGCCGGAGTGCGCAGGCGATGGTCGAGGCCATGGACTTCGGCTTCCTCTTCGATCCCATGCGCAAGCTGCTGGCGATCGGGTATCGCGTCACCGACGGCACGCTCGACGCCGGTCGGTACGACCTCCTCGCCTCGGAGGCCCGCCTCGCGAGCTTCGTCGCGATCGCGAAGGGGGACGTGCCCGTCTCCCACTGGTTCCGGCTGGGCCGGGCGCTCACCCCGGTGGCCCTGGACTCGGTCCTCGTGTCCTGGTCGGGGTCGATGTTCGAGTACCTGATGCCCGGGCTCGTCATGCGGACTCCCGCGCGAAGCCTGCTCGAGCAGACCGCCCGGCTCGCCGTGGCCCGGCAGATCACGTATGGTGCCGAGCGCGGCGTGCCCTGGGGCGTGTCGGAGTCGGGCTACAACGCGCGCGATCTGGAGATGACCTACCAGTACTCGAACTTCGGGGTGCCCGGGCTCGGGCTGCGCCGCGGGCTCAGCGAGGACGTCGTCATCGCGCCCTATGCGACCGGGTTGGCGGCCATGATCGATCCCGCAGCGGCGGTTCGCAACTTCCGCCGGCTGGCCGCGGCCGGAGCCGCCGGCGCCTACGGCTTCTACGAGGCGCTCGACTACACGGCGCCCCGGCTTCCGGAGGGGACCGAGGTCGCGGTGGTCCGCGCGTACATGGCGCACCACCAGGGCATGCTGCTCGTCGCCATCGCCAACGCCGTCCACGACGGTGCGATGCGGGCGCGCTTTCATGCCGAGCCGATCGTCCAGGCCACCGAGCTGCTGCTGCAGGAGCGGACCCCGCGTGACGTGGCGGTGGCCCGGCCGCGCGCCGAAGAAGTACGGGCCGTCGGCGACGTGCGCGCGTTCGTTCCGCCCGTCGAGCGTCGCTTCACCTCGCCGCACGGCGCGATGCCGCGCACCCAGCTGCTCTCGAACGGGCGCTATGCGGTGATGCTGACGGCGGCGGGCTCGGGGTACAGCCGCTGGCGCGATGTCGCGATCACGCGGTGGCGGGAAGACGTCACGTGCGATCCGTGGGGCACCTACGTCTTCCTTCGCGACGTCGACAGCGGCGAGTGCTGGTCGGCGGGCTATCAGCCGCGCGGACGCGAGGCGGACCGTTACGAGGTCGCGTTCTCCGAGGACCGGGCCGAGATCGTCCGGCGGGACGGCACCATCGACACCACCCTCCGGGTGATCGTGTCGCCGGAGGACGACGCCGAGGTGCGTCGCGTGTCGCTCACGAATTTCGGGCCGAAGAGCCGAGTGATCGAGCTGACGTCCTACGCCGAAGTGGTGCTGGCCCCGCCGGCGGCCGACGTGGCTCACCCCGCCTTTTCCAACCTGAGCGTCGAGACGGAGTGCGTTCCGGAGCTCGACACCCTGCTGGCGACACGCCGGCCGCGCTCGCGCGGCGAGGCTCGGATCTGGCTGGCCCACGTGGCCGTCGTCGACGGCGAGACGGTGGGCGACCTGCAATGGGAGACCGATCGTGCCCGGTTCCTCGGCCGCGGCCGAGGCATCCAGACGCCGGCGGCGGTGGTCGACGGCCAGCCGCTGTCCAACACCGTCGGCCCCGTGCTCGATCCCATCGTGAGCCTGCGCCGCCGCGTTCGGTGTCCGTCGGGCGGGACCGTGCACGTCGCCTTCTCGACGCTCGTCGCCGCGTCGCGCGGAGAGGTCGTGAGCCTCGCCGAGAAGTATCGCGATTCGGCGACGTTCGACCGCGCCGCGACGCTGGCGTGGACGCAGGCGCAGGTTCAGCTGCACCACCTCGGTATCGGGCCCGACGAGGCCCATCTCTTTCAGAGCCTCGCCAGCCGCGTCCTCTACTCGGACCGCACGCTCCGGGCCCCGGCAGACCTTCTCGCGCGTCACACGGGGGGTCCGGAGGCCCTGTGGGCGCACGGGATCTCGGGCGATCTTCCGATCGTGCTGGTGCAGATCGACGAGCCCGAGGACGTGGAGATCGTGCGGCAGCTCCTCCGCGCCCACGAGTACTGGCGGATGAAGCGGCTCGCCGTCGATCTGGTGATCCTGAACGAGCACGCGCCGTCCTACGTTCAGGATCTGCAGTCGTTGCTGGAGACGTGCGTCCGCACCAGCCAGTCCGCGGGCCCCCAGGGGGACGAGCCGCACGGGCACGTGTACCTCGTGCGAGCGGACCGCATCACGGCGCCGCAGCGCGAGAGCTTCCTGGCCGTGGCGCGCGCGGTGCTGTCGAGTCGGCGCGGGACGCTCGCCGAGCAGATGACGCGCGCCCAGCGACCCGACGCCGCGCCGGCGGCTCCGCCACGGTGGCCGGCGTCGACGAAGCCGGCCCCGGAGGCGGCGATCCCGCCGCCGGAGCTCGAGCGTTTCAACGGCCACGGCGGCTTCGCGGAGGACGGGCGCGAGTACGTGGTCGTCCTCGGCCCGGGCCGGCGGACGCCGGCCCCGTGGATCAACGTGATCGCGAACCCGACCTTCGGCTTCCAGGTCTCCGAATCGGGCTCGGGGTACACCTGGTCGATCAACAGCCGCGAGAACCAGCTGACCGCGTGGTCGAACGACCCGGTCAGTGACCCGTCGGGCGAGACGATCTACGTCCGGGACGAAGAGACCGGGGATCTGTGGGGACCGACGCCGCTGCCGATTCGTTCCCGGGCCTCGCCCTACGTCATCCGGCACGGCCAGGGTTACACGCGCTTCGAGCACGCCGCGCACGGCGTGTCGCTCGAGCTGCTGCAGCTCGTGCCGCTCGACGACCCCATCAAGATCTCGCGGCTCACGCTGACGAACGCATCGGGCCGGGCCCGGCGGCTGTCGGTGACCGCCTATGTCGAATGGATCCTCGGCGCCTCGCGGAGCGCCGCCGCGCCGTTCGTCGTCACCGAGATCGACGAGCAGACGGGGGCGATGCTCGCGCGTAATACGTGGAGGCGCGAGTTCGGCGCGCGGGTCGCCTTCGCCGACCTCGCTGGCACGCAGACGGCGTGGACCGCCGATCGCACGGAATTTCTCGGGCGTGATGGCACGGCGGATCGCCCGGCGGCGCTCCGGCGACGCGAGCGGCTGTCGGGACGCGTCGGCGCCGGCCTCGATCCGTGCGGCGCTCTTCAGGCGCCGATCGAGCTGCCCGCGGGAGGGCGGGCGGAGATCGTGTTCTTGCTGGGCGAGGCGGCGAGCGCCGAGCAGGCGAGGGCGCTGATCGTGCGCTACCGGACACGTGACGTGGCCACGGTCTTGCGGGCGGTCGGCGAGTACTGGGACGAGGTGCTCGGCACCGTGCAGGTCAAGACGCCGGACCGCTCCATGGACATCGTGCTCAACCGTTGGCTGCTCTACCAGACGGTGGCGTGTCGGCTGTGGGCGCGGTCGGCGTTCTATCAGGCCGGGGGCGGGTACGGGTTTCGCGATCAGCTCCAGGACGTGATGGCGCTCGCGGTGGCCGCGCCCGAGCTCGCGCGGCAGCATGTCCTCCGGGCCGCGGCCCGGCAATTCGTCGAGGGCGACGTGCAGCACTGGTGGCACCCGCCGACTGGGCGCGGCGTTCGAACCCGGATCTCCGATGACCGCCTCTGGCTTCCCTACGTCGTCGCCCAGTATGTCGAGGTCACCGGTGACGGCGCCGTCCTCGACGAGATCGTTCCGTTCCTCGAGGGGCCGAAGCTCGTGGCCGGACAGGCCGAGTCGTACTTCGAGCCGCGCATCTCCGACGAGCAGGGCACGCTCTTCGAGCACTGCGCGCGCGCTCTCGACCACAGCCTGACGGCGGGAGCCCACGGCCTGCCTCTGATGGGCACGGGGGACTGGAACGATGGCATGAACGAGGTCGGCGCCGAGGGGAAGGGGGAGAGCGTCTGGCTCGGGTGGTTCCTTCACACCGTCTTGGCCGACTGGGCGGAGCTCGCCGACGCGCGCGGGGAGGGCCAGCGCGCCGAGCCGTGGCGGCGCTACCGGAGCGCGCTGAAGGCGTCGCTCGAGCGCGAGGCCTGGGACGGCGACTGGTATCGCCGAGCCTACTTCGATGATGGGACGCCGCTCGGCTCCGCCGCCAATGACGCCTGCCGGATCGATTCGATCGCGCAGTCCTGGAGCGTGATCTCGGGGGTGGCCGATCCGGCCCGCCGAGCGCGCGCCATGGCGGCGGTCGACGACTACCTCGTGCGTCGTGCCGATGGTCTCGTGCTGCTGTTCACGCCGCCCTTCGACGACACGCCCCTGGAGCCCGGCTACATCAAGGGGTACGTGCCCGGCGTGCGGGAGAACGGCGGGCAATACACGCACGCGGCGATCTGGTCGGCGATCGCCTTCGCGGCGCTTGGCGACGGCGACAAGGCCGCCGAGCTCTTCGCGATGTCGAATCCGATCGACCGCGCCGGTACGGACGCGGGCGTTCAACGTTACAAGGTCGAGCCCTACGTCGTCGCGGCGGACGTCTACGCCGAGACGCCCCACGTCGGCCGGGGCGGCTGGACGTGGTACACGGGATCCGCAGGGTGGATGTATCGGGCGGGCCTGGAGTCGATGCTCGGGTTCCGGCTACGCGGCGCGCATCTCCTGCTCGACCCGTGTATCCCGCGCGCGTGGCCGGGGTTCGACATGGTGTTCCGGTATCGCTCCACGCGCTATGACATCGGCGTGGAGAACCCACGCGGCGTGTCTCGGGGAGTGTCGGCCGTGGAGGTGGACGGCGTGGCCCTCGTCGGCGAGCGCAGGATCGTGCTCGCCGACGACGGCAAGACACATCGCGTCCGGGTCGTCCTTGCCTGACGGGCCTCGCCCCGTCGTCTGTCCATCGCCGGGCCAGGTAGGTCCAAAGTCCCATATCGCCGCGCGGCACGGGGGTTCATTATCTGGGTATGAAACGCTCACGTCATCCACACTGCGGTATTTGTGGCCGGGTCATGCGGTCCACGCATCTGTGCCCGCCGAAGCCCGAGCCGAAGCCCCGGCAGATCATTGACCGAAACCGACCGAGCAAGACCCAGTGATCCTCCAGGTTGTGGCGGTCCAGGGGTATGCGACGTGGTGGAAGTGGACGATTCGGAGCCCGGCCGGCGTCCTGCTCGAGCAGTCGACGATGCAGTTTCGGTCGGCCGCGGCCGCGGAGGCGCTCGGCCAGACCAGACTCGCCGAGCTGAAGGAGCGCCAGCGGAGCGACGAGTGACCCCGTAGTGTCTCAGTTCGAAACTGTGGCGACCCAATCGCCGCCGATCCACCGGGCGGGTGGGGCGGGTGGGGCCTTGGGAAACCCGATCGGATTGTCTGGCCCACCGCCCGCCTGTCGGTTGCCGGTACGCCTGTCCCGACGTACGACGACGGGTTTCCCAAGGCCCCACCCCCCCGCCCGCCCTCTCCGCGGTGCTCAAGGTCGGATCGAGGACTCGA
>Ga0137373_10006364_pt1 | contig 12640 bp, 8 predicted proteins | sample SagtaG_5_FD_104912 | JGI IMG/M metagenome (GOLD analysis project Ga0137373, IMG submission 104912) | Vadose zone soil microbial communities from Sagehorn Ranch, Mendocino, California, USA - Sage1_R_80_16 metaG | ecosystem: Environmental > Terrestrial > Soil > Vadose zone | place: USA: California...
TGCTCGGTCTCCCCCCACAGGTCCTCGAGGTTCACGATCACCATCCGGGCCGGGCCGCCCGCCAGGTGATCCAGATGCGCCGCCGCGGCGTCCACCGGCGGGACCACCCGCGGACCACGCGTCCGGAGTCGGCCCTCCGTCCGCATCGCCTCGGTGAGGTCCCGGACGAGTCGCCTGCGGGTGGAGCGCTCCCGAGCTGCGTCCGTGGGGCTCAGGAAACCGAGGTCGACACGGTCGTCGATGTCGGCGCCCGTCCAGAACGCCGCGAACGGCGGCAGGTCGTGGGTGTTCAGCGAGGCCAGCGAGTTCGGTGGGGCCTCGGGGAGCGCCCGATCCATGTGGAACTGGGCCTCCAGGGACAGCACGTGGCTCCGGAGCACGCCGTGGCGCTTCATGGCCGCCCGGACGATGGGCGGGACCGTTCCCAGGTCCTCGCCGACCACCGCGGTCCCCGTTCGATGAGCCTCCTCCGCCAGGACCGCGTACAGGTCCTCGGAGGGATACCGGACGTACACGCCGTGGGTCGCCTCGAAGCCGTCGGGGACCCAGTACAACCGGTGGAACCCCAGGATGTGGTCGATCCGCAGGACCCCGGCGTGGCGCATGAGGTGCCGGAAGCACGCCCGGACGTAGGCGAAGTCGTCGTCGGCGATCCGGCGTGGGTGCAGCGGCGGGAACCCCCAGCTCTGGCCCTTCGCGAAGAAGCTGTCCGGCGGCGCGCCCCCGGCCGCGCCGTTCGCGAAGAGGCCCCGGTGCCGCCACGTGTCGAACGACGACCCGTGGACCCCGAGGGGGAGGTCCAGGTACAGGCCGGTCCCCGGTTCGGTCCGGCCCACGCCGGCCAGCTGCTCGTCGGCCACGAACTGCGCGTACCGGTGGAACGCGACCCGCTCGGGATCGGTCGCACGGGGGCCGATCCGGCCGGTCCGCTGGGGCCCCGGCCACTCCTGCCACGGCCGGCCGGTCCGCTCGCCGAACGCCCGGAACCGGCTGTAGTCCTCGAGCTCCGGCCGCTCCCGCCGGAACGTCTCGAACGCGCGCCGCCGCGCGGCCGGCGCGTTCGCGGAGAACTCCCGGGACAGCGCCTCCAGCACGGGCCGGTGCGCGGCCCACGCCCTCGCGTAGTCCACCAGCCGCCCCCGGGGCGACGGCATGCGTGCGGCCAGCTCCTGCGCCTCCGTGCTCCCGGCCATCTCCGGCGTGGCGTCCAGGTCCACGAACAGCTCGTTCCAGAACAGCCGAGAGGCCGGCGAGTACGGCGAGTACTCGAACGGCTCCCCATCCAGGAACTGTGCCAGCAGGGGCAGGGTCCCCACGGCCGACCCCCCCAGCTCCCGCGTCCACCGCACCAGCTCGGTGAGGTCCGTGAACGACCCCACCCCGTGGTCACCTCGCGACCGGATCGCGTACACGGGCAGGAAGGTCCCCCACGACGGCTCGGCGATCTCCGGCATGCGCGACGGGGTCCCCTTCGAACGCCGCCCGGCCGGCGTGCCGCGCGGAGCGGTCCGGAGCGCCGCCGCGGCGTCCGCCGGCGACTCGATCTCCACCCCCAGGGCTCGCAGCACCTCCACCAGCCCGGCCACCGTGGCCCGATGGGTCCGCTTGTCCACGTCCCGGAACGACGTCTGCACCCCGTACGCCCGCGCCAGCCCGCGCAGCGCCCGCAGGTCGTCCGATCGCGTCACTCGGTGGCCTGGAGGAGGTCGAGGATGCCCCTGGCCGGGATATGGATCCAGTCGGGGCGCATGTTCGCTTCGTACCTCAGCTCGTAGACGGCCTTGTTCAGCAGGCAGGTCTTCAGCAGGAGGTTCACGTCGGACGCCCTCGCGGGGATGAACTTCGCTCCGGCAGCGGTCTCCAGGTACGCGCCGAGGAATGACGTGCTGACCCAGCGGTACCAGAACTCGGCCCAGGGGTCGAGCTCCCGGGGGTCGCCGGCCCTGGTCAGGGCCTCGGTCTCCTGGGCCAGCATCGTGTGCGCGGCGTAGTGGAACGACCGGATCATCCCGGCCACGTCGGTGAACGGCGTCCGCTTGATGCGGCGCTCGCCGAGGGGCACTGCGGGCTCGCCCTCGAAGTCGATGATCACGAAGTCCTTTCCCGTCCACAGGACCTGGCCCAGGTGGAAGTCGCCGTGGATCCGGGTTCGGGATGCGTCGATCCGGGTTCGCAGCAGCTCCTCGTAGCGACCCACGACCTCGTCGGATGCCTCCAGGACCCGTTCGACCAGGGGATCCTGCACGTCCGCCCGCCGCACCAGCCGGAACGTCCTGATGGCCACCGTCCGGAGCGACTGGTAGAGCGAACGCTGGTACAGCGACGTGAACGGCTCCGGCGCGAACGCCCGGTCGTCGCCGTTCGAGGCCAGCGCCAGGTGCATCTCGGCGCTCCGCCGCCCCAGGATTCGGGCCGCGTCGAGGTACGGCCCGATGCTCTCCCGGGCGAACTCGGGCGGCTCCGCCCCCGACATCTCCAGCAATGATGGCCTCCCCGGCAGCAGCCGCTCCACCTCCTCCGGGAAGCCCCCCGACGAACCCCCCCCGTCCCGCCAGGCCGCCGCCCGCTCGAAGTACGACCCCAACGCGTCGAGGGTGAACTTCCAGGCGTCGCCCTCGTTCGTCACGAACCCGTGCAGGATGGCCATCGTCATCGGCTCGCTCCGGCCCCGCCGGAACTCCACCGCGCCCGCCACCGGCGGGATGTGCGGGAACTGCGAACGGGTCAGGAACCGACCGATCTCCAGATCCGGGTTCACCCCTTCCTCCGGCCTCCGGAAGATCTTCAGGATCAGCCGGTCGCCGAACACGAGCGACGTGTTGCTCTGCTCCGCGGCCAGCACAATCGGCGCGGGCGCGTCACGCACGGCCGACCGGAGATCGCCGAACGCAGGCTCCGGTGTGGAGGCAAGCGTCCCGGTGGTCCCCTGCGACCGTCGGCGGCGCTGGATGGCGGCCAGGACGGCCCCGCCGAACTGCGGTTCCCAGATCGCGTCGATGAGCGCCCGGTCGCCCTCGGAGGTCCGCACCAGCGCCACGACCGCCCCGGCGTGGTAGCGCGCCAGGTCCCGGCCCTTGCCCACCCCGGCCACTGCGAGCGGCAGCGCGTACGTCTCGTTGTCGCCCTCGGTGTACTCCACCCGGAACAGCGTCCAGAACGCCACCGGGTCCGCGTCCGACTTGCCCGCGGGCGGCACCGGGACCGCCTCGACCAACGTCACGCCCTTGATCCGCCGGGCCTTGCCCCCGAACCACCGGCGCTGCCGCAGGTAGGCGGGCATCACCTCGGCCAGCGCCTCGCGGTGACGCCGGGACGTGAACAGCCGGTCCCACGTCTCCCCGGACAGGTCGAGCCGCGGCAGCTTGGTGTCGCTCACCTCGACGACCCGCTGGGTCTCCAACGAGAACCAATAGAACTGGTGGGGGCCCAGCGTGAGCATGTACGGCAGGTCCCCGATCGGCGGGAACTCGGTGTGCCCGAACAGCTCGACCGGCACCGTGTTCCGGAACTCCGCCAGGTTCAGCTGCACGTACTGGGCGTAGCGGGACAGGTTCACCACCACGAGGATCCGTTCGTCCTCGTACCGCCGGAGGAACGCCAGGACCTTACGGTTGTCCGGGAACAGGAACTCCAGCTCGCCCCGACCGAACGCCTTGTACCGCTTGCGCAGCGCGATGAGTCGCTTCATCCACCAGAGCAGGCTGTTCGGGCTGGCCTGCTGGGCCTCCACGCTGAGTGCCTCGTAGTGGTACTCGGGATCGATCACCACCGGGAGGTACAGCCGTTGGGGGTTGGCCCGGGAGAACCCGGCGTTGCGGTCCCCGGACCACTGCATGGGCGTGCGGACGCTGTTGCGGTCGCCGAGGTAGATGTTGTCGCCCATCCCGATCTCGTCGCCGTAGTAGACGACCGGCGTCCCGGGGAGCGAGAACAGGAGCCCGTTCATCATCTCGATGACGTTGCGGTCGTTGCCCAGCAGGGGCGCCAGGCGCCGCCGGATCCCCAGGTTCACCCGGGCCTGCGGGTCGCCCGCGTAGACGCGGTACATGTAGTCGCGCTCCTCGTCGGTGACCATCTCCAGGGTCAGCTCGTCGTGGTTGCGCAGGAACATGGCCCACTGGCAGAGCTCCGGGATGGCCGGGGTCTGGTCCAGGATGTCCACGATGGGGAACCGGTCCTCCATCCGGGTGGCCATGAACATCCGGGGCATCACCGGGAAGTGGAAGGCCATGTGGCACAGGTCGCCCTTGCCGAAGTACGCGACCGCGTCCTCCGGCCACTGGTTGGCCTCGGCCAGCAGCATCCGGCTCCGGTACCGGTCGTCGATGTGCCGGCGGAGGTCCCGCAGGTAGTCGAACGTCTCCGGGAGGTTCTCGCAGTTCGTGCCGTCCCGTTCGAACAGGTAGGGGACCGCGTCCAGGCGCAGCCCGTCGACCCCCATCTCCAGCCAGAAGTCCACGACGCCGAACATGGCCCGGCGGACCTCGGGGTTGTCGTAGTTGAGGTCGGGCTGGTGGGCGTAGAACCGGTGCCAGTAGTACGCGCCGGCCTCGCGGTCCCACGACCAGTTCGACGGCTCGAAGTCCTGGAAGATGACCCGGGCGTCCTGGTAGCGCTCGGGGGTGTCGCTCCACACGTAGAAGTCCCGCTCCCGGCTGCCGGGGGGCGACTTCCTGGCCCGCTGGAACCAGGGGTGCTGGTCCGAGGTGTGGTTGAGGACCAGCTCGGTGATCACGTACAGCCCGCGTTCGTGGGCCTCGCGCAGGAGCGCCCGGAAGTCCCGGAGCGTCCCGTAGGACGGGTTGACCTCCCGGAACGACGAGATGTCGTAGCCGTCGTCCCGCAGCGGCGAGGGGTAGAACGGCAGGAGCCACAGGGCAGTCACCCCGAGGTCCTGGAGGTAGTCCAGCTTGGAGATCAGGCCCCGGAAGTCGCCGATCCCGTCGTCGTCGGAGTCGGCGAAGGCCCGGACGTGGACCTCGTAGATGACGGCGTCGCGGTACCACTGCTGTTCGTCGAGCGGGCGAGAGGAGGCGGGGGATCGTCCCATCTCACTGGTAGGTGGCGAAGTCCCGTTCGTCGCGGACCCGGCGGCGGATCCGGAACACGTGCGCCGGGATCTTCTGGGGGTCGAGCTCCACGAAGTTCCCCGAGCCCCGCCACACGAACCGGGCGTCGGTGAGCAGGTCGTGGACCTGGAACGGCCGGTCGTGCTCGGTGACGCCGAGGTCGTCCAGCCACAGGTGCGTCCACCCGGCCTGCTTCGCGTACGGGTCCAGGTTCACCACCACCAGCACGGCGTTCGACCGGTCCGCCGTGGCCTTGCTGTAGATCAGCATGTTGTCGTTGTCGATGTGGTGGAACCGGAATCCGTCCATCGAGTGCAGGGCCGGGTTCTCCCGGCGGATGGCGTTGACCCGGCCGACGAGCTTGGCCAGGGACCGGGGGTTCTCCAGGTTCCAGTCCCGGATCTCGTACTTCTCGGAGTGGTCGTACTCCTCCCGGCCGTGGGCCACCGGCTCGTGCTCCTGCAATTCGAACGCCGGACCGTAGATCCCGTAGCTCGAGGACAGCGTGGCCGCGAGGACCAGGCGGTGGATGAACGTGGCCCGGCCGCCGGTCTGCATCTGCTCGGTGAGGATGTCCGGCGTGTTCGGCCAGAAGTTCGGCCGGAAGTACTCGCGGAGCTCCGTCTGGGTGAGCTCGGTCATGTACTCGGTGATCTCGCGCTTGGTGGTCCGCCACGCGAAGTACGTGTAGGACTGGGTGAACCCAGCTTGGCCAGGCGCTCCATGAGCCGGGGCCGCGTGAACGCCTCCGACAGGAAGATGAGGTCGGGGTGCTCGCGCTTCAGGGAGTCGATGCACCACTCCCAGAACGCCAGCGACTTCGTGTGGGGGTTGTCCACGCGGAATACGCGGACGCCGTGGGCGATCCAGAACACGAACACGTCCCGGAGCGCGGCCCACAGCCCCCGCCAGTCCTCGGTCCCGAAGTCCAACGGATAGATGTCCTCGTACTTCTTCGGGGGGTTCTCCGCGTACTGGATCGAGCCGTCGGCGCGCTTGCGGAACCAGTCGGGGTGCTCACGGACCCACGGGTGGTCGGGCGAGCACTGGAACGCGATGTCGAGGGCGATCTGGATCCCCTGGGCGGCCGCCGCGGCCACCAGGCGGTCGAACTCCGCGAACGTGCCGAGGTCGGGGTGGATCGCGGTGTGCCCGCCCTCCTCGCCCCCGATGGCCCACGGGGAACCGACGACGCCGGGACCACCCGAGGGGTCATTGTTGGGGCCCTTGCGGAGGGTCCGGCCGATCGGGTGGATCGGCGGGAGGTACAGGATGTCGAACCCCAGCCCGGCCACGTACGGCAGCCGCTGCTCGGTGGTGGCGAACGTGCCGGGCTCGGTCCCCCGGCCGGTGGAGCGGGGGAACATCTCGTACCACGCGCTGAACCGGGCCCGTTCGGGCTCGACCCACACGGCCAGCTCGCGGTCGAAGGCCGTGGCCGTGCGGCGGTCCGGCGAGCGGTCCATGGCCTCGGCCACGGCGGGGTCGAGCGCGGCCTCCACGGCCGCGGCTCTCGCCGCCTGTCGGCCCGTGCCCAGGAGCGCGGTCAGGAGGTCGGGGTCCGAGCCCTCCCGCATGGACTTCGCGGCTCTGCGGAGCGTCCGGCGGTCCTCGCCGGCGGCGCGCTGGGCCGCGTGTTCCACCAGATCCGCCCCCGCCAGGACCTCCACCGAGACGTCCTGCCCGGCGTCGACCTTCTTCTCGAGCCCCGCCCGCCACGTCCCGAACCGGTCCACCCAGGCACGGAGGGTGTACCGGTACCGGCCCAGCTCCTCGACCCGGAAGGTCCCCTGCCACCGGTCGTTGTCGACGAACGCCATGGGTTCGTCGTGCCACTCGCGCTCGCCCTCGCGGCGCCACCGGAGCTCCGCGGCCAGCCGGTCGTGCCCGTCGGCGAACACGTCGGCCTCCACCACCACGTCCTCGCCCACGACGCGCTTGGCCGGATACCGCCCGCCCTCGATCTCCGGGGTGACGTGCTCGATGACGACCCGCCGGCGTCCTTCCCTGACTTCATCAGGACGAACCGCGCGTGACCCCTCGGCAACCAACGACGCCGGCACGCCCTGCAGGGCAGGCGTGCCCGGCTCACGCCGCTCGGGCTCCTCCAGCGGCTTCGCTCTGGCCATGCGCCTCCAGTGATCGTTCGCCGCCGCGCCTTCGGCGAGTTCGTCCGGCGGCGATTCGTCGCACGACCTTCACCTTAGCCCGCAACGGAGCGAGCGGTCAGATTTCGGTCCGGGCTCTCAGTGGCCGCGTTCGACGGCGGCCTTGGCGACCTCGACCTGTTCGGCGATGGCCTCCATGATGCGGTCGGTGAGGGCCTGGACGTCCTCGGGGGACTCCAGGACGCCCTCGGGGAACACCGGGGGGCCGAACGAGACGAACACCCGGTGGCCCCGGGAAGGCCTGAGGCTCCGCCGGCCCCAGATCCCCACCGGGGTCAGCGGGGCGCCGCTGGCCAGGGCCACACGGGCGGCGCCCCGCTTGCCCGGCAGGGGGTTGCCGTCAGGGCTGACCTGGCCCTCGGGGAAGATCCCGCCCAGGGCCCCCCGCCGGATGACCCGGGCGGCCTCCGCCAGGGCCCGGCGGTCGCTGGCGCCGCGGTGGATGGGGATCTGGCGGAGCCTGCGCAGGCCCCACCCGATGAACCGGTGGCCGAAGAACTCGGCGGCGGCCAGGAACCGGACGGCCCGGCCGGTGGTGGTGGCGCCCATCGCGATGATCGCGGGGTCCAGCACGCTGACGTGGTTGCAGGCGAGGATCGCGCCACCCTGCTTCGGGACGTGGTCGCGGCCCAGGTAGCGGATCCGAAACAGCAACCGGAGCAGCCCGCCCAGGATCCAGTACCCAAAGGTCCACCACGGGTCCCGGCTGGCCCAGTCGGGCGGGACCTCCGGGTCCTCGGGCGGTGGGGCGAGGGGCTCCGTCTCGGACATCGCCGCGATGGTATGTCGAGGGGGTCTCGCGGTGGGCCCCGCCCCTGGTCCCGGGAAGGCCGGGGTGCTAGAAGTTCCCCATGTCGCAGGACGTCCGGATCGGCCGGACCATCGGCGGATGGACCTCGACGGGGGGAGGGTCCGCCGCCTGACCAGGGGCGACGGGGACGACCGGGGGCCCTCGTGGTCGCCGGACGGGACCCGGATCGCCTTCATGTCGACCCCCCTCAGCGGCGACTTCGACATCCTCACGCGAGAGCGAGCGCGACCCGTTCTGGCCTCCTAGGGCCGGCGATCCCACCGGGCGTCCCCTGTAATCTCAGGCCGATGGCCGACCTGGGAGCGATCCGCTCGGAGATCGAACGCCGCGAGGGCGAGTACCTCGAGGTCCTCCGCGAGATGGTGAACGTGGACTGCGGCTCGTACACGCCGGACGGCGTGAACCGGATCGCCGACATGTGCGCCGAGGGGTTCCGGGGGCTGGGGTTCGAGGTCGAACGGCTGCCGCACCAGCCCGCCGGCGGCGAGCGCCGCCTGGGGGACTGCGTGGTGGGGCGGCGCCGGCAGGGGAGCGGACCACGCGTGCTCCTGATCGGGCACATGGACACCGTGTTCGGCAAGGGAACCGCGGCCAGGCGGCCGTACCGGACCGAGGGGAAGCGCGCCCTGGGTCCGGGGGTGTCCGACATGAAGGGCGGGCTCCTGGCGGGGTTCGTGGCGCTCGAGTCCCTCCAGGCCGCCGGGGCCCTGGCCCGGCCGGTGACGTTCGTGTGCAACCCGGACGAGGAGATCGGCTCGACGTTCTCGCGGGCCGTGATCGAACGGTGCGCGCGGGAGGCGGACGTGTGCCTGGTGCTGGAGTGCGCGCGCGAGAACGGCGACATCGTGTCGGCGCGCAAGGGGATCATCGACGTGCGGATCGAGATCGCCGGCCGGGCGGCCCACGCCGGCGTGGAGCCCGAGCGCGGGCGGAACGCGATCCTGGAGGGCGCGCACAAGATCCTGGCTCTCCAGGCGCTCAACGGGCGGTGGCCGGGGGTCACCGTGAACGTGGGCGTGGTCGCCGGGGGGACCCGGCCGAACGTGGTCCCGGACCGGTGCGCGCTCGAGATCGACGTCCGTTCGCCGAACGTGGACACGTTCGCCGAGGCGGAGGCCGAGGTCCGGCGGATCGCGGATGAGCACACGGTGCCCGACGTGACGGCGGAGGTCCGGACCATGGCCGGCCATCGGCCCATGGAGAAGACCGAGGCCGCGGCCCGGCTGGTGTCGCTGGCCCGGGAGGTGGCCGGCGACCTGGGGTTCGAGGTCGACGACGCCGCGACGGGCGGCGCGTCGGACGCGAACACCACCGCGGCCATGGGCGTCCCCACGCTCGACGGGCTGGGGCCCGTGGGGGGCGGGGCCCACGGGCCGGACGAGTGGCTCGACCTCGAGAGCGTGGTCCCCCGGGTGGCCCTCCTGGCCGTCCTCATCGCCCGGGCCGGTGAGGCCCTGGAACGGTGAGCGGCGGGGGAGCCCGCGGGTCCGGCGTGCTGGCGGGCTCCGCGCTGATCCTGGGAGCCGCGCTGGTCCTGGCCGGCGGCCCGGCGTTCGCCGCGGGCGGGCAGCCGGGGGCCGGCGGGGGAGCCCGCGACCAGGTCGTGCTCTCGGGCGATGTGGTGGTTCCCCGGGGGACCACCTCCGGAGACGTGGTGATCGTGCACGGGACCGCTCGCATCGGCGGCATGGTGCGGGGGAGCGTGGTCGTGGCGGACGGCCCGATCGTCGTCTCCGGCGTGGTCCACGGCGACGTGGTGGCGCTGAACGGGCCGATCACCCTGGTCAAGGGGGCGCACGTCACCGGCGACGTGTGGGTGACCAGGGGCAAGCTCACCGTCGAGGTCGGGACCCTGGTGGATGGCGAGATCCGGCGGGGGTCGTGGTCGTTCCTGTCACCGGGGACGCTGGTCACGAAGCTCGGCGTGTGGATCGCGATCTCGGTCTCGACGCTGCTGCTGGGACTGCTGTTCCTGCTGCTCGCCCCCCGCGGGATGGACGCGGTGGGCCGGGCCGGCCGAACGGCGGTGGGGGGCTCGATCGGTTGGGGGGTCGGGCTCCTGGTGGGCCTGCCCGTGGCCGCGGTCGTGCTCATGGTGAGCCTGGTGGGGATCCCGTTCGGCATCGGGCTCCTCCTGGGGCTGGCGCTGCTGTACTCGATCGGATACGTGGCGGCGGCCTGGGTCCTCGGGCGGACGATCGTGCACCCCCCGCGCCACGGCGGGCCCCGGCGGCTGGCCGCGTTCCTGGCGGGATGGGCGGTGCTGCGGGCCGTGGGGTTCGTCCCGGTGGCCGGCCCGATCTCCTGGTTCGTGGCTTCCGCGTACGGCCTGGGGGCCACGGCCATCGCAGTGTGGCGGGCCAGGCGCACGCCCCTGGTCGCGCCGCCGGTGGCGATCCCGGACCTCTCCCGGACCGGCGGCTTCCGGCAGCCGGCGGAACCGCCCCCGGACCTCGAGCCCGCCGAGCCAGGGGAGCCGCCTCCTACGGGCGCGCCGCCCACCTGAGTCGAACGCGAAGGAGGAGGACACCGCATGGAGCTCCACGCCGTCAGGATCGACAAGCCCGAGGACCTCAACTTCATCCTGGGGCACTCGCACTTCATCAAGACCGTCGAGGATCTCCACGAGACGCTGGCCCAGGCCTCGCCGGTCCTGAGGTTCGGCCTGGCCTTCTGCGAGGCCTCCGGCGTCCGCCTGGTCCGCCGGAGCGGGAACGACCCCGAGCTGGTGGACCTCGCCGTGCGCAACGCGCAGGCCATCGGCGCCGGCCACGCCTTCATCGTGTTCCTCCGGGAGGGGTTCCCGGTGAGCGTCCTGAACGCGGTGAAGATGGTGAGCGAGGTGTGCCAGGTGTTCTGCGCAACCGCGAACCCCACCGAGGTCCTGGTCGCCGAGACCGAGCTGGGACGGGGCATCGTCGGCGTGGTGGACGGCGAGCCGCCCCTCGACGTCGAGACCGACGACGACGAGGCGGAACGCAAGGACCTCCTCCGCCGGTTCGGCTACAAGCTCTGACCCGGGCGGGTCACGCTCCGGGCATCTCCGGCTGGGGCGGCGGTTCGGGCATCGACGTGTAGGGCGGGTGGTCGCCGGATCGGACCAGCGCCTCCGGCGTGGAGATCTCGAGCTCCTCGGACACCGATCGGTCGCCGCCGGCAGGCGCGCGGGGTCCGGAGCAGGCCGCCAGGCGCTCCAGGCCGTCCGGGAGGCTCGTGGCGAACCGGTTCCCCTCGAAGCAGTTCCCGCCCCCGGCGAGCGCCCCGAGGGCCAGGTCGGCCAGGCCGCTGCCGGCGACGTGGTTGTCCCTGATCGCGTTCCCGTGGGGCCGCCAGGGCGAACCCTCCGGCTGGATCGTGGCGAACACCGCGATCCCGTACCGGGCGCTCCCGGTCACCGTGTTGTCGTGGACGGCGTCGTCCTGGCCCCCGGCCACGCCGATCCCGATGCCGATGAGGCCGTCGACGGGGTCGCTGGCCGGCGTGGGGACCGAGCCGCTGCCGCTCACGGTGTTCCCGAAGAACGTCGCACCGCGCTGGGGAGGGTTCGCCTCGTCGTCGAACGAGTTCGGCAGGATGCCCGTGCCGTTGCGGTCGAACACGGAGTCGCGGACCACCAGCCCCCCGCCGGCGTTCGTCCCCGAGTACCCCAGGCCGGAGAGCAGGGCGGTGACGTCGTCGATCGTCGTGCTGCACGGCCGGCACTCGCCGATGTAGAACGCCGCGTCGGCGGCCCCCGAGACCAGCGAGTGCTCCACCACGCCGCCCCGGCTCCCGATGGCGTAGACGCCGTACCCGCCCACGTTCCACACCGTCACGTACCGCGCTGCGAACCCGTCCACCCTCTGGAACAGCAGCGCGTTGCCCTGGAACGAGTGCACGGTGAGGTTCTCGATCACCACTCGGTCCGCGTGGATCGTGATGCCGGCGGACGTCCGGTCCCGCCCGTCGATGACCACGCCGCTCCGGCTCTCGCCCCGGATGGTCAGTCCGGTCAACTCGGAGGGGACGTCGACGTCCCCGGGGTAGGTCCCGGGGTCCACCAGCACGGTGTCGAATGGCCCGGCCATGTCCACGGCGGCCTGGATGGTCGGGGCGTCCGAGGGGACCCTGATCTCACGTCGGTCGGGATGGCCGGTCGACGAACAGGCGGCCGCGAGGGTGGTCCACAGGACGGCGAACGCGAGCGCGGCCGGCCTGCGGCCGACCGCGCTCATGCGGGCGTGCTCCGGGAGGCTATGCGGTCGTGGCGGTCTCCCGCCGGCGCCGCCGGACCGCCATGTTCGCTCCGGCCACGATCACGATCGCCACGGCCCCCACGGCCACCGGGAGGATCCACGGCGCGCGCCCCGGGGATGCCGACGAACGGGCCGCCGCGGAACCGGCCTCGGAGCCCTTCGCCGCGCCGCCCGCCGGGGCCGCGGTCTTCGTCAGCGGCGAGGTCCCGGGGAGTCCGTGCTGCTGCAGCGTGGCCAGCGCGCTGGAGGACAGGGACCACCAGCCGCCGCCGATCCTGCCCTCGCAGAACTTCTGGCCGGGAAGGGTCTGGATCAGGGCGCCGCCCGACGCGTACGGGAACAGCCGCTGCTGCACCA
>Ga0137373_10006367_pt1 | contig 12637 bp, 12 predicted proteins | sample SagtaG_5_FD_104912 | JGI IMG/M metagenome (GOLD analysis project Ga0137373, IMG submission 104912) | Vadose zone soil microbial communities from Sagehorn Ranch, Mendocino, California, USA - Sage1_R_80_16 metaG | ecosystem: Environmental > Terrestrial > Soil > Vadose zone | place: USA...
CAGCTCCGCAGCGAAGAAGCGCGTATCGAACCTGCGGCTTTCCAAATCCGGCGTGACCCATCGCGCCCACGGCCTGAGCAGGTCCGAGCGCAGCACCAAGCCGCGGCGCTGCAGCAGGCCCGCGAGCGACAGCGAGTGGTCGACGAGCGAGCGCCGGTCGGCTTCCCAGTCCTCACCGGTTGTGTCGGCCACGACGGTGTCAGGCGCTGGCCCGGCGAGCAGCACACCGGACTCCTCGAAGGTCTCGCGCACGGCGGCGCAGATCAGCGCGCGCGCCAGCACAGCGGCGCCGCTGTGCCGCCCCGGGGGGACGGCCCCCCGGGATCCCCCCGAACCGTGCCGCCCCCCTTGCAGGATCCTTCCCCACGCCACGGGGTCAGGTCCCGCCCAGGCCAGCTCGGCCTGTCCGTCACGCGGGTCGACCGACCCGCCGGGGAACACGTGCGCGCCGGGTGCGAACGCCATCGACCGTGTGCGCCGCAGCAGGTAGACGTGGAAGCCGCCGCCCGCGCTGGGTCCCGCCATCGCCGGGCGCAGCAGCACCACGGTCGCCGCGTCCTTTGCCGCGGTAGGCGGCGCCACGCCGGCCAGCACGCCGCGGACTCGCGGGACGAACCGGTCAGGAAGCCGGATCGCGCGGCTCGCGCCGTGCGGCGTCGCTGGCTGCTCGGCTGGCCGCTCGCCCACACCCTAGTCCGCGACCTCGACGATGAGCTCCACCTCGACAGGGGCGCCGAGCGGCAGTTCCGCGACGCCCACCGCGCTGCGCGCGTGCCTGCCCGCGTCGCCGAACACCTCCAGGAGCAGCTCGCTTGCCCCGTTGATGACCTGCGGCTGGTCCGTGAAACCTGGCGCGCTCGCGACGAACCCGGTCAGCTTCACCATCCGCGTGATGGCCGACAGGCCGCCGGTCAGCGACGCCGCCGCGGCGAGCGCGTTCAGCCCGCAGATGCGCGCAAGCTCCTTCGCCTGCGCCGCGCCGACCTCGCCGCCGACCTTGCCCGTCGCGGCAAGCTTGCCGTCCACTATCGGCACCTGGCCAGACACGTATACATAGCGTCCCGTCCGGACGGCAGGCACATACGCCGCCACGGGGGGCACCACCTCGGGCAGCGTCAGGCCAAGCTCTGCGAGGCGCTGGTCTGGCGAGGTCATTGTTTGGCCCGCTTCATGTAGGCGACCAGTTGCTCCATGTTCGGGCCCGGGATCACCGTGACAAGCTCCCAGCCGTCCTCGCCCCAGTTGTCCAGGATCTGCTTCGTCGCGTGTACGAGCAGTGGGACGGTTGCGTACTCCCACTTTTGCATGCGGCTAACCATAACGGCCGCGCTGAGAGCCTGGCTGGCTAGCCGGTCTGTGTCGGGCCGCTCTGTGTTGGGCCGGTCTCTGTTGGGCCGCTCTGTGGGCCGCTCTGTGTTTGGCCGCTCTGTGCTGGGCTGGCCTGAGCGGGCTCCGCGACCGGTGGGGCACCGATCTCGGGCACCGGGGGGACGGGCACCGCGCCAAGCGCGCCGGCGCCCGTGCGCTCTATTGCCGCCTCGGCGGCGGCGACCTCCGCGTCTCCCGTGTCGAAGGGCTCGATGGCCTCTGTTTCGCTGTCGCCGGACGGGCGTTCCGCAGCGGCAGGTGCAGACGAGGGCGGCGCAACCTTGTCGAAGAACCGCATGATCTCGACCGGGATCGGCATCACCAGCGTGCTGTTCTTCTCCGCCGCGACCTCCACCACCGTCTGCAGCAGCCGAAGCTGCAGCGCGGCGGGGTCACGCGCCATCACGTTGGCCGCGGCGGCGAGCCGCTTGGAGGCCTGGAACTCGCCGTCCGCGGTGATGATCCGCGCGCGCCGCTCGCGCTCCGCCTCTGCCTGCCGCGACATGGAGCGCTTCATCGACTCGGGCAGCGACACGTCCTTGATCTCGACGCGTTCCACCCGGATGCCCCATGGGCCCTCGGTCGGCTCGTCGATGGTCAGGCGCAGTTCCTTGTTGACGGTATCCCGCTCGGTCAGCAACTGATCCATGTCGGAACGGCCGATGATTGACCGCAGCGAGGTCTGCGCCTGCTGTGAGACCGCGAACATGTAGTTCTGCACGTTCACTACCGCCTTGACCGGATCGACCACGCGGAAGTAGACGACCGCGTCGACCCGGACGGTCACGTTGTCCCTGGTGATTCCCTCCTGCGCGGGCACGGCCATGGCGATGATCTGCATGTTGACCTTCTGCAGCCGGTCGCCAACGGGCCTGATGACGGTGAGGCCGGGACCGCGGGGCGGCGCCACGACACGGCCCCAACGGAACACGATCCCCTTCTCGTACTGCTGTATTACGCGGACGGACCGGGAAAGCGTTATCACGCCCAGCACCGCCAGCACGACAAGCACGACCACTATTGCTGCTATCACGGTCGACACCTCGTTTCGTGGGTGACACGGAAGGCCCGGCACCCGACGCCCGCACCGCTGCCCCTTAGCCGCACGGCTGACAGCCGTTCCGCGGGTTTGCTTTCCCTCCAGCCTAATGACCTCTGGCTGCGGCACCAGCCGGCTATCGGGTGCATCGCGCGATGGGCGGCACCGTGCGCGCTGTGCGGTTCGGTTCGTGGGCGGCGATAGCCTTCCTGGGGTGAGCGCCAGAGACACCGACTGGGACGGCGTACACCTGCACGTCGTCACCGGCAAGGGCGGAACGGGCAAGACCACGGTCGCCGGGGCACTCGCTCTGGCGCTGGCGTCGCGCGGCCGCAAGGTCCTGCTCATGGAGGTGGAGGGGCGGCAGGGCATCGCGCAGCTCTTCGACCGCCCGCCGCTGCTGTACGGCGAGCGCAAGGTAGCGGTGGCGCCTGGATCGCCTGGGTGCCCGGGCGGCGACGTATACGCGCTGGCCGTGGACCCGGAAGAGGCGCTGCTCGAATACCTGGAGATGTTCTACAACCTGCGTCGGGCCGGCCGCGCGCTCACCCGGCTTGGCGTCGTTGACTTTGCGACCACGATCGCGCCCGGGCTGCGCGACGTGCTGCTGACCGGTAAGGCCACCGAGGCCGTCCGGCGGCGCAGCGCTGGCTCGAAGAGCAAGCATGTCTATGACGCGGTCGTGATGGACGCGCCGCCCACCGGGCGAATCGGCCGCTTCCTGAACGTCACGGCCGAAGTGGCGGGGCTCGCGAAGGTTGGGCCGGTCCGCAGCCACGCCGACGCGGTGCAGAGGGTGATCCGCTCACCGCAGACCGCGGTGCACGTTGTCACACTGCTCGAGGAGATGCCCGTGCAGGAGACCCTGGACGGCATCGCCGACCTGCGTGAGCACGGCTTGCAGGTGGGAGGCATCATGATCAATATGGTGCGGCCGCCGCTGCTTGGCCACGCCGAGCTCGCCGGCGCCGCCGACGGCGCCGTGGACCTCGACGAGCTTTCCGTTGGCCTCAAGGCCGCGGGGATCGAGGAGGACCGCGAACTTGCCCGCGACCTTGCCGCCGAACTTGCCGACCACGCCCGCCGGATGACTTTGGAGCGCCGCGAACGGCGGCGCCTGGCCGCGGCCAAACAGCCGCGCTACGACCTGCCGCTCATTCCGGATGGGATCGACCTGGGCGGGCTGTACAGGCTGGCAACAACGCTGCGCGAACGAGGTGCGGCATGACGGCCACGGCAACGCTGCGCACCGCGCCGCGGCTGGACGTCGACCGGCTGATTGGCGACCCACGGACCAGGATCATTGTCTGCTGCGGGTCGGGCGGGGTCGGCAAGACCACGGTGGCCGCGGCGCTCGGCCTGCGCGCCGCCGAGCAGGGCAGAAACGTCGTCGTGCTCACCGTGGACCCGGCGCGTCGGCTCGCACAGTCGATGGGCCTGACCGCGCTCGACAACACACCGCGCGTCGTCGCCGACGCGGGCGCCGGGTCCGGCGCCGGCTCCCACGCCGGGTCCGGTTCCCGTGCCGGCGGCAGCCTGCACGCGATGATGCTGGACATGAAGCGGACCTTCGACGAGATCGTCGAGGCGCACGCCGATCCGGGCCGGGCCGCGCAGATCCTGGCCAACCCGTTCTACCAGTCGCTTTCGTCCAGCTTCGCCGGCACGCAGGAGTACATGGCGATGGAAAAGCTCGGCCAGCTTCGCCGGGCCGAGGAATGGGACCTGATCGTCGTGGACACCCCGCCGAGCCGGTCCGCTCTGGACTTCCTCGACGCGCCGCAGCGGCTCGGCAGGTTTCTTGACGGCCGGCTGATCAGGCTGCTCATGGCCCCTGCGCGGGCAGGCGGCCGGGCGTACATGAAGATGCTGTCCGCCGGGTTCGGGATAGTGACCGGGGTGCTGACCAAGGTGCTCGGCGGCCAGATGCTAAGAGACGTGCAGACCTTCGTTTCCGCGCTCGACACGATGTTCGGCGGTTTCCGCGACCGCGCCGAACGCACGTACCAGCTACTGCAGGCCCCGGGCACGGCCTTTGTTGTCATCGCCGCGCCCGAGCCTGACGCACTGCGCGAAGCCTCATATTTCGTCGAGCGGCTCGCGGACGAGCGGATGCCGCTGGCCGGCCTGATCATCAACCGGGTCCACCGTCCGGCCGCGGATCGGCTGTCCGCGGCACGCAGCCTCGCAGCCGCGGAGAACCTCGACGACTCGCGCTATCCGCTGGCCGCTGGGGTGCTTCGGCTGCATGCGGAACTGATGCAGTTGCAGGCCCGCGAGTGCAGGCTCGCCGAGCATTTCACTTCCGCCCATCCCGCGGTTCCGGCGATCGAAGTGCCCGCCTTGCCCGAGGACGTCCACGACCTCGATGGCCTCCGGGTCATCGGGGGGTATTTCGGCTAACCGCGCTGTTAGCTGGCCCTGCGAGCTGACGCTGCTAGCTGACGCTGCTAGCTGGCCATGCGAGCGGACGCTGCTAGCTGGCAACCAGCTCGTCGTTGGTCAGCACGTCTTCGTTGTTGCGCTCGTACTGCGCGCGCGCGTCCTCAAGCAGCTCACGCCACGAGGTCACGTCCGGGCGACGCCGCAACAACGCGCGCCGCTCCCGTTCGGTCATCCCCCCCCACACGCCGAACTCGATGCGGTTGTCGAGCGCATCCGCAAGGCATTCGGTCCGTACCGAGCAGCCACGGCAGATCAGCTTCGCCCGGTTCTGCGCCGCTCCCTGCACGAACAGCTCGTCAGGATCACTCCCCTTGCACGCGGCGCGTGCTGTCCAGTCCGTGATCCACATGTGGCCCCACTCCTTCGGTGTCACACCCGTCACGGGCGTCACGCTGGATGGCGTTCACTTGCGGTCTTGGCCGACGGGCGCGGTCGTCGGGCCGCATTTCTAGCTGCGGATGCACAACTTACGGAAGTCAGCTCGCCATGGCCAGACCCCGATGGGCCCATTTCCCGGATAGCCCGCCTGGGTCATGCAACCGGTATGTACTAGTCACGCACAGCGATGGCAGATGGTGATATGCGCCGTTTGCCGCCCCGTGCTAGCCAGGCTGTCTCCGGGCCGGCGGTGCCGGGCTACCCTGGTTGCGTGCTGACCACAGGCTTTGTCGGCAAGACCAACTCGCTCGCCAGGCTGATCACGATGTCGGCGGTCGGAGGATTGCTCGTCGCCGGGGTCCTGCTGCCGGTGGTCGGCGGCGTTGGCGTCACCGCACGGGATGCGGCGAACAAGTTCCAGAACCTGTCCGCCGCCCTTCCCGCGCAGCTGCCGCAGCGCTCCGTGCTGCTCGACCACAAGGGCCGCCCGTTCGCCTACTTCTTCGGCCACCTGTACGGGCAGTCCGACCAGGTCGTCGACCGGGTGCCGGTGAGCTTCAGCCACATCGCGCCCGTGATGCGCATGGCCATCCTGTCCGTCGAGGATTCGCGCTTCTACCAGCACGGCGGCATCGACTTCAAGGGCACCGTGCGCGCCGCCGTCCAAGACATCCGCGGCGGGAGCGTCCAGGGCGGGTCCACGATCGCGCAGCAGTATGTGAAGAACGTGCTCATCCTGACCGCGAAGAACAAGAAGCAGGCCCAGGCGGCGGCGTCAGACACGGTGGGCAGAAAGATACGTGAGCTGCGCTACGCGGTCGCGGTCGAGCACCAGATGACCAAGGACCAGCTCCTCGCCGCCTACCTGAACGCGGCCTACTTCGGCCAGCAGGCCTATGGCGTCCAGGTGGCAGCCGAGCGCTATTTCAGCACCACGGCGGCGGACCTGACCTTGCCGCAGGCCGCGCTGCTCGCCGGCATCGTGGAGAACCCATCGGCCTTCGATCCGATCGGCTACCCAGGCGCCGCGCTGGCGCGCCGCAACACCGTGATCGCGCGGATGGAACAGCTCGGCTGGATCTCACCGGCACAGGCCGCAGCCGCCGAGAAGACGCCGATAAAGCTGCGGCCTTCCGCCGAGCCGAACGGCTGCGCGGCGAGCTACGCCCCGTTCTTCTGCGACTACGTCAAGGCGGTCATCACCACCGACCACGCCTTCCACAAGGCCGCCGAGCTGCTCAACGGCATCGGCGGGCTAAAGGTCCGCACGACCCTGAGCAGCCGGGATCAGGTCGCCGCGCAGCACGCCGTGGACTACGAGATGCCGCCCAACAACCACCTCTACAACCCCGGCCACAACGCCGACACCGAAGTGCTCATCCAGCCGGGCACCGGCAAGGTCCGCGGCATCGCGATCAACCGCGCCTATGGCTCGCCAACCCGCTCGCACCCCGACGCGACGACGGTCAACTATGCGGTCGGCCCGCAGTACAACGGCAGCTACGGGATGCAGATCGGCTCCACGGGCAAGGTCTACACGATGGTTGCCGCGCTACAGCAGGGCATCCCGTTTGGCTTCCAGATGACCGTGCCGTTCGAGACGACGGTGACCGGCTACACCAACTGCAAAGGCCATCCAGCCGGTGTCGGGCCCGCGCCCAATTACGAGCCTGGCGTCTGGAAGGTGCACAACGACGAGAGCGAGCGCGGTGGCAGCTACACGCTGTACACGGGGACAACGGCCTCGATCAACACCTTCTTCGCCCGCCTCGAGCAGAAGGTCGGCCTGTGCAATGTGGTCAAGGCCGCCGACCAGATGGGTCTGACGTGGCCGGACGGCAGATCACTGCTGAAGCCCGATCGGCAGGAGAACCACACCTACAGCGCGGACAACGACCCGTCGTTCACGCTTGGCGCGGACAACGTCGCGCCGATTGACGTGGCGGCGGCCGACGCCACGCTGCCGGCCCGCGGCATCTACTGCCACCCCATCGCGGTCAACTCGATCACCGAGAGGCACGGGCGTCACCTGCCCGTCGAGTCCGCCCGGTGTCACCGGGCGCTGGACACCGACATCGCCGATGCGGCCAACTACATCCTGCAGGGCGACCTGACCGGCCTCGGCACCGCGGCCAACGATGGAATCGGCAGGCCCGCGGCGTCCAAGACCGGCACCGCGGACAACTACTACAACGCCGCGTTCGTCGGCTACACGCCCGACCTTCTCGGCGCCGTCGTTGTCGGCAACCCGAAGAACCCAACCAAGCACCCGATGCAAGGCGAGGGATCCTGCTATCGGGGCGGCTGTCCCGGGTTCATGTACGGCAGCATGGCGCCCGGCCAGACCTGGCAGATGACCTTCGAGCACGCCGCGCTGGCGGAACCGCCGCTGAACTTCGCGCCGCTAGCGCCGGACAGCGAGTTCTTCAGCAAGGGCAACGGGCAGTACGTGCCGAAACCCAAGCCCAAGCCCAAGCCCTCGCCCCGGCCGAGCGGCGGTGGTGGTGGCGGCGGCCACGGCGGCGGAGGCGGTCATGGCGGCCCGCCGGGTATCGTGCTGCCGCTTGGCTTCGCTGCGCTCGCCGTTCCTGTGGCATCACGCTCGATCCGGCGCCGATCCCGTGCTCAATCATGATCCGCGTACATTTGACTCGCCGGCGCAAGCAAAATGTACGCGGCTATCCGGCTACTGGCTGCCCGCGGCGCTGAGCTGGCGGCGGACCTCGGCCGCGACCCGGGCGCCGTCTGCCCGGCCCGCCACCCGTGGCGTGACCACCTTCATGACCTGGCCCATGGCGCGCGGCCCCGCGGCGCCGGTTTCGCCGATCGCGGCGGCCACGAGATCGGCGAGTTCCGCATCGGCGAGCTGAGCGGGCAGATAAGTGGCGATCACCTCGGCCTCGGCCCGCTCGGCTGCGGCCTGCTCGGGCCGGTCGCCGGCCTCGAAGGCTTCCGCCGCCTCGCGGCGCTTCCTTGCTTCCCTGACCAGCACCTTGACGATGTCGGCGTCGGAGAGCTCACGAGCAGTCGCGCCCGCCACCTCCTCGTTGGTGATCGCGGTGAGCGCCATCCGCAGCGTTCTTGTGCGCACCCCGTCACGGGCCTTCATCGCGGTGACCAGGTCTGCGCGCAGCTTCTCCTTGAGTTCAGGCATGGTCACCATCCTGCACGTCCCGCCACGCCGACGGCGCGCGGCGGCAGCAGCCCAGGCTTCTGCGGCTGCCGTGGCTGCCACGTGGCGCGGGCCTGAGCGGCAAAACGGTTCGATAGCTGACCGGATCCTCACTGTAACGACGAGTGACCGGCCGCGGCATGGCACCATTGGATAGTGCGAGCACCCGCCCTCATCCCGCTCGGCGTGGCCGCGGCAGGCCTGGCCGGCCTCGGTTACGTGTCCGTCATCGAGCGCAACATGTTCCGGCTGCGCCACCAGCGCGTGCCCGTCCTGGCCAAGGACGCCCGGCCCATCCGCGTGCTGCACATCTCCGACGCTCACCTCACGCCGCGGCGGCGCAAGCTCATCGAATGGATCCGCTCTCTCGACGCCCTCGACCCGGATCTGGTGGTGAACACGGGGGACTCGATCGCACACGCGCATGCCGTTCAGTATTTTCTTGGGGCTCTCGGTCCGCTGCTCGACCGGCCGGGCGTATTCGTCTACGGCTCCAACGACCTGTATTCCCCGCTGCCCAAAAATCCCGCGCGGTACCTGTGGCGGACCAGCGCCACCGATCATTCACGCGACGTGCCCGACCTGCCGTGGGCGGAGCTTGGCGCCGGGATGACCGCGGCGGGCTGGCTCGACCTGAACAACAGCCGCGGCCGCGTCAAGGCCGGTGGGCTCGACATCGACGTGGCGGGTGTGCACGATTCGCACATCCACAGGGACCGTTACGATCGCATCGCCGGGCCGACCGATCCCGCGGCGGACCTGCGGATCGGGCTCATGCACTCTCCCGAGCCGCGGGTACTCGACCGGTTCGCTGCCGACGGTTACGACCTGCTGTTCGCCGGCCACACCCACGGCGGACAGATCTGCCTGCCGCTGTACGGCGCGCTCGTCACCAACTGCGGGATCGAGCCTGCCCGGGTGAGCGGGCTGCACCGGCATCCCGCGGCCGGGCAGCCCTCGCTCGACGGCCGCCGCGCCTGGCTGCACGTCTCGGCCGGCCTCGGCACGTCGCCGTGGGCGCCCGCCCGTTTTTGCTGCCCGCCCGAGGCCACGCTTCTGACTTTGGTGCCTGCCTGACTCCCCGGCCAAGGTTGACTGCAGCGCGCTCCTGGCTGGCAGTGGCACCGACGTGGCCGGCCCGTGGCCCCGCGTGGCTGACCTCTGGCACCGGCCCGGCTGACCCGTCGCCGCCGGGCGGGCGAGGGCGGCGCGGGAGTCCGCCGCCGTCCGCTAGACTCTCGGTGGTCCGGGCGAACCCGGGCCGCGACCGCTCACAGGTCACCGGGGTGTGGCGCAGCTTGGCAGCGCGCTTCGTTCGGGACGAAGAGGCCGCCGGTTCAAATCCGGCCACCCCGACCAAAACAGCAGGTCAGAGAGTTGCTTGTTGGCTCCGCGACTCAGGTTGGCCCGTTTTGGGAGCCGTTTGGGAGCCGATCTCGGTAGTGCACCATCCTCGGTGGCCCCTGATTCTGGCTCCCAGTGGGGAATGAGCGCTGAATTCGGGCCTGGCCGCGAACTTCTCCATCAGTGGCTGCATGGGCTCCAGCCGCGGCCTGTTTGCCCCAGGTCACCGGCCGCATTGGCGGTGACAGGCGGCGGTGGGGTGATCCTGGCTGATACCCACCGTGGGGTGTGAAGGAACGCCAGCGCGTTGCGCCCGCCGCAGTTGGCGCGAACGCAAGCAGACGTGGTGATTTCGGCACGTATCCGGCATGATCAAGCGCTCAGACGACCTGTGGCGCTTTCGCGAGGTGCCCCGTGGCTGAGACCCTGAACTCACTAACACAGGCAGGAGTTAGCCATGCGCAGACTGCTCAGATGCAAAGCTGTAACAATCATCGCGGCAATCATCTGTTTCACCGCAATCCCTGCAGCCGGAATCGTTGCCACCGTCACGCCCGCCCTGGCATCCGTCAACATCTGTAACGTCTTCGGCCACACCTACTGTGCTGGTGATCCGGGCACCGTCAACAACGGTGACCCGATCGTGCTGACGGTCAGCGGGCGGCAGTTCAATGAAGCAGACCAGGGCTTCACCTGCTGCGGCGGCTTCGAAGTGTTTCGGCTCCAGTTCGCCGCCGACACCACACAGTGCATGGGCGTGACCAACAATACACTCAAAGTCACGGTCCGTGACTGCTCAGGCGGTAACAACAGCAACGTGAACTGGGCCCAGGTACCCCAGTCCAACGGCGTCGAATGGCTCAGCAACACCGTAGGCGGCTACCTGGCCTCCGACAACACCCTGGGTGATCAGCTGTTCGTACAGTCCTTTTGTACCGGCTGCTACTTCAAGTGGACCAACTAGCCTTCATGGCCCCGTCACGCGTCCGCGCTGTCGGGTAGGGGAATCAGTCGAGGTCGATAACGTAATCGAGGACGACTCGATCACCGGGGATCACGATGTCGACGGCTGCTTCCACCGGCTGGTCCCGCTCTGGCTGCGATAGCCGCCCCCCTACGGCGCGCCTGGGCTCGTCCCAGGTCCACGCCAACGAGTTGGGCCAGACGCTAGCGGAGGTCAGATCTGACGCACATGCACGGCTGTAGCGTCGTCGTGCGGCTTGCCATACGAGGGCGGGGACGTCCATTCAGCCGAGCGGACGCGGGCGATAAGACCCGATGGGCCTTCACTGGTTAGGACCGAGAAAATGGCTGGCCAATCGTAGCCGTACCAGTCGATGAGCCGCGTTACGCCATCAGTCAGTAGGGCACTGTTGCGTTGGTCGATCGCGGCGGGCAGGAGACTGGTGTGGTGATGTCGTCGGGTTCGTCCTCGGTGTTTGCTGGTTTCAGGTTCCCGCGCGAGGTGATCTCGGTCGCGGTCCGTTGTACCTGCGCTATGGCCTGTCCTACCGCGATGGCGAGGAGCTGATGGCCGAGCGCGGTGTCACCGTCGATCACGTGACCATCTACCGGTGGGTCCAGCGCTTCACCCCCGAGTTCATCGAGGCGGCGAGGCCGTGCCGCCACGCTCCCGGCATCCGGTGGTTTGTGGATGAGACATACGTAAAAGTGGCTGGCGAGTGGACTTACCTGTACCGGGCAGTCGATCAGCATGGCCAGGTCATCGATGTCCTGCTGTCGGCCAGGCGTGACCTGGCAGCCGCGCGCGCCCGTCTACCCGCGGGTCCTCGACGAACTGATCCCCTCAGCACTGCACACCATTGAGCGGTACGCGAACAACCCCGTCGAGGCAGACCACGGGCGGCTCAAAGCCCGGCTGCGGCCTATGCGGCCTGAAGCGTCACCGGTCAGCGCGGATTCTCGCCGCCGGTCACGCCTTCGTCCAGAACCTGCGCCGCGGCCATTACGACATTGCCACCGACGTTCCCGCTCAGCACAGGCTACGAAAGGCCTTTGGCGACCTTGCAACCACCATGTGACCAGCGGATCACCCGGACGATCATGCTCTGACCTCATGTAGGGGAAGGCGCAACGCAACAGTGCCCGCCCAAGTGCAACCAGCAGGAACGCGCAGTGGAGAGGTTCATGGCCGCCGGGCAACGACGCGGGATCACCACGCCCACCCCGCGCCCAACGGCGAAGTGATCACCAGCCGGGCACCCTCACCTCCCCGACTCGCTGACGGCTGCGCCGAAGCCGGATCAAACCCCGCCCCCGCCCGCCAGGCCACGCGGAGCGCGGCACCCTCCCCTCCGGTTATGCGTGGACGCCTGCCTGCTATCTGCCCGGACCTGGCGATACGCGGCAGCGTCGTGTAGAAAAGGCGGTCCGGCCGTTCGTGGAACGAGTGAGAGGGTGTCACCGGGGCACCCTGGCCTGATAGGCGGAGGCGAGAGATGAAGTACCTGATGCTTGGCATGATCACCGAGGCGGGCCTGCAGTTGCGCGGGCCTGATCTTGAGTCGTGGATGGCAGAGATCGGGGCCTGGTATGAGAAGCATGGCAGCTCCGGGAAGCTCGCCGACGCTGGGCACCAGCTCGACTCGCCCGACAAGGCCAAGACGGTGCGGGCAAGCGGGGTGACCGATGGCCCGTTCATGGAGGCCAAGGAGGTCCTTGGCGGTTACTCGCTGCTCGAAACGGCCACCATCGATGAGGCGGTGGAGATCTCGAAGACCTGGCCCGGTGTGGATAGGGGATGGATCGCGATCGAGCTCAGGCCCGTCATGGCCCAGTGAGGCCGGTGGCATCACAGCGATAGGCGGCGGGCGAGCAGCTCGCGTTCGGCCGGATTGGCGGCGAGCGCGAGCGCCCGCTCGTTCGCGGAA
>Ga0137373_10006373_pt1 | contig 12628 bp, 6 predicted proteins | sample SagtaG_5_FD_104912 | JGI IMG/M metagenome (GOLD analysis project Ga0137373, IMG submission 104912) | Vadose zone soil microbial communities from Sagehorn Ranch, Mendocino, California, USA - Sage1_R_80_16 metaG | ecosystem: Environmental > Terrestrial > Soil > Vadose zone | place: USA: California...
CTCGATTGCCGCTGCTTTGCTTCTCTCGCCAGTCGAAATGTTTGGTGCGAGCCAATCTCCTTCTGGGACAAAGGACCCGGCAGCGTTGGCTGCGCTCTCGCAGATGGTTGCGGCAACTGGATGGAATCCGCTGAACCTGCCAGCCGATGCACTGATCACTGGCAATGTGACTCGATCTTCGGATCAGGTGACCTCAGCCGTTACCCTGAAAATCAAGGGACTCGGGGAATTTCGGGAAGACGTTCAGAACAGCGCAGGCGTGACCTCGACCATCGTCAACAACGGTCAAGCCGCGCAGCTTCTCCCGGACGGTACATTGCGTGTTCTCGGTCCACAGGACGCGGTTTCGATCTGGCCTGTTGACGTGCCGGTTTTCTCTAATCTCCCGTCCGCGGCGTCGGCACCGAACGTTTCCGTGGCATATCTCGGTAAAGAGACTATCAACAGTTCTCTCTGCAACAAAATTCAAATCAGCGCCCAGATTCAGCCGATTGATCCGGTCAGCGAAATCACATCCAGGGTGGCAACGATAACTGTTTGGCTGGATGCAACAACGGCGCTGCCAGTCCAATTGCAATACACAAGATTAGCTTCCAACAATCCCAGCGCAACTGCATTGCACATACGTCAGTTTTCAAATTATCAGCAGGTCAACGGAATACAGGTCGCATTCACACAGCAGGAGTTCATGAACGGGCAATTGCTTTATGCGTTTCAATTTTCTGCCGTGAACTTTAATGTCGGTCTGACCGATTCCGATTTTGCGCTTCCCACCGCGCAGCAGGGGGGATTTTGAACATGATAAGCAAAGCAAGTTTTCGTCTGATTGTCTCTCTTGTGCTAAGTCTTAACTTTGCGAATGTTGGAGTGAGCCAGACCGTGCCCGCGCAAGTTGATCCCAGCAACCTGACTGGCATCATGCCCTACAACAGCTATGGAGGCACGAGAGAGAACATAAATCTCGGAACCGGCAACGTAAATCTCCGAATTCCGCTGGTTTCGCTTCCGGGACGGGGCGGCTTTGAATTCCCCTTGGAACTCGTTTACGACAGCAAAATCTGGGACCTCTACTACGAGTCTGATCCGCAGGGATCAAGCGCGTGGTGGGACACTGATTACAACTCATACGGCGACCGTAGCTTGTCGGGCTGGCACTTAAATATCCCGGTTCTTAACTGGAGTCCTGTTTCGAATTTGAATCCGTTCCACCCTACTACGTGCAACGGAGATTTCATCGTTAGACTGCCGGATGGCAGCAAGCACCAGTTCGCTCAGGCGGGGTATCTCTCGTATATCGGTGCAAAAACACAGTGCATGCTGAACGGACAACCCGTTGCGGGCACAAATCAGTACGACGCTAACGACAATTCTTATTCCAGAATTGATATCTCCAATCTGAATGATGTCATCGTTTACGAGAAGGACGGAACGCGCATCCACTTCAATACCGGCAATTTGGGCGGTCAACCGATCGGCGCATCCATGATTGAAGATGCAAATGGGAATCGAATCTTTTTGCCCGGACTTTACACTGGATACATCAGCGGCAACCCCGCTGTGATGACCGATACATTGGGGCGACAGATCACGTGGACGACGGTCACCGGCACGAATACTGTGACTACGACGATCACGTACAAGGATTCCACTGGCACGGCGCGAAATATTACTCTGAACTACAACAAGCTCACTCTCAATCCCACATTTGTGACCCCACCGGGTTCGACTCCGCCGCCCAATACATTTTCGGGATACCAAGAACTCGCCAGCGTGATCCTCCCGACCGGCCGCACCTACACTTTCCAGTACGACAACGGTGCTAACACGTTCGGCGAACTCACGAAAATCACCTATCCCACGGGCGGGTACACAAGGTACGATTATTCTCGTTTTACCGCCCTCAAAATACTTGGGCCCGGCGGCGGCAGCGGCTCTAGTATTCCGATTGACTTCCGAGAAATAACGGCCAAGCACGTGTGCCGTGACTCCGGCGGTTCCTGCACGACAAGCACGGAAGATACGACGACGTATGCCCCGACCGCCGATGGCTCAAAGACGAACAATCAGTATGAGGATGTGACCGATCCTCTGGGCAACTTAACGCGTCACCAGTTCTCTTACGGAACGAGTTCGACGACGGAGGCGAAAGTTTCTCCTCGTGAGCTGATAAGTTCAATCTACAGCGGCTCATCTACCCTGCTGCGAACCGTTCAGACCGACTACGACGGTCTGCTATCCGATGGACAACCGTCCAATACCTCTCGCCCCATCCGCAAGACCACGACCTTGACGGATGTGGTGCCGAATTTGGTGACGAAAGTCGAATGGGACTACGACACCGTTGCAAACAACATAATCGCGCAGCGCGAGTACGACTACGGTAGCGGTTCAGCGCCGACCACGCCGCTTCGCCAGACTATTCGCACCTTTCTTCACACAAACTCGGTTAACAACATTGATTACACAGCGACCTCGATTCACATACTGGATCGCAAACTGACCGAGAACATAGAAGACGGCGCGGGCACGCCCAACATTTTCGCGAAGACGCAATACGAATACGACTATGGCACGATCTCCGCTAGCGGAGCGGTGCAGCACAACCCAGCGTTTGGAACGAGCTACACCACGCGCGGCAATGTGACCAAATCGCAGGTCTGGCGGAACACGGATGGCGCGTGGCTTGCGACCACAAAAACTTTCGACGATGCCGGAAACGTGCTCAGCCTAACCGCACCTTCAAATTCGCCTTACGACTCTTACATTCGAACCATGACGCTTAGCTATGCCGACGTTTGGGGGAATGCTACATGTACCCCGACTGGCGGGAATGGGGCGGCCTACGTCACTGCTGTAACCAATCCGCTCAATCAAGTCACGCATTACAAATACAACTCGTGTACTGGGGCAATGGCCTCGTTAACCGACCCGAATTCGCAGACCGCCAATTTTACCTACGATCTGGAGGCACGCCTGTCTCAGTCGAATTTTCCCGACACAGGCCAAATCTCTTATTGCTACAGCGACCTTTCAACCGGGGCCTGCTACTCGACGAGCCAGATTTACATGACGCGCACGGACGTGATAACGGGCGGTGTCAATAAGGTTGGAAAGGCGTATCTGGACGGAATCGGCAACGTACTTCAAGCGCAGCTAGCAAGCGATCCCGAAGGTGTCGACTACACTGACATCACCTACGACGCGCTGGGCCGGAAGTCAACGGTCAGCAATCCGCATCGCTCTACCGCGTCTTCCACAGATGGCACCACACAATCCGCTTACGATGCTCTGGGTCGTGTAACGGTCGTCACACAACAGGACGGTTCTCACGTCAACACCAGTTACTCCGGAAGCCAGACCACTGTGACCGATGAAGCTGGAAAGAAACGCACGACCAAAATAGATGGCTTAGGTCGTTTGACGACCGTTTGGGAAGATCCAACCGGCGCGAATTACGAGACGGATTATCAGTACAACATCCTTAACAACGTCACGCGAGTTGACCAGAAGGGGACGGCTCCGACTGACTCAACTCAATGGCGAACTCGAACCCTCACGTACAATTAATTGACCCAACTCATGACAGCGAACAACCCTGAATCTGGGACACTCACGTACACCTACGACAACGAAGGCAACCTGATTACGAAAACCGATGCGCGAGCCATAACCACAAACTACAGTCCTACGGGCAGCACGATAGACGCGCTTAATCGCGTGACCAAGGTGACTTACTCCAACGGCGATCCCTTCGTCACATACAGTTACGACGCGGGAACAAACGGGATCGGGCACCGCACAGGAATGACCGATGCGTCCGGCTCTACGAGTTGGACCTACGATATTATGGGCCGCGTTGCAAGTGAGACCCACACTATCGGGGGTGTCGCCAAGACCATCACCACCACTTACAACCTCGACGGCTCGACGAATACGATCACTTACCCAACCGGAAGCGGCAGTGTGGTTGCTTACACCTACAATGCAGCAGGTCACCTGTCCCAAGTCAAAGACACGGCCCACAACGTCATCTACCTGCAAAGCACTTCCTACGCTCCGCCAGGAGAATTGGCGCTGGCGACATATGGGAGCATCAAAGAGACAAGCATCTTCAACAACCGGCTGCAACCCTGCTGGTACTACGCCACAACTGGCACACAATTAGCCGGGAGTACAGCTTGCACGGGTACCGCGACAGCAGCGAACATTCTGGATTTGAAATACAGCTTTGGTTGGGGAACGAACGATAACGGAAGTGTTCAGAGCTTCACCAACGACAAAGACTCAAACCGATCTGTCAGCTATACTTACGACGCGCTAAACCGCATCGCCTCGGCAGTCACTCCCAACACCGATTGTTCAACTCTTCCAACCGGAATCACCAAGAACTGGGGCGAGAGTTTCACGATTGATGCCTGGAGCAACCTGACCAATAGAACGGTCACGAAGTGTTCGGCTGACTCTCTGAGCGTAGTGGCTCTAACGAACAACCGACTGAGTGGCTTCGGTTACGACGTGGCTGGCAACATGACGTCCAACGGCTCAGCCGCATACTCCTATGACGCCGAGAGCCGCTTGAAGACGGCGGGCGGGGTGACCTACACCTACGACGGCGACGGCAATCGTGTAATCAAATCTAACGGTACAGAATACTGGGGCTCGGGGCCGCTGCTGGAAAGCGATGGCAGCGGCAACCTCCAGCGGGAATTTGTCTTCGCTGGAGGTACTCGTATTGCCCGCCGCGACCTTCCCGACGGCACAGTGCACTACATTTTCAGCGACCGGCTGGGCTCAGCAGACGTAGTGACAACTACGACGGGCACAATTCAGCGCGAGTCGGATTACTATCCTTACGGCGGAGAGCGCGTTTATATCAGCGGGATTCCGAACCAAAACTACAAGTTCACCGGCAAAGAACGCGACAGCGAGTCGGGCCTGGACAACTTCGGCGCACGATTTGATGCGTCAAGCCTGGGCCGATTCATGACTCCGGACTGGGCAGCGAGACCGACTGCCGTGCCTTATGCAGTTTTCGGCGACCCGCAATCATTGAATCTGTACGGATACGTTCGCAATGACCCTGTGAGCCGCGCAGATGCCGACGGGCATGGTCCAAACGACCTCTGGTTGGGATGGCGTCCGGGACCAAGCGGAATCATGTCAGACGATTCCGGCGAAGGTCCTGACGGTAAGCAGGTTGTTGATGGCGCGACGCTGGCCCAAGTAACTGGCCAGGTCGCCGCGTTTGATGCACTAATAAAGTCGGAGTTTGAGAAACTTCGGCAATCGGGGGCCTTGGGAGAGTGGGCAGACCCGCAGAAGCAAAATTCACAGGGGCAGCAAGCTCCCACCAATCCAGACGGCACACCTAAGTCCCCGACGAATGATGTTCCTAAGCTGCCGGACGGGAAGGATAAATCCGACGGCAAGATGAAACCAAACGAGTGGGAGATAAAAGATAGCGGAAAAGGAGCCCGGACTAAATGGGGACCCAAGTATCCCATTCCCGGACAATCACCACCTAATGCGAGTTGGGATCCGCTTGGACACTGGGACCACAATGACGGACACGGGAATAGGACTCGCTGGCTACCGGGTGGGGGGGGCAAGGTAGATCACTACAATAATCCCATCCCGAGAATCACTTTATGGGATAGGGTGAAGTCCATCCCGCCCGCGCCGGTTGCCGCCGCGGGAACAGGGGCGATTCTCATCTATGTCATTGTGAGTGAAGGATCACGAGTCTATCTTCCGAGAAATGCTATTCCGATTCCGTAGGAGTTGACGATGAAATTCTTGACGACGGAAGAAGCCCGGGCGTGGTGCGATACTCATGGGTTGAATGTCACTTCCCAACGGTTTCTTTCCTTTGGCACGGGGAATCCATACTGCTTCACCATAGGACTCGAAGAAAAGCCTTCGCGCGTCATTGCCTTAGCGGATTATCTAGTGCCAACGTGGGACGACGTTCCATTTGGAGGCGCACTCCTCTGGATAAGTGAGCGCGGCGTGTGGGGCGACTTCTCTGAGAACACTGGAGACATGATCGTCGGGCTGATGCGCCTTTCGAAGGGCGAGCCAGAACCTCTGGAAAAACGCCCAGGACATCTCTTTGGATCCGAAGAACTGTTCGAAATGCATGCGTTTCTTGTAGTGCCGCTGCTGTTCGGTTGGGATGCCTTTCTGGTACCGGAGGGCAAGAATTACTTTCTTTTTGTCAGCCACGACAGTTTTGTTGTCGTAGTATGCCGAACGCAAGAAACGTATGAAGAACTATACCAACGCCTGCGTGATTGGAAGCCACGAGAGGACAAGGATTGGTATTTGAAACATGTGGATCGCTAGGTCGGGATGTCGGGATGGTCCTCCTTGAATCATCTTCAAAGAGGAGGTTCCCGACCAGAATCGCTATGTTCGTTGTAGCATCACTGTTGCAATCGGTGTCCTGTTCAGAGTTCCAACAAGAGGATTTTCATGTGTGTTCCATCGAAGTTGGACCGCGCATGACGAGCGCGGGCTCCGCTCCCCAGGTACGAAATTGCTGAGGGTGCCTTTCAGCAACCGCGGAATGGAGCGAGTAACCGCGGCGACAACGCCGCGGAATCGCGGACGGAAGAAGCGGATGGTTCATCCCGTCCAGAATGGGCAGAGATTGGGCAGACCGTTCTCTAGAGGCTTCTAAGCTACTAATCCGGAAGGGCTTCTGCTCACGTAGAAGAGCGCGGGAGATATACAATCCCGTGCGCCGTTGCGAACCGCACAGAAAATGCGACTGTTTTGCCGCGCAATTCGACGACTTGGTCCTCCCGCGACTGATCGCGTTGACTCCCGGACTTCTGCGCCTTGTTCTCTTGCTTGGACTGAGCAACTCGGAGCGCGCGGGCTAAGGCTCACGAAAACAATGGGAATCAGCCAATACGACAACTTCCTTCGCAGCCCTAAAGAATGCCTTACGGATCAGAGCAGGAGCTCTGCGTAGGCGGGGAAGAAGCGATAAACTTCGGCGTACTGCTCGATAATATCGTTTGCCAGATGAAAACGCTTTCTACCCTTTCCATGCGGCATCATGCTGTCGAGAGAGATCCGTTCCTTTCGGGTTACCACCAGATTGGGAATCCGATATGCTTCGGCAGTCAATGTCCGCCGAATGTAAGGTACTTCCTCAGACGTCTTGCCCACGGTGCTTCTCTCTATCATTCGCTCTTCAGCTTGTGAGACAACAATCCCGCCAAGCGTTAACATTTCGTGTCCATCCTTGTAGCGAAAATTGAACAGCGGGGAGTAATGAACCTCCTGTCTACCTGCCAGACCGTCCCGAATTGCCGCATGCACGATCTTGGTAGTAATTGCTGGCAACTTGCTTTTTGCAAACTGGGCAACGGTCAGTTTCGGGTCAAGCAAATCTCCAGTTTGCTCAATGTAGTATGCCCTCCATTGCTTCGGTCCCGCTTTTACCGAGTCATCGCCGAGTCCACCTACTTCTGGTGGCTCAACATCCAGAGTGACCAAGAAAATAGATCCTGCACTGAGATGAGTCATGGCAGAGAGAATGTCACCGATATACTCACTTGATATCGGACCATCATAGTCCAGCCACAACAGATGCCGCAGATCGCGAGACAGGGTGGGGATCACGGCTGCCGCTGCTTCCATCCGAACTCCGATGCAGTTAAAAGGTCTGTTGAACAAGACCCTCTTCTCCAGTTCGTCTGAATGCTCGACCGATAGCATTCGATATATCCCAAGCATCTTGTGAAACAGGATGAAATCTACAAAATAGACTGAACCAAAGCCTGTGTATTGATATTCACTAACCGGAAATCCGGCAAGCGTCAGTCTCTGCAGTGCGTCAATAATCATCCGCCTCTCAATCTGCTTTGCTGGGCGAAGATCGTATTGGACACGATGGCTCGACGTGGGCTGCATTTAATCTGGACACTCCGTCTTAAGGAACTGATTGAAAGTGTATCTGCCAATTTCGCTGTTTGAAAGACTTGGTCGGTTTATGCACTTTCGAACTTTCTCCATTGCTCTCGGAGATACCGTATACACGACCCTGACATCTGGACTAAGTCTTGTAGGGATATTCTTAACCTTAAAGACGGAGCTTGGCTGCTTCGCAACCGCGCCAAGCTCCACTCGCTTTACAGAGCTAAGCATCTCTCTATACTCCGTTTTTTCGGCTGGATCAGGAGGGTAGAGGTTGTTCAGAAAATTAGTTATAGGTCTCGTCATGCTCGCCATTCGGTTGCGGGCGTGTTGGAATATTGCCGACTCTCGGTTAACCCACCGCTTCGTGGTGGTCCACGGCAGTTTCAGGGTGTCGTTCGATTCGAACAATGCCAACCCAATGAAACGCGTGAACTTGTTATGAAACAAAGGTATCCCGGTGCCCCAGGCTGTGAGGTCCGTTTTGTCAGCGGGGACGACTACTCTGCCGTTGCACAGAATGTACCATCCAGCTTTCTCAGTTGTTCGCTGACCGGGGGGCGCGATAGCAGCAACGAGTGTTACTTTGACATCGTTCTCCGTGAAGCTGTCTTGCGCGGGCTCGAGATCATCTGAACCCCCGATAGGGATAGGATCGGGCTCGATAGTGTCGCCGTTAACACTGACCTCTGCACATTTGTGAAGGAAGATCGAGTATGTCTGAGCCACATCCTTGTAAAGGCGGTTCAATAAGGAACCGTCTTTAATCCTCATCTTCACTTCCTTGCGAAGGTCGGTTATGGTGATCTCGGTCCCCGCCTCGGCATCGTTCTTCGCAGCCTTAGTCTCTTTGATCGGTATAGTCCAGTCGTCCTGCTTTTCAGCCCATTTCGGCACATTAAGGCTCACTTCGAATCCGTTCTTCGTGGTCTGGGACCGAATATCAATCTGCTCTCCCATTTTGAACATCGCACGCTTGAGACCGATACCATACGCGCCAAGCTTTTTCGACTTGTCAATATCTGGATCGTGTCCGAAGCAGAATACGTTTGTGAGAGCGTCCTGATAGTCTATGCCGCCGCAATCATCAGAAACCTGTATCTTGTCCTCCGAGCACCGAACTTTGATTGAACCTCGTGAACGTGTTCCCCGATGATTCCCGAAAATGAGCGGAGCGATCTCGATTTTCCTTCTAACCAGGTGAGAGTCAATGGAGTTGTCAATCAGATCGAGCATGCAGTCTTCCAACGAAATGTCTCGCGTGAACATCTCCAAGAAGAACTGCTTTCTGGGTAATGCCTGCGCTGCTGCTGTTTCGGCCATCAAGTCTCCTTCGCTCTAATCCAGCGCGTCGAGTCGGTCGCAGATGATGGAGCAGTTGTTTCGGACGAGGTCACACACTGCAAATCTCATCCCAGCCGCAACCGCCCTCACTGCACCTGAACCCGCTCCGGCAAAAGGGTCCACATAGAGACCACCCTTTCGTCCGCTAATGCCCAACACACGGTCAAAGAGAACCGGGGAAAGTTCGTTTGCTTTCCGGTATTTCCTATTTGCATGGCGGACGGGGCTCAGGTCTTCCCAAAAATCACTCAGATTCAGCCCCTTTTCCTCAATTATTGATCTGTAGCCACCATAGTCCTTGATAAGCTTCTTGCAGTGCCTACATTTGTTCGGCTCCAATTTAGGACGGCGAAAGACTGCCGGATCGCCTTTCGTGTACATCAGCAGTGCATAGTGTGCGGGGTATAGATGATTCCCTCTCACAAATCCATTCTTCATCGAGATCGCGATCCAGTGCTGGAACGCAAGATCGCCGTTTTCCCCGAGGAAAGCACCCAATTGCATCGCCCACTGTGGAAGATGGTAAAGGTATAGTGCGCCCCCAACTTTGAGGACACGGGTGCTCTCATACAAGACCTTGAATAGCCATGTTCGATAAGAATGTTCTGGCTGCCTGTCGAGTGACTTCTTGCCAGGAATATATTCCTTCCCCAAGTTGAAAGGGGGATCCAGAAATACGATGTCCGCAGACTCGTCTCTGAGGGAGCGCAGGAAAGCTACTGCTTCACCGACAACAACTTCACCCTGCGCTTTGGCGCGTGAAAACCTGCGAATCGTGGCCACGCCAGAACGCGATTTGCTTTTCATCTTGTGCATCTTCATCAAAAAAAGGATTGTTGCACAATCTCCGCGCGATTATCGAGAAATCGCTTTTCCGAGATTAAAAATAGAATCACGTATCCAGCGACCTGTTCCACTCAGCACCAAACCCGGATTTATTGCCGACAGTCCAGCCGCGCAGGAGACCACACTCAAAATAATTTCTGGGTTGCCCGTGAGCCAGGAGAAATCCGCTGGAATAAAATCTACGGGAATTCCGGGTGCGAACGGCACTCACTTTCGACGATGGCATATCAGAGCGCAACTGAACAGTTGAAGCATACCGTATGAAGGTTAAAAAATAGTTCGACAAGACCAATCTTATGTTCTTTTTGTGGGCCGGCGCATTGCTGTTCCGAATCTGGAACAAAAGCTTGAATTATCTTGACACTTCGGAGGTTCTGATATACTGCGGCGCCAATCTTAATGCGATCCGCTTCCCGTCAGAATCTTTAAATCGCAAGACCGATATTCAATCGAGCAAAAGGGCTATCACATTCTGCTCAATCGGGGGTTAAGCAAGTGATCTAGCAGGATGCTGCGCGGAAAAGGTCGTCAACACGTGAATAGGATAGTGAGACGTTCCTCCCAGAAACATTAAAAGCGTTCGTGGGGTTTCAATGAAGACAATTCTCAAAATATTGGACCTTGCCTCCGCGGCGATCAACGAGGCACAAATAATCGAATTGATCGAAGCGGAATCGGAACGTTGTTTCAATGCGGGGGATCTCCTTGGAGCGGGGGAGTGGTACGTCAGCAAGCTCAACTATTGTTCGGAAACGGAAGCTAATCCGTTGATAGCAAAAATCATTGCATTGTGGGCGTCGCCGGTGGAGCTTGAATTTTCACCGGCAGATTTGACGGATTTAAAAGCCAACCAGCATCGGTTCAATCCGGACAATCTCGCGGTCGCTCTAACGGGATTGCTCGTCAGGCGCAGTCGTGGCATAGAACGTTGGTCTCCGCTGTTGGCCGATTTTGCCTTTCGAATGGCGACCGATCTTGAACGTGTATTTCGAGTCAGGCACGATCGACCACTCGATCAACTGAACCAGGCAGCATCCCGAGTTCGGGCCTTGATAGATCAATCCACGGTGGCTTTGCAGCTCTTTACGAACTCCAAGTGCATTTCAGCCCGAGAGGCCTCAATTGCAGTGATAAAGAAGAATCGGCAGCTCAAACCTTTTCTGCTTATGCGAGAGAAACCAGTGCTCTCCCATGTTGAGATGCTCTTGGGAGGCGCCTTTCGGGAATTTTGCATCGCCTATGAGCGAGGGAATACGGAAAAGGTGGTCTCGCACCTGAACGAAATTCGTCAGCAAGCCCAAAATACGTACACTTCCAACTCACATGCTGATTCCGTCATATGGCATCTCTTGGTGAAGCCGCTAGCAGCGCACGTATCTCTGTTGATGGATGAGGCGAACCGCTTCTGCAAGGTCGCCGTCACCCCGGCCCTAAAGCTTGCAACGGATAGTTTCAAAGTCGATCTAGCGCGAGCTGAAAGACCCTTCGATATCTCAGCCCGTTTAATTAACGAAGGTTCGGGCAACGCGCAAAGAATTCGTCTTCACACCTCCGCTTCACCTGTTCACATGAAGATTGCGTCGCCGAGAGATGCCTTTGACCTTGCGGGTCGAGGCGAAAGAGTCATTTTGTTTGAGTGTTCCGCCACGACACTAGTTCCGAGTGTCAGTATTCCGATTGAATGGCATTGTACTGACATCACGGGGGAGGCATACACCTTTCGCGAAACAGTTCGCCTTGAGCAGCAGCGCGCGCAACCCAATTGGAGTGCCTTGCTCAATGACCCTCCGTACACTGTGAATCCGATTAAATCGCGTGAGCGCCTGTTTGGGCGTGAGGCGCAACTTAACGAACTGCTTCTAAATTCGGCTGCTGGTACATCGACGTTCGTCTGGGGCCAAAAGAGAGTTGGAAAGACTTCTCTCCTGCAGGTCCTGAGTAGTGAATTGTTGATCCGCCCTAGGTTCAAGTGTGTCTACCTACGCATGGGAGAGTTGGTGAGTATGCATGAAGGGCAAATTGCATATGCTATCGCCGCTCGCTTGCTTGAACATCTACCGGAACCTTCGGTTCAACTGCCGGGCGAGTCTGAGTTTGGAGCCGGACTAGGGAGGCTCGTGCCGTATGTCGAGAGTCTGTGTCGCGCGCTTCCCGCTTGGCGGTTCGTTGTCATAATTGATGAGTTTGACGATCTTGATCCCGCCTTCTACACGGGTGAGCGCGGTCGGATTTTTGTTAAGGCGCTAAGGTCGTTGTCGGAAATTGGGCTTACGTTCTTCTTCGCGGGGAGTGAACGTATGAACGTCATCTACGCGAAGCACTCACTGGAGTTGAACAAGTGGACTGATCTATTCCTGGACTCAATTGCGTCTCGTCAGGATTGTCGCGATCTCATCATCAAGCCGCTGCATAACATGATTGACTACGAGCCGACCTGCGTTGCGAGAATAACTGACTACTGTCGTGGCAACCCGTTTTTCATGCATCTGGTGTGTCAATCGCTTTTCAA
>Ga0137373_10006380_pt1 | contig 12626 bp, 13 predicted proteins | sample SagtaG_5_FD_104912 | JGI IMG/M metagenome (GOLD analysis project Ga0137373, IMG submission 104912) | Vadose zone soil microbial communities from Sagehorn Ranch, Mendocino, California, USA - Sage1_R_80_16 metaG | ecosystem: Environmental > Terrestrial > Soil > Vadose zone | place: USA...
CCAACCTGGTGGAGACGGATGCTTGCACCTTCCAGCATCCGCCAGAAGCGGAGGCCCGCTCCTTCATCGCATCAGGGAGCCCATCCCTGCCTATCGGAATAGCCGCTGACCTGCTATTTCTCCATTTCCCGCCGCGTGAATACCGCGTTCTGTCCGTGTGGCGTCCGTAGTCCCGGAGTGTGCCTGGTCAGCGCGACGCAGGTTTTGGATCATGTTCCATCAGGTCCAGCTGAGTCCTGCTGCATCTCATTGTCCCACTGCCGTCCTGGACCCGGCCGGGCACGCCGCTGAGCCACCGGCCTGCCGCAGCCGATGGCCGTACTCCCCCGGCCGGACATGCGCCGGATACTGTCACGCCTTGGAAATCCGATCTGCACGGCCATCGTTCACACCCCCGCCAAAGATTCCCGGGCGAGCCCGGGACCGGCACGGCAGGACCGGTCGGCGCGGTCCTGCCACGGTCCCGCCACTGTCCGCTGGCAGGCCCGATTCCCGCGAAGAGGGAAGCGGCGCGAGGACACCGCGGGCAACTGGCGCGCCGCATTACATGCCGAATTACATGCCGAGCCATCCGGGCAGCGACCTGCCGGCCAGGCTAATGACCCCGACCGACCTGTGATGACCCCGGAGGTACCTGGCATCGACCTCCCGTGGACCTGCGCCACCGGGCGCAGGCCAGACCCCGCGACCCCACCGGCGCGTCCGATTCTGCCGATGAGCGGATCCGGCTGCTACGGTCGAAGGGGCGTCGTTCCTTCAGCGAGTCAGCACCCGTTCATGGTTGGGAGGGAAACGCACGGGCGAAGGCGAGCACCTCTAGGCGGTCGGGGGCGCCGTCGTCGGGGATCTCTCGTCGCCGCCATCGCAGCATCAGCTCGTCGATCTCGTTGCCGAACTCGACGAGCTCGGCCGGGGTCAGCGCGCTACGCGAGCCGCTCCAGCTCGACCACCTCGAGGCCCGGACATTCCGAGCGGAACCATGATCCACACCTACCGACCACATGAGGTCAACCGATGAGGACCTTGCACTTCGGCCTGCGTGTCGCCGATCTCGACCGCTCACTCGCGTTCTACACCGCCGTAGGTTACGAGATCGTCGGCCATGTCCCGGAGACCGGCCTGGGGCACCTCACCATGCTGAGACTTCCGGGCGACGAGTTCGTCACCATCGAACTCGTCCACAATCCAAGCGAGACCGCGGTCGACGGCGGCACCCGCCTCAGCCACTTCGTCATCCACGTCGACTCCATGGACGTCACTCTCACAGAGCTCGCCGCCCGCGGCATCGACGTCGAAGCGCCCACATCGCCCGATGGATCAGCAGACTTTCGAACGACGTGGATCGTCGATCCAGACGGCAACCGGATCGAGTTGGTCCAGTGGCCCGCCGGTCACGCAGACGGCATCACCGCCGCCGACTGGGCAAGATGAATCAACTCACTCAGCAGCGACGACGTGTCCCATACCGCAGAGTGGCCGGACCGTCCTCATCCCACGGCTCCGGCTTCGGTTTGCCGCTTCAGTCGACGAGCTGGTCGAGCAGCCATCTCGGCCGAACGACCTCTGCGGTGGCGGCTCGAAGCCGTTCGGCCAGTTCACGGTCGGCCGTCACCACGACCACGTCACGGTTGGACCCAGAGATGGCGGCGATCGTGTCGTCGCCCTCGTTGGGCGCATGCACGACCTCCCCGCCGTCCACGTCCGCCTCATCGGCTCCGGCCCGGGCTCGGCCCTCGAGCACGATCGTCGCCTAACGCGTGAACCTGACTGGCTGAGACATTCCCCGGGCGGGCGATCAGTCGCGCAGCTGCTCGAGCAGGCCCATGTCGTCGCGGCACGCCCAGTGCTCGACGATTATCCCGTCGGCGACCCGCCAGATGTGGATGAACGTCCACGCCGTCGGAAGTCGCACGCCAGGATCGTTTCGGCCTGGGAGCGTAAGAACTGCGACCAGGTGGGACCTGTCCGTCGCGGCACGGGCTCAATTCCGGCCTTCTTCAGGATTTCCCACGCCGTCGACGCCGCTATTTTCACTCCCAGGCCGGCCAGCTCACCGTGGATCCTGCGGTATCCCCATCCGGGGTTCTCGCGGGCCAGCCGGAGCACCAGGGCTCTGACGTTCCGGCGGGTGGCTGGCCTGCCGGTCTGCCGCGCATGGATCTGGCGGCCCAGCGGCGGCGGACGATGTCGCGATGCCAGCGCACGATCGTGTCCGGGGTGACCAGCAGCCGCAGCCCGTGGCGGCGGGCTTTCGGTACCACGCTGAGAAGGGTCGCCAGGAGTGCCAGGTCCGCCCAGTTCAGCCTCAGGCGGCGCGGCTGCTGCCGCTGCAGGACGGCGAGCTGGTGGCGCAGGATCAAGATCTCTGCGGTCCTCCATGTCTCCTCACGCCGGTCTAGCCGCAGGCACGCGGCTAGCCGTGTGGTCAGGAGGAACATGAACCGCAGGCACATGGTCGATGATCATCACGGCCGGACGGCAGGAAGAGCAACTCTGCTGGCCAGAGCCATGGACGAGATTTTCGGCACGCACAGGATCAGAACCGTACTGTGCAACGTCCGGACGCCCCGCATGAACGCGATCACCGAACGCTGGATCGGCGGATGCCGACGCGAGCTCCTGGACCGCACCCTCGTCTGGAACCAAGCCCACCTGCGACAGATCCTGAGCCAGTACGAGATCCACCACAATCAGCACCGGCCACACCGCTCCCTGCACGGCGCCGCGCCGCTGAAACCGCTACCCGAGCCTGCCGATCTTGCGCGACACCGTGTCCTAAGGCAGCCTCGCGTCAGTGGCCTAATCAACGAATATCACCTGGTCGCATGACGTGGACGGGGTTTTCGGCACGCACAGGTGAGTCTCATGACGCCCGACGCTCCCGGATGTCGGGCTGTCGTCCCACCTTGCCGGCATACGTTGCTAGCGGCCTTTCTGGCGCAGTGCAGCAACAACTTGAGTGACGAACGGGTCGCTGTCCATTAGGAAAACGGCGGCATCCAGGTCCAGAAAGGTCTGTTTGATCTCGCGTGCTGCCTTCTTAGGTGAAGAGACTTTCATATACACCGAGCGTATGCCATGGCCCTCAGAGACCCGGTCGGCGAAAAACCGCGCAATAACTTCCATCTTCTCGTTCTCGCCCTGGAACAGAACGATGACCTCGCCGCCAGGTGTAGGCAGAGAGGGGCAACCAATCACTTCCCCGCGTTCATCAATGCTGACGAGGTAGTAATACCGCATAACTTAATCACCTCAGCTGCCCGGTGAAATGGACGCGCTTGTGGGTGCAGGGGGCGAGGCCGACGCAGCCGGTCGGCTGCCTGCCATGATCGGCGATGAACAGGGCTCCCGGCGGCCGAAAGACGGCTGGCAGGTCGCGGCACTTGCGGTGGAGCACGGCGGGCAGCTCGCCGATCCCGCCGGGCACCGTCCGGCCGGTCTCAGCCTGGGTGGCGGCCATGTACTCGAAGACCAGATACGCCGACCTTATTCCGTGAAGCCCAGGCGTCTGATTGACGGCTTGTCGGGAAATCACGCGAATCTGCTCGTTTCTTCATTCGGGAACAGAACGATGACCGGTCCGCCCGGTGTATTCAGATAGACACAGCCTGTGGGCTCGTCGTATTCATCTGCGGTAAGTAGGAAGTAACATCGCATGATCCTGGCCTTCGAGCTCCGGAGGTTCTACCGGTCGTCTTGCCAGCGGCGCGCGTATTCCTCGATGGATTCGGCTGCCGCTTGTTCGCCGCTGCGGGCAAGTATCGTGGCGTTGAGATCAAGGATTTGCGCAAGTGCTGGCATGTTGTCATGTATATCCAGTTCTTGCTTATAGGTTATGAGCTGCTCAGAGAGCACCATAATTGCTTGCGCGAGCGCGGGTGATTGGAGCGGGTCGCTGGCGGCGAGCGATCGGAGCAGGTCGAGAGCGGTCTGCAAGTGATCGTTTGCTTCCGGTGAACGGCCGAGAGCGGTCAGGCACAATCCGAGTCCGAGCTCGACCTCTGCGTGTTCGATGACGGGGCATTCCGGCGTGCCGGTTAGGTCACGAAAGCGGCTCGCTGATTCTTGGAACGGCGCGAGGGCCTCGGCCGGGCGTCTGAGCCGGATCAGGAACCAGCCGAGGAGCCGAAGAGTACTAGCGATCAGCGGGAGCGCGCCGGGTTGGTTGGTGATGGTGCGGCAGAGGCTTACCGCTTCAGCTGCGGACTCTGCCGCCGAGGCCGTGTCACCGAGGGAATTCTGGTGCGATGCGCGCAGGTTCAGGGCCTGTACCAGTTCGATCGCGGCCTCGGGGATGGTGAGGGAGCGGAAGGCATCGATCGCCTCATCGATTGTTTCGGCTGGGGATTGATCGAGGTGCATCAGGCACTGGGCTAGGAATTTCGCTAGCCAGCCGTGCATGAAGGTGAGCTGCGGCTGGGTGTGCGGCTGGCACCCGCGCAGCAGGTCGAGTGCCTGAGCCGCGCTCTGCGCGGCACCTGCCACGTCGCCAAGTGCGGCCTGGCAGTCAGCGAGCGATGCCAGCGCTTCGGCATGCGCCGCGGTGATCGGTATAGCCGCGCCGGCGTGAGGTTGCACGCTGCGGAATACGGCGTCAGCCTTTGTCAGGCGCTCGATCGCCGTGCCCATGTCGCCCTGCACCCAGAGATAGCGGCTCGTGATGGCTAGCGCAGTGCCGAGGGCGAGGACTCCACCCGGATCATCGGGCGGGTCGTTACCGTAGAGTTCAAGAATCCGCTCGAAGCCGTGATATGCCTCGGCGTCGTCGCCGCGCTCGCCCCAGCCACGCGCGTGGACGAGAAGCGACTGTGCGAGCACGGTGCGCGCGGATGGATGAAGCTGGCCGGGCTTATCCAGCAGCGCGATCGACCGGTCAGCAGTCTGGACGGCGAGATCTGTGTTGCCCAGTTGCTGATGGCAGATGCCGAGCACGGACAGGGCACTGGCCAGGGGAACGGTGACGGGAGGGTAGTCCGAGCCGAGCACTTCAAGCAGTTCGGCCGCTGTCTGCAGGGGAGCCAGGGCGTCATCCGGCCGGTCGAGCCCTGCCAGCGCCAGTCCCTCCCAGCGATACGACTCAGCAAGCAGGAGCTGCGCCTTCCCGACAGGGCTCGGCACGTGCTGGTGGAGTGCTGACCGGGCCGCGCGGGCCGATACGAGCGCCTCGTCCGGGAGGCCCAGCTGCAGGCGGGCGGTAGCCAGGATCACGTGAGCCGAGGCCGTCAGCAGCGAGGCTTCACCCATCCGGTTGCTTATTCCTGGCCGGGCGAGCAGTTCCAGCGCCTTCTGGGCCGCGCTGACCGCCTCGCCGAGGTGCTGCCTTGCGACCATGGCATAGGCCTGCGCGGAAAGGGCGATCGCGAAGAGGCCCGCGAACTCAGGCCCGGTGTCGCGCACCTGCTTGAAGGTGGAAACCGCCTCGTCGGCGGTCGCCCCTGCCTGCTCCAGGTCGCCCATCGCGTAGGCAGTTGTGCTCATCATGCTGAGCCCCCAGCCCAGGATCGTCCTGGCATCGTCATCGAGCGCGGCGCCCCGCTGACGGACGAGGGAAACTGCCTTCGCGGCCTGCTCGAATGCCTCACCAGTACGGCCAGAGCCCTCGAGCGAGGAACTCAGCATGCACAGTGCCTGGGCATCATCGATCCACTTGCCAGGGTCGGCCGCGGCGTCGTCTCTCGCCAATTCCGCTGCTCGTATGGCCGAGTCCACGGACCGCGGGGAGTCGTCCCGCGACCCGGCCAATTCGGCGAGCAGGACATGTGCGAGCACGAGCTGTTCGGTGAGCTCAGGGTCAGTGGCACTCAGGCGTTCGAGCAGGCCCGCGCCTTCCTGGGCCAAGGCGGCCGCCTCGTCCACTTCACCGGCCTGCGAGAGGACCTGGCCCAGCTGGATCTGGCTGTTACCGAGCAAGGGCAGGTAAGCGTCATCTTGAGCCGCGAGGTCTCGGTACAAGGCGAGGGCCTCGCGCCGGTCCTCAATGGCCTCGGGCAGCCGGTCCGCGTCCTGCAGGAACCGCGCCCGCTCGGCGAGCGTTTCCGCCACTACGCGGACCGGGAATCCAGCTTCACGTGCCCGGATCAGCCGGTACTCCGCGACGGCCTCGTCCCCATGCGTGATGGCCTGGTCGAGGCGACCGGCCAGGTAGCAGCACCCGGCGAGCTGGCGGAGTCCGCCTGGCAGCTTCAGCCTGTGGCGCAGCTCTTTCTCCTTCGGGGCGGCCCAGCGGAACAGTGCGACACTCTCGGTAGCCGCCGCGATGGCGTATTCGAACTCGTCCTGCCCGGCCAGCAGCTGCGTCAGAGCCCTGAGGTATTCGGCGTAGTCCCATGCAGCGCGACGGGCCTGCTCCCTGGCCAGCGCGGGAAAGATCGCCGGGAATAGGCCGTCTCTGCGCACGGTCGGCACACGGCCGGCGAGGCCGACAGTGAGCCGGGCGGCCAGGCGAAGCAGCGTGCTCAGCTGCGCCTGACCGCTCTGAGCCGGGAGCGCGGCCATGCCCGCAGGCGGACGGTAGCAACGGGGATCCGGGGTCGTCGCGCCGGCCCGGTCCGGCGTTCCGGTGAGGCTTCCGGCAAGCTCGCCGAGTAGTTCGATGAAACCGCCGAGCATGCCGGACGTCCGCCCGCTCGCAGCGAGAGCCCGGAGGAGCGTCTTGATCGCCAGATCGCGGCCGCCTTGGTCAGCTTGGCAGGCTGACAGGCCGATGAGCGCGTCGACATAGGCCGGCTGGTGCGCGAGATCGAGGTCTGCCAGGCGCGCGGAGCGGGTCGCGGCGTCTTCCAGCAGCTGCCTGGCACCCTCCAGCTCGCCTTCCAGGGCAAGGCAGATGCCGAGGTTACCGGAGGCGCGGGCGAGTGATGCCTCCAGCACGCCGGGGAGCCTACGGTATGAGTTCAGCGCCGCGTCGGCCGCCCCTCGAGCTCCTGCCAGGTCGCCAAGAGCGGCCCGGTAGGCGGTCAGGTCGGTCTGCGCGTCGGCGAGCGCGCGCGTGGACACTAGCTGACGTGCCTGCCATCGCACCGCCAGGTCGAGTATCCGGCAGCGCAGCTGGCTGATCCCGAGCTGCCCGGAAGGCTGCGGATGCCGCAAAGCAGCGACCGCCGCGCCGAGGCTGCCGTCGGCAGGCGAGGCGCTCACGGTTTCGATGGCCGCGTCGGCCATACCCGGCAGTTGCGAATCGGGTTCCGCGGCGGCGGCATCAACAAGCGCGGCAAGCCTTTCGCTCAGCAGCCCGTGCAGCGCCTCGCGCGCCATGGCACGTCGGCCGGCTGCCAGCCGCAGGGTATCGAGCAGGGAGACGAGATGCCCCGTGGTCCTGGCGGGATGGTCGTGGATCGCGACCACGATCTCTGCGAGGCCGCGGGTGCCCTCCAGCAGTTCATCGACCACCAGGCTGTGCGACGGCATGCCTAGCCGCCGTCCGCCCGGGTAAGACGCTGCCAGCCACTCGGAAATCCTGGAACGTCGCTCACCCGAGGCGTCGCCGAGCGCCGGGATGGCCGTGAGCAGGTTGACCGCCTCTGCCGGTTCCGGCGCGGTCATGGTGACCAGCGCCAGAGCCTGATGCGCGACCTCGGCACTGAGGTAGAGTTCCCGCGCCTTCGCCAGCCGCTCCCATCGGTCAGCTTCGCTGTTAAGCAGAAGCTTCTCTGGAGAGTCGCCGGCCTGGCGATCAGCGCCCCGCGCCGCGTTGAGGACGGCTAGGTGGAGTCGGAGCGGGCTCGGATCGGTCAGGTCAGGCGGTCGTGCCAGGCTTGCGCCGTCACCGAACGCAGACAGCGCCTCGGCCATATGCCGCCGCTGCTCAGGCACTGTCAGCAGGCCGGCCCCGAGCTTGATTGTCGCCTGCGTGCTGCGAGCCACCATGCCCTCGGTGCGCCGGTTCAGCGTCTCCCACCAGGACACCTGATCAGGGAGCGGCGACCCGGCCCCGGCTTCGTCCGGAGCGCGGTCCAGCAGAAGCAGCCGCAGCCTGGCACCCCGCCGGCGTCGGCACATCTGGTCGATCAGCGCCATCACCCGGTCGTTCAGGCTGCGGGATTCGTCTATCACTAGCAGCATCGGCCAGACAAGTTCGAAACTGCCCGACTTTTCGAGGAACGTGTCCACCGCCTTCAGGTCCATGAAGCCCGCCGACCAGCCGGCGCCGCCGAGCTCTTTGCATAGCTCGGCGGCAAGCCTCGTCTTGCCCGCACCCTGATCGCCGGTCATCACGGCCACGCCGAACCGGTCCGGTCGCGTGCACCAGTCGCGCAACGATCGGATTTCGGCCGCACGCCCGAGGAATGGCACTACACCGTACCCGGCCAGCAGCCGCTGTGCGTCACTGGCACCTTCTGGCAGGTGCGTGTACGCGGGGAGCAGGAAGCCGGGATCGTCAAGCTCGGCCACCTCGCCGCGACTCCGCACCTCCTCCAGGTCCTCGGACCGCACACTCATCAGCCGGCTGAATTCCTCGTTCTTTACCAGGCTCGTCGCCCGAACGGCTTCGAGCCGGGAGCGATACTTGGCGCTGACGTCGGCGATGATCACTCCGAGGAGTTCCCGCCCGGGCCCGAACAAGGCAGCTCCAGAAATGCCACCCCACCACGACCGCCCGTCAGGCGCCCCCGCCAGCCCCGGAACAATGACATCAACGTAATAGCGGCCACGCCTGGAGCCGGTAGTCAAGTTGATGGAGCCGCGCATTGTTTCCGCGTCACGCCGACGTGCCGCATCCTCCATGGCCTTGGGAAAGCCCCGGGCCCAGCACGGGACCCCATTGCCGGCGACTCTGCCCCACCGCAGCGAATCCCGGTCGGGAGTATCGCGCCAGGGTGCGCCCTTGACCCGCAAAAGCGCGGCGTCGAGCTCTTCGGGGTGACCCCTCCACACACGCTCAGCGCGGAACTGCTCGTAACGCAGGGTTCTGACTAGGTAGCTGGGCGCATCCGGGATAACGTGCGCCGCGGTCAGGACAAGATCGTCGCTCACCGCGTAGCCGGAACCATAGCTCTTGGACTGTTCGCCGGTCACGTAGATGTCCACCAGGCGGTGATCACCCAGCCGCAGTGACTCGGGTTCCACCGGGCGGCCCGTTCACTCAGCCGGCGGCGTGTGAGCCGGAGGCAGTTCCTCCAGGTCAGGATCCAGCACCAGAACCCTGTCGCTGGAGGCGTCCCGCAGCCTGGGCGTCAGGGTCAGGGTCAGCCGGTGCACCGACCCGCGGGAGTGATCGGCTGACACGCCTGCCGTTACCACGCTCCAGAGACCGGCCCTCGCATTCGCCCCAGCGGATGTGGAAAGCGTTACCTCGAGTTCCAGGACCACGGAGCCCAGCTCGAAACGCAGTTCCTCGTCCTCGCCGGCAGCGACCGCTTGCTGAAGTTCCGCTCGCAGGTCAGCGAGGGCATCCGAAAGACGGACCGCAGCCATCTCTTCACCGCCAAGGCAAGACGGACCTATGCTCGACAGCGTAACAAGGTCATTTGGTTTCCGTAAGTCCTTCATGACGACGCAGGTGGCGCCTGGTAGGGGAGATCATATTTATGACGATTGGCTGCTCAGCGGGCCAACAGGGACTGCGGGCACCTGCGCGAACGGCAGTTGCGGCTGGCGCTTCGACCAAGTGATCATGCTCCGCGGCACGCGGAGCAGCGACCTCGCAGAATCCGTAGCGGTCGGGGAATTACGCCCCGGATGAGCACTACAATTGCCGGTTATGGGCGTTTCCGAGCTCAGCCGTCCCAGGCCAGCGCAATGACTACCGCAGGCCGGCCGTTCTCCCGGTGGAAAGCAGACGACGAGCAGTGAAGACGTGCTCCCATGACAGGCCTAAAATCAGCCGTAGCCATGTTTGCTCCATGTTTGCTCGGATGTCGCGGTCGGGCCCGGCAGCGACCGGTACCAGATGGCACTGGCTTTCAGAGATCGACGTACAATTCGGCACGTCATGGCATTTCGCGGCACTATCCTGTGGGGCCTCGATTATTCGATCGCGCCTGGCCAGGCTTGCGGGCTGAGATCATCGCTGAGTGATCATCTCAGTGGGCTACCTGATCGTGCGCTGCCTGCTCGACGGCCTGATGGTGCTGGCCCGGCGTGAGGTATCCAAGGATGCCGAACTCCTGGTGCTCCGGCACCAGAACGCGGTGCTGCGCCGCCAGATCAGCCGGGTCCGTTACCAGCCAGGTGACCGGCTGTGGCTCGCGGCACTGTCCCGGTTGATCCCCCGGCGCCGGTGGGGCGAGGTGTTCGCGGTGACTCCGGCGACGCTCCTGGCCTGGCACCGCCGACTGGTCACACGCAAGTGGAATTACACGAACCGCCGACGAGCCGGACGACCGGCCACGGCAGCCGCCATCCGCAAGCTCGTGATCCGCATGGCAATGGACAACCCGGCGTGGGGGCATCGGCGCGTGCAAGGCGAACTTGCCAGGCTCGGCCACCCGATCGCTGCCTCCACGGTGTGGCAGATCCTGCATGACGCAGGGATCAGCCCCGCGCCCCGCCGCAGCGGCCCGACGTGGAAACAGTTCCTGACCGCCCAGGCCCGCGGCATCCTCGCCGTCGATTTCGTCCACGTGGACACCGTGCTGTTGCGGCGCCTCTACGCCCTGATCGTCATCGAACACGGCAGCCGGCGCGTCCACCTGGCCGGCATCACCGCGAACCCGGACGGCGCCTGGACAACGCAGGTGGCGCGTAACTTCCTGATGGACCTGGGCCAGCGCGCGGCTTCCATCAAATTCCTGATCAGAGATCGCGCAGGCCAGTTCACCGGCTCCTTCGACGCCGTATTCCAGGCGGATGGCATCAGGATTCTTGCCAGCCCACCGCAGGCGCCCAGGGCGAACGCCATCTGCGAGAGGATGATCGGTACCCTGCGCCGTGAGCTGTTCGACCGGCTGCTGATCGTCAATGAGCGCCACCTGCGCCGGGTGCTGACCGACTACCTCCGCCACTACAACGCGGCCCGGCCGCACCGCGCCCTTGGGCAGCTCGCCCCGGCCCAAGCCGGCACCCGGCCGCCGGAGATCAACCTCGCCGAGCGCCGGATCCGCCGAAGACAAGTCCTCGGCGGACTCACACACGAGTACCAGATCGCCGCGTGACAGTCCCAGGCTGCTGCGAGAAGAAGCAGGTCACCGCCACGATCGTGTATTCGAGCCCCACAGGATGAGCACGAGCGCCGAGCCTAGAGCAGCAGGTCGGGCCCACACGCGGGATTCTGGCACCGCACAGGGCGACGGACGGACGTCGTACGATATCTCCGGACTCTGGCAGCGATCTCAATGACTACCTGCGGGGAAACCTTGCGCCTCATGGAGGTACAGTCTTGACTGTACGTAGGAGGAGGTGTACCACCTGCCACCGGAGCATCATTGCGCAAGGTCCAGCCAGGATCATCGAGGCCGCCAGGACCCTCGAAGGTGCCGAGCCAGCGGAGGAGTATATTGCCAAGCTCGAAAATTCACGCCGGAAAACCGACCTCGATCGGCTGGCTGTCGTGGTTATCGTGCTGGAGGAGTATGCGCGTCTCGGGCGGTTGAGAATCCCATTGGAGTTGAATCAACTAAGAGATGACCTGTGGGAAATCAAGGCAGGCGTCATAAGATTGCCATTCTACGAGCCTAACGATTCATCTCATGTCAGTGTCGTTACCCGTCTTACGAGTGGCTTCGTCAAGAAGCAAAGAAATACACCGCAGGGTGAGATTCGTAGGGGAATATGGGTAATGGGTCAGGACAGGCAGCAGATATGAGTACTCTTTATGATAGGGTTGCCGCCAAGGTAGGCGGCGGGGCGGCACTTGCAGCTGCGCGCTTGCGCAGGGAAGTACTCGTTGCACTGCTCGAAGCATTCGAGGCGTCTGGTCTACAGTCTCAAAGTGAATTGGCACGACGCCTGCACGTGAGGCGCTCGGCAGTAAACCAGGTTCTTCGAGGCGACGGCAACGTGCGCATCAATACGCTTGCCGAGTATCTTTACGCTTTGGGCTTCGAGTCGAACCTCACAATAGTGCCTGCCGGAGAGCCCAGGCAGGCCGCCATTGAAGGACGGCCCGCGAGACCTGCGTCTTTGGGGTGGAACACTACGTCAGCCGTGTTTTTTGTTCATCATCATGCGCTTGGCAAGGCGGCGCTCCAACATTGGTGGCTCTCGTCACCAGGCGATGCACCAGCCATCAGAGTCACGATGGCAGCGACGTTGCGAAGCGCCAACTTCACGCTCTTTAACGCAACGCCGACAATGCTGCGTAACGTCGTAGTCGAATTTCCGCCAGGCATGTACGAACAAGACGTGTCAGTTCCCGAGTCGACATCAGGCCGAATTATTGTTGGCGAACTAGTGGGAGAACTCAATGAACCTTGAGTGGATTCTCATGGCTGAAGGTTTCGGATCGGGCGCTAATGGCGCATTGACAGCAATAGCTGTCAATCAGAACGTACTTACCGCCGAGACCTTGCCCACAACAACAAAGCGCGGATTTCTTGCGCATTTCGTTCTGGATAGCTCGGAGACTGAAGACCTAGCAGCCCTAGAGATTACCGTCTCTGTACAGGTCGTAGATCCTTCGGGTGAAATTATCATAGGTACCTCTGTGCCTGCAAAACTCCCCGGTGCTTCGCCGTGGCCTGATCTGC
>Ga0137373_10006391_pt1 | contig 12612 bp, 8 predicted proteins | sample SagtaG_5_FD_104912 | JGI IMG/M metagenome (GOLD analysis project Ga0137373, IMG submission 104912) | Vadose zone soil microbial communities from Sagehorn Ranch, Mendocino, California, USA - Sage1_R_80_16 metaG | ecosystem: Environmental > Terrestrial > Soil > Vadose zone | place: USA: California...
CGACGTGCCATCGCACGACCACCGGGGGGCTTTGCCCCTGGAGAACCCCCCGCAGCCTTCGGAGGGCCGGCTCCTCGCAGGCCGCTACCGCCTCACCGTGCGCATCGACGAAGGCGGCGCGGGCCAGGTGTGGCAGGCCCGAGACGAGCGGCTCGACCGTGACGTGGCGATCAAGATCCTCGGCGCCAACGCCGACGAGGCGTTCCGCGAGCGCTTCGCGGACGAAGCGCGCCGCGCGGCGTCGGTGCTGCATCCGAACGTCGTCACCGTTTTCGACGAGGGGCGCGACGGCGCCGATGCATTCATGGTCATGGAGCTCGTGCGCGGGCGAACGCTGCGCGACGTCATCGCCGATCGAGGACCGCTTCGCCCGCACGAGGCTGCGCGCATCGTCGCGCAGATCGCGGCGGCGCTCGATGCCGCTCACGAAGCGGGCGTCATCCACTGCGACGTGAAACCGGCGAACGTCATCGTGGACCAGCAGGGCACCGCGAAGCTCACCGACTTCGGCATCGCGCGCGCGGCCCGCGGGCCACGCGAGCACGAGCTCATCGGCACGGCGAGATACATCGCGCCCGAACGTATCGAGGGCCGCGCACCGACCGAGCGGAGCGATGTCTACAGCCTCGGCCTCGTCGCGTACGAGCTTCTCGCCGGGCGGCCGCCGAACGCGGAGATGGAGACGCAGGACTTGCTGCGCGTTCGGCTCGACGGACGGGCCCCGTCCCTGCGCTCGGTGCGCGTCGGCATCGGCGAGGAGATCGACCGCGTCGTCGCGAAGGCGCTCGCACGGGACCCGCAGGCTCGCTACGCGAGCGCCGGAGCCTTCGCCCGCGACCTGCTGGTGGCCTCCCAGCAGGACGACGCGACCGGCGTCCTGCCCCCGGTGAGGCGACCGCTCCCGAGCGGCGGCCGGCGTGAGTTCCACGTCGACACGACCCTTGCGCTCCTCGCGATCGTCGCGGTCCTCATCGCGACGCTCGCGATCTTCGCGTCGTTCCAGGGCCGCGCGGTCGACGCGCCACTCGCGACGGGTGCGGCCGGTTCGCCGGCCGCTCGCCTGACGCCGAATGTCGTAGGCAAGGATGTGGACGAGGCGGGCCGTCTCCTGATCGCCGCCGGCTTCCGCTCTCCGGTGCCGTGGCAGGTCGATCCGCTCGCGCGCGGTCAAGCCTGCAGCGTCGCGCGCCAGGAGCCAACGGCCGGCACGGCGGTGCAGCCCGGCGCGACCGCTCGCCTCTTCCTCGTCGGCGGCAAGGACTGCGGCGGGAAGTCGAAGGACTGACGCCCGTGCCGACCGGAGTGAGGACCGACACGGGACGCGTACGGGAAGGGAACGAGGACCGCTACCTGGTGCGCGAGGAGCGCGGCATCACCCTCCTCGCAGTGGCGGATGGCGTCGGCGGATCCAGCGGCGGCGAGATCGCGGCGGACGCAGCGCTCGTCGAGCTTGGCGCCCGCTTCTTCGGAGCGACCCTGGATCGCGCATCGAGCGACGCGCTCGCCGAGGCCATGCGCGACGCGAACGCAGCGGTGCTGAAGGCAGCGGCGGCATCGGGCCATCGCGACGCCGCCACCACGATCGTTGCGGCGGTGCTCCACGCCGACGAGGCCATCATCGGCAATCTGGGCGACAGCCGCGCCTACCTGATCCGCGACGGCGTGTGCCGGCAGCTTACCCAGGACCACTCGGGCGACATGGAGCACGCGATCACGCGCTTCGCGGGCGATCCGCGCGGCATCCAGCCCGACATCTTCGTCGAGAGCCTTCGCGCTGACGACCGTCTGCTTCTGTGCAGCGATGGCCTCACGCGCCACGTCACGCCCGAGGAGATCGCGAAGGCCGCGGGCAGCGCGGACGTCCGCGTCGCGGCAAACGCGCTCGTCGATCTCGCGAACGCGCGCGGTGGCCAGGACAACATCACGGTGGTCCTGCACCAACCCGGGCGGCCGGCGGCGATCGCGAGCGCCGCCGGTCGCGGGGCCGCGTTCGTGGTGTTCGCGCTGCTCATCCTCGTCACGGTCGGCGGCGCGATCGCCGTCCTCTTCGCGGCGAGCTCCGTCCCACCGGCCACCTCAGCACGACCGAGCGCGTCGGCATCGCCGAGCCCGACGGAGTCGCCGTCGCCATCACCGTCGCCATCGCCGTCGCCGACCGCATCGCCCACGGTGGAACCAACCCCCACCGCTACCCCCTAGGGGTGCAACTAGATCCCGATGCGGTCGAGGAACCGCCGCGCGGCCGGCACACCGATCGCCACCGCCACCGCGCCCACGAAGACCGCGCCCTCGATGAGCCAGGCGCCCAAGATCGTCGCTTCCGCAGGCACGTTGGCGCTCACAGGGGTCGGACACGAATCCGTGGGATAGAACGCCGGGTCGTAGTGCCAGGTCGGAAGGATCTCGTAGATGCTGCCGATCTCGCCCGGGATCGGCATTCCCGACACGTACGGATAGAAGATGACGAACGCCGCCACGGCCACGCCAAGGAAGATCAGCACGGGCCGCCGCCGCCGCTCCCATATCACCGCCAGGATCGCTGCCAGACAGAGCAGGTAGAACGGCAGGGCAGTGAAGAAGTGATAGAAGAACAGCACCCGTGAGATGGGGATCCACGCGACGTACTGCGCGAGCATCGCGAGCGACAGCACGCCAAGCGACCACGACCGCGTGCGTATCGCGAGCGCGATGGTGAGCCCTGCTGCCGGGAGCGCCGCCCAGAACAGCACGATGTTGCCGGCGTCGTAGATGTAGCCGTTGGCGCCGCCGGTGCTCGCGCCGAAGTACCAGTAGACCGGTTTGAGATCGAGTGGCCAGCTCCACCACGGCGAACCCGCGCAGTGCGGCGCGGTGAGCGAGCTGTGGTACCAGTACATCTGCTGCGTCAGTTCCCACAGATTCCAGCCGTAGGGTGCTGTCGGCCCGCCGAACCAGCGGATGTAGCTGCCCAGATAGGTGACGAGCGGGACCACGGCGAACGAGGCGAAGAGAAGCGCGGCGTTGCGCCCGCGACCGGCGAGCAGATCGAGCGGTCCACCGGTACCAGGTCGGCCGCGTTCGTATGCGAACGCGGTCACGCCGACGGCGAGGACGAAGACGCCACCCAGCGTGTACGCGGCGGCCCACTTCGATGCGAGGCCCAGCCCGATCAGCACGCCCGCGAGCACGATGTCGAGCACGGCAGACCGCCTCCACGCTCGCTGCGGCTCGCTGACAGGGGCCCCTCCCCCTGGATGCGAGGCGACGATGAAGTACCAGGCCGCGACGATGAACGTCGCCACGTAGATGTCGTTCATGCCGATGCGCGCCTGAGCGAACATCGATCCGTCCAGCAGCACCGCGGCGCCGACGAGCCAGGGAACCACCGGGGACGCGAAGAGCCGGCGCGCGAGCAGGACGAGGAAGAACGCGAGGATCGCGCCGAGAACGACACCGGGCAGGCGCCAGGCGAGCGCGTGACGTCCAGTCTCGATGCGCTCGTCGCCATTCGCCCCCGCGACGAGGAGCTTGTCGTCGTCGTTGTCGATGCCGAGCAGCGACCCGGATACCGGTATCGCCGAAAACGGCGATGCGCCGTGGACCTCGACGACCACGACACGACCCTGGGCCAGCGCGTAGAGGAACTGCGTCCGCGGCACGAGCATCAGCGCGGTCGCACCGGACGAGAACGCGCCGGTGCGCGCGTTGCCGAGCGTGACGGATTCGCGTTGCCCGTTGGGCAGCTCGTAGAAATCGAGCGACGGCGAGTCGGCGCGCGCGACGAAGAGACGGTTCGGCGCCTGCGCGTAGGCGATGGCGCGACCCGGCCCACCGCCGGGCAGCTGTCGCGTCTCCTGCCCGGTCGCTGGATCGACGACGTGCACGTCGCCACGCGCGTCGAGGACGTAGAGCTCCGTTCCATCGGTGTTCGGCGTCGCGGCCACGCCGCCAAACCGCGAGACGAGCGGCGTCGCATCGAGAGCCGTGTAGATGGCGGTACCCGACGCCGACACCACGACGACGCGGCCGCTCGACATGAGGAGCGCCGTGACCGGCCCGCTCCAGGGCAGCGTCGCGCGCGCGATCGCGGCGTTACTCGGTGACTCTTTCACCGGATTCTGGAAGAGCTCGGTGTCGGTGACCCAGACGACGCGGTCACGGTCGAGCCCGATGGCCCGAACGCCGAGCGCGCCCTTCACCAGATCGCGGGGTGTCGCACCGTCGCGCGCGCCGAGGCTGATGTAGCCATCGGAGGTGGCGTAGGCACGTGTGCCGTCCGGGCCGACGGCGAAGGCGACGACGTTCGGTCGCGGTTGCGTCTCGCGGCCGACGACGCGGTCGTCCCCGAACGCGAGGATCGAAAGCGCCATGATCTCCTTCGCGAAGTGCGGGTGCGTCCATTCGTACGGATCTCGCTGCGCGACGAGCTCGAACGCGGTGCGCGCGTGGTAGACCTCGTCGAAATACATATCGCGCGGGTGATCGAGCCGGTAGCCGCGCGTCAGGAGCACGGCGAGGGCGACGAGCAACGCGATCGATACGTCGCGCCGTGTCGGCGCGCGCCCCGGCGCCAGCGCCGCCGGCAGACGCAAGCCGGCCCGCGGCTCGACGGGCGCGGCCGTCGCCGGTATGGGGACGTCGAGCGACGGCTCGGGGCTGGCCTCGCCGCGAAGGAGCCGCCACGCGACCAGAGCGGCGAGGCCGAGCATGACGAGTGCGATGAGGATCTGTCCGTTCCGCGTGAACGCCGTGGCCTCGAGCCACGCTGGCACCTTGAGATCGACCGCGGGTCCTCCAAAACGGATCCCGTCGTAGCGCGTGAACGCGAAGTACAGCGAAAGCGCGAACAGCAGCGAAAGCGACACGTACGGCCAGAGCAGGCGCGCGCGCGTGGCCGCGAGCGGAAGCAGGAGCACGAACGCTGGGAACAGGTACCGCTCGTGCGCGCGGGTCGGAAGGAAATAGAAAGCGCAAGCGGCGATCGCGCCAGCCGCGAGGAACGCCGCGGTGTCGCGGCGCTGCCAGAGCGGCAGGCACGCGACGAGCATCCCTGCGACGAGCAGGACCACCCCAAGACCGAAGTAGGCGTCGTCTGGCTTCCAGAAGTCGCCGACGATCGACCACACGTTGAACGCGTAGAGCGACGTGTACTGATAGGTCTCGGCTGCCGTCCAGACGAGGTCGTAGAGCTGCGCGGGACCGGCCCGGAATGGTGCGCCCAGCGCGAGTGTGGTCACGACGCCCGCGACACCAACGCGGACGATTGGCTCCCAGCGTCGAAGGCGGATCAGCTCGATGAGGACGGCGGCGCCGATGACGACGGCGCCGATGCCGAACTGCGGCTTGATCATCGCGGCGACGGCCGCGAGCGTTCCGGCCGTCGCCCAGCGGCCGCGCCCAGCCGCGACCAGCGCGGCGAACAACGGAAGGGATCCGACCGAGTCGATCTGGCCCCAGTAGGGACCGGCGAAGATCGCGCCCGGCGACAGCGACCACATGCCCGCGGCCAGGACCGCGCTGCCGCGTCCCGCGTGACGCCAGGCGAGGATGGCCGCTCCGATCGCGATGGCGACGTCGGCCGGGATGCTCGCCGCCTTCACCGCCAGGCGGAGGAACTCGCCGTCGAAGACCGCGCCGAGGAACCAGAGGACGTAGAGATACGCCGGCGGGTAGTCGCTGAAGTAGTCGGGCGAGTAGAACGCGCCCGGGCCGACCTGGACCAGGTGCTCGGCCCAGGCCTGGAAGGTGCCGACGTCGGTGACGAAACCGGGCGAGCGCAGCGTCAACAGACGCACCGCCACGCCGAACGCGATCAGGCCGGCGATCGCGAGGTGCGCGCGGCGGTCGGCCTGCAGGGGGGTTGCAGGGGGTTCTCCCCCCGCGATGAATCGGGGGGTTGCAGGGGGTTCTCCCCCTGCGATAAATCGGCGCGTCACTGCCAGTAGTCGAAGCGCGTGATCGCGATCGTCGCGTAGAGGTTGATCGCGACCGACAGGATGACGACAGCGACGAAGAGCCATGACGGGCGCGAGCGCCAGGTCGTACCGACGCGCGCGTCGCCCGCGAGTGCGAGCACGATGAGGAACGGCTGCGCGTCGATCGAGAAGCGATAGCCGAACTGCTGGAAGCCGACCGTCCCGTGGAACATGTCTGGCACGAGCGCGAGCAGCGCGGCCAGCGCGACCGCGGCGATGCCAATGTCACGCCGCAGCACACGCAGGCCCCCGAAGAGCCAGAGGAACGCGGGCGTCGTCAAGAACAGCGCCATGCCGATACCGCGCGGTCGCAGGAAGAACGGTGTTCCGTCCACGAAGTCGGGCGGCTCGAGGAAGATCGCGTAGAGATGTCGCGGCACATAGAACGGCGAGAAGAGGCCGCGCGTGAAGAAGACGTCGCCCTCGGTGAGCTGCGCGTAGCCGGCGTCGAAGGGCGAGCCCCATCGCAGCAGGTCGTAACCGACGTACACGAGGGCGAAGGGAACGCCGCCCAGCACGACGCCCGCGAGCGCTCGGCGGTACGGCGTCCCGGCGCGCCGTGCGAGCAGCAGCGCGAGCGCGGGAGCGGCGGCGGCGACGGGCAGACGGGCCAGAGCCGCGAGACCGATGCAGGCGCCGACCAGCCATGCGCGCTCGCCGCGCGCCGCGAACAGAAGAGCGGCCGAGAGGAAGGGCATCGCGACGGCATGCGCCACGTACCAGGCGCGTCCATCGACGCTCGAGAAGAACAGCGTAGTGCCGAACGTGGAGAGGATCGCCCCAACGATCGCGACGGCGCGTGGGGCGCCGAACGCCCGAAGCGCCAGGTACAGGATGCCCGCCGAAACGCCGCCAAAGATGCGGGAGACGAGCCCCTGCGCCAGCGCCGTCGACAGCACCGTCGCAAGCGGCATGGCGAGGATCGCCGGCAGCGGCGGGTAGACCACGCACCAGCGCTCCGGCCCGCAGGACACGAGCTCGTTCAGCCACGATGGTGCCTCGCTCAGCCACCACTGCCCGTGCAGGAGCGCCTGCGCAAGGCGTCCGTAGTAGTCGTAGACGGTGAGCAGGCCGAGCCCCACGACGAGGTACACCGCGGCACCTGCGGCCGCGAGCGCCGTCGCGATCCTGCGGTCGCTCCAGGTCATCCCGACGCAACACGCTAACCTTGCGCTGCGTTGGCCGCACGACTCGGCAGCCTCTCATGAAACAGGATCCTGTTATCTCGTCGCTTCCACTGAACAGCTCAGTTGATCGGCCAGACCCTCTCGTCGACGTCGTCATCCCGGTCTACAACGAGGAGCGCGACCTCGGCCCGAGTGTGCGGCGACTGCACGACTACCTTGGCTCGCGCTTCCCGTTCCCCGCGGCCATCACGATCGCCGATAACGCGAGCAGGGACGGGACCTTCGCCGTCGCAGAGGGTCTCGCGAAGGAGCTCACGCGCGTTCGTGTGCTGCACCTCGACGCGAAGGGCCGCGGACGCGCACTGCGCGCTGCCTGGCTTCAGAGCGACGCGCCCATCGTCGCGTACATGGACGTGGATCTCTCGACCGACCTCAACGCCCTGCTCCCACTCGTGGCGCCGCTGCTATCCGGGCACAGCGACCTCGCGATCGGTAGCCGTCTCGCGCGCGGGGCGCGCGTCACGCGTGGTCCCAAGCGCGAGATCATCTCGCGCTGCTACATGCTGGTGCTCCGCCTCGCCCTCGGAGCCCACTTCAGCGACGCGCAGTGCGGCTTCAAGGCCGTGCGCACCTCCGTCGCGAAGCAGCTGCTGCCGCAGGTCAAAGACCAGGCCTGGTTCTTCGACACGGAGCTCCTCATCCTGGCGCAGCGCGCCGGCCTGCGCGTCCACGAGGTACCCGTGGATTGGACCGACGATCCTGACTCGCGCGTCGCCATCCTGCGCACGGCGATCGACGACCTGCGGGGCGTCTTGCGCCTGCGGTTCGGTGCACGCCCGGGCTGAACTCTTTAGCTCGATCCCTGCGCGGGCGGGTCGTCTGGAAGCGACTGGATGAACTCCTTGAACACCGCGATGTTGTCGTCGTCCTCGCTGTCACCGGAGATCGCCGAGCGGTCGAGGACCGTGTCCGAGACGAGGATGCGCGCCTCGCAGCGGACCGCGAGCGCGATCGCGTCGGACGGCCGGCAGTCGATCTCGACCTCGCGCTCACCGAGCTGCAGGAACAGGCTGCCGTGGAAGACGCCGCCACCGTTGTCGTCGGCGACGAGATCCTTCACGACGATGCGTGTGATCTCGACGCCGAGCTTCGTCAGCACATCCATCATCAGATCGTGGGTGAGAGGGCGCTCGCTCGCGATGCCGGCGATGCGCGTCGCGATGCTGTGCGCCTGGTCCGGACCGATCCAGATCGGAAGAAGACGATTGGTCTCCTTGGCCTGCAGCAGCACAACGTGCTGGCCCGTGAGGACATGCACCCGCACCGACTCGACCGTGCATGGGACGAGCATCGCCCTAGGCTACCTCCACTTGGACCGCGGTCGCTGCGTCCCCGTCAGCCGAAGCGCACACGGCGTGCCGCATCGGTACGGCGGAAGAACACGAACAGCAGGAGACCAGCGCCGAATCCGCAGATGTGCGCGAAATACGCGACCTGCTGAGCGGCCGCGTGACCGGTCAGGCGCAGCTCGGCGATGCCCTCGAGCAGCTGGAGCACGATGAACATCCCGATCACGATGAGGGCGGGCAGTTCGACGATGGTGATGAACAGCCCCAGGAATACGAGCGTCGAGATGCGCGCGGTCGGATACATCAGGAGATATGCGGCGAGCACTCCCGCGATCGCTCCGGACGCGCCGACCATCGGCGATGGCGAGATGAGGCCCTGGCCGATGGCCGCGACGATCCCGCAGAGCAAGTAGAACACGAGGTACTGCGCGCTGCCGAAGCGGTCCTCGACATTGTCGCCGAAGATCCAGAGATAGAGCATGTTCCCGAGCACGTGCAGCCACCCGCCGTGCAGGAACATGTGCGACACGAGCGGCACGAACGTGTCGAGGCCGAGATCCCCCGCCGCGATGCGCCGGGTGAACTCCACCCAATCGAATGAGTAGCGGTCGAAGAACGCCTCGAGCGCTCCCGGCTGGCGCGTCAGATACACGACGTAGATCCAGGCCACGAGGTTGATCGCGAGCAGGAGCCGGTTGACGATCGGGGGGCTGCGTACGGGACTGTGGTCCCGTAGCGGGATCAACGCGCGATGCTCGTCGCGACGATCTTCGTACCGTGAAGTGTGTATGCGACCTGCAGCGATTCGGACACGTAGAAGCTCGCGGCCGGCGGCAGTCCCGACGGGAGCGCGAACCGCGCGAGCTCACGACCGTCACGGGTGAGCTGGACGATCAGCTTCCCGCCGGAGTCGAGCACGTAGATCGAGCGCTGGGCGTCGATGGCCTGGATCGCGTTCGCCCGTGGCGCCGTTCCTTCCCAGCGAGGCACGAAGTCGATGCGCGCGGCCGTGGTGACGAGCGGACTCCGGCGGAAGCGCTGCACGTCCCCGGCCGAAGTCACGATCCACACATCCCCGTCGACGGCGATTGCGCGCGCGGTGTTCGGCGCGAGCGGTGTGGAGAGATATCCGATCGCCTGATGGAACTGAGCGCCGTCGTTCGATTCGTGCTTCCACAGCTGGCCGGTCTCGCTGTCGAGGACGTACAGGTTGCTCGTGAAGACCGCGATCGCGGCGGGCGTCTTCCACTTGTCGCGGTCGGCGGGAGTGACATCGACGACCTGATCACCCTCGGCCCGCCAGAGCTTGCCAGCGTCGTCGAGAGAATAGACCGCGAAGTCCTGGAGAGCGATCAGCACCGGCGAGCCGACGCCCTTGACCCCACGTTGGAGCACCGGCCCCTGCTGGATCGGATCGCCGAACACGCGCCAGAGACGGCCCGACCCGGGATCCGTGACGTAGAGCCCGTTCACGTTCCCGACGACCTCGGCGAGCTTTGTGCCCGTCGCGAAACGAGCAAAGTCAAGGATCACGCCGTCCATGCGGTCGCGCAGCGCGGTGATGTCCGCACGCAGCGTCGCGATGTGCTCCGCGTCGGCGAACGGCGCGCGGCTCGCCTCGTCGAGCTTCGCGGTCGCCTGGGCGAGCCTGTCGCGCGCGAGATCGGGATCCGGCGACGTCCGTTCGACCAGACGATGCGCCGACGCGATGAGATCTTCCGCATTCACGACCGCGAGCTGGTAGTCCCGGACCGCGCTGTTCGATTCGTAGTCGCGATAGGCCAGCGCGCCGACGCCGGTGGCCGCGACGAGGAGCAGTACCGCGAGCGTGGTCATCGCGCGGCGTTGCCGCTTCGAACGAGACCGCGCCGTGTCGGGGTGTCGCGGGAGCGCCGCGCCGCGACGCGGCATGAGCTCGAGCCCTACAGCGACGCCTTTGGTCGCGGCGGACGTCACCGGCGTCGCGGCGCCGCGCAGCAGCCGCCCGACGTTCTCCCGGATCCCGGTCAGCCCGTCGAGACGTGACCGGATGCTGTCGGCCATCGCGACGTCTTCCGGCCGCAGGATCGGCGGCGCCTCGGGCGCGATGCGAACGGCCGCGCCCGTCGACTGCGCCACCTCGATGAAGATCACGGCGTCGCTGCCGGTGACACCGTCGGCGACCGCGCGATTGTGGATGTGCTCGGCGGCCGACCTCGGGTGGAGCGTCACGGCCGCGTTCTTCAGCGTCTCCGCCCCGAGACCATCCACGAGCGCGGCGCTCGCGAGGATGACGGTGTCGCCCGCCTCGATCGACTGCCGCCACACCTTCGGCAGGACGTCGGCATCGGCGCCGAGCGATACGGCTTCACGCGTCGTCGTCCGATGGACGAAGTCGGCGAGCTCGCCGGGCTGGTCGCCCGGCAGGAAGAGACGCGCGCGACGTACGAGGAAGACCTGCGCGCCGCCGACGCGCGACGTGTACAGCTCGTTGTTCACGACCACCGCGCACGCGCACTGGAGCGTGATGGATCCGCGGTTCTCGCGCAGGCGCTGCGCCGCGCGGCGGTTGGCCTGGCGCAGCGCCCGACGCAGCGAGACCTCGATGCCCGCTGAAAGGTCGTAGTAGTACTCCTGACGCGTGAGCTCGGCGATCTCGCGGGCTATCTTTTCCGCCGGCCCGGGCGGCGACGACTCGAATAGCAGGTAGAGCCGGCCCTTCGTACGGAGGGTCGCGCCCGTCTCTGGCTCGCTGACGAGGATCACGTCGGCGCGGCTTGCTCGGACGTCAGCCGTGCTGCCGACCGTCGTGACGAAGCTCAGCTGCGGCATCGCATCCGAGTGTCCCAGACCCGTTGGTTCACGGCGAGGGCAGGCAGCGAAGATGCGCGATGTGGCTGGTCGGCGCGCGGTCGGCGAGGGCCGCGAGCAGCTCGCGTTCGCGGAGCCGGATCTCTCCGGCCCACTGCGCGGTCGGCACCAGGACGACGAGGGTGTCGCCGTCGGCGCGCACCGCGCGCGTGCTCACGGCATCCGCTCCCAGGACGGTCGTCGCGGCCTCGTGCCACACGCGAACCGCGTCCGCGCGCGCGACGCCCTGGTCGATCCCGAACGTCCGGAGCGCGCTCTGTATCGCGCGCGCGATCGGTCTCATCCGACCTCGCCGCGCCGCACTGGCACCAGCGTGGCTCGCTCGCGCAGGATGTCCGGGAGCGCCGTCGTGATCGCCGCGGTGAGAAGCACCTGCGCGTCCTCGGGGATGGCGCGCGCCAGCGCCTCGCGCCGAGCGGGATCGAGCTCCGAGAGCACGTCGTCGAGAAGAAAGACCGGTTGCTCGCCGACACGCGACGCGAGCCACGCCGCCTCCGCGATCTTGAGCGAGAGCACCGCGCTCCGATGCTCTCCACGCGACGCGAATGCCGGGAGCATCCGGCCGGCGGACGTCACGGCGAGTTCGTCGCGCTGCGGGCCGACGAGCGACGCGCCCTGCCACCGCTCGCGGTCGCGCTTCTCGCGCAGGACGTGCTGGTACCCCCTCTCGCGCTCCTCCAGCGTGTCGCCCTCCACCTGTCCGGCATACGCCAGCGCCAACCCCTCGGCGCCACTGAACAGCTCTGTCGCCCTCACGAACGGCACGGCGAGATCGGCCACGAGGCGCGACCGTCGGAGCGAGATCGCGGCCGCGAGACGCACCAGCTCGCGATCCCAGAACGCCATCTCCTCCTCAGGGAGCTCGAGCTCCTCGCGGGCCACCCGCAGCAGCGCGTTGCGCTGCTCGAGCACGCGCTGAAGCTCGCGCATCTCGCGCCGGTGAGCGCGATCGATCTGTCCGAGCATCGCGTCGAGGAATCGTCGCCGGCCGCTCGGTGCGGCCGCGAGCAGCTCGACGTCTTCAGGAAAGAATGCGACGACCACGAGCTCTCCGGCGGTGTCTTCCGGTCGCTTTCCGGCACCATCGAGCAGGTAGCGTCGCGGTCGTCGGCGCTCGCCCTCGGGAGGCGCGAACAGCAGCGTCTCGACGCGGCGGTGATCTTCGGCGCGATCGACGTCGGTGCGGACGCGCGCGGTCGTCGCGCCCCAGCGGACCATCTCTGTGTCGTCGTGCGCGCGGGGCGAGTCGCCGCGCGCGATGAGATGGATCGCCTCGAGCAGATTCGTCTTGCCCGCGCCGTTGGGCCCGATGAAGGCGACGACCCCGCGCGC
>Ga0137373_10006402_pt1 | contig 12595 bp, 5 predicted proteins | sample SagtaG_5_FD_104912 | JGI IMG/M metagenome (GOLD analysis project Ga0137373, IMG submission 104912) | Vadose zone soil microbial communities from Sagehorn Ranch, Mendocino, California, USA - Sage1_R_80_16 metaG | ecosystem: Environmental > Terrestrial > Soil > Vadose zone | place: USA: California...
AGGGCGCAAGCCCTGCCATGCTCCCGGGGCTCCGCTTTTTCTAACGAGGCCCTGCCTCAGACCGGGCTTCGCGCTCGACTCACCACAACATGCTTGACGGTCTGAGGCAGGGCCTCGTTAGACCTTCATCGCTTTCAGTGCCGCCACGCTCTCGCGCGTAAGCTCCATCGTCTGCTCGACGAAGTAGTTCTTGATGCCGCCGACCTTCGCCGCGCGGAACGTGTTCACCCAGTCGATCGTACCCTTGCCCACCGCCACCTGCCCGCGGCCGCGGCCTCTGCCCCCTTCCGGCGCCGGCGGAGGCAGCGGCGCGTTCATGTCGATGTCCTGCACGTGCATCGAGATGAAGCGCCCCGGGTATTTCGCGAAGTAGTCCGCCGCGACGAATCCATTCGCGATCGTGGACATCTGGAACTGGAACTTCACGAGCTTCGGATGGAGCAGGTCGAACAGCCGGTCGTACGTCCGCTCGCCATCGGTCATGGAGAGCTCGAAGCCCTCGTTGTGCAGGCCCTGCTGCATCCCGTGCTTCGCGGCCACGTCGGCGATCTTGTTGTATTCCTCGGCCGCCTTCTTGACCTGATCGAGCGTCGGGTTGCTGCCACCGTTTCCGTCCGACAGCGTCGCCACCATCATCTGCCTGATGCCGATCTCTTTCGCCCACGCGATGCTTTCGAGCTGCTTCTGGCGCAGCTCTCGCAGCGTGAAATGTGAGCTCTCGCACTTGATGCCGTGGTCGCCCATGATCTTCTTCACGTCCTTCGCGTTCGACAGCGTCGCGAAGTCGGCGCCGTAGCCGAGCGGCGAACACAGCTCCAGCCGCGTCACGCCCAGGTCCGCCATCGTCTTCACGTAGGCCGGAAAGTCCTTCAGCAGCGCGCGATGCGGATACACCTGGCTGCCGATCGGAAGCCCGAGTGGATTCGCGCGGAGATCGACTACACCGCCGGCAAGCAAACCGACAAGAGCGGCGCCATCTACAGTCGCCTTTCTGAAGAACTCGCGTCTCGAAATCGATGTCATGAGCACCCCTTATTGGATCTTTTTGTAGAGGATGTTGCGGTATTCGATCTTGAACGAAGGGCCGACGTGCATCTGGAATCCGATCAGCCCTTCGGCGGCGGCGTGCTGCGTGTCCTCGTCGAGCGCGACCGCCATCAGCTGGCCATTGATCAACTGCATCAGCACCGGGCCGCGCGCGATAATGTGATACTGGTTCCATCCATTCACGTTCATCACGCCCCTCAGCAGCGTGTTGTCGCCGATGGTGCCGACGATCTTGTACTTCGGCCCCTCCGCAATCCTCGTGACCTGACCGCGCTTCGACAACACGACATGTCCCTGGCCGGCCGGCGACCGGCCGCGCTCTTCGTGAATGTTGCCGACGTAGCCTTCGGTGAAGTCCATGTCAGCCTGGTAGCCCTTGAGCACCCACTTGCCGATCGAGGGCATCTCCATGCTGCGGTATTGGATGCCGCTGTTGGTGCCGTTCATGCGGAACTCGATCTTCAGCTCGAAATCGCGCACCCGCTCGCCGCGCCAGATCAGGAAGTTGTTCAGCGTCACGACCTTCTCGGGTGTAGTCTCGCCGACGATCTCGCCGTTCTCCACGCGCCAGTAGCGCGGGTCTCCATCCCACCCGTTGAGCGTCTTGCCATCGAAGATCGGCGCGAACCCGGCGTTGTCGTCAGGTTCGGTCTGCGGGTAGATGCCGCCGGCCGCGGGCGCCTGCGGCGTCTGGGCGTGAATTGCGGAGCCGGCGCAGACAATCGCGAGTGTGAAAGCGGTGAGGGTTCTCATTTGATTCTCTGCCCAGTGCCTTCGACCAATATGTGCAGCCGATCGATCCCCGGAGCGGTCCACGCCTCTTCGAGCCCGTTCGGCCACCGGACGACGATCTTCTGGATGCTTGTTGCCTGTCCGAGACCGAAGTGTAAACGGAAATCATTCTGCGAGTAATAGCTTCCACCGCCCCGCACTTCCTGGCGCTGTTCGCCATCAGCGGCCGAGACGCGCACGAGCGCGCCGATGGCGTCGCGGTTCGACTGACGGCCGACGAGCTTCACGCTGACCCAATGCGCCGGCGTGGTGCGATCGAGGCGGAAAAGATCGGGCGTGTCGTGGACGTTGTTGACGACGACGTCGACGTCGCCGTCGTTGTCGAAGTCGGCGAATGCGGCGCCGCGCCCGGCCTTCGGGGTCGTGATCGGCGGACCGAGCTGCTCGCTGACGTCCGCGAAGCGCCCGTTCCGAAGATTGCGGTAGATGACCTTGCGCTGTTTGTAACCCGCTTCGCTTTTCAGCCGATCGACTTCGGGGTACACATGACCGTTGACGAGGAAGAGATCGAGCCACCCGTCCCCATCCAGGTCGACGAACCCGACGCCCCACCCGAGCCACCGCGTGTTGACGCCGATGCCCGCGGCAAACGTGCGGTCGTCGCACGAGACCTCCCCCGTGTTGGCGTAGAGCGTCGACGTGTCGCCGGCAAAGTTCGTCTTGAAAATGTCCATCGTCCCGTTGCGATCGTAGTCGCCGATCGCCAGGCCCATCCCTGACTGCGCCCGCCCGTCCTGGCTGTACGCGCAGCCCGCGCGGATCGCGATGTCGGTGAACGTGCCGTCGTGATTGTTGCGATAAAGCGCGCTCGGATTTGAATCATTCGCGACGAAGATGTCGGTCCAGCCGTCGCCGTCGAAGTCGAGCGTCGCGACGCCCAGTCCGTAGGTGCCGGCGGAGCGTGTGATGCCGCTTGGCTCCGAGACATCCACGAAGGTGCCGTCGCCGCGGTTGCGATACAGCAGGTTCTTTCCACCAGGCAGCCCCGGCGGACCGCACGCGACGGGAAGTCCCTTGTAGCGGCACAGCCCCGACTCCGGCGTGGGCGTTGCGGAGAGATCGAGGGCGATGTAGTTCGCGGCGAACAGATCGAGACGTCCATCGCGATCGTAGTCGACGAACGCGCAGCCCGTGCTCCACCGGGATTTCGCGTGGCTCAGTCCTGCACGCGACGTCACGTCCTCGAACGTGCCGTTTCCGTTGTTGCGATACAGGTGGTTCTGCCCCCAGTAGGTCACGAAGAGATCATCGTGCCCATCGTTGTCGTAATCCCCGGCACAGGCCGCCTGGCCCCAGCCGCCCTGCGCGAGCCGGGCGGCGGAAGTCACGTCCTCGAACGTGCCGTTTCCGCGGTTTCGATACAGGTGGTTCGTCGGCTCCTGTCCCGGAGGAAACCCCTCCAGCGTACTTCCGTTCACGAGGAAGATGTCGATCCAGCCATCCCCGTCGTAGTCGAACGCAGCCGCGCCGGTGCCCGTCGTCTCGATCAGGTATGTGTTGGTGCCGTGTTTGCCATACACCGTCCGCGCGGTGAGGCCCGCCTGCTGCGCGATGTTGGTAAAGGCAAACCCTTCGACTCCGCCCCGAGCAGGTTCGGCTCCGCCCAGGGCAGGCCGTGAGGCGCGGAGTGCTTTCGTGTGAATGAACACACTGTCGAAGAGCGGTGCGGCAGCCCCTGTGGGACTCGCGAGCACGACGTGGCGCGATTGCTCGAATGGAAACCCGAGCGCGGCCGTGACGTCTCCGAGGAGCGGACGGGCTTCGTTGTGAAGAAAGATGCCGCCGGGCGCAAGCATGCTGCCGATATTGCTCATCGCGAGCAGCAGCTGCGTGTCGTCGAAGTACGGCAGGATGTTCGTCGCGATCACCAGGTCGAACGCAGGACCGTCCAGGCGCTCGGTGACAATATCGAGCCTTTCTGCCTCGAGCGCATGTGCGGCCGCGGGACGCACCCGCACCGTCCTGGCGAGGTGTCCCTCGAGTCTCTGCGGCGCGGCGCCGTCCTTCACCTCTCCGATCGCGCGGCCGAGTTGTCCGAAGTAATCGCGATAGTCCTGCGACAGCTTCATCGTCGCCGTTTCGGCGATCCCGCTGACCAGCGTCAGCGCCGGCGCCGCATCGTGCGACCGGCGCAGGTGATCGACGACGCGTGGATTGATGTCCGCGCCGACGACCGTGAGATCGTCGAGCCGCGCAAGGCCGAGCGAGACGAGCGCATCGATCACCGCCCACGGCTGATAACTCTCCGGAGGACCGGCTTCGACGAACGACGTGCGGGGCGCCAGGTCCAGCCCGGGGCCGACGATCAGCACGCGCCGGATCCTGCGATCGGGGTCCAGCGATTTCACGACGCCGAGCCCGGTGTACACGACGTAGCCCGCCTCGACCGCCGTGTCGGTGCTCAGGCCGCGCCCGCGATACAGTTCCGCGACCGCCCCGGGCCCCGCCTTTTGCGCCACGAACTCCTTGTCGTAGATGAACCGCATCACCCGCTCGTACTCGCGCAGCAGCGCGGCTTCGCGCGTGGCGCGGTCCGGGAAGGAGGCGTTCACGAGCGCGCGAAAGTACACGATCCGGGGATCGCCCGATGTCGCCTCGAGCGCTTTGAGCAGCGCGGCGATCCGCGGCCGCACCTCCGGAGGCACGCGCCCGCCGTTCTCCACCAGCGCCTTCGCGCTCAGCGCCGGCTCGATCGGCGGCAGCGCGGTGAAGTGCGTCGATTGCAGTGCGTAGAAGATCAGGTGATCGAGATCGCCTTCGCGGACCCGCTTCGCGTTCGCCTGACGGATCTGCTGGACGTATGAAGGAAACAATGCGGACGTCATACCGCCCGCTTCAAGCCGCTTGTGTAACGGAGCTAAATCGTCCCAGGTAATCGGATGCCGACGAGCATCGCCCTGTGTGGCAACGACGCAGAAAAGGAGCAGTGGGAGGAGATGTAGGGGCGGGGTTTTAAAACCCCGCCCTACAGCATTGCGAGAAATACCCGGCCGCCGAATGATCAGTAGGTAAACCGGAACCCGAGTTGAACGAAGCGCTGGAAGTTCGACTGCGCGCCGCCCCCCGTGTTTCGGTTTATGCGCCCGAAATCGGCAGACGACGTCGTCCGGTTGTAGTTGCGCTCGTCGTACATCGGACTGTTGAACACGTTGAACGCCTCGAGACGGACCTGCATCCGCATCTTGTCGGTGATGCGCGTCGTTTTGGCGAAGTTCAGGTCCAGCTCCCAGTACGATGGCCGGCGGAACTCGTCATAGCGGACCATCGTGGTGCGCCGCTGGAACGATTCGCGGACGAGGAAGAACGGCTCTGTGCAGCCGTACGCGACCGCCGCGTCGAGGAGTCGGATCGAGCCGTCGGTGTTGCGCTGCCCGACGCACGGCTTCACGCCGTAGATGAACTGTCCCTCTCGCTTGCCCGGGAGCGCGATCTTCGACGGATCCGCGAGGAGCTCGACGTTGTCCGGCATCTCCCATGGCTGGCCGGACTGGAAGACGAACATCGGGGCCAGCGACCAGCCGCCGAGGACGTACCCGACCAGGTCTTTCCGGTTCCGGCCGGGCATCTCCCACACGCCCGACGCGGTGAGGCGGTGCTTGCGGTGAGAGAAATACGGACCGTGGTTCCGCAACATTGACACGTTGTCAACGAAAGCGTCGCCGATACCCGTGGTCGTGTTCGCGCCGTCTTCCGTCCACCGCGGCACCCACGTGTAGGTCGCGTTCAGCGTCAGGCCTCTCGACCAGCGCTTGTTGGCGACCAACTGCGCGGAGTCGTACCACATCTTCCCGAAGTTGTTCACGGTCCTGGTGATACCGCCGAACGCGGGAACTGGCCGCGCCAGCTCGAACCGCGAAAGCGTGGCATTTGTGAAGCGGGTCGTGCCCTCGAATCCGGCGACCCCGAAATACGGATTCGGCAGCAGCTGGTCGCAGAACGAGCGGTTTCCGCCGAGTGTAACGTCACACTGCCGCTGGAAATCCGCTGACGGTTCATTGCGCCCGCCCCAATTGCCCTCGATGTCGTAGCTGCGGCTGCCAACGTAAGTGGCTTCCAGCGCGACTTTCCACGGCAGCTCGCGCTGTATGCCTGCCGAGAACTGGTGCACGCTCGGGATCACGAAATCGGGATTCAGGAACGTCAACCCTCGGCCGAGGAACGTCAGCGCGCCCAGCGAGCTGCCGGGCGGCTGCTGGATGCCGTTCGGGAACGGATTGCCAAGCGCATATGTCGGAGTGCGGCCGCCGTCATTCGAGTTAATGAGGGTCGTGGACTGGCTGAACCCCTGCGTCTGCCCTTCGTTCGTCGGATTCAGGAAGTACTTCCCGTAACCTGCACGCAGAACGGTTTTCTCGTTCAGCTGATACGCGCCGCCCGCGCGGAACTGGTAGTTGTTCTTGTCCAGCTTGTACGGTGTTGATGGCTTGCCGTCCTTGTCGACGAACGTCAGACCTCCCATCACCTGCTGTCCGACTTTGCCGGACACCGGGTTCACCAGCGTCGGATCGAAGATGTAATTCAGCTGGTTGCCCTTCTCGCGGAGCGGGCTGTTGAAGTCCCAGCGGAAGCCCAGGTTCATCGTCAATTTGCTCGTCACCCGCCAGTCGTCCTGGACCCAGGGGGCCGCAAAGGTCCACAGCAAGTTCGGGAACAGGTTGACGGGCACTGAGCCGCTCTGGGCCGCCCCCAGCAGGAAGGATGCGAACGCGTTGCCCTCGAGCTCGTTGTTGCTGCTCAGCGTGCGGCGCGTGAACCCGCGCTCGAAGCCGATTTGGCCGCCCGCGTTTCCATAGTTCTCGTTGTAGACCGTCGTTCGCCGCAGGTCGAGGCCGCTGCGGATATTGTGCTGGCCTCTCGTCAACGAGATGTTCGGCTGCACGGTGTAGACCCTGTTCGTGCGCGGCCCGAATCCGCGGGAGAAGTGCTCGAACTGGTCGATGTCGATGCGGGGGAAGAGTCCGCCCACTCGCGCCGCCGGAAACTGCGAGACAAGGCTCGCAGGCCAGATCTGCGATTCATCAAATCCGAGCGCGTAATCGGAACGGCTGCCTTCCAGGTAATACGTGTAGCTGCTCCTGATGTTGAACACCGTGCCGGCGCCCATGATGTGGACCCAGTCGCCGACCAGCGCCCGATTCGCGCGAACGAGCGGGAGCTGACCGTCCTGCACCGGACCGGTGCGAATCGCCGTCGTGTTGCGCAGCTCGTTGCGCTCGTTCTCACCCCAGCGGAAGAACGTCCTGTCGTTCGATCCAAAGTTGTGATCGACCTTGCCGACCCAGTTCCAGAACACGTCCTTGTTGAAGTGCTCCGAGTACAACAAGTTCGACTGCCATGGGGCGACTCCAGGCGTCGAGCCGTTCGGCAGCGGGTAGTACTGCATCAGCTTCAGGGCGAGCGGGTCGAAGCGGGTCGAGGGGATGATGTTGCCGGGGAACGGATCGCGCGTCCAGACGCCATTCACGTCGCGGCCGGTCGCAGGGTCGTAGATGATGATCTGGCGTCCCTGCGCGTCGACGAGTCCACTGAAATCCCCGCGGCGGAACGCCTCGGTCGGCACCGTGCTGGTCAGCGGTGCGGGCGTGCCTTCACGGTACTTCTCACCCGTGAACATGAAGAAGGTCTTACTTTTGCCGTTGTACAGCCCGGGGATGACCACCGGACCATCGATGCTGAACCCGTACTGGTCCAGATAGTGGTTCGTCTTGGGCTTGTTCTGCGCGTTCAACAGGAACGAGTTCGCGTCGAGCCATTTGCGCCGGTAATACTCGTACACGGACCCGTGAAGACTGTTGGTGCCCGACTTGAGCGACATGTTCACCACGCCGCCCGCGGTGCGTCCGTACTGTGCGTCATAGGAGTTCGTGGCGATCTTGAACTCCTGGACCGCGTCGGCTGGCGGGACGTACGCGATGTTGTTGCCACTCTGATTCGCGTTGTTCGGGGCGCCGTCGAGCAGGAACTCGTTATTGCGGTTCTGGCCGCCGTTCATCGACCAGTCGGCGAGCGCGCCGTTGTCGAACGGGCGCAGGTAGATGGCCTGGGCGTTGTAATTGACGCCGGCGACGAGGACCGCGAGCGCCATCGGGCTGCGCGACTGCAGCGGCAGCTCCGCGATGCGGTGCTGGTCGATGACGGTGCCGCGGTCCGCCTTGCTCGTCTCGAGGAGCGGCGCTTCGGCCGACACGTTCACGTTCTCCGTGAGTCCGCCGACGCCGAGCTGCGCGTTGACAACCGCCACCTGGCCCACTTCGAGCCGCATGTCGGTGCGCGTGAATTTCTGAAACCCGCTCATCTCCACCGCCAGCGTGTACACGCCGGGACGGAGGAACGGAATCGTGTAGTTGCCTTCCGTGTTCGTCGTGGCCGTAGCCACTTCGTTCGTTTCCTGGTTGCGGAGGGTGACGGTCGCGCCCGGCAGCGATGCCTTGCTCGAGTCGACGACCTGTCCCTTGACGGTGGCGCGGAATTCCTGCGCGTGCAGCGCGCCTGTCACGGCCAGCAGCAGCGCTGCACACACAAGGCCGTGAAACACCCGGATTCTCATCATCAGCTTCCTCCAGAGCGGGGCTCGGACCCCGGTCGAAAGACGACCGGAAGGTTATACAACCGCTGTACAGGCCAGACAAGCTCCAGCGCAGCCGCTGTACCGGCCGATCCGGCATTTTACACGGCGAAACTGCGCGACGATGGAGTTTCGTAACGCGGAAACCACGCGCGCCGCGGTCAATGTAATCGATTACTCAAGGGGACTTCCGCGGCGGCACCAGGCTCGGGTTCAGCTGCCGGGCCCGTGCGAATGCCTCCCGCGCCGCCGCCGCGTCGCCCAGCGCATTCAGCGTACGTCCCATCTGGTAATACGCCGGCGCGTAACTGTTTAGGACAGCTGTGGCACGGCGGAACGTTTCGAGCGCCGGCGTCAGCTCCCCGCGTTCGAGCTGCTGCGCGCCGGCGGCCGTCAGCACGCTGGCTTCCTGCTCCTGCGCCCCCTGCTGCCGGAGCCTCTCCGCGCGATCGAATTCCTCGCGCGCGCGGGACCCCTCTCCCGCACGTTGGAGCACCTGCGCGAGCGTGTAATGGGCCGGCAGGAACTCCGGCCGGATGGCGATCGCGCGTCCGAGCGCCGCGGCGGCCCCCTTCCAGTCTCGCTTCGCCTTCAGCACCGCGCCCAGCGTGTAATACGCATCCGCGTAGCGATCGTTGTCCGCCACGGCGTCACGCAACTCCACGGCGGCTGTGTCGAGTTCCCCCTGGTGCCAGTAGATCACTCCGAGCGCGTAATGCAGCTCGGGGCGTGATTCGATCTCGATCGCGCGGTGGAGCTCGTCAATCGCCTCCGCGGTGCGATCGATGCGGCTGAGCGTCAGCGCGAGGTTGTAGCGCGCGAGCACGTGACGCGGCGCAAGCGCGAGCGTGCGCCGGAAGCTCTCGATCGCGCCCGACACGTCCTGCTCCGACTGCGCGAGCGCCAGCGTGAACTGGCGCTCCGGGTCGGCGGGGACCGCGGCCGCGAGCGCACGAGCGCGCTCGACGGCCTCTGTTCCGTTCCCGCCTTTCACCAGTGCCAGGATCAGATTGTTGGACGCTTTCTGGAAATCGGGACGTGCGGCGAGCGCCGCGCGGTATGCGGCGAGCGCAGCGTCCAGCGCGCCGATGCGCTCGAGCGCCTCCCCCAGCGCGTTCTGGATCTCGGCGTCGCGAGGCGCCGCCGCCGCCGCGTCCCACAACAGCGAGAGCGCGGCGGCATGATTGCCCTGCGTCTCGAGTTCGAGCGCGCGCGTGTACGTGTCGCGCGCACCCTGCGGGTCCTGCTGGATCGCCGGAGCCGCCAGCAGCAAGAGGACCGCGAGGGTGGCCACCGCGGTATTGTAATAGGCTGGCTTAAAGGCCAGCACCACCGATGTCATTAATAGGCTGGCCTAAAGGCCAGCACCACCGAGATCGGTGGCCAATCTCCTCAATTCACCGTCAGCTTGACGCTGGGAGGCGGTATCAAGCGACGTGCCGGATGAGGTCGGCTGCGGCGCGGATTACACGTAAGCGATTGTTCTGATTCGGATCGCTCCCACGACAAAACCGTGATTGAAGCGCCGCCCTCGCGCCAGCACTCTGCCCGGCGGAAAATCAGCGGACGTGTGCGGCAGTGATCTAGGATAGGCCCGCGAGTACCGACCACCAGTACAGCAGCGGAGGATCCTGATGGCCAGATTCTGCACGCGATTGCTCACGTCGGCGGTGATAGCCACGCTGCTCGCTGCGACGACGACCCACGCACAGGAGACGCGGGGAACGATTGCCGGCACGATAAGGGACACGTCCGGCGGCGTGCTGCCCGGCATCACCGTCGTCATCACCAGCGAAGAGACGAACGTCGTGAACCAGGCGGTGACCAACGACCGCGGCACGTTCGAATTCCCGTATCTGCTTCCCGGCACGTATGTCGTCGCCGTGCAGGCCGACGGGTTCCGGAAGTTCACGCGCCGCGGGCTCGCGCTCTCGGTGAACAGCCGCGTGGAACTGCCGATCGTGCTCGAAGTCGGCGCGCTCAACGACGAAGTCACGGTGACCGCCGAGGCGCCGCTGCTCGAGACGACGACGGCGAGCGCATCGTCGACGTTGAGCAATCGCGAGGTGAACTCGCTGCCCATGTTCGGCAACAGTGCGCTCCTGCTCGCGCGCAGCGTCCCGGGCGTTCAATGGACCGGTCAGCCCAATTATCTGGGGCTCCACTCGAACGTCGGCGCGTCCGCGATCTCGTCGGGCGGCTCGACGGGCGGCAATGAGTTCTCGCTCGATGGCGTGCCGAACGCGGGACCGAGCCGCCGCGTCGGGTACCTGCCGTACACCGACACCGTCGCGGAAGTGAAGATCGAAACCGCCGGGTTCGACGCATCGAAGGGGCATTCGAGCGGTGCGAACATCAGCATGATGACCAAGAGCGGCACGAACCAGTACCGCGGCAGCGGCACCTGGCAGTACTGGAACCAGGACTGGAACGCGACGCAGAGCACGACGAACGCGGCGTACTACGGCCGCATCGAAGCGGCGGAAAAGGCGGGAGACGCCGCGGAGGCGGCGCGGCTTCGCGCCGAGCGCAAGACCCCGCCGGGACATCACAATAACTGGGCGTCAGTGATCGGCGGACCCGTAATCGTGCCGAAGATGTTCAACGGCTCCGGAAAGCTGTTCTTCTTCTTCAGTTACAACGGCTTCAAGGACGTGAAGGTCGAGGAACCGACGGCGGTGAACCGCACCGTTCCGACCGAGGCGCAGCGGCGCGGCGATTTCTCGGAGCTGCTGAAGCTCGACCCCGTCCGCTATCAAATCTACGATCCGCGGACCGCGCGCCTCGTGAACGGCCGTGTCGTTCGCGATCCGTTCCCCAACAATCAGGTGCCGATCCTCAATCCGGTCTACAAGGCGTATCTTCCCTTGTTCCCGCTGCCGAACAATCCCACGGGGATCGTGGGAGCGGACGGTTCGAGTAACTACCTCGCGTCCGCGACGCCGTTCAACTGGGACTACAAGGCCTTCAGCAACCGTATCGACTGGCAATTGAGCCATCGGCATCGCTCGTTCGCGCGCTGGAGCTACAACTCGTTCCTGGAGGACCGCGGCGACTGGACGTACGAAACGGCGCGCGGGCTTCACACGAACGGACTGATTCGAAAGAACCTTGGCGCGACGATCGATCACGTCTTCGTCCAGAGCTCCACCACCGTCTGGAACGCGTCGGTCGCCTTCAACCGCTTTACAGAGGGCAACGCGCGCAATGCCGTGCAGCTCTCCTACGGGCCCGCCTCGGTCGGACTGCCCGGGTATCTCGAAGACCGCGCGGCGCAGTCTCCCTGCCATCTGCTGCCTCAGCTCGACTTCGATTCCTACAGCGACATGGGCGTGACGTGCGGCGGCTCAACCGACTACAGCGTAGGTACAGTCCGGGGCGAGCTGTCGAAGCTGATGGGGGGCCACAGCGTCCGCAGCGGCGTCGATTTCCGGAAACACTGGCGCGCCAATGTTCCGGCGGGAAACACGTCGGGCCGTTTCACGTTCCGCAACAACTACGTGCGGCAGCGCGACGACACGAACAACGCCGGCGGTCTCGGGCTTGAATGGGCCTCGTTCATGCTCGGCGTGCCGACGGGCATCAGCATCGATACCAACGACAGCTACGATCTGACCAACCCGTTCTACGGCGCGTACGTCCAGGACGACTGGCGCGTGACGAGCCGGCTGACGCTGAACGTCGGGCTTCGGTATGAGTACGAGGGAGGGTTCGTCGAACGGCAGAACCGCGGCATCGGCGGCGGATTCGCGTTCGGCACGGTCCTGCCGATTTCCGCGGCGGCCGAGGCAGCGTATCTGCGCAATCCCCTTTCGGAGCTGCCCGCCATCTCCGTGCGCGGCGGTAACACCTATCTCGGCGCGAATGGCGCGCCGCGCTCGCTGTCGGACGGCCAGCACGGGTGGATGCCGCGCGCCGGCGCGGTCTACAAGATGGGCAACCGGACGGTCCTGCGCGGCGGCTACGGGTGGTTCTACGACACCAACAACGTGCTGAACGACAGCATCAACCAGTTCGGGTACAGCCGCAGCACCGGCACGATTCTCACCAACGACAACGGCCTCACGTTCCTGAATACCGATCTCGCGAACGGCCGCACGATTTTCAGCGATCCGTTTCCGCTCCGCGCCGACGGCTCGAGGTTCAACGTGCCCTTCGGGAATGCGCTCGGCGTGAACGCACTCGTCGGCC
>Ga0137373_10006407_pt1 | contig 12592 bp, 10 predicted proteins | sample SagtaG_5_FD_104912 | JGI IMG/M metagenome (GOLD analysis project Ga0137373, IMG submission 104912) | Vadose zone soil microbial communities from Sagehorn Ranch, Mendocino, California, USA - Sage1_R_80_16 metaG | ecosystem: Environmental > Terrestrial > Soil > Vadose zone | place: USA...
CACACTGTGGAGCTCTTCGATTTCGGCATTGCCGCCGACGGCGCCTTCTACTCCGTCATCGAACTGCTCGACGGCCTCGATGCCGACTCGCTGGTCCGGCGCTTCGGGCCAACCCCGCCCGAACGGGCCATCTACCTGCTTCGCCAGGTCTGTCACTCTTTGTCAGAGGCCCAGTCCTGTGGGCTGATCCATCGCGACATCAAGCCCGCGAACATATTCCTCTGCCGGTACGGCGAGGAGTACGACTTCGTGAAGGTGCTGGATTTCGGCATCGTCCGGGCAGTTCGCGACTCCGCGGACACGAGCCCGGTGCAGACGCAGGAGAACGCCATTCATGGTACCCCGGCGTTCATTGCTCCCGAGCAGGCGATGGGAGCTGATGTGGACTGGCGCGCCGACATTTATGCGACCGGCTGTGTGGCCTACTGGCTCCTGACCGGGCAATTCGTGTTCACGTCCGAGACCGCAATCGGGCTTCTCCTTCAACACGCCCAGACGTCACCTACGCCTCCATCAGCCCGGACCGACCTGCCGATTCCCAAGGCACTCGATGACCTCGTCCTCTCCTGTCTGGCAAAGGACCCCGCGAATCGACCACAGTCCGCCAGAGAGCTGTCGCTTAGGCTGGCCGAGGTGGAAGGCGCGAGCGTGTGGACCCAGGACCGGGCGCGGGAGTGGTGGGCAACGCACCAGCTGACTCTGCCATAAGGACAGTGAAAATTGAGGTTGTCGGCGCCGTCGAACAGGTCGAAACGATTGCGGCTGGACCAAGCCTCAAAGTCCTTCATTTCTGCGCAAGACCTATGGTCCAGGTCGCTGGCGCAAGATGAAAGGCGTTGCGACTGTCCGTCTCTCGAACGGCCAGTTGCGCATGGTTGAGTTACCTTGGTACGAAGCGCACGGCGTTGGACGGCGAGACCTCAAGATAAAGCGTTACGTCGACAGACTATGAAGCGATTGACGAAGCAGTTCGCGGTCTGCATCGAGAATTCAGGTAACGAAGCGTCCCTGATCCTGGGCAAGGTGTACCGCGTGCTATCGGATCCTCGGGCAGCCAAGGACGATCTCGTAAGAATTGTCGATGAAAGCGGTGAGGATTATCTCTTCAATAAGAGACAATTTGTTTTCGTCGATTTCCCCGAAGCGGCAAGAAGAAAGATTCTCGCCCTTCAAAGAGCCAGCTAACAAGCGGTTGCTGCTGCCAAGCGCGCTGTGAGGTAGGCCCTGTGCTCGCCGCACTCGCCGCGGCGCTTTCGTTCTACTTGACGCCGGCTAGCACAGGAAGAGCGCCCACCACTGCTGCTAACGGAACCATCCAACTTCATCTACCTACTTCTCTCTACTACCCCTGTTATGCAAAGTACTTTCTGTCGCAAAGTACAGCGCGGCGAGCGTCAGCGCTCGCGGTTTATCGAATTCGTCTGCAGGTTAGCGAGGATCCTTACCCGCTACGCTCACGCCCAAAGGAGAATATCCATGCTGTCTCGAAGCCGGTTGAGCAGCCTCGTCGTGTCACTGCTTTTCGCTTCGGCAGCGTCGATCCCCGTGATGTCCGCTGGCGCGCAACAGAACACCGACGTCGCCAAGCTGCAGGCCGAGGCGGTTCAGCGGACGCGTGAGTATCTCCGCATCAACACAACGAATCCGCCCGGTAATGAAGTGGAAAGCATGCGCTGGTTCGCGCGCATCCTCAAACAGGAAGGAATTCCATTCGACACTGCCACGTCAGCGCCGGGACGAGGCAACATCTGGGCACGACTCAAAGGCGGCAACGAGCCGGCGCTCGTAATGCTCCATCACATGGATGTCGTCCCGGCAGACCCTAAGTACTGGGACACCGACCCATTCGCCGCCATAACAAAGGACAGCGTCATCTTCGGCCGCGGTGCGCTCGATACAAAAACCTTGGGAGTCGTCCAGCTCGAGACATTCCTCGCTCTCAAGCGCGCGAAGGTCACACTCAAGCGTGATGTCATCTTCATGGCGACGGCGGATGAGGAGGCGGGCGGTAACTTCGGCGCGGGATGGATTGTCAAAAACCATCCTGAAGCATTCAAGGGCGCAGGCATCCTGTTGAATGAAGGAGGCGAAAGCACTCTCGAAGATGATGGACGGATGCAATTCGCCATCGAGGTAACTCAGAAGACGCCGCTCTGGCTCAAGCTCACCGCAGTCGGCAAGCCGGGCCACGGATCGACACCAGCTCCGGCTTCAGTGGTGAATCGACTCATTCGCGCTCTCGATCGACTTCAGACGTACGAGTTCACGCCGCGAGTCGTTCCGGCTGTCGCCGCATATTTCTCGGCAATAGCTCCATCGATGCCCGCAAGATGGAAGGAAGATTTCAGCGACGCGACGAAATTGATCGCTGACCGGAACACGCTAATGGAGCTGCAGATCGATCGCCAGGAGCTCGCGGCGCTCCTTCGCAATACGTGCTCGATCACCATGCTTCAGGCGAGCAGCAAGATCAACGTGATTCCACCCGAGGCGCAGGCACAGGTGGACTGTCGGCTGCTGCCCGACCAGGATCGCGTCGCATTTCTTCGCGAATTCACCGCAGTGGTCAATGACGCTGACATCAGGATCGAACGGATCATCGGCTTCACACCGGCAGTATCGTCCACAGACAATCAGCTCTATCGCGCAATCGACGCAGCCATTCGGCGCGCTTATCCCGCCGCGAGTATCGCTCCTGCTGTGCAGACTGGATTTACCGACAGCCACTGGTTCAGAGATCTTGGAATTGCGAGCTACGGCTTCGCCCCTTTCCTCATTCCCCAGGCGGAGAAGGTAGGCACGCACGGCAATAACGAGCGAATTTCGATTGAGAACATCAGGAAGGGAACAGCGATGATGCTCGAAATCGTGAGCTCAGTGGTGACGCGCTAGATGAATCGTGGGGAAGACTCAATCAGTGCGCGGGGTGGACCTGCTCAAGCTCCTGAATCACGATTCAACGAACCGCTCATGGTGCTTACAATTCTTGAAGCCACAGTCTCTCCTGATCGGACGGCCGATCTCGAGTTCGCGTTTCGCGCCGCCGCGGGCCAGGTGCCGCCCGGCCTCGTCCGTAGTCACCTCATCTGCGCGACCTCCGATCGCACACGCTGGCGCATCGAAACTCTCTGGCAAAGCCGCGCCGCGCTGGACGCGATGCGGCAGACAGGCGCCACGCCGGCCGGGGTGCTCATGTTCCGCGCTGCTGGCGCCGAACCTGCGCTGAGCGTCTTTGATGTGAGCGCAACGATCGAGGCGCCGTAGATCGCTCTCGCGCCCAGTGCGGGCTGGCCGAGAATCGAGCACTGTAGAATCATTGATCTACATCGTTCACCTTGAGGCAGACCGCCATGACTGATCTTTCGAAGAGACTGGAAGAGTCGCGCGCCGCCGTGGCTGATCTGATTCTCGCCGCGGACCTATCGGCTTCCGTCTGGAGCAGACCCAGAGCGCCGGGAAAATGGTCTCCATCGCAGATCGTCGAGCACGTCGCGCGCACGCTCGAAGAAAGCGCCAATCTCTTCGCCGGAAAGCCCGCGAAATTCCCGAACTTCCCGGCCCCGCTGCGCCCGGTCATTCGCGGCGTGCTTTTCAATCGCGTTGTCAGAAGCGGACGATTCCCGAACGCGAGAACGAACAAGCCGATGAATCCATTGTCAGGACCGGCGACTGTAGAGGAAGGACGCGTTCGTCTTCAACAAGCTCAGGAAATGTTCGAGCGCGAGTGTCTTGCGTGTGCCGCTAACGGCGATCGAACGACAAGTGCTACTTTCGGGCAGATTTCGACAGCCGACTACGTCCGCTTCATCGAGCTCCACACTCGGCATCACCGAATGCAGATGCCGGACGCGTAGACGAATTGAATCCGCGAGCACGCGTGCGGATAGCCCTGACCGCCGTGGGTGGGAGAGCGTAATTACCCCATAACGCAACACTCCCCCAGTACTTAGGACCGACGCGCAGCCCCAATTGTTTTTTCGAGGTCGAGTCGATTTCACGCACGGTCGTTCGACGCAGTAGTGAGACGCGGCAGCCCGCTCGAGCTCTTCGGGCTCCGGCACCCGCCGAAACACCACTGGAGAACAGACCATGTCCGCTTCACGCGCCAAGACCCTCAATCGCCTGCTCCGAGGTCGGCCCCGTTGAACCCCAACCGAATGAATCGAATGCCCTCCGTTGCAAGTAACGGCGGTGTGTCTAGTTGTGGGTCGGCATCGTACGTTTAGTGACACATGCGAGAACAGTTACTCGACTGGCTTCGATTCATTCGCAGTGAATCAGGCGTCCTTCGCGACAACCCTGACCTCATCTTTCAGCAGGCGGCCAATCAACCACAACCCACAGCACCGGCAGAAGCGGCCGCATTGAGGTTCGCCGCCGGCCGCGAGCAACGGCCCTGGCTGAAATGGACAAATAAGCCGCGCGCGATTTCCCCGTGCCTGCTCACGTTGACAGGACACGGCAAAGGTGTGCGCGCATGTGCCTGGTCGCCCGATGAGTCCCGCATTCTGTCGGCGTCTGATGATGGAACTCTGAAGCTGTGGAACGCATTGACTGGAGAAGAGCTCGGCACGCTCATCGGCCACGAAGCCGAAGTGGTCGACTGCGCCTTCTCTCCCGATGGCCAGCGTGTGCTCTCGGTTTCGAATGACCGGACGGTAAAGCTCTGGGATATTCGGACAGAGAGCGTAATCACGACAATCTCGGTGCACGGGCGCAACACGAGTTGGGTATGGGCGTACGCGTTTACGAAGGATCTGACGTTGATCGCGACCACCTCGGGCTCGGAGACTTCAACGGTTCGTCTTTGGAATGCGGACGGTGGCGAAGTCGCGGTGTTGAACGGTTACGGCGAAATTTCACTCTCGCACGACGGTCATCGCCTGGCCGTGTGTACCGATAAGAACACAGTCGTTGTGACAAACCTTCTGACCGGAGCGACGGTAACCATCGCGGTTCGACCATACGTCAACTGCATCGCCTTTAGTCCGGATGGCCACCACATCTGCGTATCGTACGAAAAAATCCTCAGCGTCCGTGATCTCGTCAGCGGCGAAGAAAAGGCCACCTGTCGAGGACACGAAAGCGGAGTGCTCTCCGTTGCCTACGCACCCGACGGCAGGCGGCTGGCATCGTGCGCCTATAGCAACGACAACAGCTTGCGACTCTGGGATGCCGAGACAGGCGACCAACTTGCGGTGCTCGGCAGGAATACATCCGGCCTCGCATACGCGTTTTCACCGGACAGTGCTCGCCTGGTTGCGGGAACCGACAACGGAGCACTGAAATACTTCGATGCAAAAACTGGTTCGGAGGTCACGGCGACTCAGGGACATGGTGCTCAGGTATGGTCGTGCACATTCTCTCCTGATGGAACAAGGCTCGCGACTACAGCGAACGACCAGACGGCCAAAATCTGGGACGTCCGAGCGCTCGAAAGTGGGACGTGCGAACCCGTCATTCATCACGACGAAGTAGTGACATGCGCCTTTTCACCGGACGGGAGAACGATGGTGACAGGCGGGCGTGACGCCAGGCTGAAAATATGGGACAGTGCGACCGGCTCTCAGACAGCGACTCTCGTCGGACATGCACGACCACTCACCTCTTGTGCTTTCTCTCCTGATGGGCGGCTCATCTTGTCAGCATCCTTTGATGAGACGCTCAGAATATGGGACGCGGCAAGCGGAGCTCTCCGAGTCACGCTGGCGGGTCACGAGGACAGCGTAGCCTCGTGCGCATTCTCTCCCGACAGTAAGCGCGTTGTGTCAGTTGCCCTCGAGGATCCATCGGTCAGGGTGTGGGATGCTGAGACCGGTGCACAACTCGCGACTCTTTCGGGTCATCACGGCGACTTGACAGCCTGCGCGCTCTCGGTCGACGGATTGCGGATCGTCTCAGCGTCTTCGGATGGAGCGTTGAAACTCTGGGATGCAGCGAGCTACAAGGAGCTTGCGACTTTGATCGGCCACACAGGAAGTGTAGTCTCGTGCACTTTTTCTCCGGATTCGACAAAGCTCGTGACTTTGTCGTTCGACAGAACCATCAGGCTCTGGGATGTACAAACCGCAACGGAGCTTGCAACGGTTACGAGTGACATCGGTCCATTTCCATGTTGCTCCTTCACGCCAGATGGAACGAGGATCATTTACGCTTCAGCGACAAATACGCTCGCGCTCTGGGAGATTTCTACCGGGTGCGAGCTGACGACGTTGAGCGGACACAAGAACTTTATCACAACGTGTGCGTGCTCTCCGGACGGTACTCGCATTGTGTCCGGATCCTTGGACAAAACGTTGACGCTGTGGGACGTCGAGACTGGAGACATCGACGTCAAGTACATCCTCGGCTCGTATGCTACGACGGCTGCGTTCCGGCCTGATGGCTTGCAGCTGGGGGTGGCCACGCACGCTGGCGATGTTCTGTTGTTGACATTGCGAAACTGTGGATAGCATTCGCTTCCTCTGACGCTCGGTGGCTCAAAAATTCTCGAGCGTCAGCCTCCCCTGTTCAGTGCCCAGTGATGTCGGCTCCGTCGTGGCGGGAATCCGGTTTCCGGCTTTGATCCACGCGATTGGCCGACCCAGGCGGCGCGCACGCGCGACGACATTGCCTGTCCCGCCGCCTCCTTGCGCATTTTTTCCGTCCCAGATCGCAATCATTGCCTGCGAATTATCGACGACATAATTCCCCACTGCTTCGTACGCCGCATCGCGCGTTTCACTGCTGCCGAGCTCGACAACCTGGTTCGCCTGTGCAAGAAGGTCTTCAAATTCCGCGCGCGATTCCGTGGAATGAAAGTCCCGGATATAATCTGCTTTTGGGAGCGGAAGGACGACGATGAGTCGATCTCCTGTGCGCTTCAATGCTTCGCGGGCAACGAGCCGATCCGATCCTTCGGCGAGCGCGGAAAGAATGGTTAGTGGCTCACCAGGGTGCAGCTCTCGAATGCGATCGAATGCGGCTCGTATCGCGTGGACGATCGAAGCCTGATCGGTGAGTACTCGATGCCCAGTGACTCCGACAACTGTCATCAGGCTCTCGTGAAGCGCATGCAGCAGCCTCCAGACGGTTCTCGTCAATTCTCTAGCCGGGCGGAGTGGAAGTCAATTCACTCAGTCCCTTCCGCCCGAGAGGCGGAATTTCTATTATTGCCGGGCGTCCCGCTCTAGAGGATCGGGGTCCATGTCGCGGAAGCACACGATCGTAGTTGCAGGCGACGTCACAATAGACTGGCTCATTCAGACAAATGTCGACTGGCTCGGTGCTGGCCGACCTGCCCTGTCGAATCGCAAAGATGAGCTGAAGAGCCGGCGAAACAACTGGCAGCTGTATCCGGGCGTTCGAATGGATGCGCGAGCCGGCGGTGCACTGTTGCTCGCGAGGGAAGTAGCGCTCGCCTGCGGTGACTCTGAGGGTCTTCGCGTGCTCACTCACCGCGTCGAGAACATGCGCAACATTCCGCCCGACGAGATTCTTCATTCGATTGTGGAAGTCGCTCGTGCTCCAGAGACGGTCACTGACAAGAAGTCGACCGTGTTTCGCGTTGCCCGTCTCGATGGATTCTCGGGTCCGCCAACCGAGCCGCTGAAAGCGTTGCGTGTTCCCGAGGACGACGATGATGCTGACATCGTGGTGCTCGACGATGCCGGGAACACGTTCCGCGACGATGAAAGCGCATGGCCTCTCGCGCTCCGGACTCACGGGAAGAAGCCGATTGTTGTCATGAAGGTCGCGCGGCCGCTCGTTGCCGGACCACTGTTCCAGCTCGTCGAGAAAGCGCATGCTGATCGATTGATTCTGGTCATCAATGCGGAGGATTTGCGCGCGCAGGGCGTATCGATCTCGCGCAGACTATCGTGGGAAAGAACGGCCCGTGAGCTCGTGTGGCAGATGCGCAACAATGCCGAGCTGGCGCGGCTCGCGCGGCTGCCGAACGTCATCGTTCGCTTCGGAGTCGAAGGCGCAATACATCACGCTTCGGGCGACGGCAACACAACGGCGCGTCTGTATTACGATCCATCCCTGGCGGAAGATGGATTCCGGGAGAGAGTGCCCGGTGGAATGGTCGGACTCACCGATGCGTTCATGGCAGCTCTCGTCGCACGCGTGACACGCGAAGGTCTTGCAGGTATTCGCGAAGGAATCCGCGAGGGAATTCGCAGCTCCCGCCGCTTCTTCATCCGTGGTTTCGGCAAGGACGCCGATGCGCTCGACTATCCCGGTGATGAGATATTCCGCCCCGCGGCACGCGACGAGAACGCGATCGTCGACACTGTCATTCCGCCGTCATCTTCGACCGATTCCGCGGATCCGGACTTCTGGTGTCTGCTGCACGCTCTCGGCGAAGGCGGCCTGGAGCCCGCAGCGCATCGCATTGTGTTGACAGGTGAAGGGAGCGCATTGCGCGATGTTCCGGTCGGCGACTTCGGTGGACTCCGAACCGTTGACCGCGCGGAGATCGAGAGCTTTCGCAGCATACAGAATCTCACTCGGCAGTATCTGGAGCGACGGGTTACGAAGCGTCCGCTCAGCCTCGCAGTGTTCGGCCCTCCTGGCTCCGGAAAATCATTTGGAGTAGAGCAGGTTGCAAAAAGCGTCGCGAAGATCACCGACGCCCGAGTCGAGAAGCTGGAATTCAACCTCTCGCAATTCGAGACGACGCATGACTTAGTGGCCGCATTTCACCGTGTCCGCGACGAAGTGCTGATGGGTGGTGTGCCACTCGTGTTCTTCGACGAGTTCGACTGCAGCTTCAACGGACCGCTTGGCTGGCTCCGATATTTCCTTGCCCCGATGCAGGACGGCGTGTTTCGCGACGGAGACGCGATGCACCCGATCGGCAAGGCAATTTTCGTGTTTGCGGGGGGACTGAGCGCCACTTTCGCTCGTTTTGGTCGAACCGACTTCGATGAGCGACTGTCGGAAGCAGATCGTCTCAGCGAGCAACAGCGTTTCCGGGAAGCGAAGGGCCCCGACTTCGTGAGCCGCCTTCGCGGATACGTAAACATTCTCGGGCCGAACCCCGATCGCGCGCGGACAGACGACCGTCTGTATCTCATCAGGCGGGCGACAATATTCAGATCGCTTCTCAGGCGAAACTGGAGCAACCTGATCGACCCCGAGGATTCAAATCGCCTGAATGTCGACGAGGCAGTCCTCCGCGCGCTGATCGGAGTGCCCGAGTACAGGCACGGCGTTCGCTCGATGGAAGCAGTGCTCGACATGAGCGTTCTTTCAGGAAGGAGCGTGTTCGAGCCCGCGGCGCTGCCCCCACTCGAGCAGCTGGATCAACACGTAGATGCGGACGCCTTCGAGCGGCTCGTGCTGCAGGGAGTCTTGTTCACTGCAGCGCGTGAGGCGATTGCCGAATCGATTCACGAAAAGTACAGACGCGATCATGCGAGCGATGCCGCGCTTCACCCTGCGGCGCAAATCAGCTGGGCCGAGCTCGGTGAAGTCTATCTGAGATCGAATCGCGGACAGGCTGACGACATAATCCGAAAACTCGAGCGTGTTGGATGCGGATATCGTCCGATGCGTGACGGGAAGACCGACTCCTTCAAATTCTCGACGAAAGAAACCGAGCTCCTCGCGGAGCTCGAGCACGAGCGATGGATGAAGCAGAAGGTGGAAGCCGGATACAGCTACGGACGGGAGTTGAACGAGGAGCTGAAACTTCATCCAGGTCTCGTTCCGTGGGCCGAGCTTGCCGACGAAATGCGCGAGTACGACCGCGAGGCTGTCGCGGCTACACCGGAGATTCTCGCGCGCGCGCGGTTTGAAGTGTACCGGCTCTAAAGCGGTATGGCCGAAGCCTGGAAGGAGATCCGGGTTTTCATCAGCTCGACCTTCAGGGACATGCAGGCCGAGCGTGATCATCTCGTTCGTTTCGTTTTTCCCAGAGTGCGCGAGAAGCTGCTGCAGCGGCAGCTCCGGCTTGTCGATGTAGATCTCCGGTGGGGCGTGACCGCCGATCAGGATGCGTTCGATCTCTGCATGATGGAGATCGAGCTGTGCCGGCCTCGCTTCCTTTGCATGCTCGGCGGCCGTTTTGGATGGGTGCCACCGCCAAAGAAAATCGAGACTGCGTTTCTCGGCAGCGTGATTGGCGGCACGTCGAAAGCAGGTGCGATCACTGATGAAGAACGTGAGTCAGTCCAGCGGCTCTATACGCCTGATGGCAACGTTGCGAACCTGCGCGAGAAGCCAAAATCGACCGCGGATGTCGATCGGTACAATCTGGACGGCAACGTTGCCGTTTCCGTGTTTCAACGCGCCGGCCATCCTGAAACGCGCTCGTCGATCACTGCAGCAGAAATTTTTCACGGGGCGCTGGATGAGCTCGATCGTCCGCTGTTTCGTTTTTTCTACTTCCGCGACCCGGCGGCAACGGCCGAAATTCCGGAGCCCTACGCCAGCGACTATCGCGAACCTCCCGGCTCATTCGCAGAACGCAGGCTCGACGAATTAAAAGGGGTAATAACCGATCCCGATACGAAGGGTATGGTTCCGGTAGAGCCCGGCGTCGAGAAGAGACGCCCGCTGCCTGCGTTTATTTATCCGGCAAAGTGGGACGATCGCACGAGGCGTCTGATCAATCTTCAGGAGTTCGGCGAGCGTGTCGAGCGGGATCTACTCGAAAGTATCGACGCTGAGTTTGGCGAGGCCAAACCCCTTGAAGGTTTTGCCGCGGAGACTGCGGCTATGGAAGCCTTCATGGAGACGCGGGTGCAGCGCTACGTGGTTGGAAGCCGCGCGAAGGCATTCGAGGAGTTGAACGAGCTCGCCACCGGCGGCGACAAGCCCGCGACGATCGTACTGGTCGGTGAGCCGGGAAGCGGCAAATCGGCAATGCTTTCAAAATTCACGCGAGACTATCGTGCGAAGCATCGCGACCATCTCGTGGTCACACATTTTGTCGGTGCGTCGCCGGCATCGACGAACGTTCGTCAGCTCCTCCGGCGCCTTTGGCACGAGCTTATCCAGGGCGCGGGTCTGGCTGGCGGCGAGCTCGATGCAATTCCCGATGACTGGGACAAGCTGCGCGCTGCAATTCCTGATGTGCTGCGACGTGCCGGCGAAGCCCGTCACGTCGTGCTCGTGATCGACGCAGTCAATCAGCTCGACTCGGCACATCAGGCGCACGCAATGCGCTGGCTTCCTGAAGAGCTGCCGGCAAATGTGCGCGCAATACTCAGCGTCCTTCCCGGACCGGCGTACGACGCGCTGCACTCTCGAGCGACCAAGCCTCGATTCTCACCGATTGCGCGTCTCACGTCGGAGGATGCGAGCGCAATCATGGATGGATACCTGGAGCGGTACGGAAAAACGCTCGCTGAAAATCAACGCAGTACGTTGCTCGCCAAAAAGGACGCGGGCAACGCTCTCTACCTTCTCACCGCCCTCGAAGAACTTCGCACATTGGGCACATACGAGGAGATCAGTCAGCGAATTGACGATCTGCCGGAGGAAACGGTGCCGCTCTTCGTGTGGATCATGCGGCGGCTCGAGGGCGATCCCGGCTTCCGTGGTCCTCAAGCCGAACTCATCGGATCAGGAATTGTGAGGAAGTATTGCTCGTACCTGGCGGCGAGCAGGTTCGGAATGTCCGAGACCGAGTTGAGAGAGCTTGCAGCAGATGAATCAGGAAATGTCGCGGCTCTCACGAGATTATTGCGCCCGTATCTGATGCACAGTGGGGAGCTGCTGAAATTCTTTCACGGACAGATCGAGCAGGCGGCACGGACCACCTATCTCCACGATGAAGCCGACCGTATTGCGGCGCATCGCGACATTGCTCTCTACTTCAAACACAAGGGAGATCCGTCGGATGATCAGAGCTGGAGCAATGCCGCTGATTATCCGCGATCGGTGAGCGAGCTTCCGCACCACACTACCGAAGCGCACATGTGGGACGATTTGTACTCGATTTTGACAGATCTGGCTTTCCTCGAAGCAAAGTGCACTCACGTTGCTGTTCAGGAAGTCCAGGAGGGAGTGCAAAGGCGGAAGGTGTACGGTGGTGTCTACGAGCTACAGGACGACTATAGTCGAGCGCTGGAAGTCTTTCCAGCGAGCTGATTCGAAAAGAATCCGGACTGACATGCCGTACCGGGTGATTTTGGACAACCTATTCTGGAGCCTGCCATGAGTTTATTAGGCCGTTTTCTAGGCGTGCGAGCACCGCAGCCACCGCGAACCACAGATCGCGCTGTCGCCTTCACACTTTGTGCGGAAACCTTCATCCGGCGCGACTGGGAAAGCGCCCTCGCTCAGGCCGCCGCGCTCGGCGTGGAACACAAGAGCCTTCAAATTCTCCAGATAATGCTCCTCAGTCTGCAGCGAATTCCGGTCTCGATGGCCAACCCGGATTACAAGCTCGTGTGGCAAGACGCCGTGGACAGCATCCCGGGAACGCGCGGGTTCGATGCTGTCTTACTCGGAGTGACGCTCGGGCAAGTGACACTCGACCAAGCGTTGTCGACGGCAAAAGACGACCGCGAGCGCTGCAAAGCCTACTATTACGCGGGGGCGCAGCTGCTCAATCAGGGAAGGCTGGAGGAAGCGGCAGGCGTGCTTGCCTCTGCAG
>Ga0137373_10006420_pt1 | contig 12581 bp, 5 predicted proteins | sample SagtaG_5_FD_104912 | JGI IMG/M metagenome (GOLD analysis project Ga0137373, IMG submission 104912) | Vadose zone soil microbial communities from Sagehorn Ranch, Mendocino, California, USA - Sage1_R_80_16 metaG | ecosystem: Environmental > Terrestrial > Soil > Vadose zone | place: USA: California...
ATCTCCTTGCGCAGGCGGTCCAAGGTGTAGCGATGGATACGCGCGAGCAGCCGCCGGTCGCACCAGGCCTCGCGCCCCGCGATTCGCGTGCGCAGCACGACTCCTTCGGTCTCGAGCTGGTACAGCAGAGGATCGTCGCTGACGACGGGACCCAAGGCTTCCATCCGGCCGCGCAGCACCGCCTTCGGCTCGCGGGTCGCCTCGGCCGCGAACCAGCGGTCGCCCTCGCGCACCGCGCGTCGAGCTGAAGCGAGCTCGTCGATCCACTCTTGCCACGGCTCGCCTTCTTCGACCGTGACGTATCCCATCCACAAGAGCGCCTCGTGGACTTCCTCGGCATTGGCCGGCTGCGGCCAGGCTTCTTCGCGAGTCCGCTCGATGGCTTCGGGATCGAGGGCGCCGATCTCGTCCGCCGTGCGTATGTCGAGGACGCGGCGGGAAAGGACGGCCTGCGTGCGCCGCTCTTCCAGCGGGGCGTCGTCGAGGAAGGTGTAGGGCTGGGAGGAGAGAATGCCGCGTGCGAACGACGACGGCTCGGCGGTGTCGATCGCGCGCCTCTCGATCGTGCCGTCCTTCAAGCCCTTCAAGACCTCGAGGAAGCCGTCCAAGTCCATCGCTTCGGTCAGGCAGTCCTCGATCGTCTGGCGAACGATCGGGTGGTCCATCGGGATGTCGATCGGGCCGCCGGGCAGAGTCTCCGGGCAGGCGATGACCTGCGGGAACGCCGTCACGAGCAGATCGTTGGCCCGCATCCGCAAGAGGTTGGCCGGAACTTTCTTTCCGCCCCGCGAGCGCTCGAGCAGCAGCGAACGTTGCGCGTTCCAACGCCACCGGGTCTCGAACAGCGGCGTGGCGAGGATGGCCTGAATCAGGACGTCGCGCGCGGTCGCGGGCTGAAGGTAGTCGAAGACTTCCGGGAGCTCGAAGCTGTGCTGGGGACCGAGGCTCAGGACGATCGCCTCTTCGTTGGCCGCCGCCTGCAGCTCGAAGCCGAAGCCGACACAGAAGCGTTTGCGCAGGGCCAGACCCCAGGCGCGGTTGATCTTGGATCCGAACGGGGCATGGACGATGAGCTGCATCCCGCCGCTCTCGTCGAAGAAGCGCTCGAGGATCACGCGCCGCTGCGTGGGAACGGCCCCGAGAACGTTCCGGCCGGCCTCGACGTAGTCGCCGATCTGCACGGCGGCGCCCTCGGGCAGCGCTTGACCGCAGCTCTCGCGCAGAAACGCCGCCGGCCCGGCCGCCGACGCTGCGCACTCCTCACGCAGGTTTCCGATCTCTGCCGCGAGCTCCCGGGTTCGGCCCGGCGCCTCGCCGAGCCAGAAAGGAAGCGTCGGCGGTTGACCCTTGGCGTCAGCGACCCGCACGATGCCCGGCTCGATCCGAATCACGCGCCAGGAGGCGTTTCCGAGCTGGAAGATGTCGCCGCCGTTGGACTCGACCGCCCAGTCTTCGTTGACGGTCCCCACCAGGGTCCCCTCCGGCTCGAGGCGCACCTGGTAGTCCGCGGTGTCCGGGATCGCTCCTCCGGAAAGCAGGGCCGCCAGGCGCGCGCGGCGCGTGGCCATCAGCCGGCGATGGACGCCGTCGCGGTGGAGCAGGGCTCGGCGCCCCTCGGTGTGGAGCGCGACGACCTTGTCGAACTCCTCGCGCGTCACGTCCCTGTACGGCCAGGCGCTCCGGACGAGCGCGAAGAGAGCATCCTCGTCCCAGGCCTCGGGCACGCAGGCGGCGACGATCTGCTGGGCCAGGATGTCCAGCGGGCGCGGAGGCATGGGCGTGCGGTCGAGCGTTCCGCCCTGGATGCATCGGAGCAGCGCCGCTCCCTCGACGAGCTCGTCCAACGTCAGGGGAAACAGCCTGCCCTTGGGAACCCGGCGCAGCGCGTGTCCCGCCCGGCCGACCCGCTGGAGAAACGTCGCGATCGACCGCGTCGCCCCCACCTGGATCACCAGATCGACGTCGCCGATGTCGATGCCGAGCTCCAGCGAAGCCGTTGCCACGAGCGCCCGGAGCCTGCCGGCTTTCAGCCGCTCTTCCGCGTCGAGGCGCCGTGCGCGGGAGAGACTGCCGTGGTGGCTCGTGACCGCGTCCTCGCCCAAGAGGCGGGTCAGCTGCCCGGCGATGCGCTCCGCCATCTTGCGCGTGTTGACGAAGACGAGCGTTGTCCTGTGTTCGCGGACGAGCTCGGCGACTTGGGCGTAGATCTCCTCCCATTGCTCGTGGGAGCAGACTGCGCCAAGCGGAGAGGGAGGGATTTCCACGGCCAGATCGAGCGTACGGAAAGTCCCGGCATCGACGAGGGTGCATTCTCGTCCGGCGCCCACCAGAAACCGGCCGACCTCGTCCAGCGGTTTCTGCGTGGCCGAGAGGCCGACCCGCTGAACCGGCCGGCCGACGAGCTTCTCGAGGCGCTCGAGCGAAAGCGAGAGGTGGCTGCCGCGCTTGTCGCGCACGACCGCGTGGATCTCGTCCACGATGGCGGTCTTGACGGTGGCGAGCATCCGGCGGCCGCTGTCGCTCGTCAGCAGGAGGTAGAGCGACTCGGGCGTCGTCACGAGAATGTGGGGCGGCCGTCGCGCCATCGCCGTGCGGTCGCTCGAGGACGTGTCGCCCGTTCGGACGAGCACGCGCACTTCCGGAACCGATGGATCCAGGGCTCGAATCTCCGCCAGGGGCCCCTGGAGATTCTTCTGGACGTCGTTGGAGAGGGCCCGCAGCGGAGAGACGTAAAGGACCTGAGTTTCGTCAGCGAGGGCCTGCCCCTGGCGGATCAGGGTGTCGATCGCCGACAGGAACGCCGCGAGCGTCTTGCCCGAGCCCGTCGGCGCTGCGATCAGCGTGTGGCGACCCTGCCGGATCGCGGGCCAGCCCTCGCTCTGCGGCGGCGTCGGTTCCCCCAGCCGCGTCGTGAACCACGTCTGGACGGCGGGGTGAAAGCCCTCGAGCAGAGTCATCAGGTCGAATATTAACCGCGCTGCGCTTCCGTCTCTTCCCGGGCGGCGAAAGGTGTGAGGGCTCGCGCCGTTACCGCAGGGACGCCCGAGCCCGCCAGGCCGCAACAGCCGCCCGGTCCCCGATCGATTCGAGGGTCCGGACGGCCAGCCGAGCGGTCTCGGCAGACGGATTGGCGGCGTACATCCGTTCGAGCAGGCCGTGAACCTCTTTCGCTGTCCGATGCTCGACCGCCAGGAGCACAGCGAGGCGCGCCCAGGCCTCGCTGTTGTCGGGAAAGACGCGGATCTCCTCGCAGAACGCGGCCTCGGCCTGCGGGTATCGCGTCAGGCGCGCGAGCGCATCGCCGCGAAGGTAGGCGATGTGCCGCACGGGCGGCAGGCCCTCGCGGTCGATCCGCGCCCGCGCCGCTTCGAGCAGCTTGAGCGCTTGAGCCGGCTCATTGCGCCGGAGACGCACTTCGGCACGCACGGTCGCGGCGCGCAGCTCCGCGTCCCGGTCGCCCGAGGTGAGCATCGCCTCCCGCTCCGCGCCGTCCAGATCGCCGCGCGCCAACGCCACACGGGCGAGGATCTCGTGGGCGCCGGTCGGCTCGTCGCTCTGGGCCAGTCTCGCGTGCGCTTCGGCGGCATCCCATTCGCCCAGAACGGCCGCTTCGCGGGCCACGGCAATCGCGATCTCTCCGGCGAGCGAGGGAGAGGTCGCAAGCGCCTGCTTGTAGGCCTCGAAGGCCTCGCGGTGGCGGCCGACGGCCTGGAGCGTTTGTGCGAGCTTGTATTCCACGTCGAAGAAGCGGGGATTTGAGGCGAGGATCTGGCGCAGCGCCGCGATGGCTAGCTCGCGCTGGCCCGCAGCCTCGAGGCGGAACGCCTCCCGCGCCTTCGCCAGCTCGCCGATCCGCTCGACGGGGTTGGGCAGCGGTCCGCTCGCGGCTGATCCGGCGCCCGAGAGGTAGCCGAGCGAAGCCAGCTTCTTGACCTCCTCCGACGAGACCTGCTGCGGCAGCTCGAATCGTGCCGGGATGGCGTCGAGCGAGCGTTTGAGCGCACGCGCCCGATCTGCCTCGGCCGAGAACACGTTCGTCCTCTCGCCTGGATCGCGGTCGGTGCGGTAGAGCTCCGGCTTCGGCGCATCGATGAAGTGACTCCGGCCGTCCCAGAGCGAGCGCAGATCGTTCCAGCCGATGTGGATCCGGGGATAGAAGGTCTCGCTGTAGACCTCGCGCGAGGCGGGCAAGGGCTCGAGCAGCGGCCTGCCGGGCAGGTTAGGAGGTGCGGGGAGGCCCACCAGCGCCGCCACCGTCGGGGCGACGTCGGCAAGCCCGACGGGCGCCGTCACCGTCTCGCCGGCGCGCCGCGCGCCGGGTAGCTTGATCAAGAGAGGGACGTGCAGAGCCTCCCGGTAGAGCAAGATTCCGTGCTCGTCCTCGCCGTGGTCGCCCAGGCCCTCGCCGTGGTCGGACAACAGGATCACGACGGCGCGGTCGTAGAGGCCGCGGTCCCTGAGAGTCTTGAGAAAGTCGCCCACGATCGCGTCGGCCGCCGCGATCTCGCCGTCGTAAGGCCGCGCGGCGTACCGGCTCTTGAAGGGCTCGGGCGGCTCGTAAGGTGTGTGCGGCTCGTAGAGGTGGAGGAAGAAGAACACGGGCTTGCCGCCCGTCGCCTTAAGCCACGCGAGTCCCTTGGCCACTGTCTCCCGGCCCGACCGCTGGGCTTGGCTCACGGCCTGGGTGGCGGCCGGCGCTCCGATCGCGTCCTCGTAGAAGTCGAAGCCGTCGGAGAGGCCCGTCCTGGCCCGCAGCACGAAGGCCGAGACGGCGGCGCCGGTCGCGTAGCCGGCGTCCTTCGCGAGCCGCGCCAGGGTCTTGTGGCGCCGTGCGTCGAGCCGGTAACCGACGTTGTCCCGAACGCCGTGATCCGGCGGCAGGAGTCCCGTGAAGAAAGAGACGTGCGAGGGCAGCGTCAAGGGACTGTGCGAGAACGCGCTCGCAAAGAGGACGGCATCCCGGCGCAGCGCGTCGATGTGCGGAGTCTCGACGTCGCGGAATCCGTAAGCGGGAAGGTGGTCCGCGCGCAGCGTGTCGATCGAGATCAGGATGACGGGAGCTCCCGGGAACGCGGCCGGCGCCGCCGCGCGGGCGTGCGCCTCGCGGCGGCGCGCGCAGGCGAGGCTGGCGGCGAGAAGGGCGGCCAGAAAGACGCGACGGAGTCCGGACACGCCGGAAAAATACCCCAGAAAAAAAGGGCGGCCGAAGCCGCCCTCGAACCGATGCCCGTGGGAGTCTAGAAACGGATGCCCGCGGAGAGAAGGAACGTGCGCGCCGTCTGGTAATGGGTCGCGGCCGCGGCCTTGCCAAAGGTCGGGGCGAGGACATACGTCGTGGGCAGGCCGTGGGAATCCAGGGGGAAGGACGTGCAGCCCGCGTCGACCTGACTCTGGTCCGTAGAATCGCTGCAGGGAGTGACCGCGGTGTCGTACCGGAGGAGGTAGTGGGTGTTGAAGACGTTGAACACCGTCGCCTTGATCCAGGGCGAGAGGACCTTCAGGATCGGGATGTCGTAGTTGAAGGCCAGGTCGAACTGGCTCTGGCTCGGGAAGAGCTGCGCGCCGCGCGAGCCGAAGTAGATGGTCTGCGTCTGGGGAGGCGTCGCGTAGCCGGGGTCGTTGGCGAGCTGGATGCTCGACACGGGGAAGTTGCCCGCCGTGATGCTGTACGGGGTCCCGGAGTCGAACTTGTAGACCAGGCCGAAGCCGAAGTTTCCGAATCGCGTCGGCACCGTGTAGTCGGTGATGAAGCGCAGGCGGTGCTTCTGGTAGCCGAGCAGCCGGCCCTCGGGGAAGTTGCGGTCCGGGACGAGGATCTCTGGATAGTCGCCGAACCGGGACGAGATCGCGGGCTGGTTGGTGTTCTCGCCCTCGAAGTTGCCGTTGTACTTGATCTGGTAGGTGTAGTTCAAGTCCAGGTGCCACCGCGGGTTGAGCGTCGCACGCGTCTGGAAGGCCAAGGCCTGATAGCGCCGCTTCTCGTCATTCGTGTTCTTGAAGACCTTGTTGTCGAAGAGCCCGTAGTCGACTCCGTCCACGATGACTTCCGTCTGGCCCTGGTCGATCGTCACGAAATCCTCGATGAAGTTGCGCGTGTTGCGGTTCACGTACGTGACGGCCGCGTAGATCTTCTGGCCGAGCTGCGTGCCGGCGCTGATCGTGAACTCGCGAACGACGGGCGAGCGCAGGTTGTCCTGATTGAAGACGTTGGCCGCGGGGAAGTTTCCGCCGATCTGGACGTAGTTGTTCAGATCGAAGGCCGGCGCAAAGTCCCGGCCCTGTCCGCTTGGCCCGATGTAGACCGAGTAGACGAGATTCGGGTTTCCGACGTTGGTCTTCTGCAGAAAGTTGTTGGGGTTCGAGCCGCCGGCGTATTCGGCGTAGCTGCCGGAAAGGACATACCGGCCGTCCCCGAGGATGTCGTACGCTGCCCCCAGGCGCGGCTCCCACGCGTGGTTCTTGGTCAGCTTGGCGCCCGTCGGCCCCGTGCCGCTGACCGTGTCGAAGCGCACGCCGAGGTTGGCCGAGAAATGCGAGCCGATCTTTACGGAATCGTTCAGGTACGCCGCCGAGGTCTGCAGGTCGCCGGTGGCGCCTCGGAGCGGAAGCCAGTTCAAGAGCAGGTTGCGGTTGTGCACGAAGACCGGGATGAGCCGGCCGCTGGCGTCCTGAATCGGCTTGCCCGAGGCGTCGGTTGCGTAGTCGGCGTAGTAGACGAAGCCCGTGGCGGACTGCGAGTTGCCGCCGATCTCGATCGACTTGAAGATCTCGCCGCCGAGCTTGATGTCGTGCGAGCCAAGCTTCTCGGACGACAAGAAGTAGTTGAGGCTCCCCGCGTACTGCCGGTTGTTGCGGTGCTCGGGGTCCGTGGCGTCGAAGTACGGCGCGTTGAACGCGCAGAGGTTAAAGGTCAGGCAGATCATCGGCGAGTCGTGGATGTCCGTGCTCGTTCCGCCCGAGCCCTTGAACTCGAACTTCTTCTGAGAGTACTGGAGCGTGGCGAACAGGTTCGACGTCAAGACGCCGTTGTACTTGGCGACGAAGAGGCTCGTCGGGAACTCGGGAAACTCCTGCGAGGCGCTGTCGATCGTGAAGTCGAAAGCCACGCGGTTCAGGGTTTCCTTCGAGTACGTGTACGCCGCCTGCAGGGTGTGGCTCTCGTTGATGTTGGCCGTCAGCTTGCCCTCGACGCGCGGTTCCTTGTCGGACGAGATGAACGTCTGCCCGGAGACGGGCAGGACCACCTGGTTGTCGTTCTTGAAGTACCTGCCCGCGACGAAGAACCAGAGCCTGTCCTGGAGAATCTTGCCGCCGAGCGTTCCCGTATAGGTCTCGTTGACCTTGCTGGGAGCGACGGGAACGCCGTTAGCCGAGTCGTTCTCGAACGGCGTGCGCGCTTTCCAGCGGTCGTTGGTGAAGTCCGTCCGGAAGCTGCCGTGATAGTCGTTGCCGCCGCTCTTGGTGATGGCGTTGACGACGCCGCCCGAGAAGCGACCGTACTCGGCCGAGATGTTCGAAGTCAGGATCTGCGTCTCCTGGATGGCGTCCTCGATGATGAGCGCGTTGGTCGGAACGGCGAAATAGTGATCGTCCACGTCGGCGCCGTCGACCAAGAACACGTTGTCGTACGCGAAACCGCCGTTGATCTTGAGCTGGCCGCCGTTCGGGGTCTTCTGTGTGACCGACGGGGCCAGCGAGGCGATCTGGTCGATTGTCCGCCCGACCGGGAGCTGCTGGACCTCCTCGAAGTCGCGGGCCGTGCCATGGACCGCTACCTTCTCGGTCTCGATGGCGGCGCCCGTGACGGTGACGGTCTCAGACGTCTGGACGGTGAGCTGCGCATCGGCCCGGATCGAGCCACCCAGGGGGACCGTCGCCTTTTGGGTTACGGATTTCATGCCTTGCAGCTCGAACGTGATCGTGTAGGGTCCTGGCGGCAGGAACTTGAAGATGTAGTCGCCGTTGGGGCCCGACGATTGGGTGCGCTTGCCCTGGAGCGCCGGGGACTCGATCGTGACCGAGACGCCCGGCGCGAGCGTGCCGTCCTGCAGTTTGACCGTACCCGTCAGCTCCCCGGTCTGGACGCCCTGGCCGAGGCCGAACGAACTGACAACGAAAAGACCCAGAAGCATCGCGGAGAGCCGTCTCATGCCACGCCTCCTCGTATGGGTTGAAAATGGACCAACACTTAAAATCGTAGAGTTCCCAGCCTTGACGAAGAGCAACTTGTCTGCCAGACCAGAATGCCCTTGATTCTCAGTGAGTTGCGAAGGAATCTCGGCTCTTTTAATACAATCTAAAGACGTCTGGTTGAATCCGGGTCCAATTGGTTGGATCGGCGGGTTCGAGCGCCACCGCCGTCACAAGTTCTTCTCAGACTTGCGGTAGGCGTTGGGATCGTGATTGAGGGCCCCCGCCGGCAGCCAGTCCCACAATGGCCCGAGATCTTTGCGCACCTGATCGGCATAAAACGCCGGGAGCTTGGTCGTTTCCTGATCGAAATAGCGCTGCATGTCTCGGTCAGAGTCGAGCCGCCGCCGCAGCTCCGCGTAGTACTTCAGCCTGCCGGACCCCTCCGATGACACGGCCCGAATCACGTTCATCCACCGCGGGATCGTCATTTTTATCGCTCGAAAGCGGTTGAGGATCGCTCCCCAGGAGAACGTGTATCTGGTCAGACCGATCACGTGATCGTAGAAGTCGCGCCAGGAGTAGTTCTTCGGCTTGATGTTCATGGCGTGATTGTTGTCCAGGAAATGGAACGGGAACGGCAGCACGCGATTCGCGCGCTGGTATTGGAGGTTGAGAGGGGCCGCCCGCCCGAACGCCGACAGGAGTGAGTATCCGGGAAACGCTCCGGGGGTGAGATCCACGAAACGCTTCGTCAGCTCGAAGGGCTCCGCCCCCGTGTCCGAGTCGAGCCCGAGCACGAAGTTGGTCTGAACGTAAGGGACATATCTGAGGATCATGTTCACGTGCTCGGAGACCTGGCGAACCTTGTCCATTCCCTTGAGCTGGCCGGTCTTCGACTTGTTGCCGAGCTCGTACCAGGACTCGACCCCGGGGAGCAGGGCCTTGAATCCGCTCCGCTCGAGCCGCTTGAGATGCGGCTCGGACAAGAGGGACAGGCTGCTTTCCGCGATGAAATCGATCCGATCGGGCGGGACCGCCGCGTCGATGGCGTTCAAGGTGTCCTCGAATCGGACGCCAAAGTTGGGATCGTGCCAGCCGACGCGCGGCCGTGCCACCGTGCGCAGGAGGAACCTCAGATCATCGGAGAGTAGAGCGAAGTCGAGCGGTTGGTACGGAACGACCGAATCGATGCAGAAGCTGCACGTGTAGGGACACCCCAGACTGCTGATCATCGGCACGAGTTTGAAAAGAGGCGACTTTCGAAGCGTCGGCTCGATGAACTTCCAGCGCTCGCGCACGCCGGGCAGGCTCACGGGCTGCCGTTTTGCCGCAAGGTGAACGCCGATCGGCCGGTGCGGCGAGCAATCCTGCAAGACGTCACGGATCACGGCCTGGTCGGTGAAGCCGAGGACGTAATCGAAGTACTTTCGGGCGTCCTCCGGGTAGCAGCGCGCGTGGGGCCCGCCGAGAACGGTGATCGCTCCCCTCGATCGGAACAGGTTGGAGAGCGCGTAAGCGAGCAAAGCGGCCTCCGTGAACGCGCCGATGAAGACGAGATCAACCTGGTCCGGCAGTTCCTCGACCAGGTCCTCCAGGCCGGTGTAGCAAATGAAGGTGACCTGGTGCCCTTCGGCCTCGCACCACACGCCGACGACCTGCGGCATGATGCTGGCGAGATTCGCGTGCATCACGCGCGCGTACAGGGCGCGGGTCGGCCTCTTGCTGACGAGATCGATGACGCCGATGCGGAGCTTTGTGATCGTCGAACCTGCCGTTCAGCGTTGCGCTCGCTGCGTTGACAGGAGCAACGTTATCATTGCCGAGGCAGCCGGACTCAGCTCGAGATGAGGGGAGGGCTCGTTTGGAAGGACTCGAAGTCCGAAAGGCGATTCCGGAGGACATCGCGGTCCTGAACGAGCTCGTCCGCGAATCGGTTCTCGGGCTTGGCGCTGCGGATTACTCGTCGGAGCAGCTCGCGAGCGCCTTGCGGTACCTCTTCGGGATCGACTCGCGCCTGGTCGAGGACGGAACCTACTACGTCGTCGAGGCGGAGAAGCGGCCGGTCGCCAGCGGGGGATGGAGCCGCCGCCGGACGCTTTTCGGGGGAGACCAGTACGCGGCTCGGGCGGACGACCTTCTCGACCCGCAGACCGAGCCAGCCAGGATCCGGGCGTTCTTCGTCCATCCGGACTGGGCGCGGCGCGGCCTCGGCCGGCTTCTCCTGCTCGAATGCGAAGGGGCCGCGAGCCGGAGCGGATTCAGGCGACTGGAGCTCATGGCCACCCTGACCGGCGTGCCCCTCTACGAACGGACGGGATTTCGAATCGTCACGACGCTCGACTTGGAGTTACCCGACGGGGTGCGGTTTCCGCTCACCAGGATGGGGAAGGAGCTCGTTTGAGGCGGGCATCTCCGTTGGCCGCCTTGACCGGCGTCCTTCTTCTCGTCTCCATCCTCGCAGGCTCGCGTGTCAAGGGCGCTGCGATCTTCCTTCCTCAGCCCGACCACACGGTCGTGGTGATCATGGAGAACCGCGGGTACGCAGACGTGATCGGAAACGGCAGCGCGCCGTACATCAACTCACTCAGGATCGCGGGTGCGAACTTCACCAACAGCCACGCCTTGACTCATCCGAGTCAGCCGAACTACCTGGGGCTGTTCGCGGGAACGACCGAGAACCTTTCCGACAACAGTTGTCCGCACACCTACAACGCCGCGAACATCGCCAGTGGCCTTCTGGCAAGCGGCCAGAGCTTCATCGGGTACAGCGAATCCATGCCATCGGATGGTTACACGGGCTGCGAGATTGGCAGGTACGCCCGCAAGCACAACCCGTGGGTCGACTACACGAACGTACCGGCGAGCTCGAACCTCACCTTCGAGTCGTTCCCGGCGTACTACGAGGCGCTACCGAGCGTCGCCTACGTCATTCCGGATCTGTGCAATGGCATGCACGATTGCAGTGTGGCGAGGGGTGACGCCTGGCTCGAGAGCAGGCTGGACGGGTACGTTCAATGGGCACGATTGCACAACTCTCTTTTCGTCCTGACGTTCGACGAGGACGGAGGCAACACCGCCACGAATCAGATTCCGACCATCTTCGTGGGGCCGATGGTGCGGCCGGGCGATGACGCCACGCCCATCAACCACTACAGCGTTCTACGAACTCTGGAAGGCATGTACGGTGTTCCCGCGACCGGCGATACCGTGAGTGCCGCGCCCATCACGAGCGTGTGGCAGAGCATCCCACCGACGCCGATCCCGATTCCACGCGCACCGATCATCCGTGTCAGACCCCGTGATCGGCAGGGCCGTTCTTGACGAGAACGCCGGTTCCCGATCCGTAGGGCGTTTGGACCCCTTGCCAAGTCATAACATCGCGCCTCCGTCACCGTAACACCACAAGGGGCCTGGAAGATGACGAATCAGCGCCCTGGTTTCCTCCTCCTGGCGGCGGCGTTTCTCGCGGCTTTTCCGGCCGTTCCGCTGCGGGCGCAGTCGGTCGACCGCAGATTGATCGAACTCAAGGTCGATGTGAGCGAGGCCGAAGCGGTGCTGGCGATCCTGGCGGCGAGAAAGACCGGGGCTGCAATTGACGAGGATGCGTGGGGACGGCTGTTCTCGAGCGAACCGTATGCGCGGCTGAAGAAGCGCGAGGCGTCGCTTCATCGAGACTTCACGGATGACGACTTCAAGAGGTTCGTGCTCTCACCCCAGCTGCAGGAGCGCGCGCCCGACCTGCGGCACACTTTGACGGACTGGATCCAGGCGGACCTCACGGGGGCGGCCCGCCGGATGCTCGTCTATCTGCCGGCCGACGCTTCCATTCGCGCCAGGGTCTATCCGGTCATCAAGCCCGCGACCAACAGCTTCGTTTTCGAGGTGACGACGGATCCCGCCATCTTCTTGTACCTCGATCCGAAAGTGACGCCGGCCAAGTTCGAGAACACGGTCGCCCACGAGCTGCACCACATCGGGTACGCCAGCGTGGCGCCGCGCGAGGAAGGGAAAGAGGACGCGCCGCCGGCGAGCATCCAGGCGGCGATCGAGTGGATGGGAGCGTTCGGCGAGGGGTTTGCGATGCTCGCGGCCGCAGGCTCGCCGAACGTGCATCCCCACGCCGCCAGCGAGCGCGAGGAGCGCTCGCGCTGGGACCGCGACATGGCCCATTTCAATCGAGATCTGAATGCCCTGGAACGATTCTTCCTCGAGATCATCGACGGGCGGTTGAAGACGAAAGAGGAGATCCAGGAGCGAGGGTTTTCGTTTTTCGGGGTGCAGGGGCCCTGGTACACGGTCGGCTACAGGATGGCGGTTTTGATCGAGAAGCGCGACGGCCGGGCGGCGCTCGTCGCGTGCATGTCCGATCCACGGAGGCTTCTGGCGGCTTACAACAGGGCCGCCGCGCAGCGTAATGCCCGGCGCAGGGAGCGGCTGGCACTGTGGTC
>Ga0137373_10006436_pt1 | contig 12566 bp, 9 predicted proteins | sample SagtaG_5_FD_104912 | JGI IMG/M metagenome (GOLD analysis project Ga0137373, IMG submission 104912) | Vadose zone soil microbial communities from Sagehorn Ranch, Mendocino, California, USA - Sage1_R_80_16 metaG | ecosystem: Environmental > Terrestrial > Soil > Vadose zone | place: USA: California...
ACCGCTCCAGGTCCTCCCGCATCTCGCTCGCGCTCGAGTACCGGTTGGCGGGGTTCTTGGCCATGGCCTTCAGCACCACGGCCTCGAGGTCGGCCGGGATGTCCGGCACGATCTCGGTGGGGGCGGTGGGGGGCTCCCGGACGTGCTTGTAGGCCACGGCCACGGGGCTGTCGGCGGCGAACGGGACCTGCCCGGTGAGGGTCTCGTACAGCACCACCCCCAACGAGTAGATGTCGGAGCGGGCGTCCACGGGCTCCCCCTGGGCCTGCTCGGGGGACAGGTAGGAGGCCGTGCCCAGCACGGTGGCGGTGGCGGTGAGGGTCTCGGTGGACACGGCCCGGGCGATCCCGAAGTCCATGACCTTCACCTCGCCTTGCGGCGTGAGCATGATGTTGGCCGGCTTCACGTCGCGGTGGACGATCCCGGCGGCGTGGGCGAACTGAAGGGCGGAGGCCACCTGGGCGGCCACCTCGGCGGCCCGCTCGGGCTGCAGGCGGCCCTCGGCCTTCAGGACCTCCCCCAGGGTCCTGCCCGGGACGTACTCCATGACGATGTAGTGCACGGGGGGGTCCGAGCCGGTGTCGTACACGCTCACCACGTTGGGGTGGTTCAGGCGGGCCGCGGCCTGGGCCTCCCGGCGGAACCGCTCCACGAACCCCTGGTCCCGGGCGTACTGGGGGGCCAGGACCTTGATGGCCACCGTCCGCCCCAGCACGGTGTCGGTGCCCCGGTACACCTGGGCCATGCCGCCCCGGCCCAGGGTGCCCTCCACGCGGTACCGCCCGCCCAGCAGGCGGCGTTCATCGCTCATCCGGGGCCCTCGACCGGGGGCCTACCGCTCGGCATGGTTCCGTCGGTCTCCTGTCGCCTGCCGGCGTTCAATGCTTGGGGCCCTTGCCCTTGTCCTTGCCCTTGTCGTGGCCCTTGTCGTGCTCGCCCGGGGATTCCCCCGACCCCTCCGGCGGCGACACGTCACCCGATCCGGCGGGGCCCGTCGACAGCACGAGGATAACGGTAGAACCCGGCTCGACCTCGGTACCCGAGGCCGGGACCTGCCGGAATACGGTCCCCACCGGGGCGTCGGAGGCGCCCTCGGCGAACTGCGCGACCACCCCCTGGTGGTGGGCCGCCGACAGCGCCTGTCCCCGGTCCTTGCCGACGAACGACGTCAGGTGGACCGTCGAGGGCCCGCTACCGAGCGCCACCACGAGGACCACCAGGAGCACGGCCGCCAGGACCGCACCGGCGAGGAGCGCGGTCCTCCGCCGGCGGGCCTCGCTCTCCCCGGGGATTCCCCCTGCAGGGGGACCGGACCGGCTCCGGCGGGCCACCCACCGCTCCACGGCGCGCCGCTCGGCCGTCGGCGGGAACACGGGCCCGGCCATCTCGCGCTCGGCGGCCGCCTCGCCCGACGGCATGGCCTCGGTGGCGGGAAGGACCGGCAGCACGGCCGTGGCGTCCGCGGGCCCGGCCGTCCCCGCCACCGCGGCGGGGCGCTCGTCGTCGCCCCGGAGGTGCGCCGCCAGCTCGGAGGCCGAGCCGGGGCGCTCCCCCGGGTCCTTCGCCAGGCACCGGTGGACCAGCGACGCCAGGTTCGCCGGGACCCCGGGGCGGACCGTCCGGAGCGGCGGCGGCTCCTCCTTCACGTGGGCCATGGCCGTGGCCAGGGGCGTGCCCCGGTCGAACGGCGGCTCGCCGGCCAGAAGCTCGTACATCACCACGCCGAGCGCGTAGACGTCGGATGCGGGCGTGGCGGCATTCCCCACGGCCTGCTCCGGCGAGAGGTACCGGGCCGTCCCCATGACCATCCCGGTCCCGGTCAGCCCGGTCCCGGACTCCGGAGCGGCGATCCCGAAGTCCATGACCTTCGCGTCGCCCCGTTCGGTCAGCATGACGTTGGCCGGCTTGACGTCGCGGTGCACGATCCCGGCGGCGTGCGCGGCGGACAGCGCCTCCGCCACCCCCGCCCCGATCCGGGCCACCTCCTCCGGTTCGAACGGCCCCCGCCGGTCGAGCCGCGCCGCCAGGGTCTCGCCCTCGATGAGCTCCATCACGATGAACGGCCGCCGGTCGGACTCGCCGTAATCGAACACCCCCGCGATGTTCGGATGGAGGAGCCCGGCGGCGGCCTTCGCCTCGCGCCGGAACCGCTCCACGAACCGTTCGTCGGAGGACAGGCCCTCGTTGAGGACCTTCACCGCGACCGGCCGGCGGAGGTGGGTGTCCTCGGCCCGCCACACGGTGCCCATCCCGCCCGACGCGATCCGTTCGAGCAGCCGGTACCGCTCCCCGAGGACCGTCGGCGTCACCGGGCGCCTGCCGGGAGGGCGCATCCGGTGGAGGGCGGCATCCTCATCCCCTCCCGAGCGAGGCCTCGATCACCGCTCGGGCGATGGGCGCCGCGACGTGCCCGCCCGTGGCCTCGTTCGCCAGGTTCCCCCCGTTCAGGACCACCACGGCCACGGCGATCGTGGGGTGCTCGGCGGGGGCGAAGCACACGAACCAGGCGTGCGGCGCGCCGGACGCGGTCTGCGCTGTGCCGGTCTTCCCGGCCACGGTCACCCCCTGGATCTGCGCCGCGGTCCCCGTTCCCCGCTGCACGACCTCGGTCATCACCCGGGTCATGTCCACGGCGGTCCGGGGCGAGATCGGATGGCCGAACACGGTGGGGCCGAACGATTTCAGCACGGTCCCGTTCGGGTCCCGGATCTCCTTCACCAGGTGCGGTTCCATCTCCGTGCCGCCGTTCGCGATGGCCGACGCGATCAGCGCCATCTGCAGCGGGTTCGCCCCCACGTCCTGCTGCCCGATGGCCGAGAACGCGATGGCCGGCTTGCGATCCTCGAAGAACGACGGGTCGTTGAAGTGGCCCTCGGAGAACGGGATGTCGAACGGCACGTGCTGGTCGAACCCGTACGCGGTGGCCTGGTCGAACAGGGCCTGGGCCCCCAGCTCCAGGCCGAGCTTGCCGAACGTCACGTTGCAGGACTCGACGAACGCCTCCTCCAGCGTGATCTTCGGCGCGCCCCCGGCGCAGTGCTCCCCGCCGAAGTTCTCCAGCTTCAGGTCGGTCTGGGGGAGGTCGAGCTCGTGCGGGTTGGGGAGCTGCGTGTGCAGGGTGAGCCCGCTCTCCAGCGCGGCCGAGAGGTCCACCAGCTTGAACGTGGATCCCGGCGGGAAGATCTCGTCGGTCGCGTCGGACAGCAGGAGCCGGCCGTTGTTCGCCCGGAGCTCCTTGCACGCATCCTCCTCCCCCTGCAGGCTCCGAACGGTGACGGAGTTCGGGTCGAACTGGGGGATCGTGACCATGGCCTTGATCTCGCCGGTGGACGGGTCCATGGCCACCACCGCGCCCCCGTTCGGCGCGGCGTCCCGGAGCTCCCTGTGCGCGATCCGCTGGAGGTTCGGGTCGATCGTGGTAACCACCGTCGCCCCCCGCTTGGGGCGGTCCAGGATCTCGTCCTCGATCGTGGTGGAAAGCAGGTCCGTGGACCGGGCTCCCAGGAGGTCGTTGTAGGTCGACTCCAGCCTGGTCCGGCTGCACTTCACCGAGAAGAACCCCGTGATGTGGGCGTACAGCGGTCCCTGGGGGTACTTCCGGAGGAACGTCAGGCGGCCATGGGTCTCCACGCTCTTGGCCAGCACGGTGCGCTGGTCCGCGGCGAGGATGTCGCCCCGATCCACGTCGAACTGCTGGTAGATCAGTCGCGCGTTCGCCGGGTTGTTCGCGATCGCGCTGGAGTTCCACACCTGGATGTAGTTCACCGACACGAACAGCACGACGAAGAGCGCCGCCATGGCGAGGCCCAGCCTCCGGATCTGCGCGTTCATCGGATGACCTCCGTGGGGGAGGCCGTCGCCGGCTCCGCCGGGGGGGCCGCCGGCGGGGGTTTCAGGGGCCGGCCCCTCCTGCGGCGTGGCGCGGGACCGGACGAGATCCGGACCAGCAGGGCCAGCAGGATGAAGTTCGAGACCAGGCTCGATCCCCCGTAGGACACGAACGGCAGCGTCACGCCGGTCAGCGGGATCACCCGGGTGATGCCGCCCACGATGATGAAGGCCTGGATCCCGAGGATCGTGCTGAGGCCCGCGGCCAGGAGCTTGCCGAACCCGTCGGCCTGTTCGGTGGCGGTCTTCAGGCCCTTGCCCACCAGCACCGCGAACAGCAGCAGCACGCCCGTGGTGCCGATCACGCCCAGCTCCTCGCCGATCGCTGCGAAGATGAAGTCGGTGGCGGCGTACGGGATGATCCCGGGGAGCCCCTGGCCCAGCCCGGTCCCCCCGATCCCCCCGGTGGCCATGGCGAACTCGCCCTGGGCCAGCTGGAACCCCTTGTCGAACACGAAGCTCGGGTTGGTCGCGTGGAGCCAGACGTCCACCCGGTCCCCGACGTGGCTCACGGTGGCGATCGCGAACAGCGCGGCGGCGGCGAACAGCACGAGCCCGATGAGCAGGTACGCCGGGCGGGCCGTGGCCACCCACAGCATCACCACGAAGATCCCGAAGTACAGCATGGACTGTCCGAGGTCCTTCTCGAAGAACAGCACGGCGAGCGCGACCCCCCACGCCAGGAGCACCGGCCCCAGATCCTTGGCCTGGGGCAGGTGGAACGGCCCCAGGCGGCGCGGGGCCATCTGGAGCATCTCCTTGCGCGAGTTCAGGAAGGAGGCCAGGAACACCGCGATGAGGACCTTGCCGATCTCGGCCGGCTGGAAGGTCAGGTGGCCGAGGTGGATCCACACCCGGGCGCCGTTGATCTGGAGGCCGATGCCGGGCAGGATCGGGAGCAGCAGCAGGACCACCGCGAGCAGTCCGATCGTGTACGTGTAGCCGTCGAGGGAGCGGTGGTCCCGGACCACCGCCAGCGTGCCGATGAACGCCAGCAGCCCGATCACCATCCACCACGCCTGGTCGATGGCCAGGCTCGCATCCAGCCGGTAGATCATGGCGAACCCCAGCCCGGCCAGGAGCCCGGCCGCGGGGAAGAACGCCGGCTCCGCTGCGGGGGCCAGCCGGCGGATCGCGAAGTGCCCGGCCAGGTACCCCACCGCGAACAGGGCCACGAAGTACGCGAGCTTGGGCCCTGCCCTCGCTCCCAGGCCCAGCTTCACGAGGATCGTCGCTCCGGCGGCGAGCACCAGGGCCAGGATGGTGAGCGCGAGCTGGGCACCCGAACGGGCCCGGCCGGTTCCGCGCTGGGCCTCGATCATGTCGGCGCGGTGGTCCCGACACCCCCGGTCGTGGATCCGCTCCCCGACGGCGCCGGCGTCGGGGGGCTCGTCGGTGGCACCGGCGTCGGATGCGCCGCCGCGATGTCGTGCCGGATCGTGTTCACGATCCCGTTCGCCGCCTCCTCGCTGTCGGCGGTGGCCCCCTCGTCGAGCCGGTCCTTCCACTGGGGGAGGGCCTGGGCGTCGCTGGACGAGATGTCGGTGCTGCGGACCAGGCCGAACAGGTGGATGCCGGCGATGTCGGTGGGCACCCCCCGGAACACCGCCACCTGGCCGCCCTGGACCCCCACGAACCACCGGCTGTCCAGGTACAGGCGGAAGCCCACGAACGCCACCGCGAGCAGGGCCACCCCGGCCACGAGCCACACCAGGACCCGCCGGCTCCGGCGGCGGTGCCGTCCCGGAGGCTCCCCCCAGGCGGCGGCCGGTGCCTCGGGCCCGGTCGCTGCGGTCGCCGGGGTCGCGGCGTCGGGCATGGGCGGGGCACCCGCTTCCGCGTCCCCGGCGGGCCGAACGCCCGCCGGGATCCCGGGGGCCTGCCCCGCGCCGATCCCCGTGGGGATCTCCATGGCGGTGGTGATGTCGCGGCGTCCGCCGTCGCCCGACTCGGGCGGGGCGCCGGTCGCCGGCCCCGCCTGGGGCGTCCACGTGGCCCCCTCGAACCCGTCCCCGGCCTCGTAGTCCATGATCACGACGGTGATGTTGTCGAGCCCGCCGGCGGCGTTCGCCATGTCCACCAGGCGCTGGGCCGCCTCCTGCGGGTCGCGGACCTGTTCCAGGACCGCCTTCAGGTCCTGGTGCGAGACCATCCCCCACAGGCCATCCGAGCACAGCAGGATGCGGTCGCCCTCGGCCACCTCGACCGTGAACTCGTCCACCTCGACGGGCTCGTCCACCCCCAGGGCCCTGGTGAGGATGCTCTTCTGGGGGTGGTGCTCGGCCTCGGCCTCCGTGATCTGCCCCTTCTTCACCATCTCGTGGACCAGCGTGTGGTCCTCGGTGAGGGCGCTCAGCGCGCCGTTTCGCAGGAGATACGCCCGGGAGTCCCCCACCTGGGCCAGGTGGACCCGGTTGTCCTCGACGTACGTCGCGGTGATCGTGGTGCCCATGCCCTGGAGGGAACGGTCCCCGCGGGCCCGTTCGAGGATGGCGTGGTTGGCCTGACGGACCTGCTCCGCGAGCCGCTGCCAGTCGCCGCCCGAGGCGATGGACGACAGGACCTGCATGGCCACGGACGAAGCCACGTTCCCGCCCCGGTGCCCGCCCATGCCGTCGGCCACCGCGTACAGCGGCGGGACGGCGAGGTAGGAGTCCTCGTTCCGCTCGCGGGCGCGGCCCACGTCGGTGGCGGCACCGACTCGGACCTTCATGGAACCCGCCCCCTCCCGGTCATCGCTTCAGCTCCAGCGTGGTCCTCCCGATCCGGATCTGGTCCCCCGCGTGCACCTCCGCCGAGCCCTGCACCTTCTGGCGGTTCAGGTACGTGCCGTTCGTCGACCCGAGGTCCTCCACGTACCAGGCGCCGTTCTTCGAATACAGCCTCGCATGGAACTGGGAGGAGTATCGGTCCTCCAGCCGGACATGGCAGGCCTCGGCCCGCCCGATCTGGAGCTGGTCCTTCAGCGAGTACGTCCCGGCCTTCTTCCCGTCCTCCGTCCGGACGACGACCCCGGTGGGGGGCCGGCCGGGCTTCCCGCCCTTCGGGCCCCGAGCGGGCGCCGAGGCGGCGACGGTCTGGGCGCCGGCGCCCTGCCGGCGGCCGGCAACGTCGAGGGCCACCGAGCGGATGGCGCGGAACACGAAGAAGTACAGCAGCGCCAGGAACGCGTACTTCAGGACGGCCAGGACGAACGGCGTGAGGGCCTGCGCGAGGACCGGGGGCACCGCTCAGGCCCTCCCGAACTCGAGCACGGTCCGCCCGATCGTGATGCGGTCCCCCTGCTCGAGTTGGCGCTCGCCCACCGTGGCCTCGTTCACCTTCGTCCCGTTCGTCGAGCCAAGGTCGGCCAGGACGTAGTGGCCGTCCTGGAGGCGGATCTCGGCGTGGCGGCGGGAGGCCCCGGCGTCCGACACCACCACGTCGCAGTCCGACAGGCGTCCGATCGAGACCACCGGTTTGTCCAGCGGATAGGTGGCCGAGGGCTGGCCGTTGTGGATGAGGTACAGCAGCGCCTTGCCCACCGCCCCCATCTCGCCGGTGAGCGGCCGCTCCGGCCCCTCCACCAGGGAGGGGATGCACCGGAACTCGCCCCGGCCGAGCTCCTCGTCGGTCTCGAACACGACCTCAGGCGGGCCGACCAGCTTCCACCCCCGCTCCGCCGCGCCGTCGCGGACCAGCTGGGTGAGCTCGGCGGCCAGGCGCTGCTCGGCCTGTTCGAACTTGGCGTGGTCCTCGGCCGACAGCTGGAAGCGGTAGTGGTTGGGGACCCACACGTCGTGGACCCCGATGGTCTGGTTCGCGTCCATCTCCCGGAGGAGCCGCTTGGCCAGCTCGACGGGCTGCACGCCGGAGCGGAAGGCCTTGGCGAACAGGCCTTCGACCAGCCCTTCCAGGCGTCGTTCGAAGTCTCGGAGGATCGGCATTTCCGCAGGTGGGAGCCTCGGGCGGATTATATCCAGGGGACCTGTGGCGAAACGGTCGGGCCGAGCCCCCGCCTCGGCGGTGTGGGCGAGTGGCCTCCTACCCCGCGGCTCCCGCCCGGAACTCCACCCCGACGAAGGTCTCGTCGCCGACCACCCAGGCATCGTGGCCGGGCAGGATGTGGTACACGTCGCCGGTCTTCGCGTCGGCCTCGGTGCCGTCGCCGGCCACGATGTGAAGCGTCCCCGAGAGGACGTACCCGAGGTGATGCGTCTGGCAGCTGTCCGTCCCGGCGATGGGCTTGACGCTCTCCGACCACCGCCATCCGGGCTCCGCGGTGAACCTGGCCACGCCCATCCCCTCGAACCGCAGCAGGTCGACCCTCCCGTGCGGGAACTCCACGGTCTCGTCCGCACCGTCGAACGCGCGTCCCTCGACACCAGCCATGCCTCTGCTCCCTTCTCCTCGCCGGCCAACGGGCACGAGACGCTACATGCCGGACCCCTGTTTCGCATGCCGGGCCCGTCCGGGATCACGCTTCCGTGCCGCTGCTAGCATCAACGGGCTGCTCGGGCGAGTGGCGGAATAGGCAGACGCGCAGGATTCAGGATCCTGTCCGGGCAACCGGGTGGGGGTTCAACTCCCCCCTCGCCCACTTCAGGTGTCATGGCGCGAACCCCACGCTTCACGTCGGGCTTTGCGCTGTCTCCATCACCGCCGTTGCCCATCAGGCCTGATGGGATTCTGAAAGTAGGTTGCACGCGGTCACGAGCCTCCACCACGAGGTTTTGGACGAAGGCCTGCGCCACCGCCTTGCGGATCGGCCCGGGTCCGTTCTCCCCGACGTCGACGAGTTGGACCCGCAGCTCTCGCAGGTCCTCCTGGGAGGGAACGGGGGCGGCGTCGGCTGCTGCCTCCCCTAGCAGCTCCGCGCGTCGACGGCGGAGCGCCTGAGCCTTGCGCCCGAGCTCTCGAACGCGCTCGCCGAACATGTCCTCGGTAACGGTGCCGCTCTCAAACGCGTGCATGTAGCGATCCACCGACGCCTCGGTCTTGGCGAGCTCGGCCTCGGTAGCCGTCAACTCGTCGCGGCGCTGTCGTGCGCCCACGGCGGCCTGTCGGCGCCGAACGGCGATGGCCCGGCCGATGATGCTGGGGTCGGCGTACAGATCGCCCAGGGCGCTGAACACGGCCGCCTCCAGCGCGTCGGCCCGGACCCGTTCCCCCCGGCAGGTTTCACTCCCGTACCGCTGCCGGGACCAGCACGAGTAGTAGCGGTACCGGTGACGCTTGCCGGTGGCGGCGGTGCCGATGTACCGACGTCCGCACTTGCCGCAGGTGATCAGCCCGGTGAGCAGGTAGTCGGGATGGGTGTCGGCGAACCGACGGTCGTAGCCTTCGCCCCGGCGGACCAAGAGCGCCTGGGCCTTCTCGAAGAGCCCTGGATCGAGGAGCGGCTCGGCGCTCGACCGATGCCACGTGCCACGGAAGGAGACCTCGCCCAGGTACGCGCGATTGCGAAGCACGTCCAGGACGACCTTGGCGCTCCAGGGCTTCCCCGCCCGGGTTCGGAGGCCGTCCGCGTTCAGCTCGCCAGCGACGGCGGCCGCGCCGAGGCGAGCGACCGCGCAGCGACTGAAGATCCGCTCGACGACCGGAAACTCACTGGGCTCCCGGGCCAGCCGCTCGTCGGCGTCAAGTCGGATTCCGTACGGACGAGAACCCCCGGGCCATTCACCCCGCGCAGCTTTGCGCTCCATGCCTCCGACGACCCGATCGATGATCGTGGCCCGCTCGAACTCGGCGAACACTCCGAGGAGTTGCGCCAACATCCGCCCAGTCGCAGTCGAGGTGTCGATCGGTTCGGTGGCAGAGCGGAACGCTACGCCTGCGCTGTCGAGTTCCTCGAGGAGATGAACCAAGACCTTGAGCGAGCGCGCGAAGCGATCCACTCGGTACACGAGCAAGACGTCGTACAGGCCCAACCGTGCATCCCGAAGCGCCTCGGAGAGCCCCGGCCGCTCCGCGTACGCGCCGCTGGTTTGGTCGACGTAGGTCTTGACCTGCTCCCATCCAGGCTGGGTGGGTACGAACGCGGTGAGCCGATGCTCCTGCGCCTCCAGCGAGAACGGCTGATGCTCCTCGTCTGTCGAGATCCTCAGGTACAGCGCGACCCGAGTCGTGGCCTCAGCCTTCGGCGTCGGGGCCGTCGTCCGCTTGGCCGAGCTCATCATCGCCTCCTTCCCGTCTGGCGGGGACCGATGGGGAGGACGGATGAGACCTCAACCCCGCGGCAGCGTCAACGCCGCCAGGGGCGTTGGAGGGCAGGGCCCCGAGCAGGGCCGCCACCGCCTCGACGGCCGTCCGTTCCTCTCCGGGCGACATGGCTACGTAGCTGGCGGGAAGCAGCCGAATCGTGTTCCGGTGATGCGACGCCATGGGCAGGCCCACGGCCGTGGTTGCGCCACCTCATGAACCGGGTTCGCAGTGCCTCGGGAGACAAATTCAGGGTCACAAGGACGAGGCGAGGGTTCTGAGTTCACCTGGCGGGCCGAGCCCACGGAGAGGTGTTCTAGCGGTAACTGTCCTGGTCGGCCCGTGAGGTGCGACCATGAAGGCATGATGCACTGGCTTCCGCCGAGGTCGATACGTGAGCGCGAACAGTGGGCCAAAGCTCACCCGTGGATTGCGGGCGTCTACTTCGGGCTCATGTTCTGGGCCGTCTTCCCCTTGCTCGCCCTACTCGACAGCAAGATCAGCCTCAAGTGGGCGTATCTGTTTGGTCTCGCGATGTTGCCTGTTACTGCGGTGCTCTTTTCCGTAGGGCTCAAGCGTCGCTGGGGGAGCGACCCGACACGGGAGAGCGCCCCTTTCAGCATGTGGAGGCGGCCCTGGAGCACGGCTTCGGACCGCTTCCTGTTGTGGTTCCAATGGCTCGGCGTCGCCGGGATCGCGTCGTCGATTGGAGAGTTCTTCGGGAAGACCGTTCGCCCGTGGGGTGCAGTCGTGGGGCTTCTCTGCGCGTGCTGGATAGCCTCGACGACTTGGGTCGAGCGCAGGCGTCGTCGACCAGTGGCCTGAGTCGTCACCGGGAAGCAGCTGCTGAACCGGACCAGCCCCACCGGGATGCTCCTGTCCGGTCCGCGCGCCGGGGTCGGACGAGATGGTCGTCCGACCGACCGTCCGTCCGACGGATTCGTTCAACCGTTCAAGGAACGGTCCGACTGCTGTTCGACGGCCGCCCACGCGAAGTGAATCGGAAGACATCGGGAAATGACGTCACGAGTCGGGGTCTCGTCAGATGCTCCGAATAGGGCCGATGACGTGCCCTTTCTCCGCTCGACCCCCGTCGGTTTCGGTGTCCGTTTCAAAGGCGGATAGGGAGACGGATACCGAGTCGGATACCGAGACGGACAGGGAACCGGAACAGAAGATGTCCCAGCAGGCTGTCGCCGGGCGAGGGGTCGTCTACCGATCACCGTCGCCGCGGCGGAGAACGGTGTTCGGCGCGGCCAGCGTGATCGGCGGGCCGTCTACCAGCAGCGGGGTGTTCGCCTGATGCCACCCCAGGACCACTCGATCTACGTGCACTTTCTCGCCTCGGACAGCAATCCAGCAGTTCCCGAGGCGCCCGATGTGGTACCAGGATGCTACCGAGCGTCTTCGACCGCCACCGAGGGACTGTCGAAGACCAGTCCCGCGATCTGCTCAGCCGCTGCCTCCTCCAAGCCCGGGATGGCATGGCTATACAGGTCGAGCGTGAGCGAGATCGAGGAGTGGCCAAGCCGCTCTTGGACCACTTTTGGGTGAATGCCCGCTCTGAGTGCGAGAGTCGCGTGAGTATGTCTGAGGTCGTGCAGACGAATCGACGGAAGGTTCGCCTTCTTCGCTCGGGCGGCAAACTGCTGGGACAGGCCACCCGGCGAGACCGGGGAGCCATCTCGATTCGCGAACGCAAGGTCCGAGGCAAGAGGCCGGCCAAGGCCCATGGCGAACCGCTCCTCGGTGATCCCGACACGATGGGCTCGGAGGGTCTCGACGGTCTTTGTGTCGAGGGCGACGGACCGGGTACGGCCGTTCTTCGGTTCCTCCATGCGGAGTTCGCCACCCACCGGGATCAATGCACGACACACAGAGGCACGGCCAGCCTCGAGGTCCAGATCGTCCCAGCGAAGGGCGAGAGCCTCGCCTCGACGCATCCCGGTCGTGGCGATCAAGACCCAAAGGGCGTAGAGGCGATCGCTCCGAACGTGGCTGAGGAAGATGCGAACTTGGTCAGCGGTCCACGTCCGCATCTCGGGGCGACGCCCCTTCGGAACCTCGGCAACCGAGGCGGGATTCCGGTTGATCTTTCCAGTCCTGACCGCGTCCCGGAGGGACCGATGCACTGTCGAGTGGACACGGCGCACCGTGGCGGGTGCCAACCCGTCTTGGATCAAGCTCGCGTAGAAGGTGTTGAGAGTCGAGGTGGTGACGGTCTGTAAGCGCAGGTGCCCGAGGCTCGGTGTCACATGTCGTCGGATGTGCCCAGCGGAGCTCGCCCGGGTCGTGGCTCGAACGGAGTCTAGTGCTGCGATCCAAGCGTCGAGGTACTCAGCAAGCGTGATCCGCGACGGCGTGACGTATGTCAACGGCGGCCGAAAACTGAGCAGAAACCGCCGGTTGAAAAATAGGCTCAATTGAGCCGGACCGAAGAGGTATCGTGGCCCCCGACCGGCGCCTCCCGCCCCGCACACGGCGCGGGTCGGGGCCCG
>Ga0137373_10006450_pt1 | contig 12552 bp, 10 predicted proteins | sample SagtaG_5_FD_104912 | JGI IMG/M metagenome (GOLD analysis project Ga0137373, IMG submission 104912) | Vadose zone soil microbial communities from Sagehorn Ranch, Mendocino, California, USA - Sage1_R_80_16 metaG | ecosystem: Environmental > Terrestrial > Soil > Vadose zone | place: USA...
GAGGTCCTCCTGCACAAGCGTGCAACTCTAATGTCGCTGAGACAAGCGGTTCGCACGATGGTTCCGGCAACCCTTAGGTCTATCATCCGACGGCTGCGCCGCGAGACTCCTCATCGACTCCGCGACTTGTTACCAGACCTCGTAGATCGGTACAGGCCGGAGATCAGCCCTCTTCCTCCGGCGTCGCTGCGTGCTGCCGTCGGACTGACTTCTTCCCGGCGCGAGTTTCTCGATACGGGACGCGCGGCCGCGCAGAGCATTGACTCGGCATTCGATCGAACGTACGGAGGAAATCCAGCCGCCTACCCGCGATGGCTCGACTTCGGTTGTGGGGCGGGACGCGTTTCACGTGACCTCATGAAGCGCCAGCGTCAACTCTGGGGCATCGACACGGATGTCGCCGCGATCCGGTGGGCGCAGAAGCATTTAGGGCCGGCGATTTTTCTTCTTATCGAGCCGTCAGGGCCTGCTCCGTTTCCTGCGGCTTTCTTTGATGTCGTCGTCGCCGTCTCGGTCTTTACGCATTTCGCTGAAGCCGCTCAAGATATCTGGTTGCGAGAACTCCATCGCGTCCTGAGACCAGGAGGTCTGCTCTTCGCATCCACTCATTCGCCCACGCTGACGTTCACGCGGCCGGATCTGACGCCCGCACAGCACGCTAGCCTGACGGCGCGCGGGTTCCTCTTCGCGCCGGGGGGCGGCCCGTTTAATGAAGGCTCCGCGTTTCACACCCGTCTCTATCTCGAGTCGAGCTGGGGAGCACTGTTCTTGCTCCGTGAGTTCCGCGAGTACGGTCTAGCTGGTTACCAGGATCTCTCGGTGTGGGAGAGAGCGGGAATCGCTGCGGGGAACTCGATACCCGCTTGGTCTGTCTCAAGTCTAGATTCCCTACTGGCTTGGGGTTGTCCCGCCTCCTCCCGCCCCGTTACCGGGCGACCGCAAGGGCTGCCCTACGTCACCAAATGAGGCCAGATTATGTACGCCTGGCGCCACGCCTCTCGTCAGCCGGATCGTCTGTGTGAGACATGGCGTCGGATGTTCTGCTTTTTCGGACTCGTGTCCGGCGCGGTGACCATGACGTTCACGGCGGAAGATGTCCGAACGTTCGCCTCGGCGTCGTAGGCCTTCGAGATGAGCGTGTGAGGGCCATTGGCGATGCTCGCGGTGTCCCACGAATAGCTCAGCCTCGTCGAGGAGGCCGACGCCGCCAGCTCACCATCGACGTAGAGCTCCATCCAGGCGACGCTCCCGTCGCCCGATGCGGTGGCGATGACTCTGGTGGCTCCCGAGACGGTCGCGCCGTTGGCTGGATACGTGATCGAGCTCGTGACGCCCGGGCTGAAGGACGGACTCCCGCCCGTGCCCGTCACACTGGCGACCTCGAAACCAAAATAGGTCACGGACGCGTCGGAGGTCAGCCGGATCTTGACGGTGTCGCCGGGTATCGTCTTGGTGGTGAAAGCGAGGGCCGAACCGGTGAATGGGGAGCCGCTGATGTTGTTCCCGCTCTTGTCAGTCACATAGATGCGGTCGCAGCAGGACTCGACGACCTCTCGACCGAATGTGACGGTGATCGACGCGGGACTCCCAGGCTGAGTGAACGTCCACGTTTGGTTGGTGTTGTCGGCGTACGGGTGGGCGGACGCCGGATAGATCGTGAAGGAAGTGCTCGCGGTCGTGTTCGCCCCGACGGCATCCGTCACGGAAAGCGACACGGTGTACTTCCCATCGCCAGGAGAAGCTCCGAAGTCGTGGGACACGGGCGCTCCGGTCCCCGTCTTCCCGTCGCCAAAATCCCATGCAAACGTGCACGGAGTGTTCGGGCACAGGAAACTCGCAACGTCGAAGGTGAAGACGTTTCCGCTCCGCGTGTAGGCGATCTCGGCCGTGAGCAGGCTGCCGCTGTGGATCAGCTTCGCGGCGACGGCCAGCTGGCTGCGTGTGAAGTACGGAGCTTCGGGAACGTGAGAGTTTCCGGCGACGGCGACCTTCGCGTTCGTCACCGAGGTGACGGCCGGATAGGTCAGATAGACGGTCCCCGAAATGGCGGGGTCGGCATCTCGGGCGACCTTGGCGATGATGGTCTTGAAGTCGGCGCCGGCCCACCCCGCTCCGGCGATCGTGACCTCCTTGCCGGAGGCGAACCCGAAGACGTTCGCAACGGCCAGGGCGTTGATGAAGCCACCCGACCCGCCGGCGGTGATGGAGCCGGTCGTCTGGACAGGCGCCGGCGATACGCCGCCGCCGTGGCACTGCCCGCACGCGTTGTCGAGGTCGATCCAGACGGCGTTGGTGTAGGAGCCGTCGGGAGCGGTCTTCGAGAGGTTGACCAATCCCGGAGCATTGGAGCCGCTGCTCTGGGCCGCGGCGCCGTTCACGGGGTAGGCGTAGGTGTAATCCCCGTAGAGCGTGTAGCTCGGGTCGGTGTTGATCCTCCAGAGGTGCTTGATGCCGGGAGGCTGGTGGCAGGTCATGCAGGCGCTGGAAGGGTCGCCGGCGGCGTTCTCGAGCGGCGTCCCCGGACCGCCAAGATGGCGGATCGTCGCCACGGACACCTGGGGGCTGACCGTCGCCTTGGCGCTGGAATGGCAGGCGGTGCACTCGGTCTTGACGCTCCCGCCCATTCCGGGCGTGTTCTCGTTCAAAGGCTGGTGTGAGTTGTGGCACGTGGCACAGCTTCCGGCCGCGGTGTCGGAAATTCCGGTCAAGTCGGTCTTCGCGGCCCGCGCGAACTTGCTCGCGTACTTCGAATCCGTCGAGCCATCGAGATTCATCGTGCCCGGCGTGCAGCCTCCCGAGGCCGGCGCACCCGGCTTGCCCGGATCGACGCCGGCGTAGCCGTTGATCGCGTACGGCGGGCAACCGATGTCCTTGAAGTCTCCCGTGAGGAGCGCATGCGGGCTGTTCAGGAACTCGTTCCCGTCGGGGTGGTGCGCGAACCCGTCGGGCTGTTGCTGCTTGTTGGTGTAGGGCAGGACGAAACCGTTGTTCCCCGGGAAGCCGTTGCCGCCCTGAACGGATCGCGGCGCCGTGTCGCTCTCCATGCGGTGACAGGTCACGCAGAGCGCCACGATGTCTCCGCCCTTCGCGTTGGCGAACGTCTTGTCACCGTGGTTGCCGTCCACGGCGCCCGTGTGGCACCGGGAGCATTGAATTCCCCACTGGTCCCACGACGAGACCGAGTAGGGATGGCTGATCGCGACCTTGGCCGCGCTCGAATAGCGGTGGTTGCTCGCCGAGCAGTCGACCGCGACGCTGTTCACCTTGTACGTCGTGCCGTAGGCATCGGCGGCCATCGTGGCGGTCGCCGTGCAGCCGGTGCCGGTGCCGTCCGTGATCGTGACCGTGGCCGGCGCGTTCGTCGGGTAGAGAGCGCCCTTGGCCGTCAGGACGACGCTCGCGACGTCACAGTCCGTGCCGGCCGTGCAGGGAGACTTGATCACCGGGTAACCCGAGGCTCCGAAGCTGGGTCCTAAGAGCTTCGAGGTGGCTCCGAGCGTCGTCGACGAGGCGAGATTGGCTGACGGGAAATCGATGTATGGACGTTTGGTCTGGCCCGTGATCGCGGCGTCGGCGCCCTTGTTCGCCGTCCAGCCGGTCGTGTGGCAGCGGCCGCACTTGTACTGCTGGCTCCCGCGCTCGATCATCGACGGGCCTCCCTCGAGACCCGCTCCGCCGTAGATCCAATAGAGCGGCTCGTTGTTCAGCAGGATCCACGTGTAGGGCTTCCCGGTGCGCAAGGCCGCCGCCGCGCACGTCTCCGCGTCCGGATAGTTCAGCGGGTAACCGGCGTTCCCGTTGCCCATGACCGGCGACTCGCAGTCGGGGCAAGCCACGAGATCCGGGACGTCGTCGGAGCTGACGTCTCCCGCGGGACTCTTGGCGCAGTAGCCCCCCGAGACCGAGCTCGCGGCCGAACCGGAAGCGGTCGCCCAGTTCACGGATGGCCTGCCGTAGTCTTCCTGGATCCAGAGGCTGGTGAAGAACCCGGTGGCGTCGATGGAAGCGTCCGTGAGCTCCGGCGACGCGGGATGCGTCGCGTCGACTCCCGGTATTCCCCAGGGCTTGCCGTCCGCGAGACGGGACATGTTCTTGTGGCCGCCGAAGACGTAGTTCGACATGTCGGCGGCGCCCGTCGGGCCGCCCGACTGATGGCACCGCAGGCAGTCGTTGTAGTTGCTCGTCGAGGGGTCGATCGGCGGCAGCGACCATCCGCTCCGCTTCGTCGGATCGTGGGTCGCTCCGTCCGAGTTGTATGTCTGGGCCATGACCAGCGGCACGAGAGCGAGCAGGATGACCGCTGTGAGGCCTCCCACGATTGAGGTCCCGACTCTACGCCTCCGCGCTCCGGTCATCCCACACCTCCTGAGGATCAACCTCTGATTTCAGTTCTTGACTAACGTACTGAAAGAGGAAGACCGCCAAATGAGGCATTTGCATCACAGCTCAGGAGGGATCAGGGGCGTCCAGTTTTCCAGTTAGCCATCGAGAATGGGACGGACGAGGTCTTCGGTGGTCAGCGCCAGAGTGGTCACGCCCGAGAGCGCGGCCCCGGCCTCGTCCACGAGCTGATCGGAGAGCCAGTGGATGGGCTGGGGCCTGGCGGCGACCTCCAGATAGACGCGGCAGCCGGCGGCGTAGGAGGCGCGCACCGCATCGAGGTGCCGCTCCCTCGTCGAGGGCTGCTCGGCGAGCAGACGGCGGATGCGATCGGGGTCCGTCTCACTGCGGCCGGAAGTGCCCATGAAAACGGGAACGCGGGGAGCCCGCAGCGTCAGCCGGTCGAGCGCCGCGGCGAGCGGTTCCCGACAGGCCGCAAACGCCGCCGTGTGGTAAGGACCCTGGACGCGCAGAAGCTGGACGCGCAGCGGCCAACCCTCGGCGCGCGCCTTCGCCGCGAAGGCCATGAGCTCGGAGATCGGCCCGCCCACGACGCCCTTTCCGACGCTGTTGGAGAGCGCGAGGCTCAAGCGGGGAAAGGCCGCGAGCTCGTCGAGCGCGTCCTCCAGGTTTTCCGTGGCAAGAGCCGCCAGGCCGGAGGGCTCCGGCAGTTTGGCGCAGACGTCGGCAAAGGCCCGCGCCCGCTCGAGCACGAAGAATCCAGAGTCCTCCACCGAGAGCGCTTCGGCCGCGACCAGCGCCGCCACCACGCCGACCGAGTGGCCGATCGCCCCCGCCAGCTCCGCTTCCGGATGAGCAGCGCGAAAGGCGAGCCAGTGGCCGACATGGTGCGCGTGGATCGCGCGCTGGGCATGAAACGTGAGCAAGAGCTCCTCGGCCGGCATCCGTGTCGTGATGGCCTCGAGGTCGTCCCCCATCACGGCGGAGAGCCGCTCGAGCGCGCTGCGCGCCGCCGGATACCGCCACAGCTCCACACACATTCCCTGCTCCTGGACCGACTGGCCGGAGAAGAGAACGCAGGAGGGACCGCTCAAGGAAGAAGAGCGCTGACGGCAACGAACCGACCCGAATGCGAGAGAGAGACGCTCCAATCGCGCCAGGTGCCTGCTTCGAGGACGCGGGGGCGTCCGTCCCGCGAAGCCACGGCGTATCGCTCGGCCGGCCCGCGGCGAGGCGCCGCATCCGCCAGGAGACGCGCGAGCGCCTCCCGAGCGGCCTGTGAGGAATCGGCGTCGGAGGCCGCGCGCTCGACCCTCGCCGCGAGCCCTTCGCAGCCGTGATCGGCCGGAAAGACCACGACGGCGTGGATCCTGTCGGCGTTCTGCTCGAGAAGCGCGATCTCCGCTTCGGACCCGGTCGGGCCGTGTGTGACCCGCCGGCGGCAGAGATCCACCTCGAGGTCGCGGAAGGCGCCGCGAGGCACGGCGACGCCCGCCTGCTCGAAGGCCTTCGACGCCGCCTCCTTCGAGGCGAAGATCTCCCAGAAGCGGGCGCCCTCCAGGACCGACGATCGCTCGGTTTCCGTAAGATGGCGCGCGATCCACTCGCGCCGGGTCCCGTCGTCTTCCGCGGCTCGGACGTCAAGGAGCGGAGAGGCGAGGTCGACGACGTCGTTGCCGACGAAGCCGCCTCCCGCCTCACTCACGCGCCCGCCGCGGAAGCATCCATGGCGCGGCCCGCCTCCGCCACGCTCGCCAGCAGCACCTGCCGAACGTTCTTGACCTTCTCTTCCTCGACCGGGATCCGTTCGCCGGAGTGGTTGGCGACTTCCTCGGCCACGCGCAGCCGCGTCCGGTTCGTGTTCAGGCGCAATCGCAGCGACACCTGTTGCGAGCGGAGCTTGTCGGCGCCGCCGGTGTCGTCCGACAGAGCGATCTGCTTGAGCTTCTCGGTGACTTCGGCGAGCTGCGCCTCGAGGCCCTGAAGCTCCGATCTCTCCCAGTAGTATGCCTCGCGCCGCGACCGGACGACCGCGGCCGGATCGGTCAGGGCCTCGGCGTACGAGCGCGCCTGCTGGACGAGGGCCTTGACGTTGGCCGCGATCTCCTGCCGGGCGGCCGGGTCGGCGGCCGAAGGCAGCTTGCGCAGTGTCCGGCGGAGGGTGTCGTTCAATCGGTACGCCTCGCCGACGACGACGATGTAGGCGAAGGAGACGACGTCTCTCAAGTAGGCCGGATCCTTCGGCATGTGGCCGTTGTCCATGAGCATCTTGACGGCGAGGCCCGGTGTGGCCGCGTGGATGTCCTGGCCCTCCAGGATCATCAGGGGTCCCAGCTCTCCCGGCTCCAGACGGAACTTCGACGAGTCGTCCGCGAGGGGCACCCGTTTGGTCATTCGCGTCAGGAACTGCCGCTCGATCGACATCGCGATGTCCACGAGATTTGCCGATTCGATCCCCATGCCGATCAAAGAGCCCAAAAAAGGCGTGTTCTTGTCCGCCTTCGCCCAGTTGTCCTGGTGCGACGCGTACTTGCGCACCCCTTCGACGATGCGCCTCTCGACGTCCGAGGCGGCGAGCGCCTCGAGCGGCACGGCCTCAACTACAGCTCCGCTTCGTTTGAACGCCATAGCGTCTTATCCTCCTGAGGGCCGGCGGGGGAACGGAGCTTATTTTAGCGTGTCAGGCTCCTGCTGTCACCGTCGAAGCTGCGAAAAACGAGCGCTCCGTTGACGTCACCGAAGCCGAACGATGCTTTGAGAGCATAGTCGACCTCGCGGCAGAGCAATCGGCGCGGAATGCTCGCCTCCGCTCGCCGGATCTCGGGATGGACATCCTCGCAGTTGATCGAAGGATGCACATATCGGCCCGCGATCTGATCGACGACCGCAATCGCCTCCACGGCTCCGGCGGCGCCGAGGCCGTGGCCGACCATCGACTTCGTCGACTGGATGAGCGGAAGCTTCTCCGGCTCCACGCGCAGGGCCCGCGCCCAGTTGGCCACCTCGAACGGATCCGCGGCGGTCGACGTGAGGTGACCGTTGATGAGCGTGACGTCGCCGGGGCCGATGCCAGAATCTTCCAGCACGGTGCGGATGCACCGAACGACTCCCTCGGGATTCGGAAACGTCATCGTGCCGCCGTCGCGCTGCCCTCCCGAGTTGCAGAAGGCCGAGACGAGCTCGCAGAGAATCGGCGCGTCCCGCGCCAGCGCACTCTCGAGCGACTCGAGCCGCAGGACACCGGCGCCGCTGCCCGGCACGAAGCCGCACGCCGTCGCGCTCATGGGCCGCGAGCCGAGCTCCGGCGCCTCGTTGAACGACGAGCAGAGGACGTTGCGCATCGCGTCGAAGCCCGCCCAGATCCCAAAATGGGAACCCTCGGCGCCTCCGACGTACATCGCGTCGGCGAATCCGAAGGCGACGTTCTTCCAGCCCTCGAAGATCGCTTCCGTGCCCGTGGTGCAGGCGGAGCTGTTTGTCGACACCTGGCCGCCCAGGCCGAGGATCCTTCCGACCGTGACGCTGACACTCGACCCCATCACCTTCGGAACGGCGTCGGCGCCGATCGCCGCGACCCCGCGCCCGGGCTCGCTCTTCGGGGCCTGTCCGAGAATCGGAAAGAACTCGTCGTACAAGAAGTCCATGCCGCCGCCGAGACCGCTGCCGATGAACGCGCCGGACGACCAGTCGACCGGCGAGTCGAGATAGCCCTGCATCGGATCGACCGGGATCCCCGCGGAGCGGGCGCACTCGATGGCGGCCAGGCCCGCGTAGACCATCGCCTCCGAGAGCTTCTGGTACGTGCTGAAGGGCAGAACACGCAGGATGTCCTCTTCCGTCAACGGAGGCACGCCGCCGATCTGACAGGCGAAGTTGTTCTCGCGGAGAGTCTCGTGGCGCTGGATGCCGGAGCGGCCCGCCTGGAGCGCGTCCCGGAAGGCGGCCACACCGACGCCGTTGGGCGCCACGACGCCGAGCCCCGTGACGACGACGCGCCGCCGCGGCGGCCGGCTCACGGCTCGGACTCTCCCGTGAGGCTCGAGCGCAGCACCCACATCCCGGAAAGCAGCCCGCGAAACACCTCCTCGCCTTCGTCGGGCGAGTTTTCGGCGAAACTCACGACGACCTCCGTCGTGATCTTGTTGCCCCGAAAGAACCCCGCCTCGCCGAACGAAGCTTCCGCGACGAGTCGATCGCCCGGCCGCACCACGCGCTTCAAGGTCGCGTCCTGGATGCGGGTGAAGAGGCCGATGTACTGCCGGATCTCTTCGACCGGAAGCTCTCGGGAGAGATGGTAGATCCCCCAGGCGACGCAGCCCGTTTGAGCGGCAAACTCGATGATCTTGACTCCGGGCACGACCTTGTATTCCGGGAAGTGTCCCTCGCAGTCTCCTTCGGTCCACGTGTAAGCGGCGCGGATGCGCTCGGCCCCGAGCTCCAGGATCTCCGACAGGAAGCGAATCGGAGCCCGGTGCGGCACGAGCTCCAGCACGGCAGCGGGGGTCAGCGGAGTCACAGTGCGATCCCGCCGTCCACGGGCAGGACGGCGCCGTTGACGTAGTCGTTCTCGATGAGGTGGCAGACGGCGTCGGCAACGGCCTCGGGAGGGCCGAACTGGCCCGAGGCGATCTGCCGGAGGAACCGTTCGCGCGTCTCCTGCGGGAGACTCTCGGTCATCGGCGTCGCGATGAAGCCCGGCGCCACGGCGTTGACCCGGACGCCCCTCGGGCCAAGCTCCATGGCGAACTGCCTCGTCATCTCCTCGAGCGCGGCCTTCGTCGCCCGGTACAGGGCGCTTCCCGTCACGGCGACGCGCGCCAGGACCGAGCTGACGTTCACGATGACGCCGGATCCGGTCCGGGCCATTTCGCGCCCGAAAGCCTTCATCAGGAGCACCGGCGCCTTGAGATTCACGGCCAGGAGATGGTCGAACGAGGCCTCTTCGATGTCGAGCGCGGGCTCGTGCGGCCGATCCACGCCGGCGTTGTTGACGAGAACGTAGGGCGAGCCCTCCGCGAGCACGGCGGCGAGCAGAGCATCGCGGCCCGAGACGGTGGCCAGATCGGCGGCCACGACGAAGGCCCCGGGGAGCTCCTCCGCGAGCGCGTCGGCCGCCTCGCGGTGCCCGTTGCAATGGAGAGCGAGCCGCAGAGAGCCCTGTCCGCGCGCGTGGATCGCCCGGGCCACGGCCCGCCCGATCCCTCCCGAGGCGCCGGTGACGACCGCGATGTCCGCGCCCATTTCTGCTACTGCACTTCGAGGCAGCCGCCGCCCCAGGCCAGGCCCGCCCCGACGACGGCGTAGGCGATGCGGTCTCCCTTCTCGAACCGGTCCCAGTTCTGGGCGAGCACCGAGGGGCAGCCCGCTGCGGCGATGTTGCCCTGCAGATGGACGTTGCGCAGGTGCCGTTCCTCGGGCAGATGCAGGTGCTGCACGACGGAAGTCTGCATGACGTAATTGGCCTGGTGAGCGACCGTCCAGGCCTCGCCGAGGTCGATCTCGAGCGCCCGGGCGATCGTCTCGAAGACTTCGCAGGTCTTGCGCACCGAAAAGCGTCTCACGCGGGCGCCGTTCTGGACGAAATGTCCCACGCTGTCGATCTGGATCTCGTCGGCTCCGCGCGGGTCCGACTCGAAGACGACCGTCCGGACGCGCAGACGGCCGGGACGTTTGGCCGACAGGACCTGCGCGGCGGCCCCGTCGCCCCAGATGTAACCGTCCACGCTCTGCGGCGCGTAGTCCGTGCGGACGGTGTAGGCGCCGGTCTGAACGGCGAGGACGTAATCGGGCAGCGCGGTCTCCTTCATGTCGGAGAGCAGCTGAAGGTGGCGCGCGAAGCTGCTGGTGGCGCAGTTGACGTCGCAGTGCGGGCCGCTGCGGACGCCGAGCTCCTTGGCGATCTGCACGGCGGTGGCCGGAATCGTCTCGAAAGGCGTGTCGTCATTGGCGATGACCCATCCGATCTGCTCCGCTCGGACGCCGGCGCAGTCGAGCGCGCGCTGTGCGGCTCGAACGCCCAGAGCGACCGGCGTCAGGCCGTTGCCGCGCGCGTGCTGGATCGCCTGAGAAGGTCTGCGGTTCTTCGTCTCGACGATGTACTCGTTGGTGAGGACCGAGAAGCGGCGTTCGATCCCGAAGCGCGAGCGCACCCAGTCGGGACCCTTCTCGAGGCCCACGCGCTCGTGCAGGAACGCGTTGGTGATCTCGTGGCCGGGCAGGGAATCTCCCATTCCGAGAATCGAAAGGGTCACGACTCGGATCCCGCGACCGCCTCGCCTCCGTCGACGCGGATGACCGCGCCGTGGGCCCAGTTGAAGAACGGCAGCGCGAGCGCGTAGATCGCCTCGGCCACGTCTTCGGTCGTCGTCAGGCGGCCGAGCGGGTTGCGCAGGCGCGCCTGCGCCTTCATCAGATCGAAGTTCGGGATGGCGTTGCCGGCGGGCGTGTCGGTGATGCCCGCCTGGACCAGGTAGGCGTGCACGCCGTGCGGACCGAGCTCGACTGCCATGGCACGACAGACCGCCTCGAGGGTCGCCTTGGCCGCCGAGACCGCCGCGTAGCCTCGCCAGGCGATCTCGCTGCCCTGCGACGTCAAGGCCACCAGGCGCGCCGCCTTCGCGAGAAGACCCCGAGCCAGCAGCTCCCGGCCCCAGAGCAGATAGTCGTAGCCCATGAGCGCGATCGTCCGGGCGAGGTCGTCGTCGGAAAGCATTTCCTCGGCGTAGGGGATGCGGCTTTCGGCGAGCGTGTAGAGCGCGTCGCAGCCTCTTTCGTGAAACGCGGTGTCCACGGCCCGGCGCAGCGCCTCGGCCGAAACGGCCGCGCCCTGGTCTCGCAGAACCCCGGAGAGGGTCTCGAGCGCTTCCCGACGGCGCCCGTCCGGGGGGGCCTCCGTCACGAGCTTGCAGCTCCCGGCCGCGATCGAGTGCAGGAAGAGGTGGACCCCGCCCCGCCCCGCGCGGCGCTCGATGGCCTCCATCAGGGCGGCGCGCTCGTCGTCCTCGGCGAGATTTCCATTGTGCGTGAGCAACTCCACGCCGTGCTCCCGGATCGAGGCGAATTGGGGCGCGAGCCGACTCTCGAGGATGGCCGGACTGTCCCGGTGACCGATCGCAATGTGCAGGCCCGCCCGGGCGAGCCGGCGGGCCGTGGCCAGGCCGAAGCCCGAAGAGCCGCCCAGGATGACCGCCCACAGCCCGGAGCCGTGGAACCCGTAGCTCTCCGAAGTCGCTCCCATCCGGTGTCGGAGGATTGTAGCCCGGAAGGCCGGCGGAAGAGCTTCGGCTACTCGAAAGCCAGGAGGAGGAGGGTGCGGTCGTCCTCCAGCTCGGCGCCTCCCACGTGGACGGCGACGGCCGCCAGGACCACGCCCAACAGATCCTCAGCCGCCTTCGACGCCTCCTTTTCGAGCAGCGCTTCCAGGCGCTCGAAGCCGAAAGGATCGCCTGCCCCGTCCGCCGCCTCGACGACGCCGTCGGTGAAGAGAACCAGACGGTCGCCGGGAGCGAACGAGAACTCCCGGGAGGGAAAGGCGCGCTGGGGGAGCAGACCGATCGGAGCGGCGGGCAGCGCCAGGCGTTCCACCCGGCCGCCGGAGATCCGGTAAGGGGCGGGGTGGCCGGCGTTCGTCAGCGTGCCGATGCGCCGAACGGCGTCGTACTCCAGCATCGAGAGGGTCATGTAGGTTCGCCTCCTCGGCACGCGCGCCGCGCGCTCGGCGAGCTTTGCGAAGATCTCGGGTCCGCTCAAACCGAGCTCGATGAACGTCGTCAGGGAGGCCTTCGCGGCGGCGGCCAGAAGTCCTGTGGGCAGCCCGTGACCGGAAGCGTCTCCCACCACGACGGCCGTTCGGCCGTCGGTCATCGGCAGGATGTCGTAGAAGTCGCCCCCCACCTCCGCCACCGGTTCGAAATGCGCGGCCACACGGAAGCCCGGCCAGCTTCCCCCCGATTCGGGCAAGAGGCTCCTTTGAATCGCCCGAGCGACGGAGAGCTCGGCTTCCAGCTTTTCCTTGCGGGCGGTCTCCACGAGCAGGCGCTGGATGGAGGCTGCCATGGCATCGAAGGAGCGGGCCAGATCGCCGATCTGGTCGCGCGATCGCGAGTTGACGCGCACGGAGAGGTCGCCGCGTCCGATGGCTTGCGCGGCCCGAGTCAGCTTGTTGACGTTGCGAGCGATCGAGCCGACGAGAACGAAAGCGATGACGAGCGC
>Ga0137373_10006461_pt1 | contig 12535 bp, 10 predicted proteins | sample SagtaG_5_FD_104912 | JGI IMG/M metagenome (GOLD analysis project Ga0137373, IMG submission 104912) | Vadose zone soil microbial communities from Sagehorn Ranch, Mendocino, California, USA - Sage1_R_80_16 metaG | ecosystem: Environmental > Terrestrial > Soil > Vadose zone | place: USA...
GTGCCGGGTCAAATCGGTTTTCTGGAAGAGTTGCAGCAGATATTAAGTAGAGATGTACTCACGTCATAGGGTCGAGCGGCGAATTTGTCCGCAGGTCACACGAGTCAATAACTCAGATTGACGAGGAATCAGCTTTGTCCGGCCCTTACTTGACCCGGGCAAGACCGGAGTGTTAAGAGAAGCCAACTTTCACCAAACTCCAGGATGAGTTTCTAAGCCGTTAAGGGAGACGTGCCATGCTGAAAAAAACATTTCTGTCGATAGCGATGGTAACTGTGGTGGCTACGTTGTTCTTCGCGGCGTCCAAAGTGATTGAAGCGGCAAGTTCGGCCGGCGCGGCGTTGACCGGACAGGTCAGCTCGCAGGAAGAAGGACGCATGGAAGGTGTGCTGGTAAGCGCCAAGAGGGAAGGCTCGGCGGTCACAACCACCGTGGTGAGCGATGCTCAGGGAAGGTACAGCTTCCCGAGCTCGAAGCTCGAAGCAGGGCGTTACTCCCTGCGCATTCGCGCAGTGGGATACGAGTTAGAGAATTCTCCGCCGGCGGAGGTGACGGCCGAGAAAACGACCGAGCTCGATCTCAAGCTTCGCAAGGCGCAGGACCTTGCCGCTCAGCTCTCCAACGGCGAGTGGCTGCTCAGCATGCCGGGCACCGATGAACAGAAGCAGGGTTTCCTGAGTTGTGTCGGCTGCCATACGGTGGAACGCATCGCGCGGTCGCGTTACAGCGCGGAGGAGTTCGTGCCACTGCTGAAGCGCATGCGCAACTATGCCCAGGGTAGCTCGCCGCTGCGCCCGCAAGTGCGGCCTGGGGCGCGCGAGCCGTCGCAAAACCAAATGCAGCAGATGACCAAGTTCGCGCAGTATTTGAGCACGATCAATTTGAGCAAGGTTTCGAAATGGGAATACCCGCTGAAAGCGCTGCCGCGGCCCAAGGGCAAGGCTAGCCAGGTGATCATCACCGAGTATGACCTGCCGCGTCCGGAGGCCATGCCACATGACGCCGCCATCGATGCCGAGGGCATGATTTGGTATTCCGATTTCGGCTCCCAGTATCTCGGCAAGCTCGACCCCAAGACCGCCAAAGCAGTCGAGTACGCCGTGCCGGTGACGAAACCTGGGGCGCCTGCCGGCGCCCTCGACTTGAGGTTCGATCCGGATCAAAACGTGTGGTTGGGCATGATGTATCAAGGAAGCATCGCCAAATTCGATCGCAAGACGCAAAGATTTCAGACCTGGAACGCGCCCAAGTTCATGGAAAACAATGAGGCCCGGCTTGCGATGGTCGATCCGGCGCATATCAACCTTGACGGCAAAGTCTGGATCGGCGGCGATGATGAGTATCGCCTCGATGTGAAGTCCGGCGAGTGGTACACGGTCGACTATTCGCGGGGGCTGCCGAAAAACGGCCCGCCCGCGGATCGGCTCGGCTCCTACGGCGTGATCTCCGACTCTAAGAATAATTTTTACGGCACGAATTTCGGCGGCCAATATATCATCAGGATCGACGCCAAGACTTTGAATGTGACTCCGTTCCCGACGCCGACGCCTAACTCGGCTCCCCGCCGCGGCCACATGGATCCGCAGGACCGGCTGTGGTTCGCGGAGTATCGCGGCAACATGCTCGGCATGTTCGATACCAAGACAGAGCGCACGCGCGAGTGGGCGATGCCGACCGCGTGGACGAATCCTTATGATGCGATTCTGGACAAGGACGGCTACGCCTGGACGGGCGGCATGAGCAACGACCTGGTTGTGCGGCTGAACACCAAGACGGAGGAGTTCATCGAGTACCTGCTGCCGCGTACCACCAATATTCGCCGCGTCAACATCGACAACTCGGCGAGCCGGCCGGTGCTTTGGATCGGCAATAACCTCGGCGCGTCGATCATCAAGATCGAGCCGCTGCAATAGCGCTTAGCAGGTTGCCAAAACCTCCCGCGAGGATTCTCAAAGGCACGCCCGTATAGGCCGATGAACTCGTTCACGCCTGTGCGTCACGGAAAGTGAGCGACGGCTATCAGTTCCAAACTTTTTTGAACCTGGTCGATGGAGCGATCGAAGAGATCTTTCTGGCGGTATTGCGACCGGGGAAGTTCGTCGACTAAAATCACAATCCCAAGAAGGAACCGACCAGCATGAGACGAAAGAAAACGAGCTCCAGCCTGGAGTTGTACGCCGTTTCGGGTACCAACACTATTGTTATTTCGATGGACATGAAAGCGAAACCGTCAGGCTTGCTGGGTTTCGCATTCGAACGCGTGGCAACTAAGAGCAAAAAGCGGATATGGTTGTATGGCCAAAAGTTCTTCGGGTCAGTAATACCTATCGAAAAGAAAGACCTGGGAAAAGTAAAAGGGCAGAAATATCCCACCCACCTTCACCCCGTACAAGGCTTTTTGTGGAAAGATTTTACGGCCGAGCCCGACACGGAGTACACCTACTTGGTTACGGCCTATAAGGGTACCCCGAAGAACCTGCAGATATATTTGACAGAGGAAATAACCATTTCTACCGAGCCGCGTATCAAAGGCAAGCACGGCATTTTCTTTAATCGCGGGGTTTCTGGCAGCCAGTCCTACGCCGAGCAGTTCGGTAACCAGCGGCCCGATAAAATGGCAGACAAAGTGGAACAGGCAAAGGCATACCGCTGGCTTTCGAGGGGGCTCTACGAAGGTTTGCTTGATTTTATTGCCAGCGCGAAAACGGGACAAAAGCTGCGCGGAGCTTGCTATGAGTTCCACTACCCTGGAACGCTTTTGGCGTTGAAAGAGGCGCAAAAGAAGGGCGTGGACGTAAACGTCGTCTACGATGCAAAAAACTACGAGGATGAGAACCGGGCGGCACTAAAAGCGACTGGGACGTCGTCGCTAGTAAAACAGGTGCGCGACAATGAGGTAACACAGGCACACAACAAATTCTTTGTGCTGCTCGATAAAAATGACAAGGCGATCAGCGTGTGGACCGGTTCCACAAACATTTCGGAGAAGGGGATATTCGGCCACTGCAACACGGGCCATCTTATCAACGACCCGAAAATAGCTGATAGATATTTCGAATACTGGAAGCTCGTTTACAAAAACCTGGACCGAAAAACGTATCAAAATGACGTGATGGTGCTGAAGGATGGAGGCGACAAGAAAGCAAGCCAGATACCTGCGGGCATTTCGGTATTCTTCAGTCCGCGTAAAACGAACGATATGCTGCAAAACTATGCCGACCTAGTGGAGAGTGCCAACGAGATGGTTTGCTGCATATACCCGTTCAACGTGGACAAAAGATTTCAACAAGTGTTCGGGGAAGACAAGCCCTACCTGCGCTATATATTGTTGGATGCACGCAAGGATTATAACACCTTCAAAACCAACGACCGCGACGTGGAAGTGGTGGCCGGTTCGTACATCGATTCGGATTTCGACCAATGGGCAGCGGAGAAAAGCGCCGGTAGCCTGTTTAAATCCGGGGTTAATTTTCTTCATAACAAAATAATTTTGATAGACCCGCTCGGCGATGTGCCCGTCGTCATTTCGGGCTCGGCGAATTACAGTGAGAACTCCACGTCGAAGAATGACGAGAACACTCTTGTCATTAAGGGCGATGATCGCGTGGCCGATATTTACTTCACCGAATACGTGCGACTGTTTGACCACTTTGCTTTTCGCGAGTGGTTGGGCGAGCACAAAAAAGAGTTCGACCCGTTCCTTAAGGAGGACGACAAATGGGTCGACAAGTACTTCGATAGCCCCGACTATCTCAGCGTGAAACGGAAGCTGGTGTTTAAAAACATGTCCAGAGCGGTGGAGAGCAAATGAGAAAGGAATGAGAGGTGCATTGGCCCTCATGGTTTCTGCGTAAGCCGCGACCACTTGCGCGGCGGGCAAACGTTAATTCGTTCGGGGACAGAAATGAAGTCTGGAGTTGAGTGAACCTACACCGTTATGGAAAGCGACAGAATCACTTGCGGAGTCTAAAACCAGCGTCAACTATCCGACTTCAGACCCCTTAATCGTGCCCTCCTTAATCGTGCCGACAGCATTTCATCTGGACACCAGAAGTGCTCAGACGAGCCCGAGCATGCCCGCCAGCGCGCCGGCGGCGAGCAGCCACAGCGGATTCCAGGGCTTGCGCAGGACCAGCGGTCAGGCCGCGGCGGCGTTAGGGCCAGGCGCCACCTGCGCCAACGTGTAGACTCTCGGCAAACTGCTGGCTCGTCAACAAGTGATGCACCTCTACCACATAGCGGTGGATGTCCGGCGGGATCGTCGAGGGACCACCGATCGCCACAAACCAGAGGAGTAAGAAATGCAGAAACAGCGCACTGAGATCGAGGCGCTCCATCACTCCTTTGCTTTCCAGGCCACCAAAACCGCCCAGGGCGCGAGGGCACCCATGGCCCACAGGAGCGGCCAGCGCAAGACGCCGACAGCGACAAAGGCGAGCACGCCGAACAACCACGGTCGCCAGTGCCGCGGCAACATTGTCGCCAATTTGATAACGGTGGCGAGCAGCAGCCCCACCGCCACCGTCGACATGCCGGCGAGCGCCTGCTGCACCTGCGACAGGGCGCCGTACTATTGGTACAGTACACCCATGCCGATTACCACGAGGCACGGGCAGCCTAAGAATCCGGCGACGGCCGCCGCGGCGCCCGTCCAACCGCCAAATGGTACCCGACCATCACAGTCAGATTTAAGACGTTCGGTCCAGGCAGGAGTTGTCCGAGCACCAACAGGTCCATAAACTCCTGCTCGGTGAGCCAGCGCTGGCGTTCGACCAGCCCGCGTCGTGCCCAGAACATCAAACCACCGAAGCCGGACAGGGTAATCCGGGAGAATGTGAGGAACAGCGCGAATGCGCTGACCTGCGGCCAGTGTGAGTCTTTTTGCTCCATGGCTTCTTGATTACCCTATGGCGACGCATTTGTCGCCTGACTGTCATTGGCCCTCTCCATTTTGCTCGCACCTTAGGAAGCGCAGTGGACAAACTCCACCTTGCTTTTCATGCCATCATGCTCGATGCAAATGTTAGATGCGAGAATTTTTGGTGTGTCGGACGATGCAGTGCGCGTTTTTTGCAGCAATTCGGAGTCCTCGTCCTGTTTGCCAAGATGATTTTCAATTATTATGAAAATTCGATGCAGCTCGAAGTCCACGCTTCGCTCTTGGTGGATATAATTATGCGGCGACAAACGCGTGGTCTCTCAGTCCTAGCGGCAATTGCCGCCCTCGTTTGTGGGTTTGTTGTTGCGAACGCCGAAGCACAAGCCCCGGAAAAGATGAAGGCTCAAACGGTCTCTTTAGGAATCGTCACCCAATTAGATCGGACGCGAATGGCGGACCAATTCAGTGATTTTGTGCGATACATTGCGGCAAAGCTCAGCTCCGGGTCCGACATCAAGGGGAAGGTTGTGATTGCTGCCACGTCGTTTGAGCTCGCAAGGCTTATTGAGCAAAGGCAGGTCGATTTTTACATGGAGAGTCCCTATCCAACCCATCTCATTAACAACGTACAGGGAGTTGCCAAGCTACGTCTGAGACGCTGGAAGGGAGGCTCGGCGGAATATCAAAGCCTTATTTTCACCAAAAGAGACGGCGAGATAAATCGTTTGGACGACCTCAGGGGTAAGGTCCTAGCTTTCGAAGATCCCGAATCGACTTCAGGCCACTTTCTGCCGAAGTCTTTCCTGGTTCGCAAGGGATTCAAATTCACCGACAAAAACCGCTATGACCTCTACGCTTCCTCGACGGATGTCGGTTATCTGTTTGCCTATTCCCAAGAAAATCTGGTGAACTGGGTGCTCACAAAAAAAGTGGCGGCCGCAGCCTTCAGTGACGACGACTATGCGCGGCTCGAGAAGAGGAAAAGATCGGACATCACCATCCTGGCGGAAACCGAGCGGCTTCCACGCCACCTTCTTTCCGTTCGAAAGGATTTTTCCCCGGCGTTGGCCGACCGCCTTGAGAAGATATTGGTGTCGATGCATGAAAACGAGCAAGGGCGAAGAATCTTAAAAAAGGCCGACGACACCACAAAGTTCGACCCTCTGCCGGAGGGAGATGCGGCGCTTCGGCGAAGGCTCTCGGAAATCTTTGACTCTGCCAAGAAGAATTAGTCGGTCCTCTGGAAGACGCGGCGTGGGCAAATTCTGAGGGTCACCTGGGCCAGGGAGTTAGGTGCCAGGCGTTTGTATTGACTTATTGTGACGACACTATCTCGGCTGGTTCAAGACCGAAGCGTCATAACGCAGGCTCACGGCCATTCGGCAAGTAACGTCGCCTCTTCCAGATGTGCCCGAATACCATCCAACCACGACTGTAATTCGCCGGCGAGCCTTCTGGCGACGCGCTCGCATTGAAACGTTCTAATCTCAACGCCCAGAGGACGCGCGCTGGGGAATAGTGCGAATAAATTCACACTGTCTCGAAACGGACGCACCTCGGTCGTAGGCGGCTCGAGAGCATCAAGCAGCTCGGCAGTCACCTCGACCTCTTCTTGCTGCGTAAGTCTGCACCCGGTGGAGATCGATTCCACGGTCACTCTAACAACGAATGGTGGACCAGTCTCACTTCGGCTCTCGACGAGCCATGGCGCAACCAGTCGCACGCACCGGCTCCGATACTCCAGGATCCGCGCGCCCCTGTGAAACCGATGATAGAAAACGGAGCCTTCCCGGACGGGCTCTTCGCCTTCGAGTTCCACCCGGATGACCTGAATATTTGGATTGAGAGGTGCCTTGCGTCGGAGATCGCTCACCACGGCAAAAACTTCCGCCGGCGCTGCCCGGATCTCCACTGTCGCTGAAAATATCAGGCGTTCGGATCGAGTCATGTGCTACTGCAGTGGCGGCACCGAAAAGAGAATTCCTCCGAACAGGAGATATGCGAGCAACAGTGTCCAGATCACGTTAACGGCTTGGGCGAGGAGGAAAGAAGCCGCGGGCCGGCCTCCCTCCATGCTCACCAGGTCGGTAAAGCGGGTTTCAAGGCCGATGCAAGTAAAGGCGAGCCCGAACCAGACTACCCGAAGACCACCCAGTATTCCCTTGGTCGCATCCACAGTTGCCTGGTCGAGCAGGAACGAAAAGACAACCGAGGCGATCAGGAAGCCAAGGACAAACTTCGGAAAGCGCTCCCAGATCACTCCTGCGTTCGGCCGTTCGCCCGTCTCCGCGCCCTTTTTGAAAGTCCACCAGAGCGATATTAAAAAAGCGGCGATGCCGATCAAGACGTTCTGGGAGAACTTCACGATGACGCCGGCCTTCATGGCAAGCTCGCTAATGAGAGCACCGGCCGCTACCACAGAGCCGCTCGTGTCGAGCGTCCCACCAAGCGAGGCCCCCGCCACGATGTCGGGCATCTCAAAAGCTTTCGCGATCCAGGGCATAAGCACCATCATGGGGATGGCAACGATCAGAACCAGCGAAGTCACATGGGAGAGCTTTTTCTTATCACCCTGAATCGCCCCGCAGGCGGCAATCGCCGCCGACACGCCGCAGATGGAAACTGCTGTCGAGAGCATCACCGCAAACTCATCGTCCACCCGGAACTTCCTGGAAAGCCAGAAGCAAATGTACCAGATCACCGCTACGACCAGGAGCGCCTGGACAATTCCGAGGACGCCGGCTTGAACGACCTCAAAGAAGAGAATACCTGCTCCTAGGATCACCAGGCCCGTTTTGATGTAGTATTCGGTTTTGATCGCCTCCATGAGCCATTGCGGGACGCCAACGACATTGCCGATGAACAGTCCGATGATGAGAGCAAAAATAACGTACTCCAATCCCCAGTAGTTCATCGTCGCGTTACCCGCAATCACGTGAGAAAGCCAGGCGAGAACATAAACGACCGGAAAGCCGATTGTGTAGTTAACGACGTTTGCGCCCATGAGCACGACTCCAATGGCGGAGAGAATGAGGAACGCGATCCCGATCTTAATGGCGTTCCAGATGTTTTCTCCTCCGAACACCGTGCCGACCACCGCGCCTGCTCTGGCGCCGACGGCGCGGTCAATGTCCGCTGCCTTTTTTTGCAACGCTTTGTCCTTCGCCTTTTTTCCTGCAGCGGCCAATTTTTTTGAGGCGTCGCCGATGACCTTACGGTCGTTTCCTTCGAGTGCCGTCTTGAGCGCCGTCGCCGCCGCTACCAAATCGGTCTCGCCCTTGGCCTCGGCCTCCTTGATGAGTGCCTCGACTACCGGCTTGTTCTCGGTTGCCGTGGCAGCGAATTCACCGTCGGTGGCCCAACTAAATTTCGGCAACGGCGACCTTACCCCGACGACCACAGCGGCGATGATGAGGAAACCCAGCCAAACGGCCATCCAGTCTTCGCTTCTCAATAGGGTTAAGCCACTTTTATTTTCCGGCATAGGCACCCCCTGATTCGAACCTTCGGGGTCAATTCACGGCAACGGATCGTATCTTCGGCTGACGATCGATGTCAAGGATCGAGTTACGAAAGCGAAACAGTGTGTGGCATCAGAAGAAGTTAGGCCTAGCACCTCACTACCTCATGGCTCCTCCATCGTCTATACTAGTACATAGGCAACAACTCGTTCGCCGTCGAAGGTGGTACAAGTGGAACAGCAAAATAAAACTTTGGCTGATCTCGGATCTCAGATCGATGAGTGGCTGCGGGCGCAGAACGACTCCGTCAACGCAGATCAGTTCGCCGGGATATTGCGCACCTTGCTCAAGCTGGCGCAGGACGATGCCGAGCGTGGAGATCTAAAAATCTTAAACCGCGCCATGCAGGAGTTGCGCCACGCCTTTAGAATCTTCGCGCCTTACCGTCATATGCGCAAGGTCAGCATTTTCGGTTCGACGCGGGTAAAGGAAAACGATCTGTATTATGATCTGGCGCGCAGCGTCGGGGAGAGCCTGGCGAAAGCAGAGTTCATGGTGATCACCGGTGCCGGACCGGGCATCATGCAAGCCGGCCACGAGGGTGCGGGGAGAGAGAACAGTTTCGGCGTCAATATTCGTTTGCCTTCGGTGCAAAATGCCAACCCGTTCATCCGCAACGATCCGAAGCTCATGGACTTTCACTTTTTTTTCACGCGCAAGCTTATGTTTGTCAAGGAAGCAGACGCGGTGGTGATTTTCCCGGGCGGCTTCGGCACCCACGACGAGCTTTTGGAGTCGATCACGCTGGCCCAGACCGGCAAGACTCAGCTCGTGCCGATTATCTTGATGGACATTCCTGGCGGCACCTACTGGACCCGCTGGCAAGAGTTTCTTCGCGATGACGTGATGAGCCGCGGTTACATTACTGAGAGAGAAATGACGTTTTTCAGAATCTGCACGAGCGCCGAGGCGGCGGTCAAGGAAATCACCAGCTTTTACTGCAATTTTCACTCCTACCGCTTCGTTAAGAAAGACCTGGTGATTCGTCTCAATCACCCGCCCACAGCTGAATTGATCGACCGGCTCAACCGCGACTTTGCGGATATCCTGACCGGCGGCAAAGTCCGGCAAACCGATCCCCTTCCTGATGAAGCCGACGATCCCGACAAGCTGCATTTGCACCGGCTCCTCATGCGTTTCAACCGCGAAGACTACGCCCGGCTGCGGCAAATGATCGACGTGATCAACGAGGAAGGGTCAGGGTAAAACTCTGCTCACGACGATTTTGTCGGCGGCACCTTGCTGAGGACCGGTCTAAGATCTGCCCATTCCGGTAATCAGATCCGTGAGAACCTACAATTCATTCGGCACTGACGCATCCCGTGCGGTGCGACTAAAAGGTTCTAGAGACGTTTCACCACGCATCGACTGACTTAGTTGCCGAAAGGAGTCCTGCCATGTTTGAAACCGATCGTTTCATACAAGAGTGTTGCGACGGCTTGCGGGAAACCAACGCGCATGCCGCGATAAGAGATATCGTCGCAAGAGCAGTGGTTGAACCTCGTGAGGTTCTAACGTCGCTCGGCGAGCCAAAACTTTCCGGCCTCCAGACCCTTTTTCGGTCCGAGACATTGACGATCCTCAATGTCCTGTGGGGACCGGGGATGTCTCTGTACCCGCACGACCACCGGATGTGGGCTGTGATCGGGATTTACAGCGGGCGCGAGGATAATGCCTTTTTTCAGCGGAGTGAGACCGGCCTACGTCAGCACGGCGGAAAGACGCTTAACAGCAAAGAGACGATTCCCCTCGGCGAAGCGGTCATCCACGCAGTCACGAACCCGCTCGATCAGATCACCGCAGCCATCCACGTCTACGGCGGTGATTTTTTCGCCGTTCCGCGGAACGAATGGGACCCACAAACGTTGCACGAGCGACCATTTGACTTGGAACATGCCAAAAAAGTTTTTGCAGAATCAAACAAGCGCCTCGCGTCCGCCGTGACGTGAGTTGTCCGCTAGAACCTTTGGTGCTCTGAGCAAGTTCTTTCCCTTCATTTATCCTTCAACCGTCGTCCTGAATTGCGCGCATGCCATAAAACTCGTGCATGCAAATATCCGCGTTACGCAAGACCTTGGTTAACTAACTCAATGATACAGCCGTGCCGCCGAAAGAAACCGACTTGAGATGCGAGATTGTAGTTATAGACTAGGTCATATGTTTCGAGGATCGAATCGACTTCGTGAATTGGAAAAGTTTCATGCTGAGTATCGCGAGCTATCGGGACGAGCGGCGGCGAAGGTGATGATTTGTCATGAAGGATAGATTCAAAATCGCCGCGGATCTCCGGGCGATTGCCCGCCTTCTCACCATAAAGGGTGAGAATCCCTTTAAAGCGCAAGCCTATGAGCGCGGCGCCAGTGCTCTGGAAAATCTCCAAGGCGATCTTGACGGTCTCGTCAAGGCGCGCCGGTTGAGGGAAATTCCCGGCATCGGCACTGCGCTCGCTGCGATTATCGAGGAGATTTACCAGTCGGGTGAATGTTGGTTGCTCGAGCAGTTGCAACAGGAGCTGCCGTCGGGGGCCGTCGAGCTCAGCGAACTTCCCGGCCTGACTCTCAAGAAAATCATCGCCCTGCACGACGTTTTGCGCGTTGAAAGCATTGCCGAGCTCAAGTCCGCCTGCCAAGAAGGCCTGGTCAGCAAAGTAAAGGGCTTCGGCCTGAAGTCTCAAGCGAAGCTGCTGACGGATATCGAAAAGCTCGACACCCCGAAAGAAGGATCTCTGCTGCTTCATCATGCTCTCGAAGAAGCGGAAAGAATTCTCGGACACCTGCGCGGGTGTCCGGAAGTGATCGAAGTGGATATTGCGGGCGCGCTGCGGCGACGCAAAGAAACGATACGGCAGATTTGTGTCGTTGCGGCTAGCGATCAGCCGAGGCTAGTGCTCGATCAATTTCTGCGCTACCCCGCGCTGGCTCATACCGACAAGCTCGAGGATGCCAGGTGTCTTGCTCGCCTGGCAGGCGGTCTCCAAGCCGAGCTCGTCATCGTAGCGCCGAACCAATATGTCGCTGCGCTTCACGCCCGCACCGGCTCACGGCGGCATATCGCGAAACTCCAAGACTTGGCGCGCGCGAAAGCGGTTACTTTTTTTTCCGATATGCCGCGCACAAAAGGCGGCAAACCGCGAAGTATCAAGAGCGAAAGCGAAATTTATCGGCGCCTGGGACTTCCGTATATCGCGCCGGAGTTGCGCGAAGATGACGGCGAGATCGAGGCCGCCAGCGCCGGCACTCTGCCGCAGCCGCTAACGTTCGATGACGTTCGCGGCATGACCCACTGTCACACGGTCTATTCGGATGGCCGGAACAGCATTGAAGAAATGGCCTTGGCGGCCGAAGCAATGGGCATGGCCTATCTGACGATCACCGATCATTCGCCGAGCGCCTATTACGCGCGCGGCGTGGGTATCGATCGGTTACGGGCACAGTGGGATGAAATCGCTCGCGTGCAGGAGCGCGTGAAGATAAGGCTTTTCAAAGGAACCGAGTCGGATATTCTCGAAAACGGTTCGTTGGACTATCCCGACCATTTCCTGGAACAATTCGACATTATCATCGCGAGCATTCACTCGCGCCACAAGATGGATTCCGATCAGATGACGCAGCGGCTGTTGCGCGCGCTCAAATTGCCGTTCTTTAAAATCTGGGGCCACCCGCTCGGCAGATTGATCCAATCGCGGCCGCCGTTCGCCTGCCATTTGGAACAGGTGCTGGACGCGATCGCGGTGTCCAAATGCGCCATCGAAGTCAATGGCGATCCGCGCCGTCTCGACCTCGAGCCGCGCTGGATTCGCGCCGCGCGAGAGCGCGGCATCAAATTTATCGTTTCCACGGACGCTCATTCCATCAGCGGCTTGGAAAATTTGCGCTATGGCGTGTCCATGGCGCGGCGCGGCTGGCTGACCCGCGGCGAAGTTCTGAATACGCTTGACGCTGAAGGTTTTATCCAGGCGGTTCATCCATGAACCGCGTGTTTGTGCTGTCGCCGGCGAACTGCAATGGTCTGCGCGCCCGATGGCTGCTCGGAAAAAACAGCCGATCGGATCTGGCGCGACGTTTGCGCAGCTCCGGCGTGCCGTTGGGTGAGGTTTTCACCTTTTTGAGCGCGCTCTATTTTCGCGGCAAGCTCA
>Ga0137373_10006468_pt1 | contig 12528 bp, 7 predicted proteins | sample SagtaG_5_FD_104912 | JGI IMG/M metagenome (GOLD analysis project Ga0137373, IMG submission 104912) | Vadose zone soil microbial communities from Sagehorn Ranch, Mendocino, California, USA - Sage1_R_80_16 metaG | ecosystem: Environmental > Terrestrial > Soil > Vadose zone | place: USA: California...
CAACCCCACCCTCCTCGCGCGCATCTCCACGGACGAGCTCACGAGCCTCCTGCGCGGCTGCGGCTGGACGCCTTTCCTCGTCGAGGGCTCCGATCCCGACTCGATGCACCAGGCGATGGCGGCGACGCTCGACCGCTGCGTGGAGCTGATCCGCGGGGTGCAGGTGGAGGCGCGGCGAACCGGGATCGCGGAGCGCCCGCGCTGGCCCATGATCGTCCTGCGCTCGCCGAAGGGCTGGACGGCGCCCCCGAAGCTGGACGGCCACCCGCTCGAGGGCTCCTGGCGCGCGCACCAGGTCCCCATCCCTCGCGTGAAGGAGGATCCGGCGCGGCTCTCGTTGCTCGAGCGCTGGCTGAGGAGCTACCGGCCCGAGGAGCTGTTCGACGACGCCGGCGCGCCCGTCGCGGCCATTCGCGAGCTCGCCCCGCGGGGGCGGCGGCGGATGGGCGCGAACCCGCACGCGAACGGCGGCCTCCTGAAGAAGCCGCTGCGCCTTCCCGACTTCGGCTCGTACGCGGTCGCCGTGGACGCGCCCGGCGCGTCGCAGGCGGAGAACACCCGGCCGCTCGGCGCGTTCCTGCGGGACGTGGTGCGCGAGAACCCGGACCGCTTCCGCCTCTTCTCGCCCGACGAGAACGCCTCGAACCGGCTGGACGCGGTGTACGAGGCGTCGCCGAAGCTCTGGCTCGAGGCGTCCTTCCCCGAGGACGCCGACGGCGGCCACCTCGGACCCGACGGCCGGGTGATCGAGATGCTCTCGGAGCACACGCTCGAGGGGATGTTGGAGGGCTACCTCCTCACCGGACGGCACGGGCTCTTCTCGACCTACGAGGCGTTCGTCCACATCGTCGACTCGATGTTCAACCAGCACGCGAAGTGGCTCTCGATCTGCAACCAGATCTCGTGGCGCGAGGAGCTCGCCTCGCTGAACTTCCTCGTCACCTCGACGGTGTGGCGACAGGACCACAACGGCTTCACCCACCAGGATCCGGGGTTCCTCGACGTGGTCCTGAACAAGAGCCCGGCGGTGACCCGGATCTACCTCCCACCCGACGCGAACTGCCTGCTCTCGGTCGCCGATCACTGCCTGCGCAGCGAGAATTACGTGAACGTGATCGTCGCGGACAAGCAGCTCCACCTTCAGTACCTGCCGATGGAAGCCGCCATCGCGCACTGCGAGAAGGGCCTCGGTATCTGGGACTGGGCCAGCAGCGACGAGGGCCACGAGCCGGACGTGGTCATGGCGTGCGCCGGGGACGTCGCGACGCTGGAGGCGCTCGCTGCGGCCGCCCTGCTCCGCGATTCGTTCCCGGACCTGAAGCTCCGGTTCGTGAACGTCGTCGATCTGTTCAAGCTGCAGCCCGAGACGGACCACCCGCATGGCCTCTCCGACCGCGACTTCGACTCCCTCTTCACCGTGAGCGCACCGATCATCTTCAACTTCCACGGCTACCCGTGGCTCGTGCACCGGCTCGCCTACCGGCGCAGGAACCACGCGAACCTGCACGTGCGCGGATACAAGGAGAAGGGCAGCATCAACACGCCGCTCGAGCTCGCGATCGACAATCAGGTCGATCGCTTCAGCCTGGCGATCGACGTGATCGATCGGGTTCCGCGGCTGCGCGGCGCGGGCGCCCACGTGAAGGAGCGGTTCCGCAACCGGCAGATCGCGTGCCGGCGGTACGCCCACCAGCACGGGATAGACGCTCCGGAGATCGTCGGCTGGCGGTGGCCCGCGACGAGCTGATCGGCCCGACGCCGAGCAGGAGGCGAAGTTCTCTCGGTCGAGGGTTCCCCACGCGGCAGGTTGGGCGATATATAGTTTGATGTGCAACCACCGGAACGCGCCCCGCGCCCCGGGATCGCCTACACCGCCCCTCGCCAAGGACACCGGAATGGAGCCCCCGATCCATCGACCAGCTCGTCCCTGGCGCAGCCTGTTCGGTCGCGGTTCGTCGAATTCGGGGGCGAAGGCCGCGGGACTGCGGGCCCTCTCGCTTCTCACGGAGGAGTCGCCGCTCGAGCTGCGCCTCCTGGGGCGCGCGCTGCTTCATGCAGGTGCGGTGGGCGTGATCGCAGGGCTCGCCGGCGCCGCCTTGTTCGCGAGCCTCGAGTTCGGACAGCGGCTCCTTCTGGGCCAGCTCGCGGGATTCGAGCCGCTCCGCGCCAGGGGCGAAAGCTTCTTCGGCACCGCGCCCGTAGGCGCGCTTCGCCCTCTCCTCCTCGTCCTCCTCCCCGCGCTCGGAGGGCTCGCGAGCGGTCTCCTCACGCACTGGCTCGCCCCGGAGGCGGCCGGCGGTGGCGCAGACGCGACGATCGAGGCGTATCACCACGGCGGCGTGATCAGGCGACGCGTCATCCCCGTGAAGGGGCTCGCCTCGATCCTGGCGCTATCGGCGGGCGGCTCCGGCGGCCGCGAGGGACCCACGATGCAGATCGGCGCCGCGATCGGCGCGGCGGTCGGGCGGGTGCTCCCGACGCGGCGCGCGGAGCGCCGCGTCCTGCTCGTCGCCGGAATCGCCGCCGGGATCTCGGCGGTGTTCCGGACGCCACTCGGCGCCGCACTCCTCGCGACGGAGATGCTCTATCGCGACGACTTCGAGGCCGACGCGCTCATCACGTCGATCTTCGCGAGCGTCGTGTCCTACTCGATCGTGATCGCCCTATTCGGCGAGACGACGCTGTTCGGATCACTGCCGCGGTTCCCGTTCCTGCCCGCGCACCTCCCCCTCTACGCCCTCCTCGCCCTGGTGGTCGCGTTGGCGGCGGTGGCGTTCGTTCGGTCGCTCCGGCTCGCGCAGCGGTCCTTCTCTCGGCTTCCCGTGCCCCCGTGGGCCCGGCCCGCGCTGGGCGGGCTCGCGATGGGCTGCGTGGGGACCGCGGTTGTCCTGTGGATGCGTACGTCGCACGGCGCCAGCTCTGGCTTCGGCGTCTTCGGCGGCGGGTACGGCGCACTTCAGGTTGCGATGACCGGGGCCGACTGGATGCCGACGGGCTGGGCCGCGGTCGGCCTCCTCGCGGGCGTCGCGCTCGCGAAGATCGTGGCCTCGGCGCTCAGCATCGGCAGCGGCGCGGCCGCGGGCGACTTCGCGCCTTCACTCGCGATCGGTGGCCTCGTCGGGGCCGCCTTCGGGCACGCTGCGCGCGGGCTCCTCGGTGACCCGTCGATCCAGCCCGCCGCGTTCGCGCTCGTGGGGATGGGCACGTTCTACGGCGGCCTCGCCCACGCGCCACTCTCGGCGCTGGTGCTCGTCGCGGAGCTCGCCGGAAGCTACGACCTCCTCGTCCCGATGATGCTGGCGATCGGGATCGCCTACATCGCGCTGCGCCGGGAGACCCTTTACCCGGCCCAGGTTCCCTCGCGCTCCGCTTCCGCCGCGCACCGGAGCACCGGAGGATACGGAGCGTTGCTCGCGGACGTGACGACCCGATCCGTACGAGAGCTCCTCGTCACACCCGAGGTCGGGCCGCTCGAGGAGCGCGCATCGCTCGCGGCGGTGGTCGCCGCCGCGGCGCCGGCTCGCCAGCAGCGTGTCGTCGCGATGTTGGGCTCCTCCGGGTACACCGGCCTCGTCGAGCTCGCGACGGTGGCAGAGACACCGGAAGCCGAGCGGCACTGGATGAAGGCGCACGACGCGCGCGTCCCATTCGTGTCGGTGGGCGAGGACGCCACGTGGGCGGACGTGGCCGAGGTTCTCGAGCGGTGCGGCGTATCGCAGGTTCCCGTCGTGCGCGACGACGAGGTCGTAGGCTGGGTCGGCGACCGGGAGCTGAGAAGAGCTGTTCTCGACGAGAAGCGCGGGCTCAGCGGCGACGCGCTCTGAAGTCACGGCGCGAGCGTGAACGTTCCGTCGCCGTTCCGGTGGCAGGTCATCGTCGATGTCGCACTGCCCGGGTCCATCATCCCGCCACCCGTCCCCATCATCCCGCCCATCTCGTCGGCGCGCGCGTGCTGGTGGTCCGCCCAGGTCGTCATGGCGGTGGCGTGGCGAGTCGCCTCGGCGTAATTCGCCGACATCATGGTCGAGGTGCAGGCCACCGCGTCGTGGTGGTCCAGGTCAGCCACCATCGCATCCGCGCCGCAAGACATGTCCGCGTCCGCGGTGTGGCCCATCATTTCCATCTGCTGGTCCATGCCGCCGCTCATCGCGCCCATGCGGCCCACCATCGGTCGGACCTGCGCGTCGTAGGCCGCGTGGGTGGACTGGCAACCTGAGACGTCGAACGTCGCATTCGCAGCCGTCCCGTACCCCGACGCGGCGGACGAGATCTGCTGCGCCAGCGCCGCGTAGGCTTGCACGTCCGTCTGGCTGACCCCGTGCTTGTCGCTGCCACACCCGGTCACCACCACCGCTGCCGCCACCACCCCAGCCGTGAGAATTCGCATGTTCCGTCTCCGCACCTGTTGTTCGTGCAACGGTTCGAGCACGGGCCGTTGGCAGTGGTTCGTGGCGCCTCATCCGAGCCGCGCGGCCGCTCCGGTCGATGGCCACGAGATCTCGAACACTACCCGACTGCCGTCGTCGGCGAGGCCGCGACGTGTCCCGAGCGTTGGGATTTTCGTCGGGCGCGGTGCCGCATGAAACCGCGGGCATCACAGGGTCCGCGCCTGAAGAGCCGCTCACCTCGAGAACGCGTAACGAGGTCGATGTATTGCGCGAGCGGACGAGATCGTGACGCGATCGATCCCGATGCGGCTGACTGCACCCGCCGCGCCAGCCACTGCTCATCTCTCCATCTCGCTCGTCCGCTCGAGCTCGCCCGTGGTCGCGAGCCGCTCGAGCGCGTTGAACGCCGCCGCGTCGACCTTCCCGGCGAAGTGCCGCATCTTCGCGACCGCCTCTCCGGGAGCGAGTGAGTGCGCTGGTTGCATCCCGGGCGCCACGGGCGCGGGCCTTGGACCTCGACTCGCGGCACCGTGACGTCCTCGGTCACAGTGTTGCGTTGCCGGTACCGGTCCCTTGCCGCGACCCGCGGAATATCGGCGGATTGCCGACCGGAAGACGGCACGGGTCCTGCTTGTTCCGACGCTCGAACCGCGCCCGCACCCGGCGGACGCACAACGAACGACTGGAGAATCGTAGATGACGACCAAGCGTTTTCTCACCCTCGCCGCCGCGGTGGCTGCCTTCGCCGCCGCGTCCGCGTACGCGCAGCACGATCACGGGGCCATGAACGGCGGCGCGCAGCACGGCGCCGCGAGCGCGTCGCAGGCCATCGCCGAGGGCACCGTCAAGGACGGCGTCCGCGTCGTTCCGGTCACCGTGACGGACAACGGCTTCGAGCCGTCGCAGATCAAGGCGAAGAAGGGCGAGAAGGTCCGCCTCGTCGTCACGCGCAAGACGAACAGCACCTGCGCGAAGGAGATCGTGATCAAGGACCAGGGCATCAACCAGCCGCTGCCGCTCGACAAGGCCGTCACGGTCGAGTTCACGCCCGCGAAGTCCGGCGAGATCCGGTACGCGTGCGGCATGAACATGATCAGCGGAGTCGTGTTCGTCCCGTAGACGGACCCCAGGCGCGGGTTGAGCGGCCCGGCGTCCTCCGCGGACGTCGGGCCGTCTCGTTTCAGGCGGCGGCGCCGCGCTTCAGCGCTTCTTGAGTCGTCCGGATGTCCTCGTTTCCCGGGGGTTCATCGGCGCGTGGCCCCTTCAACCGTGATCCGGCGGGTTACGGTGTGTCCGCTCCGGCCCCGCGCGAGCTCGTGTGTCGTTCGTCAGGAATACCCGTCCTCAGGGCTTTCGACCGATCAGGCCGAAACCCGGCGCCCTTCTCGGGTGGCACGCACGGTGCTTCAGGGCCGATCGACCATGCGCCGAAACGAGAACTCCGCGCGGACCAGCCGCCGAGCCGCCATCGCGGCGATCACTGCCCTGCTCCTCATTCCACTGTCCGGACGAGCGGGCGCTGAGCCGTCCACTGCTCCGGCGCCCAGCACGCTCCCGACCGATCCCGTGCTCGCGCGGCTGATCGACGAGAGCGTCTCCGCGCGGCCCGAGCTTCGCCAGGCCGAGGCCGCAGTGCGTGCGGAGCGCGAGCGGGTCCCTCAGGTCGGAGCGCTCCCGGATCCGGTCCTGTCGCTCGGGATCCAGAACGACGGGTTCAAGGAGATCCAGGTCGGGAAGATGGAGACGAGCTATTACCAGGTGATGCTCAGCCAGGGCCTCCCCTGGCCCGGAAAGCGCGGACTCCGCTCCGAGGTCGCGCGCATCGCCGCGGACGAGGCCGGCGCGACGCTGACCCGCGCGCGGCTGACGACGGAGGCCGACGTTCGGCGCGCGTATACGGACCTCGTGTTCGCGAGGGACCGGCTCGGGCTGCTGAAGCAGCTCGAGGACATCTGGCAGTCGTCCGCCGGGATCGCGCGCGCGCGTTACGAGTCCGGGGACGGCGCGCAGTCCGACGTACTCCGCGCCCAGCTCGAGCTGAACCGGCTGCGGCAGCGAAGGTGGGCGCTCGAGGCGCAGGAGCGCACGGCCGTGCAGACGCTGAATCGTCTGCGGGGCCGCCCCGTCGACGAGGCCCTCGCGACGTCCTCCAGCCTGCGCTCGCTCGGTCTCCCCGACGCGTCCCCGGAGGGCGCGGCGGTGTCCGACGCGCTCGCACGGAGCCCGGAGCTCGCGCAGTCGCGCTTCGCGGCCGCGCGAGCCACCACGTCGGTCGCCCTCGCGCGGAAGGAGCGCTACCCGGACCTGAGCGTCCAGGCCGGCGTGATGCCGCGAGGATCGCTGGAGCCGATGTGGCTCGCGGGCGTCTCGATCGGTCTCCCCATCTGGTCTTCGCGGAAGCAGAGCCGCGCCGTGGCGGAGAACGAGGCGCGCGCGGACGTGAGCAGCCGGGGCGCCGAGGCGATCGAGCAGGTGCTCCGGTTGCGCGTCGCCGAGCGCGCCGCGGCGTACGGCGCGCTCCTCGAGACCATCCGGATCTTCCGCGAAGGGCTGCTCGTCCAGTCCCGGGCCACGGCCCAGAGCACGCTCGCCCAGTACCGCGTCGGGAAGGTCACGTTCGCGTCGGTCCTCGAGGCGAACGCGGGCTACATCGCGGACGAGGAGAGCTTCCTCTCCGCGGTCGCGGACGCCCAGCGCATCGCGATCGCGGCCGCCGAGGTGAGCCTGGATCCCGTCGGGATCTCGGGGGCGACCGCCGGGTTGGCGCGCGGCGGCGTTCCTGGAGCGGGGTCGAGCGGAGGGATGGGGGCAGGCGGCGCGTCTGCTGGTGGGTCGCGCACGGCCGAGGCCTCCTCCACCGGCGCCGGAATGTCTTCTGGAATGTGACGACGGAGAACGCATGAACACCGAGACGCACACGACGACCCCCTCCCGCCGATTCGGCACCCCTGCGCTGGCGCTCGCGATCGTGGCGAGCACGATTCTCGCGGGCGGCGGCAGCTGGTTCCTGGCGCGCCGAGGCGCCGACGGTCACGCGCACGAGGGCGCGACCGCGGAGGCGAAGGAGCAGTGGCAGTGCCCCATGCACCCGTCGATCATCCAGGATCACCCGGGTGACTGCCCGATCTGCGGGATGAAGCTCGTGAAGATGGAGGGGAGCGGCGGCGGTGGAGCCGGGGCGCCGGGCGAGGCGAGCCCCGAGGGGCTGTCCGCGGTCACGATCGACGCCGCCCGCCAGCAGCTCATCGGGCTCAAGATCGCTCACGCGGAGCTCGGCCCCGTCGGAGGATCGTGGCGTACGAACGGCCGGATCGCGGTGGACGAGACGCGGGTGCACCACGTGAACGTGAAGTTCTCCGGGTTCATGGAGCACGTCCACGCGGACTTCGTGGGCAAGCCGGTGAGGAAGGGCGAGCCGCTCTTCTCCATCTACAGCCCCGAGCTCCTCGCGGCGCAGCAGGAGTTCCTGCTCGCCGTCGACACCCGGAAGCGGCTCGCCGCCTCCGGCGGCATGACCGCCGACGGTGACGCGCTGGTCTCCGCAGCCCGCCGCAAGCTCGAGCTGTGGGACGTGCCACGCTCCGAGATCGATCGCCTCGAACGGACCGGCGAGCCGACGCGCGCGATCACCTTCCCCTCGCCGGCGACGGGCGTGCTCACGAAGAAGGACGTCGTCCCGGGCATGCGCGTCAACGCCGGCGACATGCCGTTCGAGATCATCGACCTCTCGCGCGTGTGGGTGCTCGCAGACGCTTACGAGTCCGACCTCAACCAGGTGAAGGTCGGGATGTCGGCGACGCTGACGCCGAAGGCGTTCCCGAACCGGACCTTCACGGGACGCGTCGCGTTCATCGACCCGCTGCTCGACCCGAAGACCCGCACCGCGAAGGTCCGGATCGACGTGTCGAACGCGACGGGAGAGCTCCGTCCCGAGATGTTCGGGGACGTCGTCCTCCAGGGGAAGAGCCGGCGCGGCGTGCGGATCCCGGCGGACGCGGTCATCCACTCCGGCACGAAGAGCGTCGTCTTCATCGCGCTCCCGGACGGCAAGTTCCAGCCGCGCGAGGTCCAGCTCGGTGAGGGCGATTCCGATTTCGTCGAGGTGGTCTCCGGGCTCGAGAAGGGCGACGGGGTCGTGACCCGCGCGAACTTCCTCGTCGATTCCGAGTCGCGCCTGCGCGCATCGCTCGCGGCGCTGTCGACGCGGAGCCCCGCGGCGCCCGCGCCCGCGGCGGCGAAGGACGGCGCGGCCACCGAGAACCCGCACGCAGGGCACGGACGGTAGCGCGCCATGATCAAGCGAATCATCCGCTTCTCCGCCGAGCACAAGTACCTCGTCGTCGCCACGACGATCGGCGCGCTCGTCGCGTCCGCGTGGGCGATGCGGAACATCCCGCTCGACGCGCTGCCGGACATGTCCGACACGCAGGTGATCGTCTACTCGCGGTGGGACCGGAGCCCGGACATCATCGAGGACCAGGTCACGTACCCGATCACCACGGCGCTCCTCGGCGCGGCGAAGGTGAAGGCGATCCGCGGCTTCTCGGATTTCGGGTTCAGCTACGTCTACGTGATCTTCGAGGACGGGACGGACCCGTACTGGGCGCGCACGCGCGTCCTCGAGTACCTCTCGAAGATCACGCAGCAGCTCCCGCCCGACGTGAAGACGGAGCTCGGGCCTGACGCGACCAGCGTCGGGTGGGTTTACCAGTACGCGCTCGTCGACAGGACGGGACAGCACTCCTCCGACGAGCTGCGATCGTTCCAGGACTGGAACCTGCGCTACGCGATCCAGTCCGTCCCGGGCGTGGCCGAGGTCGCCACCGTCGGCGGCCAGGTGCGGCAGTACCAGATCACCGTGAACCCGAACGCACTCGCCGCGTTCAAGATCCCGCTCGACGCGGTGATCAGCGCGGTGCGCCGCGGCAACAACGACGTGGGCGGCCGGCTCGTGGAGTTCAGCGGCCGCGAGTACATGGTCCGAGGTCGCGGCTACGTGAAGGGGATCAAGGACCTCGAGAACCTCGTGCTCCGGTCACAGGGCGGCACGCCCGTCCTCGTGAAGGACGTCGCCACCGTCGCGCTCGGCCCGGAGCTCCGGCGTGGGATCGCCGACCTGGACGGCGAGGGAGACGTCGTCGGCGGGATCGTCGTGATGCGCTCCGGCGAGAACGCGCTGAACGTCGTCAAGCGGGTGGAGACCAAGCTCGAGGAGCTCAAGCCGTCGCTGCCGAAGGGCGTCGAGGTCGTCGCAACCTATGACCGCTCCGAGCTCATCAACCACGCCATCGAGACGGTCAAGTCGAAGCTGCTCGAGGAGATGATCGTCGTCTCCATCATCATCCTGATCTTCCTCTGGCACATCCCGTCCGCGATCATCCCGATCGTCACGATCCCGGTATCGGTCGCGCTCGCGTTCATCCCGATGTACGCGATGGGGCTCAACGCGAACCTCATGTCGCTCGCCGGGATCGCGATCTCGATCGGCGTCCTCGTGGACGGCGCGATCGTCGAGGTCGAGAACGCCTACAACAAGATTCACCACTGGATGAAGGACGGGAAGAAGGGCGACTTCCACCACGTCCGGCTCGAGGCGCTCCTCGAGGTCGGACCCGGGGTCTTCTTCTCGCTGCTCGTGATCGCCGTCGCCTTCATGCCGGTGTTCACGCTCGTCGACCAGGAGGGGCGGCTCTTCCGGCCGCTCGCCTACTCGAAGAACCTCGCGATGGCGATCGCGGCGTTCCTCGCGATCACCCTCGATCCGGCGATGCGGATGATGTTCGCGCGGATCGACGAGTTCAAGTTCAGGCCGCGGTGGCTGTCATGGGCAGCCAACGCGGCGCTCGTCGGGAAGTACCACTCGGAGGAGGGTCACCCGATCTCGAAGCTCCTCCACCGCCTCTACGAGTGCCCGTGCCGATTCGTCCTCCGCCACCCGCGGGCGACCATCGCGGCCGCCGTGGCGCTCGTCCTCACGACGGTGCCCATTTACCTGAAGCTCGGCTCGGAGTTCATGCCGCCCCTGCGCGAGGGGACGATCCTCTACATGCCGTCGGCTGTCGAGCCGGGCATGTCCGTCTCCGAGGCGCAGAAGGCGCTGCAGGTCCAGGACAAGATCCTGAAGACCTTCCCGGAGGTGGAGCGCGTGTTCGGGAAGGCGGGTCGCGCCAACACCTCCACGGACCCCGCGCCGTTCACGATGATGGAGACGACCGTCGTCCTCAAGCCGGACTCCCAGTGGCGCGAGAAGCCCCGTTGGTACTCGTCGTGGGCGCCGAACTGGCTGAAGGGCGTGCTGCGGCCGTTCTGGCACGACCGGATCTCGCAGGAGGACCTCGAGAACGAGATGAACGCGGCGCTGCAGCTGCCCGGCATCTCGAACGCGTGGACGATGCCCATCAAGGGGCGTCTCGACATGCTCTCGACCGGCATCCGCACGCCCGTCGGCATCAAGATCAGCGGGGCCGACCTCGCCACCATCGAGCGGGTCGCGAAGGAGACGGAGGCCGTCATCCAGAAGGTCCCTGGAACGCGCAGCGTCTACGCGGAGCGCGTCGCGGGCGGCTACTTCCTCGACTTCGTCCTGAAGCGCGAGCAGCTCGCGCGTTACGGCCTGTCCGTCGACGACGCGAACATGATGGTGATGACCGCAGTCGGCGGGGACAACCAATCGACGACGGTGGAGGGGCGGGAGCGCTACGGCATCAACGTCCGCTACGCCCGCGACTACCGCGAGGACCTGTCATCGCTCCGGCGCGTGCTCCTGCCGCTGCCCGGCGGCCAGGGCCAGATCCCGATGGAGGAGATCGCGGACGTCGTGCTCGCCCAGGGCCCGTCGATGATCCGGGACGAGAACGGGCTCCTCGCCGGCTACGTGTACGTCGACTTCGACACCTCGAAAATCGACGTCGGCAGCTACGTGACGGAGGCGAAGAAGGCGGTTGCGACCGGCCTCCTGCTGCCGACCGGTTACAACATGGTCTGGAGCGGGCAGTACGAGAACATGCTGCGCGTGAAGGAGCGGCTGAAGCTCATCATCCCGCTCACGCTGGTCCTCATCTTCGGCCTGCTCTACATGAACACGAAGTCGTCGTTCAAGGCGGCCCTCGTGATGGCCGCGGTCCCGTTCTCCGCGGTCGGCGCGGTCTGGCTGCTGTGGGCGCTCGGCTACAACATCTCGATCGCGGTATGGGTCGGGATGATCGCGCTCATGGGGCTCGACGCGGAGACCGGGGTGTTCATGCTGCTGTTCCTCGACCTCTCGCACGACGAGTACAAGGCGAAAGGTTTGCTCCGTACCCGGCGGGACCTCGTCGAGGCGATCGTCCATGGCGCGGTGAAGCGCGTGCGCCCGAAGGCGATGACCGTCTTCGCCGCGATGCTTGGCCTGCTCCCGATCATGTGGTCCGTCGGGACCGGCGCCGACCTCATGAAGCGCATCGCCGCGCCCATGATCGGCGGCCTCGTGACGTCTTTCCTGATGGAGCTGCTCGTCTACCCGGCCGTCTACTTCCTCTGGAAGAAGAAGGAAGTGACCGACGAGGACTCGGTCACGAACGCGATCGCGGCGTAGGATGCGGCGCGTGAGCGAGCTGACGTCGCCCCAGGGCAGCATCGAGCTCGCGATCGCTGCGCTGTTGCTCGTGCTCGGGTTCCGGTTCGCTCGGCCGTCGCGACCGCGGGAGTGGGTTGCCGTGGCGGCGTATGCAGCCGGTCTCGCGGGCCACCTCCTCGGCGCCTCGGGCCTCCTGCGCGGGAGCGTGTTCCCTGCCGGAGTTGCGCTGCGGATCCTCGGCGCCCTCGGCCTCGTCGCAGGGCTCATCCTGGCGGGAGCTCCCGCCCGGTCGCGTCGCCGCGCATCGAGCGGTGGGCACCCAGGCCCGGGTGCAACCGCGGCAACGGCCCCGTATGCGGGGCTGGCTCTGGTCCTCGCAGGCCAGTTCCTTCGCGCGCCCTCTTCCGCTGGCCTCGTCCCGGCGCTCGTCGGGATCGCGGTGAACGCCTGGGCTGCGCTGCGCTCGCGACGCGACGCGGCACCGGTTGATCACCGCTTGTGACGCGCCAGCTTCACTCGCACCGCGATCAGCTTGTCGCCGCTGCGCTTTCCGTGGACCACGGCGCGCTGGCCGGCGCGCACGTC
>Ga0137373_10006474_pt1 | contig 12524 bp, 13 predicted proteins | sample SagtaG_5_FD_104912 | JGI IMG/M metagenome (GOLD analysis project Ga0137373, IMG submission 104912) | Vadose zone soil microbial communities from Sagehorn Ranch, Mendocino, California, USA - Sage1_R_80_16 metaG | ecosystem: Environmental > Terrestrial > Soil > Vadose zone | place: USA...
AAGTGATCAGGCGCCGAGCCGGGCGGCCGTGGCGCCAGAGGCTTCCAATGCCGCGCTGATCGCGGCGAGATTGCGCTCTTGCTGTCTGTGCATGAAGCGACCCAAGATGGGAAGCAACAATCTCAGCGCTCCCGTCGGCCTCAACTCCATCCGCATGACGAGGCGCGCGCCCTTCTCTGTGACGGAGACCCGCCCTTCGCTCCTGGCATCCAGGCGGCGAGAGCGACCGACGGATCCCACGCGATCGGGCGGTCGAAGCGCACGAACTCGATAGTCGTGGGGTTGCCCTTCAAGAACTCCGCCTCGTACCGCGTTCCGAGACCGATCGGGCCGGCGCTCACCTTTTCCACGCGTTTCGCTTTTGGGTTCCACTCGGGCTCGCGCGCCAAGTTGGTGCAGTAGTCGAAGACGTCCTCGGGTGAACTGCGGATGTCGATCGTGTTCTCGACAACTGCCATGCCGCCGGTTTGCGTCTTCATCCGCTGCCACCTCTGGTGGCGCCGGCCCTGTTCTCGATCGCGAGTCGCTCGGCGCGCCGCTTCACGTTGAGGAAGAGCTTCCGCATCATTGGGAAGTCGCCGAACTCCATCAGGATCAGGGAGACGAGCGCGTTTCCCGGCGAGTCGCGCCAGGCGTAGCGATCCTTGACCCGGGTGACGAGACGTGTGCGACCACCCTTGAGCGGGACGAGCTTCCATGCCCAGGTGCTGTGCGGCTTCGCCCAAAGCATCCATCGGTTCGGCTCGAACGCCTTGATCTTGAAGGCGGTGGTCTCGTTCACCTTGCTCGCCATCGGCACCCAGTCTCCGATCTTCGGGTCCTGGTACTCGGGCAGGATCCGCTCCGCGCTGGGACGAGCGGCGTTGTCGAACAGGTCGTAGCTGTACCAGCCTGCCCGCCCGAATCCGATCTGCATCAGCCATGGCCAGACCGCTTGTGGCGGCGCGTCGATGGTGATCGCGCGCGTCGCGTTGAACGAGGGCTCGGAGACGAGTTCGTCACCGGGCATTGGTCCCGCCACCTCGGCGTCGGTCGCGCCCCAGCGTAGGTGCCAGCGCCGGTAGACGGGCGCGAACAGAAACAGCGGCGACGAAATGGCGACCTCCCCCAGACCGTGCAAGACATGTCTGTCGTTCACTGCTGCCCTCCCTCCTTCGGCGGCGTTCGCCGCGGGATCGAAGCGAGCGACCAACCAAAGGCGAAGGTCAGTACCAGGCTGAGGCGTAGCCAGCCGGCCCAGGAACTCGACCAGACAGCCGCCCCGAGCAACCAGGGAAGGAGCGCCACCCAAAGAACGAGCTCCGCGAGAAGCGGGAGGTCACCGACCCAGCGCCAGACCTCGTCGATCCGGTCGGTGGCCAGGGGCACGAAGAAGCCGGCCCACATCCCGATCATCCAGACGAACCAGATCGTCGCGCCAAGCGGCCGCCGCTTCGACCCCGCTACACCCGGAAGCGCGGCTTCACTCATGCCGGACTCACCCCCGCAACCTTCGACCGCTCGAACACATCCTCCTCCACGGTGTCGCGCCCGACCGAGTCAGGCAGTGTCTCTTGACGGCGCGCGACGACGAGCCCGGCATGCCAACCTGGGGCGCGCCCACCTGCTGGGGGGTGGATCGCGTCTGTTGGCACGCCGCTTCGCGCAAGGAGCCAGGCGATGATCGAGTTCGAGTTCCACATCTCGCCCGCAGCGAGTTCGTCGCGACCCCAAACAGCCGTGGGCACGTGGGGAGCGAGGTCGAGCACTCGCTGTGCCACCCCTGGATCATCTGTTAGTCGCCGGGGACTATCGACTGCTTCGTCGACGTCCGGGATGACGCCGCCACGCCAGCGACGCACCTCGTAGCGGAAGATCCGGAAACGTCCCGCCCAGCGGGTTCCGACCGCGCCTTCGGCGACGACGCCATGTTCCCCGCCGTCGCTGTCGCGAATCGGCGTCTGCTCGATCACGAAGCGGCCCTCCGGCACGTGCACCTCCAGCGCAGAGTGGTAGAGGTCGCAAAGCGGCCGCCGCTTGAGCCGCGCTGCCACCGTCTCGAAGACGCGCCCGTTCAACCGCACGAAGTGGCCGCCCGCGCCGAGCGGAAGCCAGTAGAGGTCGACGCCGACATCCGACTTCGCCGTCATACCAGGCATCGTTCGCAAGCATCAGGCCGGGGTCATCGGAGATGAGACTGATTGCACCTGCGGTGAACTACCGTTCCGCCAGCAGCCCAGCACGATTCCGGTCGCCCCTCGGCATCGGTCCGAGGCGCCGCCTGCAATCGTGAGCTTGCCTCGGCCGGGGTTCTTGTCCGGTCGAAGCAAGAGATCGCCCGGTACCTACTAAGGGGTCCTCGTGAACAAGACAAAGTGGGACCGCTGGGCTCCGCTCAGCGGCATCGCCTTCATCGGCCTGATCGTGACGACCTTCTTCTTGCCTCCGAAGTCGCCGCCGACCGTGGCCGACTCCGCGGCCGAGTGGGCGTCCCATCTCCAGGACCATCGCACCGCGCTACTGATCTCCTCCTACATCACCGGGATCGCGCTGGTGTTCTTCCTCCTCTTCCTGGGATCGCTCGCCAGCCGGCTTCGAGGAGCCGGCGAGGCGCGGCTCGCAACCGTCGCGTTGGGCGGAGGGCTCGTCACCGCTGGCATCTGGGCCAGGAACTCGGACGCCCCAACGATCGCGACGATCGGCCACCAGTAACCACTGCACGGTCCGCCGTCCGCCGGCCGGCCTCGACCAATCGCAGCTCACGGTGTCGCGGGGGCTGGCTTCGGCTGTGCCTGCACAGCCATGGCGCCTCCTTTCTGTCGACAGCGGTAGCTTCGCCCACGGCAATCGCCGCGCCATCGGCGTGGCGCCCGATCGTGTTACGGCGAAGTACTGAACCGTCTGTGCCCGAAGATGGTTCTACAGAGCAGCCGCTTGCGGAACATCGTCCTCCGGGCAAGGTCGCCGGTGGTCCCGAAGGACCACGAGCGCATCGGCGAGCCGGCTCCCGGGAGAGGCCGACGACGTCATGGGAGGAGCCTCTCCAAGACGTGAGCGTAGAGCGCGAGGTGCGTGTCGCCGAGGAGTTCGCGCGCAGCTCGCTCGTGTCCGCTTCGGCCCATGCGTGCCGCCTCAAGCGGCTCCCGCAGAAGACGCTCGACGGCCGCCCCGAACGCCTCCTGGTCGTGCGGGTCGGCGAGGAGGAGCCCTTGCTCGCCGTGCTCAATCTGGTCGACGATTCCCCCGACTGCGCTGGCGACGACCGGCCGCGACTTCCACATCGCCTCGGCGACCGTCAGGCCGAACCCCTCGGCGAGGCTCTTCTGGACGACGACGGTGGCGCGCCGCTGGAGCGCGTTCACGATCGCCGCCGCCTCGTCCGGGTCGGCCATCGGGGTGCAGGCGAGGTGGACGCGGCTTCGCGCCTCGTGAGGCAGCTGGCGCCAGGGGTCGATGCAGTCGTCGTGCACGTCGGCCGCCTCCGGGTCGTCGGCGACGCCGGTCACGGCCGGGCCTGCGAGGACGAGGTGCGCCCCCAGCGCCGGATCCACGTGGGAGACGAAGCCCTCCATTACGCCGGCCATGTCCTTCATTCCGTCCCAGCGCGACGCCTGCACGACGAGCGGCGCGCCCGCAGGCGGGGCCGGACCGAGCTGGAGCACGTCCGCGCGTCGGGTGATCCGTCCGCGCGAGCCGTCCCGGCGAGTGAACGGGACGACCGGAGGATCGGCCGTCCCCTCGACCAGCCCAACATAGCCGAGCGCGAGCCGGACGTTCCGGTCCGACATCGGCTCGTTCTTCGCCGAGAACGGGTCGATCGACGGCAGGACGACGAACGTCTTCGCGGCATCCGCCCATGGCGGCGCGAGGGCCGCACGCGAGAAGACGTAACCGTCGACCTCCTCGAGGTACGGCCGGAGAAACGCCCATGCGCGCCCACTCCACTCGTTCGGCTCGTCGAGCCCCACATGGCAGCGCCAGAGGACGACGTTGCCCGCGCGACGGAGCGCCGGCGCCATCCCGGCCGTCTGCGGGTCGTGCAGCAAGACGACGGCGTCCGGCGGCATTCGATCGAGGAGGCCTCGGGCGTTCTCGTTCTCGATTGCCTCGTAGTGCGCCCGCTCGTCCAGGCCGAGGGCACCGCCGTCCCCGGGCCCACCGTAGAGGCCGTTGTGGATCCGCTTCGTCACCGCAAAGAAGTCGGGGTCGCCCTGGATCACGAGCCAGCGCGCGTCGACGCCGGCTCCTCGCGCGTACGCGAGCAGCGTTTGCAGCATCTCTGCGACGCCGCCGCCCACAGCAGTCGAGTTCACGCTCACCACGGCCCGCCCGGCGAGCCGCTCCCTCGTCTGCTCCGCCACCGCCTCGAAGCGGGCCATCCGCTCCGGACCAACAAGCGGCTCAAAGCGTGCTGCGTCGAGCGCGTCCACCTCCACCTGCTCGAGCTGACTCACGCGGACCGCCATCACTCGACCGCGATGAGCTGCTTGCCTGGGGTCCGTGGCCGGCCGAACCTCGCGAGCGCTTCGGGCACCTTGTCGAGCGTGAGGACAGCCCCGATTTGCGGGGCAAGCTTGCCGTCGGCGAGCATCGCCAGCAGGGTGGCGAGGTCGTCGCGATACCACTCGGGGTGGCGGCGACCGAGCAACCTGAGCGCGTGCGAGACGCTGTGCGACCCGTGCCTCTGGATGCTGTACAGCGAGGTCCGCTTGCCGCCTGGGCGCAGGTTGCCGGCGAACGGACGCGCACTGTTGACGACCGTCTTCGCGCTGCTCCGCCAATCGCGGTCGCCGCGCGAGAGTAACGCGACATCCCCGAACCACACGAGTCGACCTCCCGGCCGGAGCGCCCGCAGCGAGCTTGGGGCGGTCGCACCGACGGCATCGTAGGCGTAGTCGACCCCGCGCCCGCCGGTCAACTCTCGGCACCTTCTCACGATGTCTTCGTGCTCGAAATCGATCAGGGTGCCGCCTTGAGCCTCGATGTGCGCGCGTTTTGCCTCGCGGTCGGTTCCGAGCACGCGAACGCCGAGCTGGCGGGCGACCTGCATGAATGCCGTGCCGGTGCCTCCGCCGACACCCTGAAACAGGACGGTGTCCCCCCGCTGCGCCGCCGTGGAACGCGTCAGCATCTGGTAGCCGACCACGTAGTCGAAGACGACGCAGACGGCGGTCGTCGGCGCGACCGCGGCCGGGACTGGAACCACCCACTCCCCGGGCAGGTTCGCGTATTTGGCCCAGCCGCCGACAATCGGGAGGGAGGCCACGCGCTCACCCACACTCACGCCCTCGATCTCTGAACCCACCGACTCGACCACGCCGACCACGTCCCAGCCAGGGACGTGCGGCGTCGGCCGCCGCTCCGGATGCAGGCCCTGGCAGACGAGCAGGTCGGCGAAGCTGATCCCCGCCGCCTCGACACGGACCCGAACCTCCTGCGGTCCCGGCGGCGGCACCTCCCACGGTCGCACGTCCAACGCCTCCGCTCCGCCGTGTCGGGTCAAGACCACGGCGGTGCCCGTCAGCGGCTCCGGCGCAGCCACCGGCGTCGCCGCCGGCCGCTTCGGCTGTTCTCTAGTGATGGGCTCCTTGAGCACCATCCTCACCTCCTCGCAAGTGGACTCAGTCCCCACCGTGCCGCTGCGCGGTCGGCGGAGGCGAACGCGCGGATGATCCAGGGCGCGAGCATCAGCAGAATCAGGCCGCCGAGCGCGACAGGGATGATCTCGTGCCACGTGTTGAGGCGCTCGCCCGCCCAAAGCTCAGGTGGCGAGTGCGTGGCGTAGAGCGGAAGTGTCAACGCCCAAACCGGCAGCGCCCAAGCAGTAACGGCAATGCAGAAGTTGACGACAGACTGGATGGGCTGCACGAGCGAGACGTAGACAAGCTCCCTCCACGTCGTGCGATCGCGCAACGGCGCGACGAGTTTCTGAAAGAGGCCCTCGCCGTGTGCCGGCGCGCGCACGGGCGCCTCGATCGCGGTTCCGAGGAAGACGCGTGCCCGCCGACGTTCAAGCGTTGCGGCCGCGCGAGCGAGGTAGAAGGTTCCGGTCAGGATCGGCAGGCCGATGAGCGTGAAGAGCAGGCTCGCGCCCGTCGCAACCAGAGTCGTGAAGATCGAAAACCACGCGACGCCGACGAAGAGATCGAGGACGAGGTCGCCGGTCTCGACATACGTCCGGCTCTGTTGTAGCGGCGCGAGGAAGGGGATCCGGGCGACGATCCGCGCGGGCTTCCAGGCTCGCCTCCGCTCGACGATATCCCCCCTCCTCTGTTCGTTTGCTGAAACGGTCATGAGAGCTCCTTTCGTCGGCGTGATGGACGGGGTCTAGACGGCGGCGGGCGTCGGCCTCACTGCCGGCGGGGCTTCGGACACCTCACGCTCAGGCCGGGGAAGCCACTCGAGCCACCGGGGCAGGTACCAGTTCCAGTCGCCGAGCAGCTTCATCGTGGCGGGCAAGAGCACTGCGCGGACGATCGTCGCGTCGAGCAGGACCGCCGTCGCGAGCCCGACGCCGAACTGCTTGAAGGTCAGGATCGAGAGTGTCCCGAAGATCGAGAAGACGGCGACCATGACGATCGCCGCGCTCGTGACGACGCCGGCGCTGGCCTTGATCCCGTGCGCGACCGCGTCATCCATGCTCGCGCCGCGATCGAACGTCTCCCGGATCCGGCTGAGGATGAAGACGTGATAGTCCATCGAGAGCCCGAACAGGATCACGAACAAGAGCAGCGGTACGACCGGGTCGATCCCGGCGGTGGAGCTGAAGCCAAGCAGCCCCTTGCCGAAGCCGTGCTGGAAGACGAGCGCCAGCACCCCGTAGGCCGCACCGACCGAGAGCAGGTTGAGCGCGATCGCGTTGGCAGCGATCACGACCGAACGGAAGGCGACCATCATGAGCGTGAACGCGAACAGCAGTACGAACGCGACCACGAGCGGGAGCTTCGACTTGATCTGCGCGGTGCTGTCCTTCCATTCGGCGGTCCACCCGGTGACGCCGGACTCGACGCCCGGAACCGCCCCCACCGTCTGCGGCACGACCGTCTTGCGCAAGGCAGTGACGGCGGCGTTCGAGGTGGAGTCAGCTCCCTTTCCGGCGATCGGGACGGTGATGTTCGCGACGGTTCTGGCCTTGTTGACGTCGACCGTGATCGGCTCGTGCATGCGTCCGCTTGCGAGCGCCCTCTGCTTGAACCGGGCGATCGCCTCGCGGACCGCCGGGGCATTCACGTTCGACGCCTTGACGACGACGTTGGCAGCGAATGCCTTGCCAGGAAACGCCTGCTGCATGCGGTCGTACGCCTTCACGACCGGCAGCGAATGCGGCAATGTCTCTGGTCCCGGCTTGGCGAAGTGGAGCTCGACCGCCGGCAGCGCAATCGCAAGCAGCACGGCGCCGGCGAGGACGGTGGACAGCACGGGGCGGCGCAGGACGCGGTCGACGATCGCGCCCCAGATCCGCCCTTCACCGTCGTCGCGGCGGAGCCGGGCGACGAACGGAACGCGCAGCCGGTCGACCTTGTCTCCGAGCTTCGAGAGCAGCGCCGGGAGAACGGTCAGCGAGCCGAGCATCGCGATCGCAACCACGATCATCGTCGCCAGGCCGAAGGAGGCGAAGGCCGCGTTGCCGGTCAGGAACATGCCGGCCATCGCCACCATCACGGTCAGGCCGGAGATCAGCACCGAGCGGCCGGAGGTCGACGCGGCGGCCTCGAGTGCCGCCCGTTCGCTGCGCCCGGCGGCCCGCTCCTGGCGTTCGCGCTTCAAATAGAACATCGAGTAGTCGACGCCGACGGCGAGCCCGACCAGGAGCACGATCGCGAAGGCCTCTTGCGCAGTCGGCAGCAGCTGGCTCGTCAGCGCCAGCACGCCGAACGTCGCGAAGACGGCCGTCAGACCGAGCAGCAGCGGAATACCGGCTGCCACGAGCGCCCCGAACGCGACCACGAGGATGATCAGCGTGAGCGGAACCGAGAAGGCGCCCGCTTTCTTCAGGTCGTTTGCGAACGCTGTGTCTGTTCCCGCGGGTGCGCTTGCGTCGCCGAACTCGCCGATGAAGAGGTGAGGATGTGCCCGCTGTACATCGGCGACCCGGTCGACGATCGCGCCGACCTTGTCGACGGACTTGACACGGTCGCCGCGGATCTCGAACCCGACCAGCGCCGCGTGCCCGTTCTTCGCGATCTGACCCGCATTGCCGGGAGCGAGCGGCGAGCGAACATGCTGAACGGCGTGCAGCCTGGAGATCCCGGCGACGACGTCTTGGATTCCGGCGGTGAACGCCGGATCGCTCGCTCGAAGCGAGCGGCTCTGGATCAGGATGTTCTCGGCGGCGGGGTGCTTGAAGCCGGCCTTCAGAATCCTGTCCATGCGGCCGGACTGGCCCGGCCCGGTCTTGTCCGGGTCGATGTTCTTCACGCCGACCGCGCTGCTGAGCGCAAACGCGACGACGACGAAGCCGAGCCAGCCGAAGGTCGCGGTCTTCCAGTGAGCGGCGCTCCAGCGGCCCATGCGCGCCGCGTAGTTCTTAGGTTGCGTAGGCGGGGACATGCGTGCTCCTTTCAGACCTATCGAGCGAGGTCGAGGGTGTGGCGCTCGCCGTCGTGGTGCGGGCAGTTGCCTTAGGCCACCTACGCGAGCGATTGGTAAGAGGCATCGAGGCCGCGTTAAGGACCGCCGCGAAGCGGCGGTCGAACCGCTCGTCGAGCGCCTCCGCGATGCGGATGCCGCGCTCGGCGCGATGGATCGAGGCCGCCAGCGCTGCCCGGTGCCGCGCTTCGATGTCGCGCAGCGCGACTAGCCGCGCTGCCTGGAGGTGACGACGAGGCTGCTTTCTTTCCTCGTGCGGCACGTCCCGCGTCGGGCTCGGAGTCGTCGCAGTGGACAGGACCACGGTCACGGGATCTCGACCTCGCTGACGCTCGTTGCCGTGGTGCGCTCGGCGACGTAGAAGGGGAGAAGCCGAAGCGCTTCCTCTGAGGTTGCTGCATCGACCGTCCACCAGATCGCGTGGCCGCCCGAGCGACACGATGCGAGGGTTGGTCGGTGGCGAAGTGGGCTTTGATGCCCTTTGAAGGAGGCGAAGACAACGCCGCACTCGCGCGCCTCGTGACGGTGCTGGAGCAAGTAGCGGGACATGGGTCGAGCCTGCCATCGTGCGGCTGCCCCGACATCGGGGCGACACCCTGAACCCGCACCCTGATTTCTCGATCGAGCACCCTGATCGAGCTGGTCCGCTCGAGCAGCTCGCGCTCGAACGACCCCTCCGATGCTGGCGCTCGCCGTCGGTCGTCCGGAATTCTCACGCGCGGCGCACAAGCACACCTACTTCGCGGAAATCCGTAGAAAACACTGACTCAAACGCGTGCTTCCACCGATGGCCCCCGCCGTGCGATCGCCAAAGACTCCGTCCAAAGGAGGCGCGGGAAGCGTGTGACCCTGCTTGCCGCCCCCCTCGTGGGGCGTGCCGACGAGCTCGGCTCGCTCGAGCAGGCGCTCGACGAGCCCGGTCGAGGCTGCTCGGGCGCGATCGAGCTGATCGGGGAGCCAGGGATCGGCAAGACCCGGCTGCTTCGCGAACTCGCCGCTCGCGCGGAGCTGCGCGGGCAGCTTGTGCTCGCCGGGTCGGCGTCAGAGCTCGAGCACGACCTCCCGTTCGCTGTTCTTGTGAATGCGCTAGATGAGTACCTCGCGAGCCTCGGGCCAGGACGATTCGCCGTGCTCGACGGCGACATGCAAGCGGAGCTCGCGCACGTCTTCCCTTCGCTGTCGGCACTCGCGACCGCGGGCGACGTGGCCCTTCAGCACGAGCGCTACCGCACCCACCGCGCCGTGCGCGCGCTGCTCGAGCACCTTGCCGAGACGAAGCCGCTGGTGCTCGTGCTCGACGACCTCCACTGGGCCGACCCGGCGTCGGTCGAGTTGCTCGGCGCGCTGCTGGGACGGCCGCCGGCGGCAGCCGTGCTCATGGCACTGGCGCTCCGCCCCCACCAAATGCCGGATCGTTTCTCAGCCGCGCTCGAGCGGGCCCATCGGGCGCTGGCGCTGACCCGCATCGAGCTCGGCCCTCTGACGCCCGTTGAGGCGCGAGAGTTTCTGGGCGAAGGCATCGACGTCGCAGACGCAACCGCCCTCTATGAGGAGAGCGGCGGCAACCCGTTCTACCTCGAGCAGCTCGCCCGGTCGCGCGACCGCACAGGTGGAGCCATCCCCGCTTCCGAGAGCTCACTAACGGGCATCGGCGTCCCGTCCGCCGTCGCCGCCTCCTTGAGCGAAGAGCTGGCACGGATGTCGGACGGCGCCCGCCTTGTGCTCGCAGGAGCGGCGGTGGCGGGCGATCCGTTCGAGCCCGACCTGGCGGCGGCCGCGGCTGCCACGTCTGAGGCTGCGGCGATCGGCGCGATCGACGAGTTCCTGCAGCTCGATCTCGTTCGCATCACCGACGTGCCCCGGCGCTTCCGCTTCCGGCATCCACTCGTGCGACGCGCGGTCTACGAGGCCGCGGCCGGTGGCTGGCGGCTGAGCGCCCACGAGCGCTGCGCGAAGGCACTCGCGGCGCGGGGGGCTACAGCGGTGGCGCGCGCCCACCACGTCGAGCGCTCAGCGCGCGAGGGCGACGTCGGCGCCGTCGCCGTTTTGCGGGAGGCCGGCGAGGCAGCCGCGCGGCTGGCGCCGGCAAGCGCCGCACGCTGGTTCGGCGAGGCGCTGCGCGTCCTCCCGCAGTCCGCGTCTCCCCACGAGCGCGTCGAACTCCTCCTCTCCCGTGCCAGGGCACTGGCCGCGACGGGGCAGTTCCCCGACAGCCACGAGGCGCTGCTCGAGGGCCTGGCGACCGTCCCGGACGAATCAATCGCGCTCCGCACCGTACTCACGACGGCCTGCGCGAGGACCGAGCATCGTCTCGGGCAGTACGAGCCGGCCCACGCCCGTCTCGTGACCGCTCTTGCCGGCCTACCGCCGGTCTCAGCCGACTCCGTCGCGCTGCTGATCGAGCTCGCCTTGAACGACTTCTACCGCTCCAAATACGAGTCGATGCACGACTGGGCCGAGCGCGCCGTCTGCGCCGCAGAAGTGCTCGGGGACGCGCCACTGACAGCGGCGGCGCTCGCGATGCCAGCGCTCGCCGACGCCATGACCGGAGAGGGCGAAAGAGCTCAATCCCACCGTGCCACCGCAGCGGCCCTCGTCGACAGCCTCTCCGACGACGACCTCTCGCTCCGCCTTGACGCGGCGGCCTGGCTCGCTGCCGCCGAGCTCTACCTCGACCTCTACGCCGAAGCCGACGCGCACGCCGACCGCGCCCTCACTCTCGCCCGCGCAACGGGACAAGGGGAGCTTTTCCTCGTTCTGGTCCAGATCCTGGGTCGTGCCTGGTTCGTGCGCGGCAAGCTGGCCCCAGCTACCGAACTCCTCGACAGAGCAATCGAAGCGTCGCGACTGTCCGGCAACACGCAGTCCCTCGTGGGGAACCTCTTCAACCGCTCGGTCGTCGCGGTCGCGACCGGAGACCTGGATATCGCCGTTCGCACGGCACAAGAGAGCGTCGATCTCGCTCGCCACCTCGAAGAAGGCTTCGTCACGGCCTGGGCAGCCGTGAGGCTCGCCGGTGCCCTGCTGGAAACAGGACATCCGCAAAGTGCCGTTGAGTTAATTCTCAGCTCCGCCGGCGGCGAAGAGTTGACGCTGATCCCCGGTAGCTGGAGGGCGTATTGCCTCGAGCTGCTCACACGTTGCTGGCTCGCGCTCGACCGCCACGCCGAGGCGGAGCGCGCAGCCGCCTGTGCTGACGCCTCAGCCTCGGCCGTACAGCTCCCAATGGCCGCCGCCTGGGCCGATCGTGCCGCGGCGGCCGTCGCCCTGCACGCCGGCGACCTCGCGTGCGCTACCGAACGGGCGCTCGCCTCGGCTGTTGCCGCCGAGGACATGGAGGCCCCAATCGAGGCAGCGTTATCGCGTACGCTCGCCGGCCGCGCGCTCGCCCAAGCCGGTCAGCGCGACCACGCTATCGCCGAGCTTGAGCGCGCCGCCGAAGACCTCGACGCCTGCGGCGCGCTGCGCTATCGCGACGACGCGGAGCGCGAGCTAGGACAGCTCGGTCATCGCACCCACCGTCGCACACGGCCGGGCAAGACCGATGGAACCACGATCGAATCACTTACCGAACGCGAGCTTCAGGTCGCACGGCTGGTCGTCGACCGCAAAACCAATCGCCAGATCGCTGCCGACCTGTTCCTCAGCCAGAAGACGATAGAGACCCACCTGCACAACATCTTCCGCAAGGTCGCGGTCTCGTCGCGCGTCGAACTAGCGCGTGCCGTCGAGCGCGCCGACCTTACGGCGCGCGCAACCCCGAACTAATCGATCCTCGCTCGCGAGTGGGACAGTGCGAGCGCAACGGGCCGTCGCCGGTCGGCCGGCGCGGATGGAGCCTTACCTGTAGTGAGACCGCGGCGCAAACGCGCGTCTGGCGGATGAGCGCTGTTTCAACGCAATGGCTTCACCTCTCGCACGGCGTGAGGGCCAGTTTGCGGCGCGGGGCGCCCAGC
>Ga0137373_10006476_pt1 | contig 12524 bp, 13 predicted proteins | sample SagtaG_5_FD_104912 | JGI IMG/M metagenome (GOLD analysis project Ga0137373, IMG submission 104912) | Vadose zone soil microbial communities from Sagehorn Ranch, Mendocino, California, USA - Sage1_R_80_16 metaG | ecosystem: Environmental > Terrestrial > Soil > Vadose zone | place: USA...
CTGTAACCGTTGATGAAACGCAAGCCAGCCCACATCGACGTGCTTCCGGGACGTACAATTTGTCCGACTGGCTGTGATTTGTTTTCGATGCGATACGTCAGCTCCGCCCACGGATAGATGCTGAGATAAAGGCGGCGCGGATCGAGCGGTGAAGGTTTGAGCAACTCTTGCGACAGATTGAATCTTGGTACACCGCCGTTTGGCGGGATGTAGAGATATGTTGCAAGCAACGCCAGAAATGTGATGGCCGCAGGCGCCCATTTCTGAAATTCGGAATCGCGCAGGAAAAGCTCCGAGAAAGACCAGACCGCAGCAATTCCAAGAAAAATCCAGATCAACGGAAAAGCGTAGGACCCGCCCATCCGGAAGATCGACATTACAATGGCCGTCAAAACCACGAGAGCGAGCGCCGTTGTAGCCGGGATCGGCCTGTCCGCCGTAGCTTTAGCGAAGGCGGATGATCCCGGCCTCACTCGTAGCGCCTCAGCTGCGCAAATTACGAGAACGAGATGGACAAACGGCAGCCAGCGAAAACTCCACCGAAAGAGTCCCGCGGTTGGCAACATCGCGAACACCAGCACGAGAACAAGCAGGGTCAGCTCCCATTTGATTTGCCTAACGAGCGTCCGTCCGCGCCAGACGAATCCAGCGATGAGCGCGACCGGAGCTACTAGTCCGCACGCTAATTCCGTTCCCGGATGCAGCACCAGACGCGAGGAAAAATCCGTCCATTGCGCCGTCCAACAGGGAAGAATAAATCCAGGAAGCGCGGCAGGCGGGAGGAGCCATTGCCAATGCACGGACGACGGCTGCAATTCGCGCGCGGAACCCTGAACCAAATCGAGAATCGCGAGCCACGCGGGCGCGGAAAGTCCGAACCCGAGCGCGACGCCGAGAAGCATCGGCAAGATCGACCGGATACGACGCGTTTGACCTAACGATTTGATCGCCAGCCAAGCAATCAGGAGCAGCAACATCAGAACCGTATAGGGAAAGCCACCGGTGACGAGGAGGTACACGAATGGCGCTGGCCAGAGAAATCGCCATTTTGTTCGTTGTCCATCCAGCGCGCGTTCGGCTCCCCACCATGCCCACGGCAGCCAGGTAAATGCGCCGAGCGCGCCGAACCAGTCGATCGCGCCCCAGCAGATAATCCAGCCGTTCAACGAAGCAACGAGCGCAACAAAGACCGACAATGGAATTGAAAATCGGCGATCGCGCGCTAGCAGGAACGCGCCAATCGCCAGAACAAAAAGGTGGGCGATTGAAAGAGCGGCCGCTTGTTGTGGAAATGTCAGTGGAAATTTCCAAATGAGGATGACCGCTGCATTCACAAAAACCGAAAATGTGCCGTACTGAAATTCGCCTGCGAGATTACCGCACACCCATGAATAAGGACTCAGCAGCGGCCAATGGCCTTCGGACCAACTGCGCGCTACATCGGCGAACACCGGCAGGACCGACAATTCATAATCGTCGCTCCAGAAAACGAGCGGATCATGCCAAAGAAGGAGCAGGCAGAATGCGACGACGGCCAAGCCGGATGAAATCGCACCGGTGACGTCCGAGCGCGTGCGCGGTGTGTCCATCGCGCGTTTCTTTTCAACGCCCAACGCCCAACGCCGAACATCCAATTTCGAATTGCGAGGAATACTTCGTCATTTAGCGTTCCTTTCGGCCGTCTTGACGCTGGCTGCGAAAATTCTGATTAGTTCCTCTATCTCATTGAGGGATACCGTCAGATTCGCGGGCTGACCAAGTCTTTTCAATCGGCCGACGAGGCGCAGCCAACGTTTCGCTTCACGCAGTTCTTTCAGGCAAATCCGTAACTTGTGAAGAAAATCCTTCCGCGATTCCGCTGCTTCGACCTCGCCGTGGTTAGAAAGTGGTGACGTACCGCAACGCAAAAGCTGACCCGCAATGTGATTCCCAGACCTTGTACTCGGTAATGACTCGGTTAACTCGACGATATTTGCCGGGAATTCGAGCAGTCGGTCCTCCAGATCATATTGCCGTGGATTCCGGCTCGCATCGTAGCTTGAATCTGGCAGTTCGGTGACTCGAAGTCCATCTGCGGTGCGTTCGATATTGAGCCGATGGGCGTTGGGCGTTTTCATTTTTAATATAACAACCGGGTTGCCCTTTATGGGTCGGGCGTTGAGCGTTTTTCTCTTCGATCCATAAGGCCCTTCGTCTTCCTGCACGCTCCGCAATTCGATGTTGGGCGTTCGGCGTTGGGCGTTGGACGTTTTCTTCATTGCTACAACACGACCGGCTTTCCCTCGGTCATCACGAGGACCTTTTCCTCGATGCCATGAGCCCGGGCGGATGCGAGCAATCGTTGTGGCGGCTCGTGGAGCGGCTCGAAGCCGAGGCGGAAAGTGCCGTAATGCATCGGGATCAAAGTTTCGGCCCGGAGTTCGAGGAAGGCCTTCACGGCTTCCTCTGGATTCATGTGAACTTCGCGGCCGGTCGGCGCCTCATAAGCGCCGATTGGAAGGAGGGCAATGTCGATTTTGTAACGGTCCCCGATTTCCTTAAACCCGGGAAAGTAAGCGCTGTCCCCGCAGTGAAAAATCGTGCGTCCATTCGCCGCAATAACAAATCCGCCAAAATCGCGATGCGAATCGGCGAGGAATCGCGCCCCCCAGTGATGACAGGGCGTGAGTGAAATCTTAAGTGGCCCGAGTTCGACCGTCTGCCAGTAATCAAGCTCGTGCACAATGTGAAACCCCAGATCGTGCACCAAATTTCCCACCCCGATTGGGACAGCAATCGGTTGATCGGCGGCCACCCGCCGCAAAGTGCGCCGGTCGAGATGGTCGAAATGGGCGTGAGTCACCAGGACAAAGTCAATCGCGGGCAAATGATGAAGTTCGAAACCAGGTCGCTTCAGTCTCTTGATCACTTTGAGCCACTTCGACCAGATCGGGTCAATCAAGATATTCACCTCGTGAGTCTGAACGAGAAACGAGGCGTGCCCGATCCAGGTGATACAAATCTCGCCTTCACGAATTTTAGGGAATTGCGGCTGCGTGTGATCGCCGGAGCGTTTGATGAAAAGCGAAGGGATCAGAACGCTGGTGAGAAAATTACGCTTGTGCCAGTCGGCATGCGGACGCAGCCGCACGCGCGTGGAACGTTTAGCGGCAGCACCATCCCCCGACGTTTGTCGAACGACATTCCTATGGCTCTTTTTCGAAAAACGAATGGGCACTTACCTAAGAGCATATAAGCCGGCCTCAGTGAAGCAAAACCTTTCGCGAAGATGAAGGTCGCCGGGCTTGATCCAAGCGTTGGAGTTGATTGCAACCGAATTCCGCGTTGAGTTGTGCGCAATATGCGGACTTGGAGATTTGTTATTCCTGTCTTTTTGATTTGCTCGGTCGCGTTCGCATTTGAATCGCGCTTGCCGTTCAGCACGGTCTTTAAAGGACAGGACCAATTCAATCGGCTGGTTTCAAAGGCCAAGGCGGGGAACTGGAAAGCATTGCCGATCGGTGAACGCACCGCGGTCGTGGGACAGGCTCTTGTCGGGACTCGCTACAAACACTTTACTCTCGAAATTGACAATCGGGTCGAATCGCCGTCAGCGAATTTTCAGGGAATGGATTGCTGGACGTTTTTCGAGATCGCGCTCAGCTTCGCGCGAATGCTCAACGAGCCGGAAGCGAATTGGACTCCGCAGCGTCTGTTGCATTATATCGAGCTCGACCGCTACCGTGGCGGCCAATGCACCGGCGAATACCTGTCACGCCTGCATTACCTGGAAGATTGGCTTTACGACAATAATCGGCGCGGCCTCGTCGAAGATCTGACGCGCGATCTTGGCGGCCAAAGCGTGCCGCACTCAGCCGGCGAGATGACCGCCGGCTGGCGGCACTATCGTTACCTCGCTGCCAACCGCTCGCTGCTCGGACCACTTGCGCGCATGGAAGCGAATGTTTCGTCACGGCCTCTCTACGAAATTCCAAAAAGCCGCGTCGCCGGAATTGAATCGAAATTACGCAGCGGCGATATCATTGGGATTATCTCGCGCGACCGAAAGGGAGCCTATTCGACTGCGCATGTTGGCCTCGCGTTGCGCACAAATGACGGCGTGCTGCATTTCATACACGCTTCGTCACCTGGAAATTCAGGCCGTGTCATCGTAGACGCGCAGCTCTCGAAATATTTGTATCGGTACCGTTCAGACAGCGGAATCCTGGTCGCCCGGCCATTGCGCTAGGTGTCTTCCTGTTCACGGAATTCTGCGAGCAGCTTCTTCAGATCTTCCAAGGCCTCGTCCGCGTCGACACCGTGTGCTTCTAGGATGGCTGTGGCGCCGCAATCGAGGTTCGCGCGGAGAACATCGATCAAACTGGCAGCAGAATATCGTTTTCCTTGTTTCACCAGCCAGATTTCTGATCGAAAACTGTTCGCGCGTTTGACGAACTGGGCGGCCGGCCGCGCGTGCAACCCGAGCTCATTGGTGATGCGCACTTCCCGCTGGGCTGAGATGGGCGCCCGTTTTCCGCGAAACATCATGCTTGGCTTGTACCCCACCGGCGATGGAGGAATCTCTCTATCGGCGAAAAGAAGATTTTGTCCGCAAGCAAACCAATCACAACGATCACGAGCATGATTGCAATGACCTGATCCATGGCACTTAATTCGCGCCCGTAATGGAGAAGTTGGCCGAGGCCGAAGCCAGTCAGAATCGTCACGAAAATTTCTGCCGCCATGAGCGATCGCCAGGCAAACGCCCAGCCTTGCTTCATTCCGCTGACAATAAATGGAAGCGCGGCGGGCAGGATAACTTTGAACCACATGTGCAATCGCTTCGAACCCATGGTGAGCGCGGCGCGACGATAGATCGGCGGGACATTGCGCACGCCGGTCTCAGTTGCGATGACTACCGACCAGAGCGTCCCCATCACAACAACAAAAAGCATTGCGGCTTCGGTTTGGCCAAACCATAGAAGTGCGAGCGGGACCCAGCAGACGCTAGGCAATGTTTGCAGGCCAAGCGCCATCGTGCCAACTGTGTCGTGAAATAGTTTCCAGCGCGCTGTAAGAAGCCCGAGCGGAAGCCCCGCCACGAGTCCAATAACGTAGCCGACAAGCAAGCGGCGCATTGTGATCACGGTTGCTTTTAGCAGAGTGCCATCGACAGCGGTGCTCTCCAAGTAGCTCGCGACCTGCCGCGGAGACGGCAAAAGGACAGGCGACCAAACTTTGGCGCGAAATGCTGCCTCCCAGAGCAGGAGTAGAACCGCGAAAAATGCAGCCGCCAAAAGAAGTCGTTTCATTTTGCGACCAGGTCCCCGGCTTGACCGAGACTCTTCAGAGCTTTTGTGATTTTCGTAGAGTGAGCAGCAAGATCGACACTGTTAATGTCGCGTGGGCGCGGCAGTTTCACCAAAAATTCTTCGTGGATGCGGCCCGGATGTGGCGAGAAAAGCAGGACGCGGTCGCCTAGGCATGCCGCTTCACGGACATTATGCGTGACAAAGACGATGGTTTTGCGGCGCGCGCTCCAGATTTCCTGAATATCGCCATAGAGTTGCTCGCGAGTAAGCGCATCAAGAGCAGCGAACGGCTCGTCCATGAGAAGCACGCGCGGGTTCGGCGCGAGCGCGCGAGCAAGGGAGACACGTTGCTTCATTCCACCGGAAAGCTCATGAATGTTGGCATGTTCAAATCGGCTAAGGCCGACGAGTTCGAGATAATATTTGGCGACGTCACGCCGATCTTTATTTGTCAGAGTCGGCTTGAGCTTGAGTCCGAATAGAACATTGCCAAAGACGTCCAGCCATGGAAAAAGCGCCGGTTCCTGAAACATAACGAGCCGTTCGCGGCCGGGTCCTGTCACGGGTTTGCCATCGGCCAGCACGCTGCCGCTATCCGGTTTTTCCAAACCGGCAATAATATTGAGCAAAGTAGACTTGCCACAGCCGCTCGCGCCGACAAGACACACAAACTCGCCTTCGGCAACATTCAGGCTCACCCGGTCGAGCGCCAGGACCGTGCCCGATGCGCTTTGAAAACTCTTCGACACGTTGTCGATCGCGAGCTTCGAGGGCGCGACGAGCTCGAGCTCCTCGGTTACTGAAGAATGGTGGCGGGCGGCTCGACGCATTACGGATTCTCAATTAGCTTAGACGTGTCTGTCGAGCCCTTTAAAAAACCCGCGTCTTTCCCATCCCGCACCGATTTGGCAATCAAGTCGCGCGATATTTCGCTTGTAAATTGAATCCGCTTCCACGCCTGGGCGACCGCATCCGGCGAAAAGTCGGCCCGCGTTTCGGCTTTCAACTCCTGGATCAATAACTTCTGCGCTTCTGCTTCATTCTGTTGAATCCACTTCGTTAATTCCACGTTCGCGTCTGCGATTTTCTTAGCCAAATCACGCTGATCACGCAGGAATTTCACACTGGAAACAAGCCACGTGGTAATCGTGTCCTTGTCCTCGAGAAAAACACGCGCCTTCGCATCGCGTTCGAGCCGGGTTACCCACGGCTCGACTGTCCAAACGGCATCAACTCCGCCACTTTGAAAGAGTCCTAGCTGATCTGGGTTTGCGGTTGGGATCACCGTCACGTCGCCGCCCGTTTGGGTGACATTGAATCCGTGTGCTTTTAACCACGCCCGGCAGGAAATGTCCTGCGTATTGCCGAGCTGTGGAGTGGCAATTTTCTTGCCGCGAAAATCGGCTGGGGTTTTGATGGGCGAATCGGTCTTTACAACCAGGGCCGCACCAGCATTGGCTGCGCCGGAAATGACACGGATCTCCTCCCCGTTCGATTTGAAGTACGCGTTGAGCGCGGGACTCGGACCGACGTAGGTGATATCGAGCGATCCGGCGAAGATCGCCTCCATCGCAGAAGGTCCCGCATTGTAAGTGAACCATTGGATCTCGACATTGGGGCCGAGACGCTGCTCAAACCAGCCTTTGCCCTGACGCGTCAAGGCGTGAGCAATTACACCTTGGGCGTGCGTGATATTCGGGAAATGCCCGAAACGAATCACCGTTTTTTCTTCTGCGCGGACGGCTTGCACGAAAAGCGCCAGCGTCCCGATAACCGCTATCAATGTTTTTGTCTTCATAGTTTTGTTTTCAATAGGAGAATGCCATCATGAGATAAGTGAAGTCAGCATCGTCGCCCACGGCCGCGCTGCGCTGAGATACGAGCTCGCTTTAATTCGTTCGAACTAAAACATTACTTGGACGCGCCCGATGACTTCATCGAACTGATCATCGCCAAATTCAGGATTCGCTTCCCGGAAATCCGACCAGGTATGGATGTAGTTGACCATCAGCTTGAGGTCGTCGCCGTGGATGTAGTAGTTGAGCCCACCGGTGATGGAATGGATGCCGTCATTGCCCTTTTGCCCAGGATTCAAATCTTCCCACCGGACTACCAGTTGAAGCTTCTTCGGGATCGGGAAGTAACCTGCCGTTATATAGTATCCGTTCGTTGTGAAGTCGGCGAACCCTGGAGACACCCCGTCCACGGTACGACCGTTCACTTTTTCTTGAAGGTACTCACCGATTAAATCAAACGGACCAAGTTTGAGCCACGCGTCCACGCTCCACGCCGTTCTTTCGTCCGCCCCCGGGAGGACGAACGGCGAGAGGGACCCGTCATCGTTGACCAGAAGGTTCAACCCTTGCGAGATATTTGTTCCCTTGTCATCGCGACTGTTGAGCACATCGGCGCCAAGCTTGAGACTCGATTCCTGACCCCATACTTTGCTTTTGAACAGAGTCGACTCCAGCCGGCCAACGTACATAAAGTTATTGTTGTCGTTAACGCTGACGTTGCGTCCGTTCCCGTTGAAGATGCCGGCGTAATACGTCAGCAAATCCTTCAGGTCAGGCCAGACGCCGGCAAATGGCTTTCCCCAAAGTTGAGCACCGATCTGCCGGTCCGGTGTGATCGCGCCGGTAGGAAGGCTGCGCTCGATAAGGTACAGCGAAGTGTCCGGAGTTAGCTGCTCCAAGCCAAATGGCGCTTTCCATTGGCCAACTTTGATCTGCGCTTCGGGATATTGATGCCAGTTGACAAAGATGTCCGTGCCCGAGAATGCCGTACGATTCGAGTTTAAACCATCGCCCTGGCCAAAATCGCCTTCGATCTTGAAGTCGAATTGCTCCGCGAAATCGCCGGTTAGATTGATGCGCGCCCGGCGCAGGCGGAAGCGATCCTTTAGCGCAGTCTGACCAAACCGGCCTTCGAACGCGGATACATCGCCATCCTCAAAGTTGACTTGAATGAATCCGCCGAGCACCAGCTTAATTTCCGATCCGCGCGGAACGACAAAAACCGGCGGTTTCTCTTGTTCCACGACGGCCTTTTCAACGTACGTTTTTCCGTCGTAAGTGACTTTCGTTTTCATTTTTGCGGCGACCTCAGGCGTCGACGCAGCCTGTTTCTTCAAGTTGCCGACTTCCCGCTCGAGCTCGGCATTGCGTTTCTGTAACTGATCCACTGCGCGCTCCAGCTTCTGAAGCCGTTCGGATTCGGACGACGTTTGCGCGCCCAGCGGTTGGGCGGCGAGCGAAATAATTGCAGCCAGGCTCGCGCCCGCTGCCCGTAAGACGAACTTCTTGATAAACATTAGGTTTCTCCTTTTTGTCGCGTTTTTCGCTTCTACTAATTTTCTTCGGTCAATTCCTGTGCGTTTTTATTTTCTCTGTCTCACCGATATAGGTTCTACTGAATTCAATTTTCGACGGCCCCGAAACGCCGGGCTACCCTTGGTCGACAGCACGGACTGGAGTCCGATTGATGACGGGATAAAAGCGGGCGTAACCTTGTCTCTGCGCAGCTTGCGCAACGTGATTTCTATGATGTCTTTAAGCGTGTAGCGATCGAGGAGCTTCGCGATGGCGTTACGCACATCGAGCATAAGCATCCGCAAGCCACAGTGCACTTCGTCGGGACAACTGCACCGCGCGTAACCCGTTTGGCTCACACATCGGATCGGTGCCAGCGGTCCCTCTATGAAACGGATGACCGATCCGAACTTGATCCGCCTCATTGGCTTGGCGATGGAATAGCCGCCCAACTTTCCGCGAGTGCTTTTTACGTACCCGCCCAGCTTCAACTGCGCCAAAATCTGCTCCAGAAATTTTACTGGAAGTTTCTCCTTCATCGCCAATTCGCTCGCCTGCAGAATCGGAAAACCCAGCTCTTGCGCGATCCCAAGATCAATTAGCGCTCGGAGTGCATACTCTCCTCGTTTAGAAAGTTTCATGTCTAGTTATGAGCGCGAGACCGTCCGGCTACTAAAAATCGGACCATGTTCATTTTCGCTGTACGTGTTCGTTGGCCATGCCGAATCGTATCCGAGCGACGTTTGCGCGCTCGAGCATAAAATCCATCAGCGTTCTCGCAGCCTTCCGGCGCGCGAAGCAGCGCGACTAACATCGCGGCCGACACAGACGTGAGCGCAAACAGACTGAGCACGCTTCCAAGACTCGACACGATCTTGTATTCGATCCATGCCGCGCTCGTGCAGAACAAGGCCAAGCACATCGATCCCATTATCAATTTCATTATCTTCATGCGATACCCTCGGTTTGTTTATTTAATGTCTACTGAACTGATATGGTTTCCATATTCTACTAAATTAGTAGGGATGCAAGAACTTTTTTTAGCCTTCCCACGGGCGATCGAAAACGGGGAGGTGTGATGATTTTCGGATGGGACGCGCGTCTCGGGTGCTGCTTTCGGCCGGGCCACCGAAACAGTCTTGCCTGGGTTGATTACTCCCTGGAAATTGCCGCCGTAAAGGAAAGTTCGTGATCGCTAAGACGCGACCACCCGCACGCGAGGCGCGCGCGCTACCTAGAAGGCAAGACCGCGAGCGGCAGCCTGATCCTACATTGGGCCTATGGCGCGCGCTCCTCGCCCAGGCCGTAGCCGAACCGAGGATCGAGCTTGGTCAACGCGGCTGAGGCGTATTCTTGATCTTCGACTGACAGATACTCCCGATAACCGCCCACCTTGCCGCGGCGTACTTTGAACGACTCCGGATCGCGCACATCACCCGGCCGCAGAATTTTCGAATCAAAAGCGCCGGCGGCCTCTAATCTTTGCATGTTCTCGAACCGGGAAAAGTCGAGCGCCTCCTGGAACATCGACGTGTCTGGCGCAGCTTCGCCCAGCACGGCGAGCAGGTCTCGAAAATGTTCGGCCGGGGATGCGCGCAGCGCCTCGTACCGGACGATCGTGAAATTCTCCCGGCCTGCGAATTCATCGAGCCAATCGTTCATTGCACAGATAATGCTGCGGATTCCGAATCTTTTGTCGCGAAGAAGGTCACTGACAGTTTTTTGCTTCAATTCCGTGCCCGTGCTGCGATCTCGCCTTGTCATTTGCACATAAAGAGAAACGAAACAATCACGCGGATCGCGCACCAGCAGAATGATCTTTGCCCTTTGAAGTTCTCTCCTCGGCACCAGATATTTGCCACGCAATCGGTCCCAGAGATCGCCTTTTGTCCGGTGCTCGAACCGATCGTGAGAAAATACAACCCGGGGAAAGCCCGGTTCATTGTAACGTCCGGGCTGGAGAGTGAATTCGCGGCCGTAACGTTTGCACAAGTATGCGCAGAGAAATGTCCGAATCCATGTGCGTCCGCTTTTTGGCACCGAAAGAATGATGACTTCCCCACCCGAGAGTTCACTGGCACGGCTACTAAAATTCCGGCGCGTCCATTGCAGGTAGCGTCGCAAGAATCGAGAGTGTGAGACAGATTTCTCCGGTGCGGGAAACCCCGAAAGTTTTTGAGGCTGCATCGTTTTGCCGGAGGCGATCTCCGCCTGCTGCGTTCCGGCCAGAGATTGAGATGTTATGTCAATTGCCATTCGGATGCCCTTCATTGAACCAGCAAGTCAGGCTTGTTTGCATAAGACCTCAATTTGCGGTACTTGTTCAAGCACAATTTGGGGGCGTACTGGCTTCGACTCATCGTTGGAAGCGCGGGCGGCATGTCGAGGATGGTTCGTTGGCCTCGTTAAAAACCGGACCAAAAAAATAAACGCAGATCACGAAGATCTAGCTCTCGCGGCTTAATTGACCGTGACGTTTCCGAAGCGACGCCTGCTAGCGTCGGAAACGTGGACAGCAGGCTGGCAAATCGGCGGGGCGACCGCGTCGGTTTGTGAATCGATTTCGTGGACGCTCGGGAGTCGGCAGTGTGCCGGCGCAACGTTCGGCTCCCTAAAACTAACCACCGGATAAACATGTAGATGTCGACGTGGATAGCGGCGAGGACAGGGGTTCAACTCCCCTCGCCTCCAGCCCCGAAAGCTTTCGGGGCTGCCACGCCGGAGCAAGGCGTAGGCGGGCTGCTTTTAAAACTTCCTCCCCACGCTCCAAAAGACTACGGCTTGGCAGGCCAGCGACGAATTTTGTCGCCAAATCAAAGTAGGCAGTCAGTTCGCATCTGAACGAAGCCATTCGCTCCACAGCTGCGGCCGACCATTCGGATTGGCGCGAGCGTAGTTATAGAAAGCGCGCACGAAAGCGATGCGATCCTCAACGTATGGCGCTTTCCAGTTCGTGGTAGGAACAGGACGGAGCACGTCGTAGTTGTACCCGAGTAATTGCTGACGGCGCACAATGTCCTCCATCGGGACGCGAGCTGCGTTTCGCAGCATGTCGTAAAGCACCATGAAGGTGGTCGTCCTTCCGAGGCCCGCTTCACAGTGAAAATGCGCCCAACCATTCTCTGGAAGCGCACGGACCGCGAGAATAAATCCATCGACTTCGTTATCGAGAGGCCGGCAATGATCCGTTACGGTGACACGCACATAAGACGCGTGATTGGGCTTAACAAACTCGCGTTCTGTGCTCGCGTGCTCGACGGTCACATTCTGCGGCGTACTCGGAGTAACACCCGGTTTTTTTACCGCAGCGCCCGGCCTGACAACGATTTTACTCCCGGGTTTAAGCGACTCCACCCGTGCACTCTCGTCTGCTTCGATTGCGTCTTGACTGCGACCGACATTCGCCCAGTCGCGTGTAGCGAACCAGCTAACGGGAAATCCATTGACAAATATGTGCGTCTCCTGCCGCAAATCGAAGACCGTCACGGGACCACGTGTACGCGCCAACAAAAGCTTGAGACCATCGTCGGTAAACTCGCCACTCCCAGATGCGCGCAGATCGGCCAAGCCGGTGTTGGCGGGCATCTGGCCCTTGTTTGCCTTGAGCGGGTCGTCAGTCGTGCGGAAATTCCGCGGCAAACTCTTGTCCAACTTTGGATCGACGTCCGAAATCAACACCGGCGAGTCTGCATCGGCAGGCGGGGTGGGCGGAGTCTTCTGCACCAGCGTCGCCGAGAAAATCGCCGCGGGAGCGAGAAAGGAGGCTAATACAAGATGGCAGCCCGCGGACCGATGAACGTCTCGATTCATAAAGATCGCGCGGCCATTGGACGCGGATGCTTTCTGGCAGGCAAGGAATTTCTCGCAGTGGTATTACGAACTCGCAATTGGCCCCGCTGATCCTTCGCGGCATTATGCCAGC
>Ga0137373_10006488_pt1 | contig 12511 bp, 13 predicted proteins | sample SagtaG_5_FD_104912 | JGI IMG/M metagenome (GOLD analysis project Ga0137373, IMG submission 104912) | Vadose zone soil microbial communities from Sagehorn Ranch, Mendocino, California, USA - Sage1_R_80_16 metaG | ecosystem: Environmental > Terrestrial > Soil > Vadose zone | place: USA...
ATGGACATGAAGCTCGGCGACGACATCTACGAGAGCTTCCGCGCCTACCAGCGGTCGCTGCTTCGCGAATACGCCTCGATGGCCGACGAGTTCGGTTTCCGCGTGCTCGATGCGCGCCGCAAGATCGACGTCATCCAGGACGAGTTGCGCCGGCAGATCGGCGCGTTCCTGGCTGAATCCGACATGACCACGCCTGCGCGCCCCGAAGAACCGGCCCTGACAACGCCCTGACCGGTTTTACACCGCCGTAACACCAGGGAAACCTGCGTGTAATCGGCGGCGGGTACGCTGATGCCCTTGGTATGCCTGCCGTGACCGCGCTCGAAACCTCCGCTCCTCTGCAGACGCCGGCAGCGGCCCCCGCCGACTCGAACGCGATCGTCGACGTTCGCGATTTGAATTTCTACTACGGCGCGAAGCGCGCGCTCGAAGCGATCACGATCGGCATCCAGCCCAACCTGGTCACCGCGTTCATCGGCCCGTCGGGATGCGGCAAGAGCACGTTCCTGCGGACGCTGAACCGGATGAACGACATCATCCCGGGCACGCGCGTCGAAGGACAGGTCCGCATCAATGGCCAGGACATCTACCGCGCGGGCAGCGACGTGGTCGATCTCCGGCGGCGCGTCGGGATGGTCTTTCAGAAATCGAATCCCTTCCCGAAATCGATCTTCGAGAACGTCGCCTATGGGCTCCGAATCAATCGTCTGGCGAAAGGGCGCGCCACGCTGCACGCGCGGGTCGAGGAAAGCCTCCGCGCCGCGGCGATCTGGGACGAGGTGAAGGACCGCCTGCACGAGTCGGCGCTTGCGCTCTCCGGCGGTCAGCAGCAGCGGCTGTGCATCGCCCGCGCGCTGGCCATCCGACCGGAGATCCTGCTCATGGACGAGCCCGCGTCCGCCCTGGATCCTATCGCGACGCAGCGCATCGAAGAGCTGATCTACCAACTGAAGTCGCGATATACGATTGTGATCGTGACGCACAATATGCAGCAGGCCGCGCGCGTCTCGGATCACACCGCGTTTTTCTGGCTGGGGAAACTCGTCGAGTACGCGCCGACGGACCGGCTGTTCACCAACCCGGCGAAGAAGCTGACGGAAGACTACGTCACGGGCAGGTTCGGCTAAATTCGCGGTTCGCGGTTCGCGGCCCTTTCTCATTTTCGGTGGCTTCCGCCTTCAGGCGGAAGAGGAAACGTTCCGTTGTCAGAGACTGTTCGTCATTTCCAGGCCGACCTGGAGCTCCTCAAGACGCGACTGCTCGAGATGGGCGGGCTCGCCGAGGAGCGCGTGCGCACGGTCGTCGATGCGCTGGTGAACGGCGATCGGGAGGCGGTCAACCGCGTGCTCGAAGGGGACCGTGCGATCAACCAGCTGCATATCGAGATCGACAACCGGTGCTTCACCCTGCTGGCGCTGCACCAGCCGATGGCGGTCGACCTCCGCGCGATTGTCTCGGCCGTCAAGATCAACACCGACCTGGAACGCGTCGGCGACCTCGCGGTCAACATCGCCGAGGCGGTCGTCCGCTACATGCGAAACCCGCCAGTCAAGGAATTGATCGATATCCCGCGCATGGCATCGATCGCGCAATCGATGCTGCGCGACGCGCTCGACGCCTACGTGCGCCGCGACACCGCGCTCGCGCAGTCGGTCCTCGATTGCGACGACGAGCTCGATGCGCTGAAAACGCAGGTGTTCCGCGAGCTGTTGACTTACATGCTGCAGGATCCGACGACCATCGAGCCCGCGCTCGATCTGATCCTGATCTCCCGCCACCTCGAACGCATCGGCGATCACGCCACCAACATCGCCGAAGACGTCATTTTCATGGTGCTCGCCAAAGACGTCCGCCACCACGCCGGCGAGCCGGGGGTGTAGAACCTGATCGATTGAGGATTGGCGAGGTTGGATTGCGGATTTGTCGATTGACGATTGCCGATTGAGATTGCGGATTGCCGATTGAGATTGCGGATTGCCGATTGAGATTTCCGATTGGCAAGTGAGTTCCCAGAATCGACAACCCTCAATCCAAATCCGCAAATCGTCAATCTCAATCCGCAAATCGTCAATCTCAATCCGCAAATCGTCAATCTCAATCCGCAATCCGCAATCGACAAATCCGCAATCCCAAGTCCCCAATCCGCAATCGTGGTCGTGGCCGCCCTCGTCGACGCGATTCCTGCCGCACAGATACAATAGAAAGACTGCGCATGGTGGAGCCCGACCCTGTGTGCGCGTACTGTCGCCGCCGCGTGGTCGATGCGGCGTGGCGGCCGTTCTGCAGCGAGCGCTGCAAGCTCGCCGACCTCGGGCGCTGGTTTTCAGGGGATTACCGCATCCCGGGGCCGCCGGAGCCCGCCGACGACGACGAAGAAGACGCTGAGTAGACATGGCCGACACGCTGACGATCACCGACAACCGCACGGGCAGGAAATACGAGATCCCCATCCAGGACGGCACGATCCGCGCGATCGACCTGCGGCAAATCAAGGTGAATCCCGACGAGTTCGGGATGATGACCTACGATCCGGCGTTCACGAACACGGCGGCGTGCCGCAGCCGGATCACGTTCATCGACGGCGATCGCGGCATCCTGATGTATCGCGGGTATCCGATCGAGCAGCTGGCCGAGCACAGCGACTTCCTCGAGACCGCGTATCTGCTGCTGTTCGGCGAGCTGCCGACGACCGCGCAGCTCGATCAATGGACGGCCGACATCACGCACCACACCATGCTCCACGAGAATATCAAGAAATTTCTCGAGGGGTTTCGTTACGACGCGCACCCGATGGGCATGTTCCTCGGCTCGGTCGGCGCGCTGTCGACGTTCTATCCGGACGCCAAGAACATCCACGATCAGGCGTCCCGGCGGCTGCAGACCGTGCGGCTGATCGCCAAAGTGCCCAGCATCGCGGCTTACGCGTTCCGCCATACGATCGGGCGGCCGTACGTGCTGCCGGACAACGAGCTGAGCTTCTCGGGCAACTTCCTGAACATGCTCTTCAAGATGAGCGAGCCGCGCTACAAGGTGCATCCGGTCCTCGAGCGCGCGCTCGACGTGCTCTTTATCCTGCACGCGGATCACGAGCAGAACTGCAGCACGCATGCGATGCGGGGCATCGGAAGCTCGCACGCCGATCCGTATTCTTCGCTGGCCGGCGCGGTCGCGGCGCTCTACGGCCCGCTGCACGGCGGAGCGAACGAAGCGGTGCTGCGGATGCTGACGGAGATCGGCACGATCCAGAACGTCCCCGCGTTCATCAAGCGCGTGAAGAGCGGAGAGGTCCGGCTGATGGGATTCGGCCACCGCGTCTACAAATCCTACGATCCGCGCGCCACCATCATCAAGCGGATCGCGGATCTCGTCTTCGAGGTCACGGGCAAGAACCCGCTGCTCAACATCGCGCTCGAGCTCGAACGCATCGCGCTGTCCGATGATTACTTCGTGTCGCGGAAGCTCTACCCGAACGTCGACTTCTACTCCGGCCTGATTTACCAGGCGATGGGCTTCCCCGTCTCGATGTTCCCCGTGCTGTTCGCGATCCCGAGGACGGCCGGCTGGATCGCGCAGTGGGAAGAGATGCTCACGGATCCCGAGCAGAAGATCGCGCGCCCGCGCCAGATTTACACCGGCCCCGCCAAGCGGGACTACGTGGCGCGGGACAGGCGCAAGTGATGAGGAAACTCGGGGCCGTCATCGTTGTCACACTCGCAGCAGTCGGCTGCCTGCGTGCGGCGCAGTCTTCTGCGCCCACGATCTTCGACGGCACACGTGCGTTCGAGGACATCCGTCAGCTCGTGGCGATTGGCCCGCGGGTCGCGGGGACGCCGGGAGCACAGGCGGCACGGGATTACATCAAGAAGCGGCTTCAATCGGTCGGCGTCGCGGTCGTCGAGCAGCCGTTCGAAGCGTCAACGCCGATCGGCGGCGTGAAAATGGTCAACCTGCGCGCCACGCTGCCGGCCGCGGGCACAGACGCTGGTGCCAGGCCGCGGCTGGTCATCGGCGGACACTACGATACCAAGCGGTTCAAGGATTTCGTCTTCGTCGGCGCGAACGACGGCGGCTCGAGCGCCGCGTTCCTCATCGAGCTCGCGCGTGCGCTGAAAGGGCGCGCGAACCGCGTCCCGATCGAGCTGCTGTTCCTGGACGGAGAGGAAGCCGTCGGCGAATGGGAAGGGACGGATCACACCTACGGCAGCCGCTACTACGTCGAGGCCGCGCGCAAGGAGGGGACGCTGAAGAATATCAAGGCGTTCGTCCTCGTCGACATGATCGGCGACAAGGATCTGCTCATCAAGCGCGAAGCGAACTCCACGCCGTACCTCGCGGACATCATTCTCGACGCTGCGCGCCGGGTGGGCCGGCGCGAATTCTCGCCAGAGCCCTACCCCGTTGAAGACGATCACCTGGAATTCCTTGCGGCCGGTGTGCCCTCGGTCGACATCATCGATCTCGAGTACTTCACGAGCTCGGGAAAGCGGGCCTGGCACACCGAGTTCGACACGATCGAGAACGTCTCGGCCGCCAGCCTGCAGGCAGTCGGCGATGTGCTGATCGCAGCGCTGCCGGCGCTGGAACGCGACGCCACCGCGGGACGACGGTAAATATCGTAGCCGGCCTACCCCGCCCCCCGCGCGCGGTCAATCGCGGCTTGAACCGCGGGCGAGGTTAACCAACGCCGCTTCGGAGATATTTCGCGTTCTTCACAGAGGAACCATACTCGGAGAGTTCGTCCGGCGTGATTTGACGCAAAGGCTTTGACAGAAGGATACCGACCTGTGAGCCCTGCTCACGGACGATGCCCCAGGTCGGCTGCGACTCAGCGCATCAGTTCACCTCTCCTGCCTTATCGCGTGACACGTCTGTTCAGAGTCTGTGCGTGCCATCGAGTTTCGCAAGATTCCGGTCGAATGTGCCGAGCGGCAGATGACCGGCCTTCCCGGCGATTGCCAGCACGAGGCAGTCGGAGAACCCTAGCGTGGGTCGCCCGCGAAAGTGCTGAACGGCAGCCGCGACGGCATCAGGATCCTGGAGGATCAGATGCTGGTGATTGAGCAACATCTCGACGGCGGTGGCGATATCGGCGGGGCGACGTTCGTACACGCACATCAGCACCCACGTCGCTTCGGCGAGCACGAGATGCGACACCCATGCGCCACGCTGGACAAACTCCTCAGCCGCCGCCACTTGCTTGGGGTCGTCTCGCGTGAGCAGACGAACCAGGACGTTCGTGTCAACCGCCCGCACGGCGCCTCTTTACGTACTGGCGCACCCCTTCCTTCAGGTTCGCGAGCGTCCTCGGCTTCGGGGGCGCGGCAAAGAGCGACCGATGCACGTCTTCCGATGAGAAGCGGCCGGCCCGCCTGACCACAACGTGCTCGCCGTCCTCGTCCCACTCCAGGACAGACCCCGGACCGACCCCGAGCTTCTTCCGGACTTTTGCGGGTACAGAGACTTGACCCTGGACGGTGACTTTGGAATGAGCAAGTGCCATTGCGGCATATTACCATGGTAATGCATCAAGGGACGTCCGTTCGTGCTCCGGGTGGGATCAGTGCGCGAGCAGGGCGCGGATCGTCTCTTCGCTGAGCACGCAATCCGACCGCTTCGCTTCCGTGACGATCCGATCGACGATCTCGTCGGTCGCCTCGATGCCGCGCTTCTCGAGCCAGAAGATCGCGTTCGACTTGCCGGACATCGGCCCGATCTCGATCTCCTGCTCCCGGCCGATCAGGCTCGCGGGCACGCCCGAGTAGACCGCGTCGACGAGCTCGTGATCGTTCTTGCGGAATGCCTTGATGACGGCGGCCGCATGCACGCCGGTGGCGGTGCGGAACGCGTCGCGCCCGACGATCGGGTAGTTCGCGGGGATCGGGACGCCGGTCGCTCCCGAGACCGCCTCGCAGTACTCCACCAGCGCGGAGAGATCGCGCTCGATGTAGCCCATGAGCACGAGGTTGACCATGAGGATGTCCATCGGCGTGTTGCCGACGCGCTCGCCGATCCCGATCGCCGCGCCGTGGAGGCGCGTCGCGCCGGCCTCGAGCGCCGCGAGCGTGTTGACGATCGCGAGGTCGCGATCGCGATGGCCGTGCCAGTCGATCCCGACGCCGCCGCCGCACTCCTCGATGACGCCAGCGATGAACCGCACGACCGCCGCCGCGCCTGCCGGCGTTGCGTGGCCGACGGTGTCGGCGATACAGACGCGCCTGGCGCCCGCGCGAATCGCGGTCGAGTACAGGCGCCGCAGCGTTTCAGGTTCCGCGCGCGTCGTGTCCTCGGTCACATACATGACCGGCAGGCCCTCGCCGACCGCGAAACTGATCGCCTCTTCGGTCAGCCGCAGGAGCTGATCGATCGTCCACCCTTCCGCGTACTGCCGCAGCGGGCTCGATCCGATGAACGTGCACGCCTCGATGGGAATGCCGGTGCGCTGCGAGATGTCGGCGATCGGCTTGATATCCGCGATCACGGTCCGCGCGGCGCAGTTCGCCTTGACGTTCAGCCGCTGTGACGCAATCTCCTGCGCGAGCCGCTCGACGTCGCGGACCACGTGCGGCCCCGCGCCCGGCAGCCCGATGTCCGCGGTGTCGATGCCGAGCCGATCGATCAGATGGAGAATCTCGAGCTTCTGCTCGATCGTGGGGCACTTGACGGATGGCGACTGGAGCCCGTCACGCAGCGTCTCGTCATTCAGAATGACGGTGCGCTTCGGCGTTTCGCCTGTTTGATTCCAGTCATAGATGAGAGGGTGCATGGACATCACCAGCTCGCGGGTGGCGCCGAACTGGGCGCCCCCCGTCCACCCCAGCGCGCCAGAGCGCGCTGGGGGCCCCGGAAAAACCGCGCGCACGCCTCTCCCGTGATCATGGCTTCTGGCCGAGCACCACGTGGGGCTGTTCGGCGACAGGACCCGCGAGCTGGGAGCGCAGTCGCATTGTGATCATCGCCGCGAGCAGAACCACCGATGTCCACATTGTCGCGACCCACGTCGCTCGATAGATCGCCGGATCCATGATGTCGGCGATCGCGACGAACGGCGCGCGCCCCGCGTCGTGCAGCGCCGCGCGGAACAGATACTGCTTCACCCCCTGCACGACCAGCATTTCGAAGATGGCGTTCCAGAGCGCGACCGACAGCACGATCCAGATGAACACCATGATGCGGTCGCGGCGCGGGAGCGGACGCACGGGCTACCCTCCGTACCTCAGCACCATCGCCGTGATGTCGTCGCTCTGCGGGGCGCCGCGCGCGAACTCGCGGACATCGGCGAAGAGCGCCTCGAGCAGCTGCTTCGGCTCCAGTCCCTTGTTCTTTTCGACCACCGTGACGATGCGGCTCTCGCCGTATTCATCACCGCTGGCGGACATCGCCTCCGACACGCCGTCGCTGAACACGATCAGCCAGTCGCCCGGAGTGAGCGAGACGGTTTCCTCATCGAATGTCGCCGCCTCGAACAGGCCGACGATCGGTCCCCCGCACTCGAGCCGTCGAATCGTCTGCCCCGACCTGCCACTCGACAGGATGAGCGGCGGGTTGTGCCCGGCGTTGCAATACGTGAGTCGCCCGTCGGCCGCAAGCGTCCCGTACATCAGCGTGACGAAGCGCGACTCGATACCGCGGCGGTACAGCGCGAGGTTCACGCGGCTGATCGTCTGCGACGGCGAGTCGCTCGACGCGGCCTGGGCGGCGAAGATGCCCTGCATCATCGCGCTGAGGAGCGCCGCGGGTGGCCCTTTGCCGGCGACGTCCCCGAGCGCGAAGCCAAGCGAACCTGCGGGAAGGTCGACGTAGTCGTAGAAGTCGCCGCCGATCGAGCGGCACGGCAGCGATGCGGCCGCAGCGGTGAAGAACGAGCCTGCCCGCGCCATCTTCGGAAGCAGCGCCTGCTGGATCTCCGCGGCGATCCGCATTTCCTGCTCCATCTTCGCCTTCTCCATCGTTTCCCGATAGAGACGCGCGTTCTCGATGGCGACCGCGGCTTCCGTGGCAAGTGTTTCGAGCGCGCCCCGTGTGGAGCTCGACATCAGCACGCCCTTCTCGCGGCTGTCGAGATAGAGAACGCCGATCCGGCGCTCGCGCTCCACGTCGGCCGCTTCCGCCTTATCGAGGTAGCGAACGAGCTTCAGCGGCACGCACAGCACGTTGCGGATCCCGAGCGCGACGGTCCCCATATGGACGTTCGCCAGCTCGCCGTCGAGCAGATCCGCGACGAGGCGTGGCTCGCCGGTGCGAAACACTTCCTCCGGTATTTTCCGGCTGGTTGCGAAGCTGCCGCCCGGAAGCATCGTGCGTCCGCGATTCCGCGCCATCTTGAATTCGAGCTCGCCCGCGGCATTGGCGAGCATGATGAAGCCCCGCTCGGCGCCGCTGACGTCGATTGCCGAATCCAGCACCAGCGACAGCACGTCGTCCAGGACGCGCCCGGAGCCAAGCGCGCGGAGCCCTTCGAGGAGCGCCGCGATCTGACGAAGGTCGCCAATCGCGGTCGTCGTCGAGGCCTTCTCCACCTGCGGCACGGACTCGGTGACGAGGAACACCATCTCGGCGCCGCCGCTCCGGCCGAGGCGGATGCGATCGCCATGTGCGAGCGGACGTTCGGTGATCTGATCGCCGTTGACGTAGGTGCCGTAGCGGGAGGCGCGGTCCTTGAGGATGAAGCTGCCGTCCGTGGCCGCGACGATCTCGGCGTGATCGCGCGACACCTCGCTGCCGGCGAGACGCAGATCGTTCGTCTCGCGGCGGCCGATCTCGAACGGCGCCTTCGCGATGGGGACCACGCGGCGCCCCAGCGCGTCGGTCACTTCCAGGCGGGCCTCGGGCATGGCGGGAGTGTACCTCAGCGCCGCCGGACGAGGCGAGCGCCGAGCAGCCCCGCCCCGATGAGGGCGAGCACGATGGCAGCCGCGTCCATGGACTGCGGATACCCGGACGCCTTGGCGAAGGACAGGATGATCAGCGCGACGACGAGGAACGCGACACCCGACAGCAGCGATGACGCCGACCTTCGGGCTTTGACCGGCACCGCCTTCCGGACGGGATCCGTCGTCGCCGCGCCGCAGCGATAGCAGACGATCGCCTTGTCGGCGATCTCAGTTCCACAATTCCGGCACCGCATCCACCGGATTATTGCGCAGGTCGGAACCCTACCGCTACAGTCTCCTGTTTCCGCGGAACGAGCACCCGCACGATCGCCATCAGGATCAGCACGAGGCCGAACGTGCAGACGATGGTCGCGCCTGTGGGCAGATCCATCTGCAGGGACAACCACACGCCGAGCGCGGACACGACGGTGCCCATGGTCCACCCGATCGCGAGCCGCGGCCCGATGCGCTCGGAATACAGCATTGCGGCAACGGACGGCACGATCAGGTAGCAGAAAACGAGCAGCACGCCCGCAATGGCCACCGAGCGCGTGACGACAAATCCGAATGACGCGTAGAACAGGAAGTCCCAGAAGCGCAACGACGTGCCGGAGCGTTCCGCGGCGTCGTGGTCCATCGAGATCGCGAGGAACTTCTTCCGGAACACGAAATGAAACGCGCCGATGATGGCGTAGAGAATCGCCGTCCGCCAGACTTCTTCCCAGGAGACCGCGAGAATGTTGCCAACCAGCATGTCCTTCAGGTGCTCCCCTTCCGAGGTGGATTTGCTCAGCGCGAGGATCGTCGCCGCCGATGCGACCGCGTAGGAGATGCCGATAATGGCTTCCTGCGGGATCCGGGCCTGACGGCTGCGAATCGTCGAGAAGATCGCCGCACCGATGAACGTGAACAGCAGGCTCACCCAGTACACCGCCGGGTCGTGGGGATCGCCGTTCGACCAGGGCATCAGAATCGCGATCGTCGCGCCGAACGCGGCGATCTGCGCCAGCGAGAGGTCGACGAAAATGACCCCCCGCTCGACGACGTGCACGCCGAGATACGCATGAATGCCGGCAATGACGAGGCTCGCGACGAACGGTGCCGCGAGGAATGACAGGATCGTCATGTCCATGGAATTACTTTGCTCCCGTCTGCTTGATCGCGTTTACCACGAGGTTGACGTCGTAGTCGAACAGCTTGAAGTAGTCCGTCACTTCCTTCACGCCGCCGACCGACGGCGCCAGCACGATCACCTGCGCGCCGGTCTCGCGGCCGATGGCTTTCGGCGTTTTCGAGTCGAAGTACGGCTCGATGATGATGACCTTCACGTTCTGGCGCTTTATCTCCTGGATCAGCTCCAGCGTGTGCGACGGAGACGGTGGGATGCCGGGCTTCGGCTCGACGTAGCCGACGACGTTCAGGCCGAAGGTGTCGGTGAAGTTCGGCCACGACCGGTGATACGTCACCACCTTGACGCCTTTGTACGGCGCCAACGCGGCCTGCCAGCGTTTCTCCGCTTCGGTGAGGCGATGATCGAAGTCCGCGTACCGCTGCGCGAAGTACGAAGCGTCGGTCGGGCTGATCTCGGACAGCTTTTTCTGGATCGCCTGCGCAATCCGCCGGCCGTTGTCGGGACCGAGCCAGTAATGCGGGTTCCCCGCCGGATGCACGTCCCCCATCGCGCGCGTGATCTGCCCCGTGGGGATTTCGAGGATCTTCGCCGTCAGCGACGCATCCAGGTAACGATCGCCGTTCGGCGCGATGCGCGGGTTGCGCGCTTGGTTGACGAGCGGCGGCAGCCAGCCGATCTCCAGCTCGCGGCCGACCGCAATCAGCAGATCCGCCGCGTGCAGCTTCAGGATGAAGCTCGGCTTCGGCTCGACGAAGTGCGGATCCTGATAGCCCTTCGCGAGCGAATCGACGGTGACCTTGTCACCCCCGACTTCGTGCGTGATTGACTCCAGATCCTGCGTCGTCGTCACGACCTTGATGGGGGCGGCAAACGCATCGCCGCCCGTGAGGAGTGCGGCAAGGAATGCCAGCGCGATGTATTTCTTCATGGGGTTGCCTTTCTGTGTCGACGAATCAGAACGTGTGCGCGCCGTGCGCGCCAATGGAGAACAGGAATTGGAACAGCAGCTCGTTGGCCGTGACCCCTTCCGCGTACCGCGTGTGCCGAAGCTGGCCGCGGACCTGGCTGAACTCGCTCGGCCAGAACGTGAGCACGCCCGACACCCCCGTATCGCGCAGCGTGCTGTCCACTGCGCGATCGGATGAATCGAACCGGACGCCCGTGAACCACCGCCGCGCGAACTGGTAATCCGCGCTCGCGTAGTAGCCGAACGACGACTGGTCGCCGCCCGTGAACAGCGGCTGCTCGCGGCGGCTCCACATGAGCTCGGTGCGGGTGAGGAAGCGCTTGTATATCGCCCGCTGCAGGGGACGATATCGGAACGTTGCGTCGACGCCGAAGAGGCGTGTCCGGAACGTGGGACCGAGCTCGTTGTGTCCATACGCGAACGACGTGCCCACGTCGAGATTCGTCCCCTCTGTGAGGTCCCGATAGCCGCGCAGGCGGCCGGCCCAGCTCACGTCACCGCGGTCGTGCGCGGCGAATGGGCCCGACGTGCCGGCGAAGACTTCACCCGTCGCCTCGAGGAAGAACAACGGGTTGATCAACAACCGCGACACGGAAATGCCCGAATCCGACATGCCTTCTTCACCGCCGAGCAGATTGGTCATTACGAGCGGCACGTCGGCCCACGGCAGGGCGTGCGCGTGCAGCGTGTTGACCTTGCCGAACTGCTCCTTCATCTTGCCGACTTTCGCGAGCAGTCCGCCCGGCAAGGATGTCAGCGTGAGGAATCCTTCCTCGACATCCACGCCTTCGGGCCCGAACGAAAGGAAGAAGTCCGCTCGCGCGTACGGATCAACAACCGCCTGGAAGGAGGCCTCAGCTTCGTTGAGACGGAGCGCAGGCGTGACGTTCACGTCGTTCTTCCCGGCCGCTCCCACAAAATTGCCGATGACCGCCATATCCGGATTGAATACCTTTGAGGTCGCCGGGTTGTACGCGGGCAACTGCCCGGCGGGTTCCTGCGGCTGCGCGACAGTGGGTTCCGATGCACTGGTCACCGCAGCGGGCGGCTGCGCGATCGGCGGCGGCGGAGCCGGTGCCTGCGTCGGAGGCTGCGCGGCCGCTGCTGGCGCGGCTGCGCCCAGCTTCGCCTCGAGCGCCGCGAGCCGGGCGCCGTAAGAATCGCGAATGGCTTCGAACTCCTGCCGCAGACGATCCAGTTCCTGCCTGATCTGCTGCGGATCCGCCGATTGGGGCGTGCTGGCCGGCGCCGCGGGCGCGGACTGCTGCTGCGCCTGCGCAAAAGCGGGCGCCCCCACCAGGCACGACACCGCGCACGCGCACGCCAGTCCCTGTCGCACAAATGTACTGAACACGATCACAATCACCTCCGGCCGCCGTGGGCGGATTGGATGGATCACGGCGCGAAGCGGATCCACCAGGGTGAAACTGTTGCCGAAAACTATGGGAGGAACGGCCTCAGGCGACCGATGGAGGCACGCGGCCGGGGAGCGTGGACGCGGCCGGTACGTCCGGCGACTGGATGGGATCGGTCGTCGCGACG
>Ga0137373_10006495_pt1 | contig 12505 bp, 33 predicted proteins | sample SagtaG_5_FD_104912 | JGI IMG/M metagenome (GOLD analysis project Ga0137373, IMG submission 104912) | Vadose zone soil microbial communities from Sagehorn Ranch, Mendocino, California, USA - Sage1_R_80_16 metaG | ecosystem: Environmental > Terrestrial > Soil > Vadose zone | place: USA...
CTGTCCAGCCCTAGCGCAAATTGTCTGGCATCGGAGTACCAGCTAAATCCTGCGGCCTTGTGATGGCTGTCAGCGGCGCGGTACACATGCAAGACGTTGTCTACGGTAGGCTTAGTCATCTATTAGTCCTAACGGTGATGTGAGTAGATGATTATAAACACGGCGATGGTGTCCGCACATTCCATCATAATCATTGGCAGGTTCATCGCAACCGCTAGCAGGGTCTAAGCCTACGCCCCAGCTACAACGACCATAAGTCTCGTAATACCACAACTCATCATGCGTAACAACGATTGGTTTCATTATCTCTCCAAATAGAGAATGCGGGTCAGGCGACTAATGCAGCTAGTGCTTAAATCTTTGAACCCTTGCCTGACGACTGACAGAGTACCTGACCCGCGATGGCACGACCGACCATCCAGTGTATCTATTAATTGTAGCACAGGAACCGGTAGATATCAACCTACCGGCTCCTGTTACCGCGCCCTGTCAGACAGTGACCGTATCGTTCTCGTCCGTCGCACTCCCGGTGGCATCGGGGGTCTCAGTGACAACAGTCTCAGACTCGGTAGTCTCAGACTCGGCAGTCTGGCCATTACTAGCCTTGCGAGTCTTGGCCTTGCCTGCGCTCTCGGCACGCAGCCGCTCGGCGTAGGCAGTAGCGGCAGCCTCCAGCGCACTGGCAGGCAGGCGACCACGGGTGCTGGTCAGTCCGGCAAGCTGCCGAACATCAGCTACGGTGACCTCAACGGTCTTGGCTGGACGCTTACGTCCATTCTTGTCCACCATCGGGACAGTGAGCGTGACAGTCTTGGTCTTGGCCACCGGAGTGCCCTTGGCGTACTCAGCGCCCTTGTGAGCGTCCAGATAGACCTTGAGGGCCTCAGGAGACAGGCGACCACGATTCTGGCCACCGACAGACTTGTCACCATCGGGAATCCGCTTCAGGTCCTCGGCGAACCATGCGCGGACAACGCTTGCGGTTACAGCAGTCATTATGTTTAATACCTTTCGTCAGATTGGTGATAACCCTGTGTCATCACTGAGTAAAGCTTATGTGTTGGCCAGGGGTTTGTCAACCCCTGGCCAATGATTGGTTTGGACTATCTAGCGATTACTTTAAGTGACTGGTCGGTCAGTACGCTAGTCTTCCAGAATGTAAACTGGCACACTCCGGGCGTAACATCCGCTACCGTCGCCCTTGACACAGGCCACGTGCGTGTCGCGCTTGGAGCAAGCCTCAGGCTCAACATCCCTGACGACATCCCACGATTTCGGCTTACAATTCTCAAGCATAATGTCGGTAGGAGTAATGTCATCCTCCCACGAGGTCACAAGCTTGTCTCCCCCAGCTAGGAATTCAGGCGACCCTAGCTTACGGACACTTCTAGTCTTAACGGCCATTATCTCTTCCTCTCGATACTAACATTGACGTGACCATTGCGCGGGTCGATTGAAACAATGCTCGGAATCCTACCGAGGTCATAGCAGTAGCATTGCACAAGCGAGACACGGCAGTTTGAGCACACTTCTTTCAGACTGCGCTCAATGCGCTTGCCACTGTCATTCTCCTCCCACACACGGTGGGTATCGTAATTGTAGTGATATGGGGCAATCTCCACAATGTCAGTGGCCGGACTCTCATACCGCGTGACTTTATGTTTGTGGACTCTACCGCCGACCTTCACGCTCTCTGTCGTGACAATCTTGGTCTTTGGGTAATCCTCAAACTTAATACCCTCGGATACTGCCTTGGCCAGAGCATCGTGGCCAGCCTGGCTAATTCGTCCCTTGCCCAGCTTGGCTAAACCTCTCTCGGCTAGCCATTCCTTAGCTTTCACTGCGCCTCCAAGCGCTAGTAGTTAGTCTTATGGTATGGCATGGTTATGGAGTTGTCAAGAGCCTACCAGTACTTAATGACAAAGTGTACAATCATAAAGATGGACCATCCAATTGCTGACAGATAGAACATAGTCAGAATGGTTCCCACAGCACTAATGAATCTGTCTGCGACATCATCACCACCGAAGAAGAACAAGAGAAATCCAACAATGCCAATCAGAATAAGATTAATCCAAAAAACATCTATAGCAGTCATGATTTCCTCACTTACTCACGTAGATGGTTGAGCCAACGATATATGCGGCGGTAAATGATTTGAAGTTCAGGCTCTCATACACCGGTATTCCCTTATCATCATTACCGGTCCAGATGTAGAATCCTTCTTCATCGATGAGGACAGGAGTCATCCGAACTAGAAACTCAGGGTCGGGCCAGCGCTCGAAAGAAAACTCATCTACCAGTTCACCATAGATTTCCTCGCCCATGAACATGACGTTAATGAGCGCGACGGTACGCATGAAGTGCCTGCGACCATTCTTACGCTGAGGAGTGATAGCGATTTCCTCACCTGGAAGAACCTTGACATCGTTCGGCATTGACCTAGCCTTTCGTCTGTTAGACTTGTGAAATACATACGGTGGGGTAAACAGAGTTAGTGCCTAACTAATGCTTCGGGCTACCTATCGTTTTCTACCCCACCGTTTATACTACCGTACGCCCGTTTGGGTTATCTGTCAACCCTCATCGTTCGTTGTCTTCTTGTCTCCCTTTGTCTTCTTACCCTGAGCCGTGCGACCCTTGCGCTTGACGCGCGGGTCGGTCATACCGTCGTGCCTTGGCATTTGTTTTTATCTTTCTGTATTTAGTGAATGTTTAGATACGCTTGACCCGCCAGAGTCTTATGTACACGATAGAACATCAGTCGCGCAGACTGGTGCTGATGCCACACCATGCCGCCCGGTGTGCTCGGATAGGCAGGCTTTGTCATACGGGCATAAGTCACAAGGCCCATGCCAGATAGAATTTTCACTGCCTGATGTGAGCTACCTTCTACATCGGTAGTATTGGAGTGACGTAGGGACTCCATGATGGCGGATTGTGTTACGGTTAGCTTCATACCCTCATCCTTTCACGGCCTTTACAAGATTGTCAATAGCTCTGATTGTATCTATAATCAGAGTCTCTGTAACCGGGTAATACAGATGAGCGTCAACACCTACATGAATCTGTAGGGTACCCTGCTCACTGAAAGATACTAATTCTTGACTGTGAGTATGACCATGAATAAGAATTGTGCCATCGTCTACCGGCCGGTACTTAGAGTGTCTATCCTTAGATTGTGAGTCTCCACTGTAGGGAAAGTGATTCAGCCTGACAGTGTGCTTACCGACATTCCACACCATTGAATAATTAATGGTATCGAAGAACGCCCGATACACGGGCATGAATCGTTCGATGTATGCTGGCTTATTGCCTGCAAACACACGGTCATGATTGCCGACAATCAAATGCTTATGGCCATTGAGTCTATCCATGAGAGGTAATGAATCGTCAAGCTTACCCAGGGCAACATCACCCAGGTGAAAGACTGTGTCTGTAGTCTTTACCGTCTCATTCCAGCGGTCGATAATGGTTTCATTCATTTCCTCTACGGAATCGAATGGCCTATTGGCTAGCTCATTGATTCGGGCGTGACCAAAGTGGGTATCCGATGTAAAAAAGATTGTCATATCATTCCTTAACATAAAATAAAGGAGAATCAATCTCCCATCAGGTCAAAATCATATTGGCACTTTAGGTCTTCCCATAAGGCATCGCACCATATACGCTCATCGTTGATTTTCCGCAGTTCTGCCCTGCGGGCGTAAATGCGCCGCTCTAGCTCCTCCGGTGTGATATGCTCTCGCTTTTCCATGGTCTCATCCTACAGCATGGTTAGTTTTATGTAAAGTGGCCGGTAGATATCAATAGCTTCTCTGAGATACCAGCTTTTCAATGATGACCCTGTACTCTACCGTTACAGTAGCTTACTTAGTCAATCTGATATCTCTCCACCTACTTCTACCGGCCACTACCCATCATTATTCGGATGATATTTTTACCAGGTTAAGTTATCATCCTCATTCTCTACCGGTCTCGCAGTGGGATTGGCTAGCACCATTTTACCTTGAGAGTCTAGGTAGAAAGCTTTCCATACCGGCTCAGAGCCGCAACCGTCACCTAGTGCACTAACCAACACAGATAGGCCGGTATGGAAGTCTAAAATCCGTTGTAATCAGGGTCGTACATCCGCTCACGATAAGCATCTAAGTCTGCCTCCTCCTGCACGTCCTGTAAATGACCTAAATGCTCATCCTCGAAGACATAACCGCTGTGCCAGTTGTCCTCCGGAGTGCCATAATCAAAGTCGAATGGCGATGGTTCATCCTTGACGCCATGCTCATAATCCCACCGTTCTGCCAGGTCAGCGTCAGATTCACCATCCCAGGTGTCTTCCAGCCAATCTACCGGCCAATCTAGAGTCTCAGATTCTCCGAGCCTATCAGCGTGCATTGTCGTACTCCTTCGGATTGGGTATGAGTAAAGACTAGTCGGTCAGCGTCCCATTGTCAAGCGTCCCATCGTCAAGCGCTGCAATAATGGCATCAGCAAACTCTCTCTCGGCTTGCTTGGCCAGTTCTTGGCGTTGCCATTCTTCAAAACAGTCGTCATCTATCATAAGATGGTTCCACCAATCATGTCAGGCCCCCAACAGGTCTACGTCGTAATCCCACGGAAGCGGGAACGTGATAGTTTCTCCGAGAGTATGCGAGTATCCGGTGACATTCACCAGCACATCGTCCTCATCAAGGTCAGTGACCTCTACAATATCATCGCCTACCGCGCCCCCTTCTTGCGTGAGGTCCAGCGGTACACGAATAAGGTCATTCAACTCAAGCTCAAAAGCTGAGATGGTATCGATGGTTTCATAGTCATTCATAATGAGCACTTTACGCTAGTCCGGTTAGCTTGTCAACTATCGCCCATGTGACCTCAAGTGTGAAGTCATACATCGAGCGGCAATAAATGTGTAATCCGAAAATGTTCATGTCTCCTCAATTCAGGTAGGATACCCATGCACGAATACGATAGGCTTTTTCAAGTTCGATTGAACCGCATGCCAGATGGTCGCAGAATTCTCCACGCATGGGCCATTTGGCGTAGCGGCAGCCGTACATGACCTCTCGCACATCGCCTAGTGTCTCCTCATCTTGCAGCATATGCAAGACATTCTCATCGCTTACACCGAAGTTGTCCATGTGTCCAATCTATCCTACCGGCGCGGTCAGTCAAGACCAATCTCATAACGGATTGATAACAACATAAATTTGTATCTCAGAACTCAGTAACAATCTGTAATCATTCTATCATTACAGAGAGTAGTCATTAACTCAGAGCGCCCAAACCAGCCTATTACGATTGCAACGTATTACGATTGGGCATAAAAATCACGGGGAATTTTGGCTATTATGTATTACGATGTAGTGATATTTGTTATTTTCCCACGATATTCCGGTGACATTATTGATTCAAGATACGCCAATTGCATGCGCATTTTGCTCAGAGAATCAATCATCTGGTCAGCATTTGAGCTAAAGACAATATTGACTTTAGATTCATATAGACTCTTGTCTAATTCTTGTTGGTTTATAACGTATATTTGGGGCCTCGGCGGTACGTGACTGAGACCCCTATATTTACGAATCGCTAGAGCGTTCTTGCGAATACGACCAAATAACGGAGCGATACATAGCAATATTCTTATTATATTATCTATGATTGTTTTCATACCGCTGCCGCCACCGGACCGCCATCGTCGTCATCGTCTGTTCTACCTTCCATTACCCTCTTGCAGGCAGCGTACAGGACATTGAATTCACCATCGTCCATCTCAATCCATTTCCTAGCGAGCGAACTGGTAGATAAGACATGATAGAATGTACATATCTCTTCGACACGTGCCTTACGAAGTTTATCAGCCTGAGACATTTCGTCTGGCTTATCGTTTGCGTCCACATACTCTTGAAGATTACGCTGGAACTCGTCAAGCTTCTTGTGAAACTCTGGTACCAATTCATTGACAACCGAAGTGATAGTGTTCAAATACTCATGTGCTTTATTTACCCAGGTCAATATCTGGCCATATGTCTTTTTTTCGTCCTTATCCATTGCTCCTCCTCTTATTTTATATTTCGATACTGTTCGATTTGTGCTGTTTACAAAATCTTACAAAATCGTATGGATTATCAATCATAGCCTCAATGACCTTTCGGTCATACAAATCATACTTATCTAGTCTTCTAAGAACTTCTCCGCAGGACTGACATTCAATGTAAACGAATTCTTCTTCCATCATGACCAATCCGGTCCCGCACTATCCCACACGCGCGGGGTAAAGGGTGTAATCTCTTGTCGTCTACTAATGAGTAGAGCTTTATTAATCTCAGATTGTATTTGAAAGAGAAGAGCATCTGCTATTTCTGGAAGATAAACTTTTACGAAGTTCTCCGAGTATTCCTCTATACAATTCTGACGAATAATCTCAATGAGTTTATCACGTGTCATGTTCAGTAGTTCCTATATTATCCCGCCTGATTTCTTCTAAAACAGACCTAAACTTAGCTTCATCTGGTTTACCAGGTATATTAACAATGTACGCCGGACTCTCATTCCTATTCTGGAGAGAGAGATTCTTCTCCAAAGCATCTGCAATACGCTCAAGGACTAGGATAGCGCGCTCAAAATTTTGTAGATAATTCATTTTTGTTCCTTTACCGCGTCATCGATACAGATTGGACAGAGAGGATTGCCATAGTAACTGTGACAATTGATGCACCACACTATCTCTTCTTCTGCTGAAGACATTGCGGCTACACTCTCTCTATTAACGATACTCCTTGATATATATATTGCCATCATCGGTCCTACAATCATAGTGCCTCCACGAATGCAGATAGTTTTGACATAAATAACATTCCGAAGTTCCATGCTCCAGTGACTCCATGAGCCAGACCTACAGGATTGTTGAATAGCTGAAAGGCTATTAATGCTATTACGACTACTATCAATGCCCTCTTTGTATTAAGACTCATTTATTATCCAATCAATATTCCGTCGAGCCAGTCATCATCTGGTTCAGGGGGCGTTGGCGCCTCGAACCAATTATCATATGTAAATGTATCAATCGCCAGGGTAATGAGAATGAATACAAATGACACCAACTCATCACCACCGATTACGAAGATAAGAGACATGAATAATATCAAGTATAAAATTATGGTCTTATACATACGCCACTACAATGCTCATAAATTGTGTAATGTTCCATAATCAATCCCAAATTATCTCGTGTTGCCATAGTGGTTGCTGTCCTGTCCATGGTAGCATGAGACCATCGTTTTGTCTACGTGGTACATAATGAACATGGAAATGAGATACTGTTTGAGTAGCCTCTTTACCGCCTGACGTGATGAGATTATATGGCTTGGCAATATCCTGGGCATACTGAGCAGCGGCCTTGAATACCATACCTGCGATATTCGGACTCTCGGATGCGTCGGTAGTATGAAGTGCATTGACAAATAACTTATGTCCCAATACTACTGGATTCAACGGTGTAAATCTAACCACACGTTCATCAAAATTATAACCATACGCACCTTCGTACCCACCATTACGAATGATGTCACAGAACACACATAGTCCATTATCTAACATTAGTTTTCCGTTCCTAGATAATCATAATCATGGCCATTGTCACATGTCATATCATCGGCCGGTGTATGAGCACCACATTGCTTACATGGATAACATAATGGCAAGCCCATTAATGCGAATTCAGGGTCTTTACAGATATAACAGCTAGAATTGTAGACGGTTGTCTTTGTCTTCCATGTTCTATCATCTTCAGATAATTGTCCAGTCGCTACCGCCCAATCTTCAGCCACGCCATTTTGTAGCATCCAATATGAAGGGTCATTACTCTTTAATGGTACGCTCATTGTATACTCAATCTTTCTTCTAGAATTTTATTTTGTTCTTCTAACTCTTTCATTCTAGCTTCATACCGGGCTTCTACTTCTTTTGGAGTCAATACCATTTTAGGTTCGATGAAAAACGACCATTCTCTACCCTTACGATTGGCTAAGTATCGGCCGGTATTGATATAGACATAGCCAATAAGCATGAGCGGCCATGATATATATGTCAAGATGCCAATAAGATATGTCTCTACAGTCTTATGGTACTGAGCATTGCACATACAATCACGACTGATGTCATCATAAAAAACTTTAGAACAATAACTCTCATGTGATAATGGGCGGTCTTTTAATACTTTGCCTACTCGGCGAAATACAGCCGTACCGCCCATTAACCACAATAGTGTCGATATCAGCACAATAGTGAATATCATTTAGATGAATCCAATCACTGTCTCTCTCTATGCAATTGTATGCACATCATAGTGCAAACAATCACGCCATACCCGACTCCCACACCCGCCCATATATTATTCGTAAGAAATATCATAACAATAAAGAATATAGTTATGAGTAAACATACGGCTAGCAGATATGATAACACTATTTTCCTCTACCCCTCGTTTTCATAGTAGAGTCTAGAGAAATCCTACCAGAATGAAATATAGCACGGCGTAGACCAATGAACTCATCCAGAATGCGTAGTGAGGCGAGGGTATTGAATCTGAACATCTTAGATAATTCATCACTGATACGCTCATCCGAGATATTACTCATAAGGGCAAGTTCTACCTCGCGGGTCTCCATTGCATTTTTCAAGTCACTATCGATGGTGAAATCTTTGGTTACTGCGAATCTGATAGCTCGTACCGCCCTCAGAGCGTCCTCTCTAAGACGTTCCACAGGGTCACCAACGGCCCGAATAATACGATGGGAGATATCCTGCCTACCGTCAAATGGGTCGATAAAATGACCGTGCTCGTCCTTAGCGATGGCGTTCATGGTGAAATCTCTACGCTTGAGGTCATCCAGTAGTGTACCCGGAACTACCCTGTCAGGTCTACGACCATCAGTGTAATCTGACTCCTTACGAGCCAACACAAAATCAGCAGTCATATGGTCATGAAGATGACCGATAGGAAATCTAGCAGTAATAGTAAGAAACTCAGGCTTCTGGAGAAAAATATCGAAGCCCATTTCAGTCAATTCGTCAATCATGTATTGAAACGGGTCGGGACCAATCCAAACCGGTGACTGGTCTAAGACAACAGAAAAATCAATATCTTTAGACTTGACACCCAGAATCTCATCGCGTACCGCGCCGCCTACCATAAACATCTTCATTATTATCCCTCTTACTTACCATGCCGTGTCTATTTCAAGCCAGATTATACTGCTGATTCTGAATTCTTTGATTTTGCCACCATTCACTATTCTAAAAGATGTTGGGCGAACACCGTCAACTTCTTCTTTGAATACAAAATCACTGAGATATTCGGCAACATCATCTATAGTATCCTTAGAGATACCCTCAAGAACCCCGGTACAATGAAATTTCGCAAGAACTTCCTTGTTATCAACTCTATCAGAAATATAAGTATTGCCGTCTACGCATCCGATTTTAATCTGCATGCTTCACCCCAAACAGGTCGCAGGTCTTCTCCCACATCTCACGGTCGGTAAAGAATATGAAGCCGTTGTTAAGCTCTAGCCATCCTACTACCTCGCCGTCCCATTCATTAAAGGGGCGTAGTGTACTCGCCAATTGGGTTGACTCTTTAAGCTCTTTATTATAGCGCTCCAACGCCCACTTCATCACTCTCTGCATGAATATAGAGGAATCATTTTTGTTACAGAGCATATAGATTTTTGCAGTACCCTCCGGCACAGAGGTATTCTTATCGCGCCAATCCTGTGCAACATCTGCAAGAGCTAGCTCGAATGAGAATGCTTCATATTCCTCAATATTATTGGCAATATGCTTCAGGGCTGATGGTACGGCACCCCACTCGAATTCAGCAGACCCCATGTAATCAAATCGAAAGATGTCATCAAGTAGACTCAATGCCTCTTTACTGAGACCACCGTTTTTAATACCACCGCCGAACGCGAACACATTGTCTAATGCTGCTAGAGGACTGCTTGTCTTCCAGGGTTTCTTAAGTCTTTGAACAAAATGAGACTTATTGGGCTTATTCTTATCATATCGTTGCGTGTAATCGTCTACCATTGTTTATCTCCCGGGGGTACACTGTTGAGTCCAATAGTGAAAGTTTCCACCATCATTCTCACACTGGTTTGATTTATAGTTGTTGAATAAGATACCGGCTCCTATAATAAGAGCAATCCATATTATAACTGTAATTGAGAATTTCATAGTTCCCACACCTCGAATTCAAATCCGGGAACAAGTTCTTCAATAGTCTTAAGACATTTTTCTACCTTATCCCATTCAAGGCCGCCGATGCCACAGCCGATTTTAGGAATAGCAAGTGTTTCTATGCCTCCTGTCAATGCGACAGCAGCAGAATAGCAACCAGCGAATAGAAATCCATAATCAGCATTGGCACCGGTGCGCTCTTGAGATGCTATGTTCACAACTTCTTTACCATTCTCAAAGTATATAAATATACCGCCACCGAAGAGTGAACCATCTAAACAAAGCTTACGATATACCTTATAGTTATTAGGAAATCTATCTCTGAATTGTTTTGCAATACCGGCGCCCATGACACCCTGCGTGTTCACGCCATGGCCTATAGCTGGTGCGTCGGTAGTGAACAAATCACCCTTGCGATACTTCATGCTTACTCCATTCGGGTCTTATCAGTGGTGCATCGACTAAGTCTATCAGAGCATCCAGGACCTCGTCAAGGACTCCGATGTTCTGTGTTCGCTGACTATGTGTAGTCATATATTCATATAGCTCTTGGGCGGTAGGAAGCTCAACAATAATAAACATTAGTAATCCCAACCTCGATTATATGACTGTGACTGGTAATGATGTTTAAAAGCCAACGCTTTATTTCTTCTGTCCCGCCAAGTATAAAATGCAGAAGGATTGAATACTGTCCTGGAGCCCATTTCAGTTTTCAACTCTTTCATATAGTCTATCGGAGTCAGGCCCTCATCAATATCATTCTGACTCACTGTTATTTTTACTATTTTAAATTCTGATGGGATTATCATTCCGTTTGTAATCTCTGTGTTCGCATATACAACAGGAATAGCCCAAATGCCGGATGGCAAAATCTTTGCATCCATGTTAAAAATAATTGAATCATGAAATTTAGTATGTACCACGTCACTATTGCGAACTGGTTTGATTGTTGTATTTGGATTACAAATCATGCAGTCATCATCAATGCATAGTTCATTCGTATGACAGGTAGCGCAGTCATCCTTGCCACAGCGAGTAATGGCGCCACCTTTACGATGTGCCTCCTCCATAAGCCGGGTATAGTGAGGGTCGTATAGTTTTAATTCTGTTCGTACCGGAGCCTTAGCCTTCTTCTTTTGTAATGCTAGATATATTCTGCCATCTGAACAAAATATCTCTACTAGAAGCATTACTATACCGGCAATGATTAATCCTATCAATAAAGTCATTATGACTCCTGGTTAAATCTCTCCCACTTATGTACCGGGCGACGGATGATATGAAATGTATCAAGCCTACAGCCATCTTCTACAGCATCTTGAATCCATGCGAGACATTTCTCTAGTGGCCAGGGACCACGCCAGGTCTCATCTGGATAAGCATGGTGAGCTACTGCGTATTCATATTCAATCATGGTTACTCCTAAAAAATAAAAAGAATCAGAATCAAGATTAGTGTATACACAATCTCATTACGCTTGAAGTGATACCAGAGTCTCCAGGCGAGAGTCTTGATTTTAATCGTTCTGGTGTTCTCCAGCATTGCTGTCATTGTCATCCTCTGGTGGAAATAGTTTATGAATAAGATAAATACCTACATCTTCATTAATACCGGCCGGTAGGAATAGCGCTCCACTGTCTATCATAATCTGCCTAATCAAAGCGATTGGACGAAAGGCATGCACAAATTCAATCAGCATGCTCTGTAGCCATCCAAATGACTGCAAAATCATCATAGATGCTGTAACAATCATTTTAATTCACTCTCCAGTTGCATCACTGTTCGTCCTCTTATATGGCGAACATATCGATTATCTTCAAATAATATCACTTGGGGTACAGACATAATATCGAATTCAGTCTGTACCTCTGAATCTATATCTATATTGACCTTGACAGTTAAGATGTCAGTATTACGCTCAGCAAACTTTACCAGATGTGGCTCGAAGCGAGTGCACGGAGCACACCAAGGGGCACCGAATTCAATCAGTACCCTTGGATTATGCTTAATGACGTACTGGATGTCAGATAAATAGTTCAGTTTATACAATTCACTCAAAGTAGACAGTCGCTTCCCTTACCTTGAATGCCAGACCGAATGTCGTACCAAGATTATGTAATTCTAGCAGGGCGTTATCCAAATCGGCAGCCTGTACCGTATGATTGCGCACGGTCTCATCATTACCAACAGTGAAAACCAGCTTATATGGACGTGTTCCGGGCTGCGGCTCGCTTACAGATAGAGATACATTAGCAGGAGATGA
>Ga0137373_10006499_pt1 | contig 12503 bp, 12 predicted proteins | sample SagtaG_5_FD_104912 | JGI IMG/M metagenome (GOLD analysis project Ga0137373, IMG submission 104912) | Vadose zone soil microbial communities from Sagehorn Ranch, Mendocino, California, USA - Sage1_R_80_16 metaG | ecosystem: Environmental > Terrestrial > Soil > Vadose zone | place: USA...
GTCGTGGCGAACGGCTATTGCGTCAAGTGCAAGGCCTCGCGCGAGATCAAGGACGCGAAGCAGATCACCATGAAGAATGGGCGGCCCGCCACGCAAGGCTCCTGCCCGGTCTGCGGCACGAAGATCTTCAAGATCGGCGCGGCGTAGTTCCTGCTGCCGGCCAAAGGGTCGGAGGTGCGCGCGTAATGAAGGTCAAGGATCTGATGACATCCAGCCCCACGGTCGTCCGGCCCGAGGACACCGCGTCCCAGGCCGCCACGCTCATGAAACAGGAAGACTGCGGCGCGATCCCGGTCGTCGCGGACGGCGGGAAGCTCGTCGGCATCGTGACGGACCGCGACATCGTGGTGCGTGCGGTCGCCGCGGGAAAGGATCCCCGCTCGACGCCCGTCTCCGCGGTGATGAGCGCCGACCCGGTCACGCTCTCGCCAGATTCAGACTCGGACGAGGCCGAAAAGCTCATGGCCGAGCATCAGGTCCGGCGGTTGCCGGTGGTCGACAACGGACACCTCGTCGGCATCATCGTGACCGCGCAGCTTGCTCGGCGTGAGGGTGCGAAAGAGGTCGGCGAGACGATCAAGGGGATCAGCGAAGCGAAGAGCGGACGAGGTTCGCACGCGCGCGGCTGATCCATCGCGAAGTTCTCCACATATCCACATCGCGAGCAACATTTCCTCGTTGGTCACGAGGGCTGCTGGTCATTAACATTCGAGTGGGCCAGTAGCTCAGCGGTAGAGCAGGGGACTCTTAATCCCTTGGCCGAGAGTTCGAATCTCTCGTGGCTCACAAGCAGCCGGAAACTCGCCTGCTCAAGCCGAAGCCGCTGAGCTCCGGACAGCGGCGTTGTCGGGCATAGTCGCTGGCCGACTCCGCTGTCGCGCCTGCATCTTCACTTCCTCTACAAGCTCCGTGAAGCCGTGAGGTTGGTTCTCGGCTGGCGCGCCGCGCTCCATGCCACGGCAGATTCCCACTTCAACCACACGTGAGAGGATTCGTTGACGTGGTAGCGGTTGGCGACGCACCTCAGAAGCACAATGGTGCGGACGCCCCAATGGCAAGGCTTGGGTTCCTCGGAGCGCCCTCGTACACGGACAGCCAGCGGCGCATCGGCTTGAGCCTGCGGCCCAAGGCGGTCGCGCTGCTTGCCTATGTTGCGCTGGCCGGCGGGGCAGTTTCCCGGCGCGAAGTCCGCCGTTTGCTCTTTCCGGACGTCGACGAGCCGGCATCCTCACTGCGCTGGCATCTCGCGTACTTGCGTCGGACCCTGCCCGTCCAGGTAGCGGCATGCCTCCGCGGAACACGAGAGACGCTCGCCATCGAGATGCCCACCGATGTCGCCGCGTTTCGCTCCGCCGCCACGAGGACGCTGCGCAGCTTCGAGCCGACTCTCGCGCGCGAGGCGGTCGATCTATACCGCGGCGATCTTTTGGACGGCCTCGGCGTCAAGGCGGCGCCGGACTTCGAAACTTGGTTGTACGTCGAGCAGGAGCAACTGCGAACGCTCTTTCGTCGTGTCGTCGTGCGCCTGGCACGATGGCTCATCGACGAAGGCCGCGCGGACGAAGCTGTCGATCCCCTCGGTCGCCTTCTGGCGGTCGACCTGTACTGCGAGGATGCCCACGCGTTGCTCATCGAGGCCTACCTGAGCTGCGGGGATCGACGGGATGCCGACGCGGCGTTTGTCCGCTACGAGGGGATCGTCCGCGACGAGCTCCACGCCGAGCCGCGACCCGAGACTCAGCGCCTCATGTCGCGGCGACCGGGCCAGGGTCGTCCGCTACCGCGGGATGGGTTCCTTACCCTCCGTGAGCTCACGCTCCATGTTGTCGAGTGGCCCGCGCCGGAGCCAACGATCGTCGCGATCCACGGCGCGGGCTCAGGCGCGTACGTCTTCAGCGCACTCGCGCAAAGGCTGCAGCCGGACATCCGTGTCATCGCGCTGGACCTCCGCGGCCGCGGCTTCAGCGACAAGCCGCCGAGCGGTTACGACTTGGCGCATGAGATCGACGACATCCTCCAACTCATCGTCGCCCTCGGGCTCGAGCGCCCGATCCTGCTCGGGCATTCCTCGGGCGGATCGCTCTGCCCGTTCGTCGCGACCCGGACGAGCCTCGGCGGCATCGTGCTCATGGAGGCGACGATCGGTGATCGGGCGTTCACAGAAAACGCGATCGCCCGTGTCGCCCCGGTGGTCGAGGAAATGGGCAAGGAGCGATTCGGGGATCTGGAGCAGTACATCGAGCTGTCCCGCTCACGACGCCGTGAAATGACGGACGAGGCCGAGCGGATGCTCGAACGATTCATGACCTTCAACCTGGCCCGACTTCCCGACGGTACGTACCGCCGGCGCTTGCTCAGCGAAGCGATCGCCGGTGAGTGGGCGTCCCTCGCCTCGGCGGATACGCTCGGCGAATTGTCCCGGGTGCGCTGCCCCATCCTGATCTGCCAGGCGCTACAACCCTGGTTCGGCGGTCTGCCGTACTACGACGATGCCACGGTGGCGGCCCAGCTGCGCGTAGCCCCTCAGGCAGAACTGGTGAAGGCTGCGAACAGCGATCACTTTTCGCTGCCCCGCGATCCCGAGCCGAACGTCGTCGCGGCGATCCGATCATTCGCGCATCGCGCTACTGGCGCGATTGCCGCGCCCGCTCGTGGCGCGACCGAGCCTCGATGAAACGTGCCGCATCGGAGCGCGGTGGCTGCGATATTCGCATCGGCATGCACCACTCTTCAGGTGTTGCCTCGCAGTCGCTGCGCGTCGGCGAGCGCAGCATACCGGTGTATCGCGGGTGAGAAGCGGGCGCGCTGACCTCAGTCTTGGCCACAGCCGCGGGTGACGACCGGCGACGGCGTGAGACCACAACCCGAGAGGGGATCTTGAAGACAGATCCGTCCTGAGCGGTCGCGAGACGTCATTGCACGCATGCGTAGAGCGCCCACGGGCGGGAAGAGCGCTCCGCGTAGTGCACGTTCGCGCGCCGACGAATGCCGCGAGCTCGTCCACCAAGCCGCGCAGCGCGCGCGTGAGGCCGAGCGGGCGCGACACGCTCCACGATGAGCTCCCCCAACCCGAGATTCCGCCGCTGCGGCGGAACGCAGGACCTCTTGGCAGTCGCGTCGTGGTCGCGACCTTGTCCAATGGAGCGTCAACCAGCACGACCGACTGATCGCCGCGCCTGACTCTTGGTTCTCACGCATACGGCCACGCATACGGTCGGGGCTGATGCTCGCGTAGAGAACTGGCCGCCAGCGCTTTCGTTGCGTCGCGGGGTCTGTACCCAGCGACTCGTGGTTCGTATGTCCACGGCCGGGAGGTCCGTCGTGCCAATCCAGACCACCCAATACACCCACCGGAGATTCCTCGGCATCGGCGCAGGTGTCGCGGTGGCGACCGTCGCGCGCGACGGCCTCGCCCAGACCACCGCGAACGCCACGGGAACGGTACTGCACCCCGAGAACTTCGGGCGCATCTTTCCCGGCCTACCAGCGAACCTGGCGCGAACCGCGACAACTTCGCGCAGACCGCGGCGTCACGTTCATCGGCCAGTTCATGGATCACGACATGACGTTCGACGCCACGCCGCCGCTCGGCGTACATCCGAACTCATTCGTCGTCGCACAGCACGATTGGCGTCCGACACTTCCGCGCCCCACAGCGGCGCGGGTGACTTCCAAATGGTCGACCTGCTCGCATTCGCCGGTGTCGAACCGGCGTCTCGCGACCAGTAGCGAGACGCTCTCGGAGGTGGCGAAGTGAAGAAGCTCGCGGTCCTGCTTCTCGTGCTCGCGTCCCTCGCTCCAACATCAACGCGCGCTGCCGCGATGCCCGCGTCGGCGGTGCTCTCGCCCGCGGCCGTCCTGGACTGGAACGTGATCGCGGTGACGACCGTCCGAAACGCGGGCGCGTTCCAGCCGCAAGGTTTCGTTCTGTTGGCCTACGTCCAGGCCGCCGTGTACGACGCGGTCGTGAAGATCGAGGGCGGCTACGTCCCGTATCACAACTTCGAGGTCGGCGCCGACGTCCTCGCGCAGGCGGATCCAGATGCCGCGGTCGCGGCCGCGGCGTACTACACGCTCCTCTACTACGTACCGTCACAGCAGGCCGCTATCCAGGCGGCATATGACACCTACCTCTCGCAGCACCCGCAGGCAGCACAGCCGGAGGGCGCGTTCGTCGGCATGTCAGCGGCGAACGACATCATCGAGTTCCGCGCGAATGATGGCCTCAATGGGCCGTCCGACCCGAGCCTCGGCCACGGTCCGCTCGAGGCCGGTGTGTGGCAGCTCGCCTCCGCGACGGCCTCGGCGCAGACACCGTGGCTGGCGAACATGAGGCCGTTCCTGGTCGAGAGCGCCTCGCAGTTCCGCGCCGACCCGCCGGCGGCGCTGTCGAGCGCGGAGTACGCCGAACAGCTGAACGAGACCAAGGCCTACGGGGCAAGGAACAGCGTGCTCCGCACGTCGGAGGAGACCGCCACGGCGTACTTCTGGCACGGCAACGTCATCAACCAGTACAACCAGGTCCTGCGGGACATCGCCACGGCGCATGGCTTCGATCTCGTGCAGACCGCTCGAGCGCTCGCGATGGGCGAGCTGGTCGGTGCCGACGCGTTCATCGGCTGCTGGGAGTCCAAGTTCCGCTACCTCTTCTGGCGGCCTTTCACCGCGATCCAGCATGCGGACATCGACGGCAATGCGGCGACCGATCCTGACCCGACCTGGGCTTCGCTCGTGAGCTCTCCCGGCCATCCTGAATACCCGTCGGCCCACGGGTGCATCACCGCCGCGGAGGTCGAGGTGTTCTCGGCGCTCCTCGGAACGAACAAGATCAATGTGACGGTTTGGGGTGGGGAAAACGGAAGCCAGGCACTCACCACGTCGCGGTGGTTCGAGAAGGCGAACGACATCAACAAGGAAGTCGTCGACGCGCGCGTCTGGATCGGATTCCACTTCCGGGACTCGGTCGTGGCGGGCGTCGTCCTCGGGCGCAACACTGCCCACTGGGCCCTGTCCCGTTACTTCCAGCCAGCGCCGTGATGCCGAGGTACCTCGTGGAGTCGTACGCCCCGCGCTCGCACGCGCGGGACGTACGTGCCGCCGGCCGAGACGCCCGTGCGGCAGCGGCGCGGCTCACGCGTGAAGGCAAGCCGGTCCACCACGTGCGCACGACGTTGCGCTCGATGAGCCGACCGCGGGCGCGCTGACCTGCCGCACGCCCCGAGGGGCGACAGCGCCACGTAGACGATCGGCAGGATCGTCCACGCGCCGGCCGTGATGAACAGGATGAACACCGCGGTCTGGGCGCCGCTCGCGACGAGCAGGAGCGCGGCATAGGCGATCCCACCCCAGATCTGCACGCCGTTCAAGCTGAACGACGGCACGATCATCGGCAGCGGGACCGCCGGACAGATCGAGGGCGTCTTCACGTCGAGAAGCTCCAGCAGCGCGGGATCGACGCGGTCGGCCTCTCTGGCATCTCGGGCCGGATGCTGATCGCCAAACGCAAGGACGTGCGCGCGGTGAAGGACGGCAAGACGCTGCTGCTCCGCGACGACTACACCGGTACCGTCGAGGCGGTGAACCTTCCGCTCCTCACGCAGTTCATCGGACCCGGCCGCGTGCCGGTAGGCCCTCTACCGCGCCGCCGTAGAGAAGCTACTACCGTCGGTCGCTGCCGCCAAGACTTTTCCTGCGGGACAACTCCGCAGGCACAGTCCTCCGTTGTGTTCGCTAGACTGCGAACATCAATCTTGTAGGCGTGCGGTCGATCTGAGAAAATGAATGAGGCTGCCCGACGACAATGAAGACGATCGCTAAGACAACTCGCAACCCGGGCCAACCCACCGAGCCGACCCTCAATATCAATGGCCTCGAGACGTGGCTCTGGGACGCCGCCTGCTCCATCCGAGGAGCGGTCGACGCGCCCAAGTTCAAGGACTACATCCTGCCGCTCATTTTTGTGAAGCGGCTCTCCGATGTCTTCGACGACGAAATTGATCGGCTCACCAAGAAGTTCGGCGATCGTGACACCGCGCTGGAGCTCGTCGCAGATGACCACTCTCTTGTCCGTTTCTACATTCCGCCTGAGGCGTCATGGTCTGAAGTTCGCAAGCTGACGACGAACGTTGGCCAGCGCCTAACGGAAGTCATTCGTGCAATCACGAAAGCCAATCCATCGCTCCAGGGCGTGATCGACATCGTCGATTTCAACGCGACCGTTAGTGGCCAACGAATCATTGAAGACCCGCGCCTGTCTAGCCTGATCGAGATTCTTAGTCGTCATTCCCTCGGCCTCAAAGATGTGGAGGCCGACATCCTCGGTCGCGCTTACGAGTACCTCCTTCGAAAGTTTGCGGAAGGTCAGGGCTCCAGCGCGGGTGAGTTCTTCACGCCGCAGGAGGTGGGCTGGCTAATCGCGCGCCTTCTAAGCCCGGCAGAGGGAATGACGATTTACGACCCCGCATGCGGTTCGGGCGGACTCCTCGTCAAGGCAGAACTCGTGGTCAAGGAAACAACACCGAAACTCAAGCGTCCTATGCGCCTGTACGGTCAGGAACTCAACTATGTCACCTACGCGATCGCAAAAATGAACATGATCATCCACGACATGGAGGGCGAAGTCGCCATTGGCGACACGCTACGTAATCCCAAGTTTCTTCAAGGGCCGAAATTGCAAACGTTCGATCTTGTTGCCGCGAATCCGATGTGGAACCAGGACGGCTACGACGACGCTTTCTACGACTCGGACGCCTATGGTCGGTTCGAATTTGGATATTCGCCAGCCTCATCTGCCGATTGGGGCTGGGTGCAACACATGGTCGCCTCACTGAAGCAGGCCGGACGCGCCGTAATCGTGCTCGATACGGGCGCCGCCTCGCGAGGTAGTGGCGGTCAGGGAAGCAACAAGGAGCGTGCTGTCCGCAGGCAGCTCATCGAGAACGACCTCGTCGAGGCCGTTGTCCTCCTGCCCGAAAATCTCTTCTACAACACAACGGCGCCCGGAATTCTTCTCTGTCTAAACAAAGGCAAGTCGCGTGAGCGGACTGGCAGGATCATCCTTATCAATGCGTCGCGTGAGTTTGAGAAGGGTCGGCCAAAGAACTTCGTCCCCGAGGCGAGTACGGCACGGATCGTTGCGGCATTCAATTCCGGCGAGGATCTCCCGGGTTTCGCGAAGGTCATTTCCAATGAGGACGCGGCGAAGAGCGACTACAACATCTCGCCTGCTCGGCACATCCACATCGACAACGCGCCGGATCTGCTTGCCTCGAGGACGCGGCGGTCTTGCTGCGAGAGGCCGACGAGGATCGCGTGCGTGCCGACGAAGAACTTGATAAAGCGATGACCGCCCTCGGTCTCGGCGGTTGGCGTAATGCTTAGCCCCTCAGCTTGCTCGATGACGGGCTCGGCCTCAATGACTCTCGAGGATGTCGTCATCGATATTTCGTCAGGAGACTGGGGCCAAGAGCAAGCGGGTCAAGGCCTTGACCCCGCGCGCGTGATTCGAGCAACCGACTTCGCAAAGGCTGAGCGAAAGAGCCTGGACGGCGTTCCCATTCGCTATTTGAAGACTTCGAGTCTTGCGATTCGGAGACTCCGGTCGACGGACCTGCTCGTCGAGATATCAGGAGGGAGCGAGGACCGCCCGACTGGGCGCGTACTGCTGATTGCTGGTGACATGCTGGTCGATCCCTTCCCGGTGGCTTTCAGCAACTTCGTCAAACGTATGCGGGTAGACACATCGAAAGTTCACCCGTCGTTCTTCGCATATTTCTGGGGCTACCTCTACGCGCAGGGGCACACGCGAACCTACGAAAAACGGACCACCGGCATCAGAAACTTCAAACTCGCGGACTTCTTGGCGAACGAGAGGATTCCTGTTGTGCCACTCCATGAGCAAGGAGCGAGCGCCTCAGTGCTTGACGCGATGCGGAGGGCACAGACAGCCAGTGAAAAGCTCGTCATGTCGATGAGGGAGCTCAGAAGGTCGCTCGTGCGGCACCTATTCACGTACGGCGCTGTCGCGATGGCCGACGCAGAAAGAGTCGCTCTCAAGCGCACCGATGCGGGGTTAATGCCTGAGTCGTGGGAATCCGCGGCGCTAGGAGACATCGCCACTCTGCAAAGAGGCCACGATCTTCCGGTAGCCGAGAGGTCGGTCGGCCCTTATCCGGTCATTGGCTCAAACGGCGTCGTTGGATCGCACAGTGAATTCAAGGCTACGGGTCCAGGTGTCCTTGTCGGCCGCAGTGGAAGTGTCGGAAAGGTCTTTTGGATTGATTCAGACTATTGGCCGCTCAATACGTCGCTCTGGGTCAAGGACTTCCACGGCAACGACGCTCGGTATGTCTATTACCTCCTCGGATATCTCGACTTGCAACGGTATGCAGCTGGAGTCAGCGTCCCGACGCTGAATCGCAATCTGATTCACCCGATCCGGCTCGCGGTCCCTGACTACGAGGAACAGAAAGCGATTGCGACCGTTCTCAGCGCGGTCGACCGACGAATCGACGCAGAATTGCGCCGGCTTTCCGCTTTGCGGACGCTCTTTGACACTGCCGTCGCCGAACTCATGGACGGACGACGATCCGTAGGTGTGGGAATTAATTGATGGCAAGGGCATTCACTGAACGCGCGACGGTCCAGGATCCTCTCGCAAGGTACGCTGCGGAATCAGGGTGGAACGCCGTTGCGCCAGACGCAGCGTTGCTACTTCGCGGCGGCGAGGCCGGTCTCCTGTTTCGTCAAGTTCTAGCCGATCGCCTCCTGACTCTGAACCCCGGTGCTATGGATCCCACAAACACGGTCGACGTCATCTCGCGCATCGAAAGCGTGCGCAATTCCATTGCCGGAAACGAAGAGATCCTGTCCTGGCTTCGCGGTCAGAAATCTGTCTATATCGAGTCCCAGCATCGAGAAGTCAACGTGCGGTTGATCGACTTTGAGAATCCTGACAACAACATGTTTCAGGTCACCGACGAGTGGCAATACACCAACGGCAAGTACACCAATCGCGCCGACGTTGTGTTCCTTATCAATGGGACGCCGGTTGCGATTGTCGAAACCAAGGCTGCGCATAAGCCCAATGGCATCGACGAGGGCATCAAACAGATCCGCCGCTATCACGCTGAGACGCCGGAGCTAATGACAATGTCGCAGATTTTCGATGTCACGCATCTCATTCACTTCTTCTACGGAGCGACCTGGAATCTTGACCGACGCAATCTCTTTAACTGGAAGGACGAGGAGCCCGGCAACTTTGAGAAGAAGGTCAAACGGTTCTTCGACCGTCGGCGCTTCCTGACGGTACTGCGCGACTACATCGCTTTCATCCGCAAGGACGACGATCTGACGAAGATCATCCTCCGGCAGCATCAGGTCCGTGCCGTGGAGAAGGTCGTGGAACGGGTAAGCGATCCAAAGAAGAAGCGCGGCCTGATCTGGCACACACAGGGATCAGGAAAGACGCTGACGATGATCACGATTGCCCATCAGCTCCTGACCCGTCCCGAATTCGGCAAGCCGTCTGTCCTCATGCTGGTCGACCGAAACGAACTTGAGAGTCAGCTCTTCGGCAATCTCAGCGCGTACGGCATCTCCGATGTGCAAGTTGCTGCGAGCAAGAGGCACTTGCAGCAGCTGCTCAAGACCGGGTACCGGGGACTAATCGTGTCGATGATTCACAAGTTCGACAAGATCGACAAAGATCTCAACACCAGTGACGAGATCATCGTCCTGGTGGACGAAGCGCATCGCACCACGGGCGGGGATCTCGGCAACTATTTGATGGGGGCGATCCCAAACGCCACGTACATAGGGCTGACCGGTACGCCGATCGACAAGACGGCCTATGGCAAAGGGACGTTCAAGGTCTTTGGTGCCGATGACGCCTCCGGGTACCTCGACAAGTACTCGATCGCGGAATCGATCGAGGACGGCACGACACTCCCCCTGCACTACTCGCTCGCCCCTAATGAGATGCAAGTACCAAGGGAGCAGCTGGAGAGGGAGTTCTTGGATCTCGTCGAGGCCGAAGGTGTCAGCGACATAGAGGACCTCAACCGGATCCTCGACAAAGCGGTCACGCTCAAGGCGTTTCTCAAGTCTCCGGACCGCATCGACAAAGTCGCGAAGTTTGTCGCTGATCACTACCGGGAGAACGTCGAGCCGCTTGGATACAAGGCCTTCCTTGTCGCGGTCGACCGCCAAGCCTGCGCACTCTACAAAGAGGCGCTCGACAAATACCTCCCGCCTGAATACTCAGAGCCGGTTTACACCGAGGCCCACAACGATGAGCCGGAGCTCAAGAAGCACTACATCAGCGAAGAGGATGAGAAGAAGCTCCGGAAGGCATTCCTAAAGCCGGGTACCGTACCCAAAATCCTGATCGTGACCGAGAAGCTTCTCACGGGTTTCGACGCACCGATCCTGTACTCGATGTATTTGGACAAGCCAATGCGTGACCACACGCTCCTTCAGGCAATCGCCCGCGTGAACCGACCATATGAGGTCGAGGGGGAAGTAAGAAAGCCAGCCGGATTCGTGCTCGATTTCGTCGGTATCTTTGACAAGCTCGAAAAGGCGTTGGCGTTCGATTCAGACGTCGTGGCGGGAGTCATCGAGAACATCGACGTTCTCAAGGAGCGCTTTCAGAAACTGATGGGCCAGGACGTTCCGTCGTACCTCAAGCTGGTGCGGCCGCCGCTCGATGACAAGAGCGTTGAGGCAGTCATTGAGCGCTTCACTGACAAAGATGAACGAGAGAAGTTTGTAAAGCTGTTCCGCGAGGTGGAGACGCTCTACGAAATCCTCTCGCCCGATCCGTTTCTACGAGACTTCATCGAGCGCTATCAGCAGCTAGCCATGCTCTACGCCATCGTTGGCGCGGCTTTCAACGTCAAGGGTCTGCCGATAAGAGACCTTATGAACAAGACCGAGGAACTCGTTCGCCGCAACGTCACCGCCGAAGGACTAAGCCAGATCCTGCCGCTCTACAAGATTGATGAAGACACGCTGCAAGCTCTCAAGAAGGACGGCGGCTCGGACTCCGCCAAGATCGTCAACTTGGCGCGCAGCTTGGCGACCACAGTCAAGAACATCGAGGACGACCAACCGCATCTCATACCGATTGGCGACCGCGCCGAGGAGATCCTGCATCTGTTCGAGGACCGACAACTGGGTACGGTCGACGCCTTGAAGGAGCTTGAGAAGGCGCTCGCCGAATACAACGCCGCGCAGCGCGAAGTCAAAGAGCGCGGCTTCAACATGAACACCTTTTCCGTGTACTGGATCTTGCACCGGGCAGGCTTTACCGAGGCCGAGAAAGCGACTCCAGCGATCGACCAGCTCTTTGGCCAGTACCCGAACTTCCGCGACAACGCTGAAGAGCGGCGCGATCTAACTGCGGAGCTCTACAAGATCCTCTTGCCGCATGTGTCTAAGACTCGTCGTGCAGCGCTCGCTGACGAGCTACTAAGGATGAGACGCAAGTGAGCACTGAACGGAGACGCGCTACCCAGGAGATTTGGCGCGATCGTGACGAGTTCCGCCAGAGCGTTCGCGATTGGGCGCTGCAAATCCGAGTCACGCCGACTCGCGTTCGCGTCCAGGAAATGCGTCGAAAGTGGGCGTCTTGCTCCCAGGACGGTGTAGTGACCTTCAGCCTTGATCTCCTTAGCGAGAAGCGGTCGTTCGGGGAAGCCGTCATCGTTCACGAACTCGTCCATCTGAAAGTGAGGAACCACGGCCGGCTCTTCCAAAGTCTGATCCGTTCTTATCTCGGACCTCGGCAGGCGAGTCTCGCGGATGTGACCGAGCTACGAACAACACAGGAGAGGACCGCTGAAATGAAGTCAGAAACTTCGGTCAGCCTAGTCGGTGATACGCAATGAGCCCGGGTCGACCCACTCCTACGCTGGGCGAGCGCATCCGGGAGCGCAGAGCCGAGAAGGACTTAGGGTTGCGCGAGTTCGCGAGGCTCGTGAAAATCACACCTTCGTATCTCAGCGACATAGAGAACGACCGTCGGACTCCCGCCGAAGATGTCATGCGAACGATTGCGAAGGAGCTTGATCTTCGCTTCGACGAGCTAATGGGACGGGCTGGTCGGCTTAATGAAGAAACCGAGAAATACCTGCGCCGAGAGCCGACGGCCGCGGTGCTCTTCAGGCGGATCTCCGAGAGAAAGCTCAAGGAAGAGGAGCTGCAACGGCTGCTAAGACAGACTGAAGGCATGCGCAAGCGGAGTCGAGGTTAGCCAATGCGATGGTCACGTTCTGCAGATGGCCAACGCCGTCTCTGGTTCGACGACGACGAAATCGAGCAAATCATGTCAGACCAACTTCGTAGAGCGGAGCTGTTTCCGTCGACCAAAGAACCCATCGTGGATCTCGAGCGTTTCGTTGCGAGGCATCTCAAGTCCGGTCTCGATCAGTACGCACCGCTAGAGGATGAAATTCTGGGTGCGACCGAATTCTTCATTGGCAGGGCGCCGAAGATTCAAA
>Ga0137373_10006503_pt1 | contig 12501 bp, 10 predicted proteins | sample SagtaG_5_FD_104912 | JGI IMG/M metagenome (GOLD analysis project Ga0137373, IMG submission 104912) | Vadose zone soil microbial communities from Sagehorn Ranch, Mendocino, California, USA - Sage1_R_80_16 metaG | ecosystem: Environmental > Terrestrial > Soil > Vadose zone | place: USA...
CTCCACGATGCGTGCGTGCTCGGTGTTGAACATGATGTCTGCCAGAACCATGAGGGCCTGGACGCTGCCGCCGCCCATCGCCGTAAAGGCCGCGTCGAATTCGCTCGGACTGTGAGCCTCTAGGATCTGCAGTTCCACGCCCACGGATTGGGCCGCCCGTCCTGCGTCCTTTAGAAAGAGAGCCGTGTACGGTGAGTCCGGATTGGTAAGCACGGCGACTCGCCCGATGTTGGGCACGGCCTCCTTCAGCAGTTCCAGCCGCTTGGCGCTCAATTCCTGCGCGATGGCAGTCACGCCGGTGACGTTGCCGCCAGGTCGTGCAAGGCTGTCGATGAGGCCGCCTGCGATTGGGTCTCCTGTTGTCACCATGACGATGGGAATTGTGCTGGTTGCCCGTTTGGCAGCCAGAGCTCCAAGATTCGAACCGGCGACGATAACGTCCACGTTCTGACGAACGAGCTCGGCCGCAAGCTCGGCGAGCCGGTCCATCACGCCATCTGCATAGCGAACCGCGAACTCAATGTTCCGCCCCTCGATCCAGCCAAGATCCCGCAGTCCCCGACGCAACGCCGCCAGAAGGGGGGCTGCCGACGTGACCGACTGGGGCGACAACAACCCGATCTGCCTGACGGACCCCGCCACCCGCTGGGCAATCGCTCTCACCGGCCATGCGGCGGGCACGATGCCGAGCAGCGCGATGAACGCCCGGCGCTTCATTCGATCGGGCTCGCCGGCGCGTTCCTCCAGGACGAGATTGCGGCCGTCGCGGAATCCGAGCTTCGCAAGCTCCGGCAGCGTTTCCTCGCGGGTGATTTCGAGAGAGGCGGCTGACGGCGCAAGCTCGGCGAGGCGAAAGACCCGCTCGCTCGCCGTCTGGGCTGCAGCCGGCGCCGCAAGCATCATCAAGAGCAACGCCAGGGTCCTCATTCGATCACCTCGTCGGCCAAGGCCAGCAGCGAAGCCGGCACGGAGAGGCCGAGCGCCTCGGCGGTCTTCAGGTTGATGGCCAGCTCGAATTTGGTCGGCCCCTGCACCGGCAGCTCGCCGACGTGGGCGCCCTTGAGAACGCGATCGACGTAGGATGCGGCGCGGCGGAATACGTCGAGCGTGTCGATCCCATAGGACATCAGGCCGCCGCTCGCGGCGAAAAAACGGAACGGGTAGAGCGCGGGCAAGCGCCGCCGCGCGGCGAGCGCGATGATCTCGTCGCGATGGTTCGTCGTGAAAATATCGGGCACCACCAGCAGACCGGTGGTCCCACCGCTGGGCGCCGCATCGCCCAGCGCATCGATCTCGGTGGCGCTGCGCACTGGCGCCGGCTTCACCTGCAGGCCGAACGCGGCAGCTGCTTCCTCGACCGGGCGCAGAAAGATCGTGCCGCCGCTCGCCGCCGTGTCAGGATTGAACACCAGTGCGACCTGCGTGACTCGCGGCGCCATCTGCTTGAGCGCTTCGAGCCATTTGCCGGCCATCGAGGCCTCGAAGCTGGTAAATCCGGTGATGTTCCCGCCCGGCCGCGCCCAGCTCCCGACGAAGCCGCTGGATACCGGATCGGCGAGTAGAGCGAACACGACCGGAATGGTGCGCGTCGCCTCCTTCAGCGCCGCGATGCTGGACGTGGGATTGGCGACGATCACGTCCGGAGCGGATGCGACCAGCTCGGCCGTATAGCCGCGCAGGCGCTCGGCGTCGCCGCCGGTCCATCGCTGTTCGATCCTCAAATTGCGGCCCTCAATCCAGCCCAACCGTTCCAGCTCCTGGCGCAGCGCGTCGACCCGGCTCTGCGCCTCGGGGTCGCTTTCCGCGACGCCCAACAGGATCGCGACTCGCCGCATTTTCTCGGCGTGCTGGGCTCGACCAATGCTCGGCCGGGCGACAGTTGCCAGGCCGCCGAGAAGCGCAAGAAACTCCCGCCGCCGCATGCGATCAACCCGTGCAAGGTGTGAGCCTTGGTCCGGCAAGGCGACCCGGCATCATGAAGGCTGGCGTAATCACTGTCGAGCGGCATCCGTCCCCCGAGGCCCTGCGCAGGCGGCCTCGGAGCATCAGAAATATCGCCACCACAGATACACGTGGCTGATGGCGATGCTGACGATCATCATCGGAAACGCATACATCGTGTACGTGAGGAAGCGGAACGGGACGCCGTTGCGCTCCGCGATGCCGGCCACGGTCAAGTTCGCGGACGCGCCGATCAGCGTGCCGTTGCCGCCGAGACAGGCGCCGAGCGAGAGCGACCACCACAGCGGCTCGATCTTGTCGGCACCGCCATAACTCGCGGCCATGTTCTTGATCAGCGGGATCATGGTGGCGACGAACGGGATGTTGTCGATGATCGCCGAAAGCAGCGCCGAGCCCCAGAGGATGACGTAGCCGGTCGTGGCGAGATCGCCGCCGGTCGCCGCGGCGAGTTTATTGGCCAGGAGCGCGAGCAGCCCGCTGACGTCGACCCCGTGCACGACGATGAACAGGCCGATGAAAAAGAAGATGGTGATCCATTCGACGTCGCCGAAAGTCTGATGGATGTTGTGCGAAGCCTTCTCGGTGTGATGGGCCCAATTGTCGAGCAGCATCAGCACGGCCGCGCCCAGCATGGCGATCGTCGCAGGCTCGAGCCGCAGCGGTCGGGCAAACACGAAGGCGACCAGCACTACGGCGAGCACCGCAAGCGCCTGCTTGAGCAGCAGCCAGTCGGTGATCGCGTCCTCCGGAACCATCGCCAGGACGCGGGCCTCGGCGGCGGGCGTTGCCCGCATTTCGCGTCCCCACAGGACATGAATCATGACGGTCTGGGCAATCAGGACCACGACGATCACCGGCGTGAGGTGAATCACGAAATCGTCGAACGCGAGCCCGACCTGCGAGCCGATCATGATGTTGGGCGGATCGCCGATCAGGGTGGCGGTGCCGCCGATGTTGGAGGCGAGAACCTCGCCGACCAGGAACGGATAGGGCGGAACTTCGAGCTCCTTGGTGATGGCGAGGGTGACCGGAACGATCAGCAGGACCGTCGTCACGTTGTCGAGAAACGCGGAAAGCACCGCCGTCGTGATCTGCAGCAGCAACAGGATGCCGGCCGGATGCGCGCGTGCCGCCTTGGCCGACCAGATGGCGACGTATTGGAATATGCCGGAGCGGCGCGAGATCGATACCAGGATCATCATGCCGGTGAGCAGGCCGATCGTGTTCCAATCGATGCCGCGGATCGCCTCCTCCTGGGTCATCACGCCGAGCACCACCATGACGGCGGCGCCGACGAGCGTCACGACCGAGCGGTTGATCTGCTCGGAAATGATTACCGCGTAGGTGAGGATCAACAGCGCGGTCGAGACCCAGAGTGGGCTCAGGCCGAAATAGACGTTCGACACCGTAGGATCGGTCATTCCTGAACCCCTGTCCCCTCGCCGCTCGGCCAGTGTAGCGGCTCCGAGAGATTCTCGGCAGGTCGAATGCGCCCGATCCGCAAGGAAAGTCTTCTGCGGGTCCTCGCCTCACCCGCCCCTCGCATGCGCCCGCCCGGCGACGATGTACCCAGCCCGCAAAAACCCCGACGAGGCCCCGGTTTAAACCGAAACTTTCGATTGACGAGGGACGCGCGGTTCGGATTAAGCTTTGCGTCCAGGGTCGCGCGCGTGAGGGGTGCCGCGGCTCGGGGGCAAGGCCCGGCGGGGTTGCGGCCGGAGAGGGGAAGCGCGTGCACAGCACATTCGACGGGATTCTGCGGACTCTCCTCCCGGTGAGCCGCAGCATCGATGCGTTCAATCAGCGTCTGGGCAAGTTGGTGAGCTGGCTCATCCTGGCCATGGTGCTCATTTCAGCCACCAACGCCACGGTGCGCAAGGTGTTCGACACTTCCTCGAATGCCTGGCTCGAACTGCAGTGGGTGCTGTTCAGCTTCGTTTTCCTGCTGTGTTCGCCGTGGACGCTGCTCGTCAACGAGCACATCCGCATCGATATCGTGAACAATATGCTTCCGAAGCAGGTGCGCAACGTCATCGACGTCGTCGGCCATGCGCTGTTCCTGCTGCCGCTTTCGCTGCTCATGATGGTCACCGGCTTGCCGTTCTTCATGCGCTCCTATGAGATCAACGAGCAATCGATGAATGCCGGCGGCCTGCCGCAATGGCCGGCAAAGTCCCTGGTGTTCCTGGCCTTCTCCCTCCTGTTCATCCAGGGCATCTCGGAGCTGATCAAGCGGTTCGCCATCATGCGCGGCCTCATTGCCGATACGGCGATCCATACCGCCCACGAGGTCGTGGTCGAGGAGACCAAACGCCTGATCGAAGACATCAAGGCCGAGACGCATTGATGCGCGGGATGCCGGATCCGAGGATGACACCATGACGGCGCTGTTCATCCAAAACATGGCGCCGATCATGTTCGCGGCGCTCGTTTTCTTCCTGCTGCTGGGCTACCCGGTCGCCTTCTCGCTCGCCGCCAACGGCCTGATTTTCGGCTTGGTCGGGATTTGGCTGCATTTGTTCACTCCCGACTTTCTGCAGGCGCTGCCGGAGCGCGTCTACGGAGTGATGAGCAACGACACGCTGCTCGCGATCCCGTTCTTCACCTTCATGGGCTTGATCCTCGAGCGGTCCGGCATGGCCGAGGATCTGCTCGACACCATCGGACAATTGTTCGGCACCGTCCGCGGCGGTCTCGCCTATGCGGTGGTCTTCGTCGGCGCACTGCTGGCGGCGACAACCGGTGTGGTCGCCGCGTCGGTGATCTCGATGGGCCTGATCTCGCTGCCGATCATGCTGCGCTACGGCTACGACCGGCGGGTCGCTACCGGCGTGATCGCCGCCTCCGGCACGCTGGCGCAGATCATCCCGCCGTCGCTGGTGCTGATCGTCATGGCCGACCAGCTCGGCCGGTCGGTCGGCGACATGTATGAAGGCGCGTTCCTGCCCGGCCTGACCTTGGCGGGGCTGTATGCGGCCTTCGTGTTCCTCACCACCATTTTCTTCCCGAATTACGCGCCCGGCCTCCCGATCGAGGCCGTCGGCTTCCGCGAGGACAACGGCGCGCGCGGGTTGTTGTCGCTCGCCGTGCTGACCGCCGCCAGCGTGGCCGTCAGCATCCTGGCGATGCGCGGCTCCGATACTCATGGCGCCGATTACGTGGTGTTGACGATGTTCATCGGCATCATGTTTGCGTTCGCGGTCTCCGTCGTGAACTGGCTGTGCGACAAGCTCTTCGGCTTCCGCTTTCTGTCGCGGCTGGCGCAGCAAGTCACCTTCGTGATGGTGCCGCCGCTGTTCCTGATCTTCCTGGTGCTCGGCACGATCTTCATCGGCGTCGCCACGCCGACCGAGGGCGGCGCCATGGGTGCGACCGGCGCCTTGGCGCTGGGCGCGCTGAAGCGCCGATTGAGCTGGGACCTGGTGCGCCAGGCTGCAGAATCCACGGCCAAGCTCTCCGCCTTCGTGGTGTTCATCCTGATCGGCGCGCGGGTGTTCTCGCTCACCTTCTACGGGGTCGATGGCCACCGCTGGGTCGAGAGCTTTCTGGTCAGCCTGCCGGGCGGGCAGGTCGGATTCTTGGTGTTCGTCAATTTGTTCGTATTCGTGCTCGCGTTCTTCCTCGACTTCTTCGAGATCGCCTTCATCGTCATTCCGCTGCTGGGTCCGGCGGCCGAGCATCTGGGCATCGACCTGATCTGGTTCGGCGTGATCCTCGGGGTCAACATGCAGACCTCGTTCATGCATCCGCCGTTCGGCTTCGCGCTGTTCTACCTGCGTTCGGTCGCTCCGAGGGAAAGCTTCATCGACCGGATTTCGGGCAAGCGCACCGAGCCGATCACCACCGGGCAGATCTATTGGGGGGCGGTTCCGTTCGTGGTGATCCAATGCATCATGGTCGGCCTCGTCATCGCATTTCCGGCCATGGTGATGCACTACAAGGGGCTTGGGTCTCTGGTCGATCCCTCCAAGGTGCGGATCGACATTCAGGCGCCCGACATTCCCCCGCCGCCCGACTTCGGTCCCCCGCCGAGCCGGTAAGATTCGGCGCGGCGATGCTTCGCGCCGGCCCCCGCCGAGGCTTGTTCCGGCCGGGCGAAAGGTCCATGCTGCCGCCATCGATGGAGTGATCAATAACCATCCTGGAGGGAGACTCATGAAACTGAAACGCCGTGATTTCTTGAAAGCCGGCGGCGCCGGCTTGGCTTCGAGTGCCATCGCCGCGCCGGCCGTCGCCCAGTCCGCGCCGCAGCTCAAATGGCGCTGCACGTCGAGCTTTCCCAAGTCGCTCGATACGCTGTTCGGTGGCTCCGAAATATTCGCCAAGGCGGTGGCGGAAGCCACCGACAACAAGTTCCAGATCCAGGTATTCGCCGCCGGCGAGATCGTGCCCGGCCTGCAGGCGCTCGACGCGGTTTCCAACGGCACCGTCGAAATGTGCAACACCGCCGCCTATTACTATTCGGGAAAGGATCCGACCTTCTCGTTCGGAACCGCGGTCCCGTTCGGGCTCAACGCCCGCATGCAGCTCGCTTGGCAGCGGTTCGGCGGCGGCATGGAGCTGATGAACGAGCTCTACAAGAAATTCAACGCCTACGGCATACCGGCCGGCAACACCGGCGCGCAGATGGGCGGCTTCTTCCGCAAGGAGATCAACACGCTGGAAGACCTCAAGGGCCTCAAGATGCGCATCGGCGGCCAAATCGCGGGTCGCGTCATGGGCAAGCTCGGGGTCGTGCCGCAGCAGCTCGCCGGCGGCGACATCTATCCGGCGCTGGAGAAGGGCACGGTGGACGCCGCCGAATGGGTCGGGCCCTACGACGACGAGAAGCTCGGCTTCGTCAAGATCGCCAAGAACTACTATTACCCGGGCTGGTGGGAAGGCGGCGCCCAAGGCAGCAATTTCATCAACCTCGACAAATGGAACGAGCTCAACCCGACCTACAAATCGATCATCCGCACCGCCTCGGCTCTGCAGCACGAATGGCAGCTCGCCAAATACGACGCCGAGAATCCCGCGGCCTTGAAACGGCTGGTGGCCGAGGGCGCGCAGCTGCGACCCTTCCCGCCTGTCGTGATGGACGCCGCGTTCAACGCCGCGATGGAGCTCTATCGCGAAATCTCCGCCGACAACCCGTTGTTCAAGAAAGTGTGGGAGTCGACGATGGCCTTCCGCAACGAACAATATCTGTGGTGGCAGATCGCGGAATACAGCTTCGATACGTTCTCGATCCGCACGCGCGCCAAGACCTGATCGCCGGCCGAACGGAGCTTGAACCAAAAATCGAAACCCCGGGGCCTAGGCCCCGGGGTTCCTTGTTTTTGCGGCTCGCGGGATCGCGGCTGGTCAGCTGCGGGTGTGGCGGATCATGTAGGGCACGCAGAAAGACCGAAACCGTGTGAACCGTCGGCTTGGACTTTCTGCCCGGTCAAAAGCCTGCTATCGTCCGCCAGCCAAAAAGCCATGGAATATCACCTCGTGGGCTTTGTTAACACAATACAAACCGCACGCTGAGCGTGCCACCATCCAGATGGGAGGACATGATGACGAGAGCACGATGCGACAGAACCAAGGCGACACGTCGGAAGTTCTTACTTGCCGCCGGCGCGACCGGCGCCGCCACGATCGCAATGCCGCAGGTGTCGCGGGCTCAGACCACAGTATTGAAGGTGCAGGGGTCCTGGGGTGCGCAGGACATTCTCAACGATTTCGCCAAGGATTACGTGGCCAAAATCAACGACATGTCCGGCGCCAGGCTGAAGATCGACTACCTCAACGCCGGCGCCGTGGTGAAGCCGTTCTCGGTGCAGGACGGCGTCCATTCCGGCGTACTCGACGGCGCGCATACGGTGCCGGCCTATTGGTACGGCAAGCATCGCGCGGGATCGCTGTTCGGCACCGGCCCGGCCTACGGGTTCAACGGCAGTCAATTGCTCGGATGGATCTACTACGGCGGTGGTCAGGCACTTTACGATGAGCTGGTGCAGAAGATCCTCGGGCTCAACATCGTTGGATTCTTTGCCTTCGCCATGCCGACGCAGCCGCTGGGCTGGTTCAAGAAGGAGCTCAAGGGGCCGGAAGACTTCAAAGGCATGAAATATCGCACGGTCGGTCTCGCCACGAACATGTTCCAGGCCATGGGCGCGAGCGTTGCCCAGCTTCCGGGGCCGGAAATCCTGCCGGCCATGGAGCGCGGCGTCATCGAAGCATTCGAGTTCAACAACCCGACCTCGGACAGCCGCTTCGGTGCTCAGGACGTCGCCAAATATTACTACATGGGTTCCTACCACCAGGCGTCCGAGACCTTCGAGATCATGTGGAACAAAGCGAAATTCGAGAGCCTCGCCAAGGACCAGCAGGCGATCCTGCGCATTTCCGCGCAAGCCGCTGCTGCCGACAACGAGTGGAAGGCCTGGGACAATTACTCCAAGGACCTCCAAAAGTTGATCGATAAGGACAAGGTCAACGTCAGACGCACCTCGAAGGCGATCTACGACGCTCAGCTCAAGGCCTGGGACCAAGTCGCCGAGGATCTCACGAAGGACTCCGCGCAGGGTCCGTTCATCAAGCGGGTGCTCGACAGCCAGAGGGAATGGGCCAAGCGCGTCGGCTTCTACTTCTTCAACAACGAGGCCGATTACAAGACCGCTTACGAGTACCACTTCGGAACGCTCAAGACCTGAGCGCGATCGGCTGACATGCCGGGGAGGCGCTCGCGTCCCCGGCATGTTTCTGGGATATAGCATCCCGTGGGGCGGGGGATTCCTTGGAAAGCTTTCTGTTCTTCATCGATCGGCTGAGCGCTGGTGTCGGCAAGGCGTTTGGCTGGTGCATCGTCGTGATGACAGTCGGCACCAGCTACGAAGTGTTCATGCGCTACCTGCTGCGCGCCCCGACCGACTGGGCGTTCGACGTCGCCTATTGCATGTACGGCGCCCTGTTCATGATGGCAGGCGCGTATACGCTGTCGCGCAACGGCCATGTTCGCGGCGACGTCATTTTCCGGCTGTGGCCGTTCCGGGTGCAGGCGGTCATCGAACTCGTGCTGTATTTCATTTTCTTTTTTCCGGGGTTCGGCGCGCTGTTCTGGTGGGGGCTGCCTTACGCGCAGAGCTCGTTTCGCATGCGCGAAGTCACGATCTACAGTCCTGCCGGTCTGCCGATCTGGCCGCTCAAGATGCTCATCCCGCTGGGCGCGGCATTCATGCTGATCCAGGGCGTGGCCGAGGTGATCCGCTGCGTGATCTGTCTGCGGCAAGGGCGATGGCCGCAGCGGCTGCATGACGTCGAAGAGATGGAATCCGCGATCCTGGCCGAAGCCGCGGACCGCAAGCGGATCGAGGCGGAGCTGCACATCGGGGGAGCGGCTCAATGATGTTCACCAATCCCGAAATCGGGATGATTCAGCTCGGCGCCTTCATTTTCGTCATCCTGCTGGGCTTCCCGATCGCGTTCACCCTGGTCGCGATGGGGATCTTTTTCGGCTATTACGCGATGGGGACGCGGGTATTCGATCTGCTGGTCACCAACACCGCCGACGTGATGCAGAACGACGTGCTCACCGCGGTGCCGCTGTTCCTGTTCATGGGTTACGTCGTCGAGCGCTCGAACATCCTCGACCGACTGTTCTTCTCGATACAAATGGCGGCGCGGAACGTTCCGGCCTCGCTTGCGGTGGCGACGCTCGTCACCTGCGCGTTGTTCGCGACCGCGACCGGTATCGTCGGCGCCGTCGTCACGCTGATGGGCCTGCTGGCTTTTCCGGCGATGCTGCGCGCGGGCTACAACACCGAGCTCGCAGCGGGCGTGGTCTGCGCGGGCGGCTGTCTCGGCATCATGATTCCGCCGAGCGTCCTCTTGATTCTGTACGGGGCCACGACGGCCACTTCGGTGGTCCAACTTTATGCCGCCGCGTTCCTGCCGGGTTTCCTTCTCGCCGGCCTGTACGTCGTCTATGTCGTGGTCCGGGCGATCATCAATCCCAGTCTCGCGCCCAAGCCGAAGGAGCTCGACCGGAAAATTCCGTTTTTTGAAGTGTTCTATGCACTCGCAACCTCGTTCTTTCCCCTGGCGATCCTGATCCTCTCGGTTCTCGGCGCTATCCTGTTCGGCCTAGCGACGCCGTCAGAGGCCGCGGCGGTCGGCGCGCTGGGTTCAGTGCTGCTCGCGGCTGCTTACAACTCGCTTACGTTCGTGCGCTTGAAGGAAGCCGTATATCTCACCGCCCGCACTTCGGCGATGGTCTGCTTCCTGTTCATCGGCTCCTGGACGTTCTCGTCGGTGTTTTCCTATCTCGGCGGGCACGAGGTGATCGAGCGCTGGGTGCTCGCGGCGCACCTCAACTCGGTGACCTTCCTGATCGTCGCCCAGGTCATCATCTTCCTGCTCGGCTGGCCGCTGGAATGGACGGAGATCATCATCATCTTCGTGCCGATTTTCCTGCCGCTGCTGAAGACGTTCCAGATCGACCCGATCCTGTTCGGCATCCTGGTCGCGCTGAACATCCAGACCTCGTTCAATACCCCGCCGATGGCGATGGCGGCCTATTATCTCAAGGGCGTGGCTCCGCCGCACGTGCGCTTGACGCAGATCTTCGCCGGCGCCTTGCCGTTCGTCTTCATGGTTTTCCTGTCGATGACACTGGTTTATATTTTCCCGCAGATAGCACTCTGGCTGCCCGGCCTGCTCTACGGGAAATAGCCTTGTCCGCCGACGAATTCGCCAGCCTCACCGCAACCGAAGCGGCAGCCGAGATCGCGCGCGGCGCAATTTCGGCGGAGGAATATACGCGTGCCTGCCTCGACCGCATTGCGACGGTCGACAAGGAGATTTCGGCTTTCGCCCATCTCGATCCGGAGCACGCGCTAGCCCAGGCGCGCGCGCTCGATGAGCGCCGGCGCAACGGCAAGCCGACCGGACCGCTGAACGGCATTCCGGTCGGCATCAAGGACATCATCGATACGGAGGATTATCCGACCGAGCACGGCTCGCCGATCTTTTCCGGCCGGCGGCCTCGACGCGACGCAACCATCGTCGCGCGATTGCGAAGCGCGGGCGCCGTCATCCTCGGCAAGACCGTCACCACGGAATTCGCTTTCTATCATTCCGGCCCGACGCGCAATCCGCGAGATCTCGAGCACACGCCCGGTGGTTCCTCGTCGGGCTCCGCTGCGGCCGTCGCGGCCGGCATGGTGCCGCTCGCGCTCGGCACCCAAACCAATGGTTCGGTGATCCGGCCGGCCGCCTTCTGCGGCGTATTCGGCTGCAAGCCGAGTCACGGGTCCATCTCTCGATCGGGAATGCTCGCGCATTCGCGGCTGCTCGATCAGCCCGGCGTGTTCGCGCGCACGCTGGAAGATACCGCACTTTTGCTCGAGGTGATCGTCGGCCATGATCCCGAGGATCCCGACACCGAGCCGGCCGCGGCGCCAGCATTTCGTAAGATCCTTGTCGAGGCCCCGCCGTTGCCGCCCCGGTTCGCGTTCATGCGCACTCCGATCTGGGACGAGGCCACTGCGGATTCGAGGCAGGCCTTGGAAAGCCTGGTCGAGCATCTTGGCGAACGCGTCGACACCGTCGAGCTGCCGCAGACATTTGCCGAAGCCTGGCGCGACCACCGCACGATCATGGCCGCGGATATGGCGCATCGGCATTCCGCGATCGTCGAGCGCGCCGGCGACACCGCAAGCCGGGCGTTGCGCGATTTCCTGGCGGAAGGCCGCGCCATTGCCGCGGTCGATTATTTCGCTGCGAGCGACGACGCGAGGGCCCTGGGGCAGGTCCTTGCCAAATATTTCGACCTCTACGACGCGATTCTCACCCCGGCTGCGCCCGGCGTTGCGCCTAGGGGCCTCGCATCGACGGGCGATCCGGCTTTCTGCTCTCTGTGGACCCTGCTGGGGCTGCCGGCTCTGTCGCTCCCGATCCTGGAGGGCGAGCACGGCCTGCCGCTCGGCGTGCAGCTCGTCGGAGCGCCGGGCGACGATGCGCGGCTGCTGCGCACGGCACGATTCCTGCTCGGCACGCTATCGGGAAAACGCACCGGACGGCGACCTCGCAAAGGGAGCCGATAGCCGCGATCAGTCGGAGGGCGGGGCGCGACCCAGGACCGGTCCCAGCGCATCGGTCCAATAGGCCCACGCCATCAGGACGATGCCGACGAGCACGACGATCCAAAGCGATGATTCGTTGAGCTTGACCGCGATCAGTAGCAGAAAGGTGATCATCAGCGCCGCGCCGATGAAACCAGTCACTGCGTCCGACATGAAGCTCTCCAAACCGGGACCCGAGTTCATCCTAGCGCGGCTTTCTCCGAAGCGCTACCTCGATATTGCCTCACCGGCAGCCGCTTCGGAGTGTGCGCCGCGCCGGGTCACCGCCTCATCATCAGGTCGGGCAGCAAGGTCACGGTGCCAAAAATTGGATCTTCGCTGGAGGTCGCAGAATACAGCTTCGATACGTTCTCGATCCGCACGCGCGCCAAGACCTGATCGCCGCTACGAAGCGGATCTTGAAAACGGAACCCCGGGGTCGGCGCCC
>Ga0137373_10006507_pt1 | contig 12498 bp, 14 predicted proteins | sample SagtaG_5_FD_104912 | JGI IMG/M metagenome (GOLD analysis project Ga0137373, IMG submission 104912) | Vadose zone soil microbial communities from Sagehorn Ranch, Mendocino, California, USA - Sage1_R_80_16 metaG | ecosystem: Environmental > Terrestrial > Soil > Vadose zone | place: USA...
AAAGACTTGCTATGCTTCTTCAAGGTCGATCTCCTTTTCATGTGATTGCACGTTGAGTGCGTTGATCACCGCTAGCTTAACGCCATCCGCGATCGGGGATCGACCTTCTCATGCCATCTGATAGCGACAGTTAACTTCCGAGCTGCTCTAGCTCAACAAGTTGACCAGCACTACACGAGAAGTATTAGAGTCGATTCGTTATGGGTCTGGACCTAATCGTAGAGGGCTGCGTTAAGCCAGGGCACGAGCAAGAATGGCGTCAACTGTTGGAGCGCTCTTTCGCTGAAAAACAGCTTTCCGATGCCGAAGTTGCACGCTTTCGGGAGATTTCGATCCCGGGTTACGAGCGTATCGGGGCACCAAGAGTTGGGCGTGATGCCGCTGCAAACGATTGGATATTGCAGGCACGAAAAGCGAAAACGCCCGAAGAAATCGCTGCAGCGCTGAAGGAATTTGACGGCTACTACGTCGTGCGCCTAGTGGACTGCGATGGCGTGCCCAAGTATTCCAATGCAGGATTGTACGAGGGAGCGGATGACACGAGTTTTCGAGGTGCGTTTCTGAGTGATTGCTGTGACGTGCTGAGCAGAGAGTTACTGTCCGACGCATGGAACCACAAGCTGCCCGATGAAGCGGTTGCCTTTGGGAGATCCCTTCTAACAGCGGCGGATACCGCGGAAGCTGAGGGAAGACGGGCAGCGCGGCGACGCGGAATTCTTTCGTTCCTGGGGCTGGCAAAGGTGCGCGAGCCGATCCCAATCGCAGAACAGCTCGAAATCGTGCGTGCCGCGGGCCGCTGGTTCATTTTCTGGGGCGAGCGTGGGCACGCCATCCGTGCTTGGTTCTGACGACCACGTAAACGAGGCTTGTGCTGGCCGGGCCTTCGCTAGGTCGCGGTCCCTGCTCGTAGTTGGCGTTAAATTGCGATTACACTCACTTGACCGTGTGATACCTGTGACCCGGAAAAGCTGGACGACTTACTAGCCATCGATCTAATCCAGCCTTTACAATCATCCCGCTGTACACATCGAGGGGGAACAATGGCTAACCTAGACAACGCGCTTCAGCAGCTTCGTGCAGAGCGCAAGCAGGCGCAGTTACAGGTAGAGAAGTTTGACCAGGCAATTTCAGTGATCGAGTCGTTGAACGGTTCAGGAGCAGTTCGCAAGTCAACCCGACCGACCCGAACCGTATCGGCAGCTTCACGACGCAGAATGGCGCGGGCGCAAAAGGCCCGATGGGCAAAATTGCGCAAGCCTCAGCAGTCAGTGACCGCTGGAAGTGCGGGCGCTCCCCAAAAACATTTGTCCCTCGTGGCTAGGCGCAAGATCGCAGCAGCACAGCGGGCACGGTGGGCGAAGGTGAGGGCGCAGCAGAAGAGGGCCGCTTAGAGCAGGCCGGTTACCTGACGGCCTCTCTCGCGAGCAGCTTTAGTGTTGTACTGCTCCGCCGTCAGCGAGATCCTCCCTTGGGCTCGCCGGGGTCAATGCGTGTAATTGTTTTCAACAGCGCCTACTTTTTTCAGGTGCCTTTGTAGTTCAGCACCGGTCGTAGTGTGCGGACAACCTTCACAAGCTCTCGCTGCGCCTTGAGGACCGCGCGAATGTCTTTATACGCAGCAGGGGCCTCGTCCCTGAGTTTGCTTGTCAGCCGGTAGTCGTACCAAACGCCGTCCATTTGACGCCGGAGTTCACGGTCATTGAACCTGCTCCGCGCCGCGCTCCGGCTCAAGGCTCTGCCCGCGCCGTGAGCACTCGAACAAAGGGCCTCTTCGCAGCCGCGACCTTCCACATGGAAGCTGGGACTACCCATCGACCCAGGCAGAATTCCAAGCTGTCCTTGTTGGGCGGACATTGAGCCCTTGCGATGCACCCACAGCTCGCGCTCGCCATGAGGCTCGAGCGTGACGTGATTGTGATCGATTGCGATCATCGTCTCCCAATCGATGCCGCAGTTCAGAGTTCGCCCTAGCACCTTGCCGGTTTCCTCTGCGATAGACTTGCGAGATGCCGCGGCGAAGCGCCTGGCCCACAAAACATCGTGAAGGTATTCTTTGCCAGTATCAGATTCGGCATCGAGCGCACGTAGTCGTCCTTCGACCAGTTGCGCGTGGGCCAGATGATGGTCGCGGATCATCTGTCCGAGCGCTCGCGATCCGCTATGCACCATCAGCCAAAGCCGGTCCTCTTCGTCCGCCTGCATCTCAAGGAAGTGGTTTCCACTGCCGAGAGTCGCAAACTCGATCTCGCCCTCCCTTTGGCGAATTGCCTCTAGGCGAGCATGACTGAGAGGATCGCTTGCTATATCGGCAGGTTGAGCAATGACCGCGTTCCGGTTGCGCCTGCGCGCGGGTACTGCACGCCCGATCTCGTTCAGCAGTTGTGCGGCAGTCTTCGGATTCTTCAGCGCTGCAGCCGCCACGTCAACCGCGACGGCCAGCATGCCGCATCCGATGTCGCCTCCAACTGCCTGGGGGTAGATCAGGTGAGAGGTCGCGACAACTACACCGATGCACACCTCAGAGGCAAGGTGTACGTCGGGCATCACCGCGACTTGCTGAACATCCGGGGCGCGCCGGAGTCGCTCAAGCGCCTCCGACACGTCTCGATCCAGCGGCGCAGCCAGCCAGCTCCGGAGCGCAGCCATCGACGAATCACTCATCGTCGCCTCCTTGCACCGAGACCGGCACAAACGACAGCTCTGGCGCTCGCTTTCTGGCGATGGCCATTGCCACCTCCGACCGCAGACGCGATGCATCGCTACGGAGCGCGCTCATCGCATCGACGACGGAATAGCCATCCTGCACAACGATATGGACCAGTAGGTGACCGCAATCCGGTCCTGGCGAAACCTCATCTACAAACAGATCGCAGCCAATGCTCCTGACGCTTGAATCCGCGAGTGCCAGGTTCAGCGCCCGCTGTACTTGCCGGCAGAACTGTTGTGTCTTCCGTTGCACCTGTCGGCTGTCTGACCGGTTGCCGTTTCGTTCTCCATAGAGAATCTCAGCGAAGTCCGCGTCTACGAACTCCGCTCCTTTACCTCGACGTTTTCTTCGTTTCACAAAGCTCCCTTTGGCGCCCACGCGCAGAGCCTGCAGGCGCACGAATGCGCATGCGGCTTCAACTAATGAGTTGAAAGATGGAGCCAACCCAGCCGACCGGCTGAATTAGACGGCGGCGAGCGGGCTCAACGTCATCGGGCTATATGCAATCGGCGACATAACTTCCTCCGGTGCAACGTCGAGTGTCGGGATTACAGGTGCTGGATGCCTGAGTCCCCAACACATTATCGCTATATCTCTGGTTTGGAGCAAGTCTGGCGTTGTGTGCCGATCCGATCCGCAACTGCTGTGCAATCGCCTCAATTGACGTTAAATCCCCATATCACTCAGAATCCTTGATTTTGGCGAAGAAAAAAGCGCAAAGTTGCGCCATCGCCTTTACATCAACTGTGATTTTACGCAAGAAGTCAGCCGCCGACACGTTCCAAGCGCGAGAAGGTCCTTCGCCCTTGTTCAGCATAAAGTGCTCATCAGTGAAGATAGAGATCAAGAGAGAAATCCTTCACCAGCTTCGCGGCAGGAGTACAACGTGGATTGTAGCGTTCGTTATCAGCTCCGTAATCGTGGCTGCGGACTTCTTCGCCTTTCGACCTACATGCGACCTGATGTTTCATCCGGCTGGAGTGGCGAGGAACTACGCCATCGCATGGTTTTGCTTATTTGTGTTCATCGGAGTAACGAACAAAGGGAAAGTGGTATTCGCGCTGATTGTAATCTTGTGGCTTGGCACGAAGCCAATGATTGAGTACCGAATACCAAACAACGAGTATGGCACTGTGTTGTGGCTGAACGACATGCAGAAAAAACTCTGGTCAGCAAATACTCCTGCAAAAGAATTGTCGGACATCATCGGCTCCGATTTGGGCAAGACTGGCCGCTTGACTGGCTACCAGTTCGAGTATCTGCCAGAAGCGCAGAGGACGGCTTTGAAGCACTACGTGATAATGGCGCGACCACAATCCTACTGCGTAACAGGCCAGAAAAGCTTCACGCTTGACGATTCTGGCTCTATCCATTACACCCCAGAAAACAGAGCGGCAACGCTCAACGACCCGCTCCTGCGAACAAACGATAAGTATTGAAAAATCGCGGTTACGCTCAAATTCCCGCCTCAAGTGGCTTGGAGTCAAAATCCCTTTGTTGATGCTTATTGTCGTGAGACTCGCTTGTGATACGGCGTGGGGTCCGTTTGCACCTTTTCTTCGCCAAAAGGGTGCGGAGTCGAATCCCTTGGCGATGTATTGGCGAAGGCCTGTGCGGTCAATGGCCGAGGACACGTCCGAATGAAAGACCTGAGTGGAGCTTTTCGAGCCGCAAGCTTTCAGTAGGATCGATGCGCGTGGCGCGGCCAGCACCCACGGCTGGAGCCCATGGTTGAGTTTCGTGAGGCTCCGGTAGAATGAACGCGTGAGTCCTCACAAGCACCGGATGGCCGATTACCTGCGGCCCAAAACGCTTGCGATGTTGTTGCTCGGATTTTCTTCAGGCCTTCCATTTCTCCTCGTCGGCAATACGTTCGGCTACTGGCTGCGCGATGAACACACCTCTCTGACGGCGATCGGGTTTCTTTCCTGGGTGGGCATTGCCTATTCGCTGAAGTTTCTGTGGGCGCCCGTAATGGATCGCGTCGATTTGCCGTTGTTTAAGCGGCTTGGACATCGTCGCGGATGGATGATGTTCTCGCAAATTCTCGTCGGGCTGGCGCTGTTGGCGATGGGCGGAACTGGCACGCAAGCCGGACTCGGCCGGCTCGGCGCTCTGGCGCTCGTCGTCGCGTTTGCCTCATCGACACAGGACATTGTGGTCGACGCCTGGCGAATTGAATCGGCAGACGATGGAGAAGAACAAGGCCTGCTCGCGTCTGCCTATCAGTTCAGCTACCGAATTGCGCTCCTGGCTGCGGATTCCGTCATCCTTATCGTGGCAGCCGCCGTGGGCTGGCGCATGTCCTACGGGATTTACGGCGCTTGCATGGCCGTTGGAATTATCGCGACCTGGCTTGCAAAGGAACCGGAGCGCGCCGACGCGGTGATGCATAAAAAAGAGCGCGAAGCGCCGATTTGGACGGGTCGCGGTTTCTTTGACGCTGTTGGGGGACCGTTCATCGCTTTTTTCCGCGCACATGGCTGGCTCGCGCTTGTGATGTTGGCGGCAATCAGCCTGTACCGGTTGCCGGACTTCATCATGGGTCCGATGGCGAATCCCTACTACCACGACATGGGTCTTTCGAAACAAACAGTCGGTGCGGTGCGCGGCTCAATCGGACTCATCGCCACGTTTGCAGGCATTGCGGCGGGAGGATTCTGCTCGCTGAAGCTTGGCTACATGCGCGCGCTCATCATCGGGGGCATTCTGCAGGCTGCAGCGATTGCCGCGTATGCGAGCTTGGCGTTCGTGGGCACGACCACCACTCTTTTCGCTCTGGTCATGGCAGGTGATAACTTCGGTATCAGCTTTGCAGGCGTTGCGCTAGTGGCATACATGTCGAGTCTCACCAGCATTGGATACACGGCCACGCAGTATGCGCTCTTGAGTTCAACCTATGCCTGGCTGGGAAAAATCTTGAAGGGATTTTCGGGCGCTGAGGTCGAAAGTCTGAGCGCCACGTACGGCCTCATTCATGGCTACGGCATTTTCTTTATCGCTTGCGGACTGACCGGCTTGCCTGCCGTCCTTCTTTTGCGCTATTGGGTTACTGGCACAGCCGGAAGCGACCGGTCGCAGCCGCTGCCTCGCAAAGTCTTCACTCGTAACCCAACGGTGGAGATACTTGCTTGTGCCATTCCGGCAAACTGCGCACCGTGGTTTGGGCCGCTTCAACTACCGAGGACTCGTTTATTGATACTCGAAAGTCGAACAAACGGCGCAACCTTGTACTAACGCCTGGTTTCGACAGTCAGCAGCTAGGTAGTGGAGCGCATGCGCAAACTAATAGGGTAGTGAATGACCGACACTCATGCCGCTCTTCCGCTCGTCATCCGTGAACCACTGAATCGAACGAAACCGCGTGTCCTCGATCAGAGCCTTGTAGGTACTGATTGCGAACGCCGTTGTCCCATGACCATCTTCGCGCGATATGAGAACCCACCAGTGATGTTGGTCAGATTGTGGTTCGATGGCGAACATTGCACGGCATGGGTCGCCTAGAACGCAGCCCCATTCGTAGACGAAAGAGGCGCCTACTTCCGTGACACGCAAGGAGCACACCTTGCCGTCGCTGCTATTAGACTTCCCGACGAAATCCGCAAGGTATGTTGTAATTTCTCTTACATTTGCCGTCGCAGTTTTCGATTGACCTGCAAATTCAAAACTGACGCACGTTCTCGCACGAGGCTTGGGGGCTTGTTTCAGGCGGAAATCACATTGCTCAGCTAGGCCAAGTTCAGCTAAACGAATCAAGATTCCATCGTCGGTACCCCCGTATCGCAAGGCACCGCAACATGAGGCCCAAGTACTCTCAATTGCTTCGTTGGTTTCGTGAGGACTTGCTGGCTGTCGAGTAAAGAAGCAATGTCCGTGCGAGTCGTGGGACATCAGCTTTGGCGCGTGCATTTCGGGTGCGCCACAAGACATACACTCGCCGTTCACGACATAGAAAGGACCATCGACGTTGTCAGGGTGGCGAGAACGCGGCGCACTTGGCATGTTTCAAATGATATCTCGTAATCGAGGGCAAGGCTGTCAACTGGCGAAACATCGCGATTACGCTCAAAACCCCTGGTAGAGTGTGACTATCGTGCGGGTTTCAACAGATTGCTTTTGTCGATACCAGCACTGGAGAACTGTAAGAGTGGGGACTCGGGCACAAGGGATTCGCTCCCTAATCCAAGAAAACTATCGGCGTCTACCCGGGCCACGCTCCCGTGAACCCAGCCATTTTTCGAACTCCTTTCCGAAAACCTTTTGAGCCCACTTCGGAACCGCGCGAGCGAGCTTCATGAGTTCGCCGGCGTGAAAATGTGCCACCAGCCGGTGCCCGCGGCCATGGGTGGTGTTGTCGAAGAGCATGAGATCGTCCGCTAGTTGCTTGGCGTTCGGAAGATGCTTTAGGCCGTGAGCGTAATCATCCGCTATGCGCGCCAGTGCCGCGAATGGTCCACCGTTGCTCACTCGAACCAGAACGCGTCCCATGTTCAAATTCGGATCTTCCGTCCCAACATAGAACACTTTGACGTCGAAACCTGCTTCCTGAGCCTCGCGAATCGCCCTGGAGTGTATCGTTCCGTTCTGGAGGACAAACGAATGCCCTTCCTTGGTCAGGCGGATGCGTTCTCGATCCGTTTCGGCTTGTTCGATTGGGGAAGCGCTCGCCTTCAGAAGAACCGGGAACACTGTCCTCAGCTGGCTCTCGTACAAGGTTGTTTTCCCAGCTCCGGCGGTTCCGGCCAGGAGAATGAGTACGGGTTTCTGTGCGATTGGATTCTCGCTAGCGGAACTCTCTTTGACTGATTTCGGAACCACAGTGCGACGCTCCCGGGCGCGTTCTTCGAACATGCCTTCTGACTTGGACTTATGTGCCCCTTCCGCAGGTGTTTCCCTTTTCACGGACCAATCATGGGTGACGCCCAGAACCTGCTTTCGGACGTTCCACAAATGCGCTTCCCGTGTGTTCCCGAGTTCGTACCATTTCTCCCGGCCCGACTCGCTCCATAAGATAACGCCGACCATCGCCTGCCACTTCCACCGTGGCGTCAAGCTTCGGATTCCATTCGTAATAGTTGCCTTCTCGGGAGCGCGGGTCGGGCCCGGGTTCCTGTCCAGTCAGGGCGAGTAAGCGCGCAAAGAATCCCTCGCGCTCCTTAGCGGTCATGGTGTCGAAGGTCGGCGTCTGCCCTCGCCGCGATCGTTCCCCCTTCTTTTCCGGCCGCGGCTTCAAAAGAGAAACCACCAGCGCGCTGTTCAGCAATTCATTCATCGAACAGCGTCGATTTTCTGACCAATGCTCAATCAGCTGCCGGATATCATTGGGCATGACAATCTGTGTCACTTTGGCCACCGTCGGCTGCCGCCTGCCATGGATCGTGATGAGCGGTACTAAACGCAGATCGGTCCGGCTCAAGGCTTCCATGATCAGCTTCGACAGGTCTCCTTTGCCGCGTTGCTTCTTTCGCAGGTAGGCGTCTACTGTGTGAAGGAGGCGAACCCCGACAGGCCTGCTTGAAGGAGGTTTAGGCATTACACTCCCCTGTTCGTGGTTGGGCTCTAGGCATTATTTTTCTCGGCGGCTGCCCCATTCCATTTCTCTGTTCAGCTCTCTCGCTGCCCCGTGGCTATCGCTCGTCGCTGTGAGTCCCACCGCCGCCGCGGATCGGTTTGCAAGCACCTACCGATCTACTACTCCTCAGCGTGCCAGCCCCCACCCTCGCCCCTCACGTTCTCGCGGTCTCGCCCAAGAAAGACGCTTATTCATCGCATCCTGATATTGTCCCAGCCATCCGCCCCAAGTTCGCTCGACCTGGGTCACGCCTTGGCGAATCAACTGCAGGGCCGTCTTCCCGAGATACGTGTTGTCATGTAGCAATTGGTATGCGTCTCCCAGATCTTCTACACGGAGCGAAGGTCTGCCTTCCTCGGAGAACTGCTTCTCAATTCGGGCAAACGAGTTCACGCGCAATTGCCCTTGCCGTCGTGCTTCCTGGATCTCGTCCGTCTGATAAAGGAAATGCACCTTTCCGTCCACGCCCTCAATCATCAGGTACATCCGGCCGCTATACTCGTCCTGGCCATGGGCGAGCACGCGGCCTTGAAGGTGGGTGATGTCCCGGAAGCTAGTTACCGCAAATGGCAGCCGCTCGTCAGACAGCAAGGCGCCGTGAGCTGCGATCACCCTCTGCCGGTCCTTGGTTCGTTCGATCATTCGAAGAACCTCAGCAAAATCGCCACGCACCCGCCAGAGGGATTCGCCAAGGTGTTCTGCAAGTTCCATCCGCTCCAGCTTGGAGAGCCGCGCGGCCACGTGCTGCTCTCGCATCCGGGAGAATCTCCCTCCCGTAGGCTGTGCGGGATCACATCGGACGATGAAGTAGTCGGCTTGGGCCGGATTCTGGCGCTGAATCACGCGATCCAAGCTGGTGAAGCGCAACTGGTCAACCTCGCGACGTTGTGCCTCTATGGCATCGTCGATCGTGCGATGGCCGAGTTCCTTGGTCAGGAGGTCCTCCGCGCGAGATCGGATGCCTGATTTCACATACTCTCGCGGAAGGCGGAGCGACTTGCCTCTCTGGTCCACACCCCTCAGGGTGATATGGGCATGCGGGTGTTCGGTGTTGTAGTGGATGACTGCGACCCATTCGAGCTCGGTCTGAAGGTCCCGCTCCATCCGAGCCATCAGTTCCCGCGTGTGATTCTCAAGATTGATCCTGTCTCCGAACTCGGGCGAGACGATGATTTTGAAGAGCCGCTCATCGCCGGCTTTCTGCCACTCGTCGAGTCGTTGCGCAATATCAACACTCCTCTCGGAACGGCTGAAACCAGCCGCCTTCTTCTCACGCTTCTCGGTCGCCCGCTCCCGTGCCAGGTAGTGGCCGTGTGCTCTCCATTGGCCAGCGTTCTTGTTGCGTGAATAGGTCACCCGCACGGCACACCGCTGGCTCAATGGCGTCCGGCCCCTTTGCGCGTAGCCTCCACTCGAACCCCCACTCATCTTCTTGCGATAGCCGTGCATCCGGACGATTCGCAAAAGGGTTCCGAGGCCAGTCGCCCAAGGACGTTTCTGCTGGCCCGAGGTGCCAGAGGGAGGTCGACGGGGCCGCAGCCGAAATGGTCGTTCTGTGTCGCTAGTCTGCACTGGATATGCTTTCTAAGAGAAGATTCTCGCATTCTCCGGTTATGGTCTTTGCAGCCTCGCGCAGCAGCTTCTCGTAGCGCAGTTTGCCCCGCACCCTGGCCGAGACCAGTAGATCCTGCGGAGGCTCGACAACGCACGTTGATACGTACTTGGTCAGAGCATCGAGCAGCGCATACTGAGCCTGTTGCGTATTGTGGACCGAACGAACTTCTCGCACGATCCGGCTGAAATCGGCGGCGATTCGCGCCTCGGACTCCGAAACAGACTCGACCGCGTCCGTCCGCTGAAGCTTTTCCTCGATCGCTTCCAGGATGAAGGCATTCACCGACCGATAGCCGCGCAGCTTCTTGACCTGCTCCAACCGTGTTTTTAGATCATCCGAGAGCCTAAGTCCCCGTAAAGGCATTGCCGACCCTCCTCATTGCTGTGGCAAGAGTGTGTCACTATGGTAGAGATATATGCCACACTATAAATTAGTTTGCAAGAGGAATTTGTAACTCGTTCCCGACCCACCTGTGACACACTCCTTTATGTTCCAATACGCGCTGTTGGCTCTGAGGAGCACTGCACCCTGTTTTCAAAACGGAGCAAGAAGTGCTGACTTTTGCTGATTTTTGCTGACTGCCCCGGGTACCGGCGACGATTTCTGCTGACTTTTGCTGACTCTGTTGATTCTTGTTGATTTTTGTTGATGTTTGTTGTGTCGTGACCAATCCCTCCCACCCTGAGTTGTTGATTTTTGTTGGCTTTTGTTGTCTTTGATTAAGCTCAATTCAGACAAACTGACCCGCACCAAACCTCGTGACGGCGGAGGCACTGCGGCGTAGCGGACCACAGCAGGCAGAGGAGCGGGGACCGGCGGAAAGCCCCGTTTTTTCGCTGGACAAAGAGAATATGATAGTGATATATGGATCTACCATAGTGAGATCCCCCCGATTTTCGTGAGGTGAAGTATGAATTCCGCGGCAGTAAAGCAGTTCCCCCAGCCAGGCGACCTGCAAGACGGTCGTTTGAACTCCACCATAGCGCGCTTGCGCGCGCGCGAGCGTGTCTTGAACACTCACCAGCCGACCCGCCAACTTTTAGATGAGCACGGAGTTTCCAGACGGTTGAGCGTCAGCGTTAATACACTTCGCTACTGGCGTGCCTGTGGAGACGGACCCGATTACATAAAACTCGGTCGCCTGGTGAGATATGATGCTGTTGCGCTGGAGAAATTCATCTTGCGCAACCTGCGTGTCTCAAAAGCGAGAGCGACAATGGAGGAAAAACGTGTCGCTCTTTAAACGAGGAAACACATGGCACTTCGCGTTTCGCTGGAATGGGGGACGCTACCGCGGGAGTTGCAAGACCTCCCGGCAGACGGAAGCCAAGAAGGTGGAGGCGCTGGTGCTCGCGCGGTTACTGGAAGACGGTCGCTTGCCATGGGGCAGAAAAGTTCCTACCCTGGCCGGCTTCTCGAACCGCTTTTTTGAATGGCTGCAGTCGCTACCGGAGGACCGTACGCCGAAACCGCCAACCCGCAGGTATTACCGAGTGGGCTGGCAACTCCTGGAGTCCACATCCATCGCCGGTATGAAGCTCGATCACATCACGGCCGATCACGCTTTAACCGTCGAGGGATCGTCCGCCGCGAACACCAACAACGCTCTGCGCACCCTTCGGCGGATGCTGAAAAAGGCGCAGGAGTGGCAGTTGCTCTCTACCGTTCCGATTGTCAAACTGGTCGAGGAACAGGGGCGGGAAGAGTTGATTGAGCCGTGGATGGAGCAGCGGTTGCTGACGGTTACCGCCGGCCCGCGTCTTACCGGGAAAGGCAGAAAGTCGCGAGTGGGCTGGGAGCCGTTTCGAACCGTGCTGTTGATCATGCTGGATTCCGGGCTTCGTCCAGGCGAGATCTTCCGCATGCGCTGGGAAAATATCCATTGGGACAAAGGGTTGATCTTCAACCCCCGCGGCAAGTCCCGAAAATCCCGGCGTTACGTTCCGCTAACCGAGCGCGTTAACGTAGCACTGCAGGATCGCAAGGAAGGCGTGAACGAAGGATGGATCTTTCCCTCGAAACGGGCCCGGTCCGGCTATATCACCGATCGTGAGGTTTCAAAACAATGGCTCGAAGCCAAACGGTTGGCGGGCGTTCCCGAGTCTGTGGTTCTGTACTGTGCGCGTCATCGCTTCTCCACCGATGCGATGGAGGGCACAGGTAACGTAATGGCGGTGATGGATGCTATGGGGCATGGGTCGGTGAATACCACACGCATCTACACCCACTCTAATGTGCAGCAGATCAGGGAAGCGATCGAGCGGCGGAACCAGTTGTCCACGAAGCCTGTGGAAGCTGTGCAAAAGCTGGCCACAAAAGTGGCCACAGTCGCCTAAGGCAACCGTGTCAGGAAATGCTGTAAGTGACTGAAAGAGAGTTGGTAGCGCTACCGGGAATCGAACCCGGGTTTGAAGATTGAGAATCTTCCGTCCTAACCCCTAGACGATAGCGCCTCGCCGACGAAATTATAGCAAAGCCGCGAGTTGGAACCTTTCTGGCCCAGGCACGCGTTTCACGCAAATACCTCGTAATCAGACCGGATGTCCGGTCGGTCGCGCTATTTATATTCTAAATTCCGGCCAATTCGCAGAATAGAAGCTCACG